>Ga0126381_100000230_pt1 | contig 63449 bp, 55 predicted proteins | sample PanSoiMetPlot_28_FD_96465 | JGI IMG/M metagenome (GOLD analysis project Ga0126381, IMG submission 96465) | Tropical forest soil microbial communities from Panama - MetaG Plot_28 | ecosystem: Environmental > Terrestrial > Soil > Tropical forest > Bulk soil | place: Panama | collected 2016-02-17 | reverse complement strand
GTTCGTAATAGGTGATCAAGGCTTCCATGGCCAGGCCGACCATGAAGGGATGGATGTCATACTCCTGCTGGTTTGGGTTGTTGAAGTTCAGGTTATAGCTCTGGTCCAGATAGCCAAGCATCACGTCAACTGCGCGCAACATAAATGCATTGTTGCGTGGGAAGCCTACCATTTCATCAGCCAGACGGTCATCCATCAGGTAAGCGCTGACGCGAATGCTCTCCGCGTAGACCGATCCGCTATAGCGAAGGTTGTAGGCCTGACTATGGGCCATCAGATCGATTGCATTCTGATAGGTCGAATCTCCGGTGCGCATGTAGGCCATGGCCATGCCAAAGGGGAACTGATTCGGCTCAGCCACGAATCCAGCATTGGTACCGATGGACGTGTCTTTGTAAGGCTCCATCGCCATCTGTATGCAACGCTGCCACTCGTTTGGATCAGTCGACTTGTACTGTTGCTGGTGGTATGTGTCGTAGTCCGAAACTTGCTGATAGACGCGCCCGCCATCATAGTTCCAGGCTTCGAAGTAGTTGGAAGAAGGAATATCGAAATACCCGGAGAAGTTTCCATTATCGAGACTAAACCAGGGATTGGTGTCGGTTACGTTGGTACACCAGAAGTCAGCATTGGCACTATTTGCTGGAGCGTTGAAGTTGACCATATTCATTTCCCAGTTGCTTCTTCCGGGAATGTCGGGAAATGTGGTCGGCGGAGTAGCCGTGAAGGAAGCCGTCGGCAGCACTTTGAAGTTGTACGTCATCGGGACCGCGTTGCCGGCATCCACTCCATTCAACTGCCCCTGGAACATAGCCGCAAACTGATAGTGTCCCGGTACTGCCTGGGAGTTCACCCGGATACGCACTGTATTGTTGCTGGTATAGAGCGCGCCATTATAGCAGGCTTCGGACTGCGAGTTGTAGTCTCCGTCCCAGTTTTGCGGAGGAGGATTTGAATTGGCATCCAGATCACATAAGTATTGCGCGGTAATGCTATTGTCCGTGACGACCTGACCTGTGTCGGTGTTGGTAATCACGACACTCTGCATGAGGACTACTGCGCTGGGATCGCCACTCAGCAGATTGGCCTGAGTGATTACATAGAGATCGTTGCATTCTCGCGAACTCTTAGAAGTAGGAGTGCAGGCGGGCGACTGAGTAGGATCGCCTTGGTAAACGTTCTGGCCTCCGACGGGCCACAAACTGAAGACCAGCGGACCATTCTGATTCTGTGAGGCATACTGATACTGGACATTAAAAGTCAGATAGAAGCCCCCACAGCCCGCAGCAGGCGGCGAGCCGCACCCTGGAGTCTGTGGACCGGGATAGGTCGCCCAGAACGTGCAAATAGCCGCGCGGATGGTTGGGCAGTGCGGAGCAACTTTGGTGACCAGACTGGCAACATAATAACCCCAGGTCTGCGGGTCACTGTAGACGGGAAAATGATCCACTCTCACCACGTGGTTGGTCGTGTGATCGTTCTGAATGATCTGGCGCGAGGGAGAATTCTCGTTGCCCGCCAGATTGATATTGTTTTCGATGATTACGATCGAGTTACCTGGATCTACCGTGGTCCACTGGAAGATTACCGAAGCGCCGTTCACCGGATCGAACCCAGGGACTACCGTGGCCGAAACGCTGGCGGGGTCGATCTCGTGCAACCGATCGACCGAAGCCCAGATGGGCATCGCAGTAAGAATTGCGAGAATGAAATAGATGATCGGCCGGGCCAGTGTACGCGGAGACGAAGTGGCGCGTATACAGGAAAAGACTGTACTTCCAAATGTCATAAGAACTTCTCCTTCTTCAAGAACTATGAGCGGCGCGGCAGTCGAGGGTCGATCCGCGGGGCTGTTTCACCACAAGAAGATCAATAGGAGTTATTCGCAGTATCGCTGGCGGGTGGCACTAGTGTGCAGTGGAAAGTACCTTCCATTTAAACGAAAGTAACAGCTATAAGCGTTACTAATTGTGTCTAATTTGAAAACTACGAAAGTAACCCGGAAGGCAGAGTATAGATAGACTCAGTCTGGAAAAAATGGAAGGTCGATGGCTTGCCAGGCGCGCATCTGAAGTGACCTTCGTCACAAACTTAAGTTATGAGGACTTCATCCGCTATCGCTGCAGCGTCCAGCGACGGTCTGACGTCATGCACGCGAACAATGTGAGCGCCGTGAAGGATGCTGATGACCATGGCACCAAGAGACCCGTATAGGCGATCGGACGGCGCCACCTCGTGGCCTACTCGCTTGCTCACGCTTCGGCCGACAAACGACTTGCGCGAGGTCCCGACTAGCAAGGGTAATCCAAGCTGTTGTAGATGTTCCAGTCCGGCCAGCAAAGGATAGTTCTGCTCGAAGTTCTTACCGAATCCGAATCCGGGATCGAGCACGATCCGCGACCTCTCCACGCCATTTTCCATCGCAACCTGCACACGATTGGCCAGCTCATCTCGCACTCTCGAAGTCAAGTTGCCTTCCGAGGGCATCGTTCTCCATTGCTCAGGGGTACCGCGCGTGTGCATCAGCACAACCCCGCATTTCAGCTCGGCACACGCGGTCGCCATTCGCGGGTCCCACAAAAAGGCGCTTACGTCATTGACGATCTCTGCTCCAGCGGCAACCGCGGCACGGGCAACTTCTGCCTTATAGGTGTCGACCGAAACGATCGCGTCCGGCCGCGAGCGCAGAATGCCTTCCACTACGGGCATCAGCCGCTGCAGCTCCTCTTCCGCCGATACTGAGGGCTTGCGAGCGGGGCCGCGGAGAGCTTCGTCGGCGCTCACCGCCGCTCCCGGCCGGGTAGACTCCGCTCCAATGTCGAGGATATCGGCGCCTTCCGCGAGCAGCTTCAGGCCGTGCTCGACCGCCTGTTCGGGAGCGACAAACCGCCCCCCGTCGTAGAACGAATCCGGGGTAACGTTGAGCACACCCATAATGAAGGTCCGCTCGCCGAGCTCGAGCGATCGGGAGCGTAATTGCCAGCGAAGGCGCGGCCGCATGTCAGCGATTGTAAACTTGCGGCTCCGCCCCTCGGGCGCTGGGCGGCTGCCTGGGCTGGCGGATCTCGTCTTGAGAGCTTGCTTGTCGATGCTATGATCAAAGCAGCAGTGTTATGTTTCGGGTCCGCTATCTCGCTATCTTCCTCGTCTGGGTTGGGCTGCTCACGCCCTGCTTTGCCGACAACAGCAAAAAAACGCAATCCCCGCGGAAGCTCGCCCACGACATCGAAGACGCCCTTGACGACCCCGACAACGCCCACAGCTTCTGGGGAATCTACGCGGTCTCGCTTGACAGCGGCAAGACGATCTACGAACTGAACGGCGACAAGCTCTTCACCCCCGCATCAAATGCCAAGCTGTTCACTACTGCCGCCGTCTTTGGCCTCATCGGCCCTGACTACCGATTCAAGACCACGGTGGAAACCATGGGTACGTTGGATAAGTACGGCCGCCTGAACTCCGATATCGTGCTGGTCGGCCGCGGCGATCCTAACTTGTCGGGCCGCACTCTGCCTTACAACATGCACACCGAGCGTAAGATCCCGCCGCTTCAGGTCTTGCAGGAGCTGGCGGATCAACTGGTACAGCACGGCTTGAAATACGTCGACGGCGACGTCGTAGCCGACGATTCCTATTTCGTCTGGGAGCGTTATAACGAAGGCTGGTCGCAGGACGACCTGGCACGCGAATGGGGAGCGCCGGTTTCGGCCCTCACGATTAATGACAACGTCATCTTTGTGAACATCATGCCGGCCGACCGGGCGGGCGAGCGGGCCTTTCTCAACATCACGCCCTTTCCCGAGTACTACAAAATCGACAATCGCGTGATGACGACGCCGGGGGGAAGCGGGCCGCGCACGGTATCCATCAACCGCGAGCCCGGCTCCAATCAGCTCACGTTCTGGGGCAACATCCCGCAGGACGATCCCGGCTTCGGTGAGGCGTTGGCCATTGAAGATCCCGCCGACTTCGCTGCGCGCCTCTTCCGTGAGATGCTGGAGGAGCGAGGCGTGACCATCTACGGCCGCACCCGTACGCGGCACACCGAGTTGGCCTCGACGCAAACCTTCAGCGTGACTTCGATCGCTTCAGGAGGCGGCACTGCGACCCGTCCTGCCAATCCCGGCCCGCTGGTCCTCGCCAGTTATCAGTCGCAACCGGTCGCTCAGGATCTGCGCGTCATCAACAAGGTGAGCCAGAACCTTCATGCCGAACTGATGCTGCGCCTGCTGGGCAAAGAGAAGGGGACTTCAGGCTCGATCGAAGCCGGTCTCGAAGTACTGCGGGGATTTCTGGTCAATGCTGATATCAAGCCCGATCAGTTTGTGTTCTACGATGGCTCCGGCCTCTCGCGCGAGGACCTGGTCTCTCCTCAGGCAATCGTGAGCCTGCTGCGCTATTGTCACCAGCAGCCTTGGGCTCAGGCCTATTTGGACACTCTGCCCATTGCCGGAGTCGACGGCTCCCTGGCCGATCGCTTCCGCGGCACGCCTGCAGCTGGAATGGTTCGCGCCAAGACCGGCTCCCTGGCACACGTGTACGCGTTGTCCGGGTACGCCACCACCCAGGCAGGCGACCACCTCGCATTCTCCGTGATGACCAACAACAACGATATGCCTACCAAGAAGGTCCTCGATACCATCGACGACATCGTGGGCCTGATGGTCGCGGACAAGAAGTGATCTCCCTGTCTCCTGACGTACTGCTCACTCTCAGAATCCGTTAATCCGCTCCGGCAGGCAGCTTGCATTTCTTTGCTGCAGCGATAGTGCCTTCCTGGCCCGATGCCCCTCCGGAGTTCTGCATCGCGTCGGGGGGCGCTATCGCCAGGAGAGATCGATTATGTGCATTCCGGCCATCAGCAGCAGCGTCCTTTCGCAGATTACGAATGTCCAGCGCACTTCGCAGCAGGTTCGGAGTGAATTCAGGCAGCTGGGACAGGACCTGCAATCCGGTGATGTGACACGAGCCCAAACCGACTTCGTCACACTCTCGAAGGACGCAACCAGTGAGTTTGGCGGCGATAGCTTGATCGTGAAGACGCTTAGCGCGATTGGACAGGCGCTTCAGTCCGGCAATATCACAGCCGCGCAGGAGGCGTACTCCTCGGTGCCGATAGCACTGGTTGGCCCGTGTGCCGCGCCGCATGGCCAAGTCGGTCTAATGCAAGGCCAGTTTCAGGCAGTCTTGAATCACCTGGGCCAGATGGTGCAAACAGGGAATCTCCCGGCGGCGCAACGGGCGTTCGCAGCCGTTGAGCAGCTGTGGAGCCGGGTTGTGCCTGCAGTTGCGTCGCCGACGAGCGGCTCCACGTCGCTTAAGACCAGCGGACAGTAGCGCCAGTGGGGTCTGCGTCCCGACCAAGTAGCCGCCGAGCGGCCTGATTCGTATCGATTTTGGGCGTGGGTCCGTGGGGCTGAGCCGCGTCCCCGCCAAAAATCGACAAATTCCAACCTCCCCTGCTACTTCTAAGTTGCAGTTTCACGTTCCAGGGCTTAGGATAGATTCAGCTGGGGATGGGTCCTCGTCTATTCCCGGCAAAGCCTGAGATCTGCAGTTCCACGTTAAAGTCAGCATTCCCTCATGCACAGCGCCGCTCAACCTATGTGCGACTACTCCCAGGAGAGACTAAGATGGCGTGGTACGCGTATTGTATTACGGAGCAGCAGGGCCTCCAGAACGGTACACGAGCCCGGCGTCCTTTCGCGATAGAGAACCTTCGGGGTGTGGATGGCGCCCCGGTATTGGCCTACCCCAGCGGGGATTTCGCAGTCATCGTCAGCGAACATTCCCATTCACAAGCGCTCACCCAACAGGCGATTGTCGATCACGCTCGCGTCGTCAGCGAATGCTTCCGCACCTTCACCGTTTTGCCATTCCGTTTCGGCACAATCTTTGAGTCCGATGAAGCCCTGCGCCGCGCCGTGAGGGCGAATCGCAGGACCTTCCTGGAGACGGTTGACCGCTTGCGTGGCAAGGCCGAGATGCATTTCAAGCTGCTGGTGAAGGACGGCATGGTCGAGGAGGCCATTTCCGAGCTGCCCAACGGCGTAGGCGGCGAGTATCTGCGCAAGCTGCGCGAGCAGGCCACCCGAGACCGCGAACGGCAAACCAAAGCGCGGGCGCTCTCGATGCAGGTGCACAAGCTGTTTTCGCCCCTGGAAGAGGACGTGATCTGCAAGCGCACCGACTCTGGCGGCATGCTCATCGACTTCGCCCACCTGATCGATTCCAACGCCGTAGCCAAGTACCAGAACCGCTATGACACGGCCACGCGTCATTTCAAAGATTGCCATGTGACGATAACCGGCCCCTGGCCGCCATACCACTTCATGCCTGGTAAGCTGCGCACCGTCTCGGGCGGCAACTGATTCTGTCAGGGCAGCCCGTGACGGGCTGCCCTGATCCATTCCCCGCAAAATTCACCAGGAAAAACTCTGCCGGTGGTGCTCTTTTCTCGAGTGCGGAGTTACAATCACTTGCAATAACCTGCATAGCTTTATGGGGCCTTCGGTCCTGTAACCGGGAAGCCCGATTTACTTCTCAGTAACGCCTTCGTGCAACCTGAGAGTGGGTATCGGGATTCTCATAGTTGAACGCCGCTTTCCCTGTGTGGGGCGGGGAATGCTCCCTCATTGCACGCCGACTGGAGTGGAATGGTTCCTGCTCATAAGGTCCGATTGCTGATCGCAAGTGACGACGTAGCCAGAGGCAGGGGCCTGGCCGCCCATCTGGCACGCCGCGGGTTTGACGTCACCAGCGCGACCGGCGGCGAGGAAGCTCTTCGCGTTCTGCGGCTCCATGATCCTTCCCTGGTACTGCTGGATCTTTCCACACCCGGGATGAGCGTGCTCGACACTCTGGAGCGGATCAAACATGCCAAGCCTGACGTTCAGGTGCTGATGCTCTCGGCCCGCCATGATCCCGAGATCGTGTTCAACGCCTCCAAGCTGGGCGCTGATGACTATCTTGCCAAGCCTTTCGAAATCAGCGATCTGGACCTTCGAATCGACAAAATCCTGGAGCGGCAAAAGGTCTCCGGCCAATTCGGTCAACTTCGCGACCAGGTACGCCGGAACAGCGACTTCGCCGGCCTATTCGGGACCAGCTCTCGCATGGAAGAGGTCAAGAACACCATCGAGCAGGTCGCCGATACGACGGCCACCGTCCTGATTCGCGGCGAAAGCGGCACCGGTAAAGAAGTTGTGGCGCGAATGATCTATGCGCAGTCGGGACGCTTCGACAAGCCATTTGTAAAGGTAAACTGTGCCGCCATCCCCCACGAACTGCTGGAGAGCGAGCTGTTTGGCTATGAGCCCGGCGCCTTCACCGGTGCCACGCGGCAAAAGCTCGGCAAGTTCGATCTGGCGAACACGGGCTCTCTATTCCTCGACGAGGTCAGCGAGATGCATCCCGCCCTGCAGGCTAAATTGCTGCATGTGTTGCAGGATGGCGGTTTCTCCCGCTTGGGCGGCAAACGCGACATTTCCGTGGATGTGCGGGTACTCGCCGCCACGAACAAGCGGCTGGAGCTGGCCGTTCAGGATGGGACCTTTCGCGAAGACCTCTTCTACCGCCTGAACGTGGTCACGATTCACATCCCGCCGCTGCGCGAGCGGCGCGAGGAAATTCCCGTCTTCCTGGATTATTTCCTGCGCAAGTACAGCGAGTTTTACGGCAAGCAGCCGGCGCCGTTCGGCGAATCGGCCCTGAATTGCATGACCGAATATAGCTGGCCGGGAAACATCCGCGAGTTGGAGAATCTGGTCAAGCGCTACGTTATTGTCGGCAATGAAGGGCAGATTATCCGCGAGCTTTCGACACACAAGCCGGCAATCGCCACGGTTCCCCCGGCCTCCATCGTGCCCAAAGAGCTAAAGCCAGGCGCCGAACCGCCGCCCGGATCTTCCCCTGCGATACCCATCAACATAGGCAAAGGCAACGGCCTGGAGGCAGAGCATCTTTCTCTGCTCGAGATCGGCAGACGCGCTGCCATGTCCGCCGAACGTGAGGCCATAGAACGGGTTCTGGCCCAGACCCGCTGGAACCGTCGTCAGGCGGCTAAAATCCTCAAGATCAGCTACAAAGCGCTGCTCAACAAGCTGAAGGTCATCGAAGAGCAGAATGCCCACAATAAGAACCTTAGCGCCTAAGTGTTTGCATCGTAGTTCCACTTCTCTTTCGACGCGGGCGCGCTGCGATGCTGGCCCAAACGTCGTGGAAGACAGAAAGACACTGTCAATATTGGGCTTGCTGTTGTCGCAGAAAATTCAAAATCTGCCATTCCCGCTTTGGAACCGCAACTGCACGTGCTAGGGCACCTAAAGAGGCACAAGATCCGTGAAGTCAATCCTCTTTCGTCTGTCTCGACATTTCTCTTTTTGTCCCGTAGGACGGGACATTGCCTTGCATCGCCTTCCCTGAAAGATGCCTACCTCGCTCGCCTCTTTCTAAAGAGCGGCCCCAAAGGGCCGCTTTTTTGCGTCTAAGTTGTATTTGATTCGACTGGCGAGGAATCGGCATCCAATTGTCCTGAATTTGGCTCATGCCACACAGCACTGTGACGGGCGGAGTTGACGTGCGTTCTGCCAGACGCATATCATCTCCGTTCGCACACTGCGCTTTCGTCGCCGGGGTGATGGGCCTGAAATGACCGAACCGGGCAGGGGAGTTGCACTATGGAGAAGAAGAAACTAGAGGGTTTCAAGAAGCGGCTCGAGGAGCGGCAACGGGAGTTGCGCCAGGCCATGACTCGTACCGCGCAGGACGGGCGCGACGCCGATTTGGAGTCGGCGCAGGATATTGCCGATCGGGCCGCCAACTCTTACAACAAGGAATTTCTCTTCCATCAAAGCAACAACGATCGTCAGTTGCTGCAAATGGTAGACGGCGCGCTCGACCGCATCCGCGAAGGTGCTTTCGGCCAGTGCATCTCCTGCGGTGAGGAGATCAACCCCAAGCGCCTGGAAGCCGTCCCCTGGACGCGCCACTGCATCGAGTGCCAGGAAAAGCTTGAAAAAGGCATGTTGGAACACAGCAGCACTTAATCGGCCGCGCTATTAGAGAATGGAAAGCCGCCTGGCAGGGCGGCTTTTGTGTTTCTCAGCAACGCTGGTTCCCGTGGCAAGGGATCGTACTCGGTACCTGTTGGAGATCAAGAGCTCGAGCAGCCCTCAGTTATCCGCTTGCGGCTTCATCTGCCCGCACCGCAGGTAGCGGTTGTGCCATCCCAGCGATTCCCCGAGCAGATGCGGCGTGTGGCGTCCATACGACAACCGTTCCGCCCGGCTTAGATAATCGAGCAGAATTGGCTTGTACTCCGGCGCAGCGCACTTCTCGATGATCAGATGAGCGCGCTGCCGCGGTGACAGTCCGCGCAGGTCAGCCAGTCCCTGTTCTGTCACAACCACGCAGACGTCATGTTCTGTGTGGTCCACATGCGACGCCATGGGAACAATGGTCGAGATACTTCCCTTCTGCGCGGTCGACGGCGCCATGAAGATCGACAGATATCCATTGCGCGCGAAATCGCCCGAGCCGCCGATGCCGTTCTGAATTCGCGATCCCATCACGTGCGTGGAATTCACGTTGCCGTAGATGTCGGCCTCAATCATGCCGTTCATCGCAATCACGCCCAGCCGGCGAATGATCTCCGGGTGGTTCGAGATCTCCTGCGGCCGCAGCACGATCTGCTTGCGGTAACTGGCCATGTCGGCGTTCACTTCCGTCAGCATCTCCGGGCTGAGCGAAAACGCGGTTGCCGAGGCTGCCGTCAGCTTGCCCGATTTCAGCAGGCGAATCATGCCATCCTGAATCACTTCCGTGTACGACGTAAGCCCTTCGAACGGCCCTTCCTCCAACCCGAAGAGCACCGCATTGGCAATATTCCCGACGCCCGACTGCAACGGTAGAAGGGTGGAAGGCATGCGGCCCTTCTTCACCTCCCAATCGAGGAACTCCAGAATGTGCCCGGCGATGCGCTTGGAATTCGCATCCGGCGCCTTGAACGGGCTGTTGCGGTCGGGCGAGTCCGTGAGCACCACGGCCGCGATCTTCTCCAGCGGCACTTCCAGGTACGGGCTGCCGATGCGTTGCCCGGTCTGCGTGAGTGGAATTGGCCCGCGGTTCGGAGGAGGCTGCAGACCGTAGTAGATGTCATGCATGCCCTCCAACTCCATCGGCTGCCACGAATTCACCTCGATGATCACGCGCTCGGCCTGCTCAATCCACGTCTTGTTGTTGCCGATCGACGAGCTCGGCACCAGCCGCCCGTCTTCCAGCACCGCCGTGACCTCAATCAACGCGAGATCGAGCTTGCCCAGGAAGCCGTACTCCACGAACTGCGCAACGTGGCTGAGGTGGATGTCCATGTACTCCATCTCGCCTGCATTAATGCGCTTACGCGTCTCGGGATCGGATTGGTACGGCAGTCGCAGGTGAATGCCCCCCGCCATAGCCAGCGCGCCATCCAGTTCCGGGCCGGTCGAAGCGCCGGTGAAGATACTCACCTGGAACTTCTGGCCGCGCAGGTTGGCATTGGCAATGCGCCGCGCCAGCTCAAGAGGCACCGCCTTGGGATAGCCGGAGCCGGTAAATCCACTCATTCCGATCTGGTTGCCATGCTGGATCAGGGCTGCCGCTTCTTCGGCGCTCATGATGCGATTGGACAGGTTGGAGTTCAGGACGCGCGAGGTGGTTGGAAGAACAGACGTCGACATCAAATTGCCTTTCGGGCGCAATAAGTCTGGACTTATGTCTTAACGATAGGCGGTGATGTTACGACCGTCAGTGAGGCAGGTCACAAATCTGTCGGTGGAAGAGCGTTGGGCGCCGGCACAATAAGAAAGACCTGGAGCGCTCCCACTCCAGGTCTTTCAATGTCGTGAGGTAGCATAGCTACCGTCACGGTCTCCGGGCCATCGGAGAGTCTTTTCGCGCCTCGAGGTGTTAACCTCGTTAAAGACGTCCATCGCTCCCTGTCTGTACGTCTGCTCGGCTGCGATTGCAATTAGTCATTGCAAGCAGCGTGCCAACCGACGCGCGTCGCGACGGTTGGAAGAAGTCTTGCGTAAGCAGTCACTTACAGTACCTGGGCCCAGCACCAAGAAGCCGATCCCAATCATTTGCACTATCCGATTGGATAGCGTAACTATCCGACCGGCTAGTATCCGATCTTCACGCGATGTCCTCGCACGACTTCGGCAGAGTCGGCTACACTAGGGCTGGCTCAGGGAGAAAGATTTTGGATTCGAGAGTGGTGGTGGTTTCCGGACCTTCGAAGGGTACCGTCGTGCGGCTGACGGGCGACCAGCTTTCCGTAGGCCGCGATTCTTCGAACAACCTTTGTCTGCGTGATCGCGCCGTATCACGTCGGCACTTCGCTATAAGCAAGACCGATGCCGCCTTCCAGCTCATCGATCTGGAAAGTCACAACGGGACCTTCGTGAATGGCATCCCGGTCCGCCGCAAGCTGTTGACCCACGGCGACACCGTCCGGGTCGGGCGCTGCGAGCTGGTCTTCCTCATCACGGAAGACGAAGGACAAGCTCTCCAGGCAGTTGAATTCCGGGATGACGAACCGGTCGACCTGCTTACCACGACCAACGTGCGCGCCTATCCTTCAGTTTCGCAGCATGGGCCCGATGTCGGCCGCATGGCGCGCGATCTCAATGCTCTCTTCAAGATCGCCAATACCATCAATTCCATCCGCGATCTTGAGGCCCTGCAGCAGCGTCTTCTGCAACTGATCGGCGAAGCCGTGCCCGCCGAGTCCGGCGCCATCGTAGTCCTGCGTCATGCCGACGAGGAGCCCAGCTCCAGCTGCGTGTGGCAGCGCAATCCCACCGGTACTCCCCAGATACGGATTCGGCGCGAGATCGTGCAGCGCGCGTTGTGGGAGCGCTCTCCCATTCTCAGCCAGCCGACACCTGATTCCAGCCGTGCGGAAAGCGTCCTTTGCGTCCCGTTGGTCGGGGTGGAAAGGACCGTCGGGGTCTTATACATGTCCGCTCCCGGTCCCACTGCGAAGTTCGAGGATGCGCACGTGCATTTCCTCGGCGGGGTTGCGGGAATTGCCGCCGTCACCCTGGAGAACGTCCTGGCGACAGAAGCCCTGCGGACGGAGAATCGCCGCCTGAAGGCGGAGTTGGACGTTGAGGGCGCGATCATCGGCGAAAGCAAGGGCATGCATCAGGTGCACAACTTTATCGGTCGCGTCGCAAAAAGCGACTCCACGGTCCTGATTCGCGGCGAGAGCGGCACCGGCAAGGAGCTGGTGGCGCGCGCCATCCATCGCAGCAGTCCGCGCGCCGACAAGCCCTTCGTGGCCATTAACTGCGCCGCCATCCCGGAAGCCTTGCTCGAAAGCGAACTGTTCGGACACGAGAAAGGCTCGTTCACCGGCGCTATCGCCACCAAGAAAGGTAAGCTGGAGATCGCCGAAGGCGGAACCGTATTCCTCGATGAAATCGGTGAGTTGGCTCCTTTGCTCCAGGCCAAGCTGCTGCGTGCACTCCAGGAGCACGAATTCGAGCGTGTTGGAGGCACGCGTCCCCTGAAGCTCGAAGCGCGTGTGATCGCCGCAACCAACAAGAACCTCGAGGAGGCCATCAAGGCTGGACAGTTCCGTCAGGATCTCTACTACCGCCTCAATGTGGTCTCCGTCGTCGTTCCGCCTCTACGCGAGCGTCCCGACGACATTCCCCTGCTGGCAATGTATTTCGCGGCGAAGTATTCGGAAAGATGCAAGCGGCCCCTGAAAGGTATCTCCTCCGAGGTGCGCGCATTGCTGACAAGCTATAGCTGGCCAGGTAACGTGCGCGAACTCGAGAACGCGATCGAGCACGCCATCGTTCTCGGCGAGGGCGATGAGATCGTTCCTGAGGACCTCCCCGAGGCCCTGCTCGAAGTCGAAACGGCGGAGAGTAACAGCGCAAAATATCACGATCACGTCCGCCAGGCGAAGAGGCGGTCCATCGTTGACGCGGTCAAGACTGCCAGAGGGAACTATACCGAAGCTGCAAAGATCCTCGGTGTTCACCCGAACTATCTGCATCGCCTTATTAAGAACCTGGATATTAAATCGGAACTGCGGAAGGAAGCGGAAGGTTGAGTGCCGCGCGAGGATCCGCTGGAGCGTCTGTATTCCCAGGCGTGCAGCTGTTTACTAGCTTGACTGACTGCACGTGATAGTGTTCCCTTCAGGATAAACGAGGCAGCAAATGACAAAGCTCCGTAAGAGGAGCGCGCTTGCTGTTGTGACTGGCGCTCTCCTGTTCGTTCCCGCCTGCCATCACGAGAAAGAGACTGGACCACAATACATCATGCTCACCTTCAACGGCGGCGCCTGCGAGCAGAATGGCTTGAGCGACGTGATCGAGATTCATCAAGGGCGTAGCGTGGTGTACCAGGGAGCTTCCCTGGTCTCACAATTCGAAGTCCGGCTTAATGCCTGCCCGTTTACCGAGTGCCCGGTAAGCAGTCCTCATGGAACGTCGGTCAACGTAGGTCAGCCAAAGGCGGACGCGGTGGGTACAACGTTCAACTATACCGCTATGAGCGTAAACGGCGACCCATGCAGGAATCCCTCATCAATGGGAGTCCGCATCCTTCCCGGTCCATAGTTTTCGCGATAGGTTTACGATCTTCAAGAGTAGTTATTCTGCTTGACACTTCTTCATATCGTGCTAGTGTTTTGGCATTCAAGAAAGTGAGGCACCTATGAAGCGCCTGGTCCCCTTTGCTGTGCTTGCTGCTCTTTTGCTCGCGTCCACCAGCTGTCAGCGCGCGGATGCGGATACCACCGTCATAACGATCACGCTGAACTATAACGGTGGAAACTGCACTCAGACCGGCTCCGACGGTTCCTCCGGTGTCACCGATGTAAGCCAGAGTCAAAATACCGTCACTTACAAGAGCCAGACTGCCGTTAGCCAGTTTGCAGTTAGTTTCGGCACCTGCCCCTTCAGTTCGTGCCCGATATCGAGCACCACTGGAGCAGCGGTAAGCGCGGGACAACCGAAAGCGACGGCCGTCACTAATCCTGTCACTACTTACAACTACAGCAGCGTAAGTTTCGGCAGCAACCAGATATGCAATAACCCGCAGCAGCTGGGTGTGCGCGTTAGACCGTAATCACCCGCAGCTATGAGGGGAAGTGCGGATTTTTTCGCAAGTTGCTGAAGTCGGGCGTGTCGCGGATCCAGCTGCGGGAGTAGCCTAGCTGCGCGGCTTTATTGAGATAGGAGAGCGCCTGCTCCGTATCATTGAAGTGGTTATAAACAAGGGCTGCGCGGAACAGAGTATCGCCGTTTCTGGGAGCAAGGGTTAGTGCTCTTTGAAGGTAGTTAAAGGCGGCGTTTTTGTCGCCTACCATCGCCGAATAGTCAGCCAGATATCCCAATGCTTGCACATCGTCCGGAGTGACCTGTAACTTTGCCGTGGCGATCGAAATGGCCTTATTGTAGTTTGCTGCCGCCTCGCCACGGCGATTGGGACTCCAGTACAAAGCATCTGCAAGATTTCCCCAGATCATCCAGTCGCGATCATCAATCTTCAAGGCTTGTTCGAGAGCGGTTATCGCCTCCGGATACTGGTGCATCAGGGTGTAGACATATCCCAGATTGAGATAAGCATCAGTAGTGGGGTGCAGCGCGTTAGACTGATTGAGAGCTTCGATAGCCTCAGGATAACGGCCCAGGGCGAGATACATTGCAGCGAGGTTGGAGAAACCTAGATAGCTGTTAGGCGCAAGTTGGGTTGCCTTCACGAACGCCTGGGCCGCGTCGTCATAGCGGTTTTGACCAAAGTAGAAATTGCCAAGCCAGCTATAGACTCTCCAGTAATTGGGCCGCAGGGCGACTGCCTGTTTGTAGGCAGCTTCTGCGCCGGCAAAATTTCCGGCATTCGTGTAAGCGTCTGCCAGACCACGAACTGCATTTTCATTACCGGGCTCCGTCTGTACAGCGCGTTGGAATTCCTCCACCGCCTTGTCATTCTTGTCGATGGTGTTGTACACATTCCCCAAACAGATATGGCCTTCGACCAGATCAGGATTCAAAGAAAGCGACTTCTGGCAATAGTGGAGGGCCTTATCGATCCATTCGTTGCCGCGAAGATACTGCTGAAAACCGACAGCATAAGCGTCTCCGAGAGCGGCATATCCAAGCGCATAGTTCGGATCGATCTTCACTGCCTGATCAAATTCGGCTAGGGCATTGTCAAGGTCCTCAGGCTTGGTAAACTCCAGCATATAGCCGCGGCCGCGCATGTAAGCTTCGTAAGCTGCAGGCTTGGTATCTTGCTTTACCGCCAGCTTCTGGCGCTGCGCCGGGCCAATCCGCACAGGCAGCATGTCGAGCGCCTCGCTCACCACCCGGTCCTGCAACCCGAAACTGTCGCCCGCGTCCACGGTGATGGTTCGCGATGCAAGCTGTCGATGAGTCTTGGTGTCCACCAGGAAACTGTTTACCCGAATGGTATCTCGCTCTTTTTGGATACTGCTTTCAATCACGAGATCTGATCCAAACTCCCGCCGCGCGTCCTCAGCTGTCTTCACCTTCTGATCGCGCAAATCGCGCGAGGAAACTACCTGGATGGAATCGGTATCACTGACTTGGGACAGCTTGGCGGTAAGAGTTTCCATGAGCCCTAAACCTAAGGCATTGGTGGCCTGGTCTTGTCCCACCATGTCGATGGGCAATACGGCCAGTATCCTCTGCTGTGGCGCGAGAGCGCGCTTCAGGAAATATCCGATGGCAACGCCGGCCAGCAGCACCAGCACCACGCCGAGAATTAGTTTTTGCCGCCGCCTGGCAGCCGCCAATTGCGCTGCGTCACGGCGGCGCAGGGTAGCGGTCGCAATTTCATCACCGGCGACCAGGCTGTTCAGATCGGCGCACATTTCTGCTGCGGACTGATAACGGCCCTCGGGGTCGCGGTCCAGCGCCCGCAGGATCACCGCCTCAAATGAAGAGGTGATTGTCTGGTTCAAGAGCGAAGGCTTGACAGGGTCATAATGCAGGATGGAATCGACCAGGATGGTCGGTTTCTTGTCAGCGAAGGCGCGCTTGCCCGTCGCCATCTCATACAACACTGCGCCGGCCGCCCAGATGTCCGTACGCTCGTCTGCCTCTTCGTTGCGAAGGAGCTCCGGTGCCATGTACGGCAGGGTGCCGCTGACGGAGAGATCGGTATCCAGATTGATGGTTTCCGCGCTCTCGTCGACCGGATCATTAAACTGCGCCAGCCCGAAGTCGAGGATCTTCAGCTGACCATCGCGATTGATACGGATATTGCTGGGCTTGAGGTCGCGATGTACAACATGCTCACGATGAGCGGCGGCCAGGCCATTCAGCAATTGCACGCCCAGCTTCAGGGCCGCCGTCTGCGGCATTGCCTGAGCGTCAATCTTCTCGTCCAGAGTGACACCGGCGATATATTCGGTGACTAAATAGTCGATCCCATTCTCCTCGCCGAAATCGAAGCCCATAGCGATGTTTGGGTGGTTCAGCCTGCCGACGGCAAGAGCTTCCCGATGAAATTGTTCACGGCTTCTCTCGTCGGGAATTAATGTTGGCGGGATGATCTTGACGGCGACATCGCGGCGAAGCTGCTCGTCATGGGCTCGGAAGACCACGCCCATCCCCCCGGCACCGATCTGCTCGATCAAGCGGTAGTGCCCGAGAACCTGGCCAATGGTGGGCGACGACGTTGCCATTCTTCCGATCCTGGGACAGACCTGTCAGACGGCCCGAAGGGGGAACCACGGTCCGTGAGGATAGCTCCAGTGTAGCGTACGGCGTCGCATTAAGCGATGCTAGTTTCGCCGTGGACGTACTCAATCAGATCTTGAGAAAGATCTTCCTACGATAAAGCCAGTACATTGGAAAGAAACACATAACTAAAATTACAAGCGAGTGAACCAGCGACACCAGCGCTGGAGAATCCATCCACGCCAGTGAATGCAGGAAGGTAATACCTCTCCATGCGAGCCAGCCGCCTAGTACCTCCGAAAGCACGTAACTTGCGATAGCGTTACTACCGAAAACTATAAATGGGATGGTCCACCGACCTCGAAACCGTTTCACGTCCGTCAGCCAGTAGCACATCGCAAGCGAAATCAGGGCGCAGCCGCCGGCAAACAGTACATATGAGCTGGTCCAGAGCTTCTTGTTAATAGGAAACCAGAGCCCCCATAGCTCCCCCAGCGCGATAAGCGTCACGCCTATCGTGAGCATACCTGTTATTTTTTGGCGCGACAGGCGTGCAGATCGCAGCCAATCACCGGTCAAGACGCCGCAAAGCCCCGTGGCAATTGCCGGCAATGTGCTCAGGATGCCTTCCGGATCTCGCGTGCCCTCCCACAGATGCCCCAGCAGTAACCTTCGATCGAGATATGCGGCGAGGTTGGTGTCAGGATCAAGCAAGGGAATATCACGCCCGGGGAGACCATAGCCCGGCGCCGGCAAGTAGCGCAGCAATATCCAGTACCCGACCAGCAACCCTATCGCCCACGCGACCCGTCCGGGGACTTTGGCATACATCGCGATCAGCATCGCCGCGCAATAAACCACGGCAATACGCTGGAGCACACCGGGAATCCGAAAAGTGCCGGTATGCAGCCATACGAGCGCATTCAGAGCCAGTCCTATAAGGAACAAAGTGACGCCGCGCCGAATGGTGTGCTGGACCAGGCTGCGCCGCGACTCGCCTCGCGCAACTCTCGACCCCAGCGAGAACACCAGCGAAACGCCGACAATGAACAGGAAGAACGGAAAGATGAGGTCGGTAGGCGTCGCGCCATTCCAGTCTGCGTGTTGCAACGGCCAATAGGCAAAGGCGCTGCTCTGATTGTTGACCACGATCATGGCGGCAATCGTGATGCCCCGAAAAAGGTCGAGCGAATATAGCCGTCCTTCGGCAGGACGTGTTTGCTCCACCTGGCTTTCGGCAACTACGGTGACGGTACTCATCGGTGCGCAAAAGATTGTACAAGGCGATGCTACGAATCAGGACAGAAACACGCTGTTGCAACGGGTCGCCGCGAACTGCGCTTCCGCGAAGGCAGTGATGCGCTCGAGGGCTGCCTGCATGTCGGCGTGATAGCGTTCCAGCGCTACGTCGTCGGCATCTGGCGGCACGAAGATCTTCTTTGCAAAACGCACGTGGATTCGCGAAAAGGGCTTAGGAATCATGAGCGCGTCCCATGTTTTCAATACCCATGCTCGCTCTACCGCAACAAAGAACGCGGTGATCGCCACGCCGCTCATGCGAGCCAGCAGTACGGGGCCTCTCTTCGCCACGTAACGCGGGCCGCGCGGTCCATCAATGGTAAACGCCACCGCGTGCCCTTCCCGCAGGAGTTTGTTCATCTCCAGTAATGCGCGCTGACCGCCGCGCGTGCTTGAGCCCCGGACCGGGAGAAACCCAAAGCGGCTGATCACCCGTGCAATGTACTCCCCATCCAGGCTGCGGCTGGTCATCACCGCTGGATGTTGATGCCTGTAGAGCCACGTCGCAGGCAGCACGCACCGATGCCAGAAGGGAAAGATTCCGGGATACCCCTCGTCGGGGTTCTGGATTGAACCTTCCTCGTAGGTCATGGTCGCGCGTAGAGTGCAGCCGATAAGCCGCAAGATGAGCGGAACGATCCACGACACGAGCGTCAGCTGGATCCGCTGCAGCAGGGTAAATCGCTGCTCGAGGTTTTCAGGAGCGCCCACGCCTGAATTCTATCCTGCGTACTTCAGCCAGCGACGCAACTCGGGAAGCGTGGGGCGCTTTCCATACATGAGGATGCCCACGCGATAAATCCGTGATGACAGCACCAGCAGGCCGTAGATCGTTGCCAGCATCAGTGCGATGCACAAGGCGATCTGCCAAAGCGGCGGCGTCTCGATGAGCACGCGAACCAGCATCAGGATAGGCGCAAAAAATGGCACGATCGACAGCCAGAATGCCATCGCCGAGTTTGGGTGCTGAATCACCGCGCTCATCAGGAAAACGGCGATCACAATCGGCATCATGGCGGGCCATTGCACCTGCTGCGCTTCCTGATCGGAGTTCACCATGGCGCCGATTGCGGCATACATCGCGCTGTAGAGCAAATATCCCAGAAGGAAAAACACGGCAAAGGCGGCCACAGCGAAAATCGAGAGGTGTACCTCGCCTAAGAACGATTTCGCCGCCAGCAGGCCAGGAACCGAGAACAAGCCGGCGAAGATCACCCAGACAAGGATCTGGGTGAGACCCACCGCTCCCACACCAAGGATCTTTCCCGCCAGCAGCTGCTTCGAAGTCGCCGACGACAGCAGCACTTCCATGATTCGTGTGCTCTTCTCCTCAATGACGGAGCGCATTACCGCAAGGCCATAGATCATGACGACAGCATAGAGCAGCACCACCATTGCGAAGGCCGTGACAAAGATGGTCGTATTGCTCGCTCCCGGCTTGCCCTTTTCCGGGCGCACGGTCTTGAGGGTGATAGGAGTGAGCAGCGAATCTAGCTCGGGCCCGCTCATGCCCTTCTGTGCCAGGCGATGACGCGTGACCGCGGTGCGGATAGCGTTGTGCAGTTCGCGTGACTGATCGAAATCCGCAGCTTCCTTCGTGCTATAGACGACTTTGTGATTCGCCAAAGCCTCATCGCTCAGCCACAGGAAACCTGTGATCTTGCCTTCGTTGACTTGCTGCGCCAGAAGATCGCGTTCGGCGTCGCTGGTATCGGTGTCAACCTGGATGGTGTAGAGCGTCGGCTGCAGCTCGGATTGCCCGACATCAGGGTCGCTATTCGTCTTCGAGTTCCCCAGCTCGTGCCCGACAGCCGCACCTAACTGGGGGTCATTGGCGACAATCACAATCCGCTTTTCGCCCCCGGAGCTCATCTCGGCGATTTTCGCGGGAACAAGGACGCTGCCGGCCATGATCGCCGGCATCAGCACAGTGAAGATGATGAATGAGCGGCTGCGCACTCTTTCCAGGTATTCGCGTCGCAGCAGGATCCAGACGTTATGCATTCTTGCCCACCCGGTCGATGAAGATCTCCTCCAGCGAAGGCTCCAGGAGCTCAAAGCGGCTGATGCGCGCACGCTCGGCCGTCATGCGCAGCAGTTGCTGCGCGTCAGCGCCCGGCTTCAATCGCGCTTCCACGTAGTTTCCGTAGTTGTTAAGAGACTCCAGCAGTTCACAGCCGTCCAGGTGAGGATCGCCTTCATACTGCATCTGGACGTGGTTCTTCCCGTAGCTCGACTTGATCTTCTTCAGGTCGCCTTCCAGGATGGCGCGGCCATGGTCGATGAGACAGATAGAATCGCAAAGCCGCTCCACCTGATCCATGCGGTGTGTGGAAAACAGTATCGTCTTGCCGGCTCTCTTCAATTCGATCAGGACATCCTTCAGCATCACGGAATTTGCAGGATCGAGACCCGCAAACGGCTCGTCCATAATGACCAGCGCGGGATCGTGGAGCAGCGTCGCAATGAACTGGATCTTCTGCTGCATGCCCTTGGAGAGCTCTTCGACCTTCTTCTGCTCCCAGTCGGCAATCTGCAGCCGCTCACACCAGTCGAGCGAGCGCTTGCGCGCATCGTGCTCCGAAAGATTGTGCAGACGCCCGAGAAAGATCAGGTGATCCAGCACCTTCATCTTCTTATAGAGCCCACGCTCTTCGGGAAGATATCCGATGCGGTCCAACTGCTCGCGGTGAAAAGGTTCGCCGAATAGCCGCACCTCGCCTTCGTCTGGCATGGTGATGCCAATCATCATGCGGATGGTCGAGGTTTTGCCGGCGCCATTGGGGCCGAGCAGGCCATAGACACTGCCCTCGCGGATATTCAGCGAAAGACGGTCGACAGCGACGAAGTGGTCGTAAGTTTTGCGGATGCCCCGCAGTTCTACAGCTTCAGCCATAAAGAAGTCGAGCTTCCCGCTTCAAGTTAGCCTGAGACTGTTCCGTTCAAAGTTTCGCGGAGACGACGGCTTCCGTAACCTGAAACGTAACTTGAACTTGATTGAACGTGAACGGGAAATGTCTTGTCGCAACTATACTGGGCGGCGCGTACGTCTGTCGAGACAGATCAGAGCTCGAGAAAGTTTCTGATCATGCGCTTTCCCTGATCGGTAAGCACGCTCTCCGGGTGGAACTGTACTCCCTCAACGGGAAATTTGCGGTGCCGCAGTCCCATGATGACGCGTGTTCCGTCACGGTCCTGGCAGGTTGCGGAAATCTCCAGTTCCTTCGGCAGGCTTTTCTCTTCCACAATCAGAGAGTGGTAACGCGTCGCCGTCATTGGGGATGGTATGTCGCGGAAGATCGTCTTGCCATCGTGCTCAACCGAACTGGTCTTACCGTGCATAAGGTTCGAGGCTCGGACAACCTTGCCGCCGAAAGCCTCGCCTAGCGCCTGGTGGCCGAGACAGACGCCAAGCACGGGAACTCGTCCCGCAAAATGCTTGATCAGATCGATGCCGATCCCCGCGTCCTGCGGCGTGCACGGCCCGGGAGAGACAACAATGCGGTCGGGGCGGAGTGACTCGATCTCGCTTACGGTCGTCTGATCATTGCGGCGAACGACAACCTGCTGTCCCAATTCACCAATGTATTGAACCAGGTTGTAGGTGAAGGAATCGTAGTTGTCGAGGACGAAAACCATACTTTGGGGTCTAGGGATTAGGGGCTGGGGACTAGTGTAGCGTCAATTTCGCCCCCGCGCAGCATTACCGGAGGAAGGGTGTTCAGAATCACAGACCACTGTTTCGGCGCGCCGAGTAAGCTCTTCATTCCGGGAGGAGGTCATGGAACGCTCAGAACGTCCAGTCAAGAGCTATCAGGATCTGATCGCCTGGCGCAAAGGAATCTCACTCGTCCTCGAAGTTTATAAGGCGACCACGGACTTCCCCCAGCACGAAATATATGGACTGAGCAGCCAATTGCGTAGGGCGGCTACTTCCATCCCCAGCAACATCGCCGAGGGCCACGGACGAGCAACCTCGGGAGAGTTCGTTCAGTTTCTATGCCATTCGCGTGGTTCATTGTGTGAAGTCGAAACACAAATCATCATTGCTCGCGAGCTGGGTTACGTCACTGCCAAACAAGCGCATGTCCTGATGGCGAGAACGGATCACCTGGGACGCATCTTGCAAGGCCTAATCTCCTCAATTCAACGGCGAAAATCGAGTCGAGCACACTAGGCCCCAGCCCCTAACCCCTAACCCCTAGCCCCTCGCCTTTTCGCACGCTCTCAGCAACGCGCTCGCCTTATTCATGCACTCCTGGTACTCCTTTTCCGGATCAGAATCTGCCACGATGCCCGCGCCTGCCTGCACATACGCTCTGCCGCCCTGAAGAACCATCGTGCGAATCGCGATACATGAGTCCAGGTTGCCCGCGTGATCCGCATACATCACTGCTCCGCCGTAAACACCACGCCGCACAGGTTCCAGCTCTTCGATGATCTCCATCGCCCGAACCTTCGGCGCACCGCTCAAAGTCCCGGCGGGGAAGCAGGCCGCGAGCGCATCCAGCGCATCGAGCTCAGGGCGCAGCTCGCCTTCCAAGGCTGAAACCAGATGCATCACGTGCGAGTACTTCTCGACGTACATCAGATCGCGCACCTTGACGCTGCCGTAACTGCTGACCCGGCCAAGATCGTTGCGTCCCAGATCGACCAGCATCACGTGCTCGGCCCGCTCCTTCTCATCATTTCTTAACTGCTCGATCAGGCGCTCGTCCTCAGCGGCATTAGCACCGCGCTTGTGGGTCCCGGCGATCGGACGGTAGTCAAGCTTACGACCCGCAACCCGCACCAGCATCTCCGGCGATGCCCCTAGGACGTGCATATCGTCGAGCTTCAGAAAGAACATGTACGGAGAAGGATTCACTGTGCGTAGCGCGCGATAGATCTGAAACGGCTCAGCCGGCGGCTTGAAGTCGAGCCGCTGCGACAACACAACCTGGAAGATGTCCCCCGCCGCAATGTATTCCTTCGCCCGTTTCACACTGCGCACAAAATCATCATGCGACGTGCTGTTACGAACCTTAATCGGCCTTGCCTTGCCTGCGCTTGACCAGTGAAGATGCTGGCCACGCACTCCCCGCGCCAGCTTGTGTTCGATCGCGGAGATGTCGGTGAGGGCGCGGTCATACGCCTTGCGCGGCGCCTCAGAGCGTACGTCCGCTGCGGCAACTATGTGCAACTGATGACGCAGGTGATCGAAGGCCAGCAGGCGATCGTAAAACGTGAAGACGCAGTCCGGCACATCGAGGTCCCTCTTCGCCTGGTCGGGAAGTCTTTCGAACTGCCGAATCATGTCGTAGGCGAAGTAACCGACGCCGCCAGAGGTAAACGGGGGCAGGCCAGGTATCATTGCGGGACGGTGTTGCCGCAGCTGCTGCCGCAGAACATCGATTACACCGCCTTCACTCCGCCGAAGCGAAGAACCATTGCGGACCGTGACTTCGTTACCTCGTCCCGCGATCACGGTCCTGGGCTCAGCTCCAAGAAAGGTGTAGCGCCCAATCTTCTCGCCACCTTCCACCGACTCCAGCAGAAAGGCGTATTTCTGCCGGACAGCGATGCTTAGGAAAGCACTCACCGGCGTGAGCAAGTCCGCGGTCAGTGTTTTCACGACCGGGATGAGCGTCGCGTCACGGCTGAGCTGGAGAAACGTTCGATAATCGGGCGTGAGCATGCAGGCTGCCGGTCGTGAGATACAAAGGATTATACGAAGTGCAGAAGCCAGCCAACTCCTCTATCTCGTCTGGTGGCGACATGCACGTGCTCCGCGATCGTGAGCCGCAGCCTTTCCGACCGCACGGCGAAAGACCAGGCCACCATCGTCAGTCGTTTGGCCGAGCGGCGCTGGAAGCGGCAAAGGACTTCAACGCCGAAGCTTCATCCGGCTCGATATCCAGAACGAGATGCAGCTTGGTTAATTCCAGCAGGTCGTGCACCTGCTTGCTCACCTGGACCAGCTTGAGCTGCCCTCCATTGCCGCGCGCCGTGGTATAGGCTTTCACCAGTTCACCCAGGCCGGAGCTGTCGATGTATCTCACGTCGTGCAGGTTCAACAGGATCTTGTTCTTTCCCCGCTCGACCAGATCGCGAACCATCTCGCGCAGCGCCTGGCTACCTTCTCCCAGCGTGATTCGCCCCGCCATATCGATGGCTGTGACGTCGCCGATGTGACGCGTGTTGACCTGCAATCTGACCGGCGCCTGCTCGTGGATGCCGACGCCCAGGCGGCTCAGGATGTCATTTGCGATCTTGGCTACTTCGTGGGACTTCGTCCGCACAACCACGAGGCTCCGGCCTTCAGCCAGCACTTCACGGAAGAATGCGGCGTCCTCAGAACACTTTTCGTCGCCTTTTGCGGATGCGCCTGGCTCTGCAGCATGCTTCCCTATGATCGACTCGGCGCCTGCGCCCGCCAATCCCAATAAGGCAGCTGCTCCGAGCCCCAACGCCGCAACTTGTCCAATACCGGGAACGAACAGGAGCACAGCCGCGCCGATACCAGCCGTCATTCCGGTGGCGAAAACCACGAAGCTGCTCCCCAATTCCCTGATGATGGTCTCTCCATTGGCGCCTGATCGAGTCAGGAAAACGATCTCCTCCGGCGATATATCGCCATCGAGAAGCTCCTGCAGTGCGTTCTCAGCGTTGCCACGGGAAGAAAAAACTCCAATTGCAGTTTCCATGCGAAAACCTCACAGGTGGAATTGGCAAGAGCAACTCGACGGAACAACCCGGAGACGCTATCCTCAAGCGCAAAAAAGCCGGGGACGCGGCTCGCACCAAAATGGAGGGATTTTATCACCCGTCTGCGCTACAAGGCGACGGCATTCCGAGGCGTTACCTCACCGACGCTTTACCCGCGGCGGAAACGGGCACTTGCTCGACGATCTCAATGCCGAAGCCTTCCAGGCCGGCGACCTTGCGCGGGTGATTGGTAAGAATTCGAATTCGTTTCAAGTTCAGATCGGAGAGAATCTGCGCGCCGATGCCGATCTCGCGCTGTGTCCTGCGCTGGCTCTCCGGCAGCGTCGGCAGGCGCTGCTCGTGATGGAACTGGATGGTCATGCGCTCACCCAGACGCTCCACGGAGTAACCCTTGGAAGTCGAATGCAGGTAGATGAGCGCGCCGCGGCCTTCCTGCGCGATGCGCCGCATGGAAGCGTCGATGACCGTGCGGCACTCGCATCCCGCCGCGCCGAAGACATCGCCCATGAGGCAATGCGAATGCATGCGCACCAGGACCGGGCCTTCGCTGGCGCTCTCCACATCGCCCTTCACCATCGCGATATGCGAGTCGCCATTGATCTCCGACTCGTAAGCGATCATGCGGAACTCGCCGTAAGCAGTGGGCACGATGGCCTCAGCCATTCGTCGAACGTAGCGCTCGTGCTCCATGCGATAGCGGATGAGTTCGGCCACCGTCAGCATCTTCATGTCGTGCTGCCGGCAAAACTCGGTCAGCTCGGGCACCCGCGCCATCGTGCCATCGTCGTTCATGATTTCGCAGATGACGCCGGCGGGAACCATGCCCGCCATACGGGCAAGATCGACAGATGCTTCGGTCTGCCCGGCGCGGACAAGCACGCCGCCTTTCCGCGCGCGCAGGGGAAAAATGTGTCCGGGACGCGCGAGATCGTTGGGTCGGGTTGCGGGATCGATCGCGACCTGAATCGTATGAGCGCGATCGTAAGCCGAGATGCCGGTGGAGACGCCTTCTTTGGCGTCAATCGACTCGGTGAATGCGGTGCCGAAGTTAGAGGTGTTCTCTGCGGACATCTGCCCCAGCCGGAGATACTCGAGCCGCTCCTCCGTCATGGCGAGGCAAACCAGGCCGCGGCCGTATTTGGCCATGAAGTTGATTGCGTCGGGGGTGATCTTCTCGGCGGCCATGGTAAGGTCGCCTTCGTTCTCGCGGTCTTCGTCGTCGATGACCACGATCATGCGGCCGGCGCGGATTTCCTCCAACGCGGTCTCGACGTCGCAGAAAGGAGCTTGCGGTGACATGTTTGCCTAGGTCAGATTCTAGCAGGGCGGGCCAGCAGCTACGAGCTATGGGCCTCGAGCGTCGAGCCATGAGGTATCAGCTACAAGCTACGAGACGGGCCTTCCTCATGCCCCGGGAACGAACAGCCGAATCGCCCAGAATGTCAGCATGGACACTGCCGCTGCAGCCGGGATGGTAAGTATCCACGCCCACACAATGCGCCGCGCGACGCCCCAGCGCACCGCAGAGATACGGCGTGTGGTCCCGACTCCCACAATTGCGCCGGTGATGGTGTGGGTGGTGCTGACAGGAATTCCCGCCAACGCAGTCCCCCACAATGTAAGAGCTCCAGCAGTCTCCGCGCAAAAGCCTCCCACCGGCTTAAGCTTGGTGATCTTCGAGCCCATGGTGTGGACGATGCGCCATCCGCCGAAATATGTGCCCAACGCGATGGCGGTATTCGCAGCCAGAATGATGGGCCAATGCCAGGGTCCCCAATTGGATTGAAAGTCGCGCTTGCTGAGGACGCCCGCCGTGTATAGCGCCCCGGCGACGATGCCCATCGTCTTCTGTGCATCGTTACCGCCGTGCCCCAGGCTGTAGGCGGCGGCAGAAAACAACTGCAGCTTGCGGAAGAGCGTGTCAACTTGCGTGGGCGACTTGCGGTGAAAGATCCACGAAACCGCAACCATGAAGGCGAATCCCAATACCAGGCCCAACAGCGGCGCGACCACGATGAACACCAGCGTCTTGATCCAGCCGGCGGGAATGATGATCGACGGCGCCGAGCGCCAGCCGTGGACGACAGCCGCGCGCGCAATCGCCGCCCCCGCGTATCCGCCGATCAGCGCATGCGAGGACGATGTCGGCAGGCCCAGCAGCCATGTGGCCAAGTCCCAGGCGATGGCTCCTACCAAACCTGAGATCACCACGTACTGCGTGACGATATCCAGGCGCACCATGCCGGTGACGATCATCTTCGCCACGGCGGTGCCCAGCAGAAAGGCAGCAAGAAAGTTGAAGACGGCCGCCCATATCACCGCCAGCCGGGGCGAAAGAACGCGCGTAGAGACCACGGTGGCAATGCTGTTGGCAGCGTCGTGGAAGCCGTTCAGGAAATCGAAGATGAGGGCGAGTATGACCGTCGAGATCAGCAGCAGCGTTCCTGAGCTCACGCACGCCCGTCCTTGATGGAATTGGGTTGGGAATTCACCGCCGACGACCTCAAGCGCTCTTCAGGACGACGGTCTCCAGTACATTCGCCACATCCTCGGCCTTATCGCTGGCTTCTTCCAGAATCTCCAGAAGCTCCTTCAACTTGATCAGCGTGATGGGGTCGGAATTGTTATCAAACAGACGCCCGATGGCTTCCCGGCTGACCTGGTCGGCCTCGTTCTCCAGGCGATTCACCTCAACGCAGTGAGGAAGCAGGCGGCCATTTTTTCCCAGCAGGCTAACCGCTTTCTTAAGCTCTTCCGCCTGTTTCAAAATGATGCCGGCGAGAATTTTGGCCGATGGCGAAGGCTGCACGATCTTGTAGGTGAGCAAGCGATCGCTCGCCGAGAAAACAAAGTCCAGAACATCGTCCAGCGACGAAACTAACAAATGAATGTCTTCGCGATCAAAGGGCGTGATGAACGTCTGGTTGAGCTTCACCAGCACGCGGTGCGTCATCTCATCGCCGCGATGTTCAATCTCCTTGATCTTCTCAATCGCGCGGGGCATGCGCTCGTAGTCGTAATTGTGCAGCAGCTCCGAGAGCGCCTTGGCTCCATCTACAAGGTTGCCGGCAATTTCCTCAAACATCTCGAAGAACTTGGTTTCACGCGGTTTCAATCGCATGAGAGGCTCCAACCTCAGCAGCTGTTGCCGGGAGATCCATGATATCGACTAGAACGGCCGTAAAACCACACCAGCGAGGAACGCTAACTATCGCATGCGGCCCGCAACGCGGTCAAACTAGTCACATGGGAGTGTGATGCGCTAATTTAGGAGAAACCGGCCAACACCGAATCAGTCGGGCGCATCGAACGGCCTACGTGCCACAAGATCGCAATCAGCAACACGAACGTTCATTTTTAGGCAGGGGCGAGGTGAGGAGAAGAACTATGTCCCGCATACCTCTGCTTTTGGGCCTGGCTGCCGCTCTGCTGTTACCTATCAGTATCGCTGCACAGAATCAGGACGACACCTCCACCTCCGTCGGCGCGAGCAACGCGGTGCAGCCGCCCAGTCGCCGGGAAAGCCACGTCTTCATCGTGATGGAGGAGAACCACAGCTATAGTGATGTAATCGGCAATCCTAATATGCCGTACCTGAACAGTCTGGCACAGCAATACTCCGTTGCCGAGGCCTACTACGCTAATACTCATCCGTCGATCGGCAACTATTTCATGCTGACCACCGGGCAGATCATCACCAACAACGACGGCTATAACGGCACGGTCAGCGTGGACAATGTTGTGCGCGAACTGATTGCCGCAGGCAAGAGTTGGAAGGAATATTCGGAATCGATTCCCTATCAGGGCTATGATGGCGGCGACAACGGAGAATATGTCGAGCACCATAATCCCTGTTCGTATTTTTCCGATGTGCGCAACGATCCCGGGCAGCAGCAGAACCTTGTTCCTTTCACGCAGCTGGCCACCGACATCGCGGATCACACGCTGCCGAACTACGGCTTCATCGTTCCCAACCTACTGCACGACGCGCACGACGGCACCCTGGCGGAGGCTGACCAGTGGCTTCAGACCAACATTGCTCCTTTGCTTGCCAGCCCCGACTTCAATACGTCCGGGGGAGGGCTGCTGATAATTGTTTTCGATGAGTCGGAAACGACGGATACGCAATACGGCGGCGGACACGTTGCCTGGGTCGCAGTCGGGCCCGACGTCAACCGCGGATACCCACCGCCGGGCTCGCAGCGTCCGCTGACGCTCTACCAACATCAGAGCACGCTGCGTTTCATGCTGCAGTTGGCCGGAGTCAGCGTGTTTCCGGGGATGTCGGCTACCGCGCCCGATATGTGGGAGTTCTTCGCGGGAAATTAGCTCTGAGCGGCGAGCTCCGGGCTTCGAGTTATGTTTCCAGACCGGCTTCGAGCTCTCGATGCCCGGTTCTCGCCGTGCCTTGGCCGGGCGGGGCGTTCGCCACGTCTCACCCACCCTGCCGTGACTTCAGAGCTGCGTTGTCTGGCCAGAGCCGCTGATAGCAGCCCTTGCCCGCCTGAACAGTCCTTTCAGCGCTCGTATCACCCAGCGCATTAGCAAGATCACAATAACCAGCAGAACAATAACGACCGCTGCGGCAACATACGGATGCTGTACCGCAACCCAGGACAAGGCGACTGCGCCAACGTCCTCGCCGAAGCTCAACGCGATGTTGGAGACGGGCTCGGGTGAAGGCGTCACCACAGCTCGCAACGCAGTCGTGCCGCCGTGCGCGGCAAAGGCGATTAGCCCGCCCAGCGCTGCCGATGCCAGCTGCATCCCCGGCGAGAGGTGAGAGCTGGCAGCGTACGCCAACAGCGCGGCAACAGGAATGCGCACGAACGTCTGCAGCGCATTCCAGATCAGATCGAATGCCGGGATCTTGTCGGCGAAGAATTCCACGCCGAACAGGGCGAGCGAGACTCCGATAATCCACCACGACTGCAAGCTGTCGATTGCCGGAGGCAAGGTGAATACACCCGCCCGCGCGAGCAGTCCGAGTGTGGCGACAGTGGCATAGACATTCAGCCCGGCCGCAAAGCTGGTGCCGGCCAGCATGGCCACGGTTTGATCGGAGTTGAAGGTCAACGATTCCCCCTGCTATCCGGGCGACAGAAGCATCTCACAAATCGGGTTCAAGGGCACGGCTCTACCGGCCGCGCAGCAAGTCGGGCTTGAGCAGAACTGAATCAGGGCAACGGGATGGGTCGGCGCCAAGGGCACTGACCAACTTCACGTCGGAGGAGATCCGGGATTTCAATTGGTCGGCCGACGGGAAACAATTGGTGATCGTGCGCGGCCACACAGATTCGGACGTAGTTCTGCTGTGCGCGGCAGGTCAAGATTGAAAAGCCCTGAACCGGCGACGGTGTAATGTGCTTCCCGGCTTGCGGGTTCAGGAGTTCAGCAGCACATCGGGATTTTTGCGGGCGACGTGCAGTAGCTTGAGCGTGGCCTGGCGCGGCTCGCGGAGGCCTTGCTCCCAGCTTTCGACGGCGTTGGAGCTGACGTTCAGCAGGCGCGCGAAGAGCGTCTGGCTGGCGTTGAGACTCTCGCGCAGGGCGCGGATGTCGGCAGGCTTCATCGGCTTGGGGCGGGGAGGAATCTCGACCGAGCGCAGATCGAGCCGGATGCCGCTCTTCTCAGGAGCTGCCGCGGCACGTTCTTCTTCCTTCCGCTTGTTCTTCTTCTTATCTTTCTTGTTCTTCTTGCCCACGTCGGCCTCCGGGTCGCCGAATTTTAATGTCCCACATAGTAGGACTCGACCTACCCAGAGTAAATGGCTCTTTAGGGCCGCGCGGTCGTCCCACCTTTCGACTGATCGCGTCGCACCACGGGGCGGCCCTTTTCTCCGATCTCAAGATACGCCCACGGCAGCTCGTGATCGTGGGTAAAGACGACGAGCCATTGCTCCGGGACTGCTCGCTCGTAGAAAAGGTGTTTGTTTGCGATGCACTCCAGCGGATACAGATCAAAACCGAGCGTCCAGACGGGATCGAGGTGACTGGCATCGCAGACCAGATCGCTGGGATAGGCGGCAACCTTGCCGCCGCTGCTAAGGATGACCGCCTGCAGGTCGCGCGTGTGGCCGGGATACACCTTCACCGAAATACCGGGAACAATTTCGGCATCGCCCCGCAGTGGTTTCATCTGGCCACTGGCGACCAGCGGATCGTAGTTGTCGGTCATGTAGCTGACGCGGTCGCGCTCATGCTGCTCGTGCGCGTGATCGAGCTCGCCGTGCTGCACGTAATAGGTGGCGCGGGGGAATGTCGGCACGGGCTTGCCGTTCTTGTAGTGGGTGTTCCAGCCGCAATGATCGAAGTGCAGATGCGTGTTGATGACGATATCGATCTCGTCCGGGGAGACACCGGCACGCTCGAAGCTCCTCATCAGCAGCGCTTCATTGCGGTGAATAGCGTGAAGCTTCTCAGTGAGCTTGTTGCCGATGCCCGTCTCGATGAGGACGTTGTGGGTGCCGGTGCGCACCAGCAGGGAGTTGAGGCCGAGCGCGATGGTATTACGCTCATCGGGCTTGATGCGCTTTTCCCACATGACACGAGGGATGACGCCGAACATCGTGCCGCCATCGGCGCGGTATGTTCCGTCGGAGAGAATCGTCAGCTCGAAGTCGCCGATTGTGGTGCGATGCACAAGGTGTCTCCTCAAGAGGGGTAATTGCGATCATACTGAATTGATCGGGATGGCGGCGGTAATCAACAAGGCAGGTGTTTCGATGCGGCAGCTTATTTCGTTACCGATATTGATTCTTGCGCTGATGGTGCAGAGCTCGTTGGCGCAGCGCGGGACGCCGAGTCCGCAGGCGGATGCGGGCGCGAGTGCAATGCAGGCGGCGGGTCAACCGCCTTCGCCGGGTAATGACGCACTTGCACAAATGCGAGATGACCTGAACAAGCTGGATAGTCTGAACACGAACATGAGCGCCGAAATCGAGTTTCTGCGCGATCAAAACCTGCAGATCCTGCTGCGAACCAACGTGCAGATGTGGAGGATCATGATTCAAGATCTGCGGCGGCAGGTCGAGCAGGAAGAGCAGCGACGAGCAACGCCAGTCAAACCGGTGGCTCCGGCGAAGGGCCGATGAAGGTTGCGAATCAGGCCACGGCGCGACGCGAGCCGGCGACGAGCAAGACCACTCCGGCGGCGCAGAGGACTCCGCCCGCGACAGGCGAGAGTTTCGCGCTCTGATGAGTGGTGATGGCAACGGAGGCGTCTCCTGCTTTCAGCTCGTGCGTCCTGTTGCTGGGAACCGGCACGACGAACGACAGAATGCCGAGGATGAGTACCACCAAACCGATCCAGGATAATGGGCGCATCTTTCTCCTTTCGACAGCCAGGCCGTCGGCCCATGGTTTCGCGTCAAGTTTGAGGCGCTTGGCACGGAGAAAGGTTGTAAAGCAATAGCGGACTATTGCGTGCCGGGAGCTGCAGCGTTGGAGGGGACAACCGGGATTTCGAAGTACATGAGCTCATTGCCGCCAGCATCGCGCACGCCGGTGAGGAAGATGCGCGCTCCGTCGGTCGGTTGCTTCACCCCCTGGATATCAAAGAAGAGGAAGCCCGACTTCGTGGTGTGCGGCTCAACCGCTTGCGCTGCGAAATTCGCTGCCTGAATCTCCTGGTACTGCTTCTGTGCTTTTTTATTCTTATTGCCTGACAGCGTAATCGGACCAACGCGCGTCGGCGGACTGGTGCTGCTGGCGCTGATGTGCGCGACGCGGCGAAAGACGTCGTCGCTGCTCAGTGAGTCCATTTTTGTGCGGCGGGCATTCACCAGCTGCGCCTGCATGCTGCTGACCGTGATCGGCTGGTCGCCATCGTTGGTGATCACGAGAAACACGGGCAGAATTCCTTCCTGGCTGTAGGGAGTGACGAAGATGCTGTCCTTCGGCGGTGCATTGTAGAGATCGATGGCTGCTGTGACTTTTTCGGCGGGATGAGCATCCTTGCATGGGTAGGCGCTGGCGTTTTCCGCGTGCGGAGGGACGAAGTCCTTCGCCGCCCACAAGCACATCGAAGACAAGAGCAGGGCGAGGAGCACCAGACCGAGGCGTCGAGAGAGCATATGAGGATTATCCGCTTTTACAGAGGAGTTGCTCAACCTGCCTGACGTGCGCTGCGCACTTGACGGCTGCCGCGGGGAGACATAACCTCGCAGTTCTGCACGAAAGGAATTCCATGAGTCTTCTGAAATGGTGCGACGAAGGTCCGGCTACGGTGCCGGTGGAAGCGACGGTGGAGCAAGCGGTGCGCACGATGATCGATAAGAGCGTCGGCGCGGTGGCTGTGATCGATGAGCATGGAATTGTCGCCGGCATGTTCACCGAGCGCGATGTGCTGGCAAAGTTTGCGCTGAGCGGGCGCGATCCGCGAAGCACGCCGGTGCGCGAGATGATGAGTCCTATTGTAGAGATGGCCACCGAAGCGACCACGCCCAGCGAGGCCCTGGCAGTGATGGTGGAGCGGCATTATCGTCACATGCCCATCGTGGATGAAAAGGGCAAGGTGCTGGGAATTTGCTCGATGCGGAATATCCTTCAGGCGCGGGTGGATGATCTGGTGGCGCAACTGGATCCGTCCCACTCGTCGGCGCACGGGTAAGAAACGCTTTCACCACAGAGCCACAGAGACACAGAGAAAAATTGGTGCCGCTGCCCCGCACCAGCCCAAAGATAGCTGGAACGGGGCACGCGGCTTCGGAACGTTCTCCACCTCATCGCTGAAGAATAGGCGTGACCTGTAATTCGAACTGGTGCTTGCTGGCGGGATCGTCGGCGGTGAAGACGGTTGTCGGTTTCCCGACTGGCGCCAGCACCGCGGAGCGTACTTTGACCTGCCGGATCGGAGGAGCGGTATTGCCCGTCTCCGTCGCCGCGGAGGAAATCTCCGACGTGATCTCCAGTTGCAGGCCGTTGGGCTGATCGAAGGCCCTCAGGTCGAGATTCACACCGACCTCCACCCAGTTGATTCCACCCTTGCCGTCGACAAGAGGGACGCGCGTGCCGGAACGCAGGTTCCACCATGTCGGCTTTTCCCCTTCAGGTTTGTCGGCAGCAATGTTCATGGCGAAGGTGCGCTGGTTGACGGGCTTGCCATCGTCGGTCTCGCGCAGCACGAAATCCAGCTTGTAATAGCGCTTGGGCGCAGCAAGGTCGTCGGCTCGCGAGTGCGCGGCGACGGACTTCTCGGAGTCCTGCTGCGCGCCTGCGGAAGTCTGTTGCGCGACGCCGGCGCCGGCAAGAATCAAGAAAGTCGCGGCAAGACACATCATTCGGATTCGCATTAGTTTTCTCCTTCGGGGCTGCCGGTGGTCTCGGCGAGCGGCTTGATCTCGATCGGCACGATAGCAATTTCTTCGTTTACGTCGTTGTGCGGCAGTTCCTGCAAGGCCGCGGGATGCGTCTGCGCCAGCGCGAGCAGCACGCGCTCACTCGACGTCAATGGCGCGGGGCTGGGGAACTGTTCGCGCATCGGCTGCCTCTGCGTGGCGACGAGGGTGGCGGCTGCACGCGAGTCCTTGCGCGTTGCATGAGCGAGCTTCACCGCCGGCACGGGCCCCGGCGCATGATTCGCCGCCGGGGATTGCACCGGCGGGCCCTGCGGCTCCACAGACCGAGGTGGCGGCTGTTGAGCTATCGCCGCCGGTGCTTGCTCGCGGCGCGCGCGAACGCTGATCCCGAGCCAGGCGACGATGGCGAGCGCCGCCGCCGCGCTAACCAGGCTCCAGCGCCATAGCGCTTTCCTGCGTCGCTCGCTTTCGACGTAAACGCGGTTCAGTACGCGATCTTCCAGGCCGGCCAGCGGCTCGGCTGCGCGGTATTCCGCAAGCGCGTCATCCAGAAGCTTGTCGAGTTCGTTGTCGGAGTTCATGGCTTCTTTTCCATTTGCGCTGAAAGCTTTTCTTTCAGGATCTGCCGCGCGCGGAGGATCCGGCCGCGCACAGAGCCCTCGGAGATGCCGAGCAGCTCCGCGATCTGGCGAGAATTCAGCTCTTCGAATGCCGAAAGCACCAACGGGTAACGCAGCTCGTCCGGCAGCGCGGCGACCAGGCGCTGCACCTGATTCACACGCTGGCGGTCAATCGCGAGATGCTCAGCGCTGGCGCCCGCGCTTGGTATGTCGGTGTCGTCGAGAGCGGCGCCTTGCGGCTTACGTGTGCGGTCGATTGCCAACCGGAAGGCGATACGCGCCAACCACGCCGGCATATCGATGACATCCTTTGTGCCTGACCGATGGACGCGAAGGAAAACCTCCTGCACCACGTCTTCGGCGTCATGCGAGTTGCGCAGCACTCCGTAGGCGACCTTGAAGAGGAAGCGAGAATGCTCACGGACCACCGATTCCAATGCCGCCCAGTCGTCCGTGCCTTCCAGCACCCTGCTCTCCTGCCACATCAACGTGGAACCTAGTGATTGCGCTGGCATGCTAAACCGTGAGATTCGCTGTTTCTCATCAGCTAAGACGGTGAGAACGGCCCGGGCGTTTGGAAATTTTTGTGGGAGCAACTTTGACCGACAAAGTCTCCCGGGCGAGCGGTGGCATCGGGGAGCGGAATTTGACTCGGACGCAGCGGTTTCCCGTATGATCGAGTCTGCTCGATGCGAAGCCGCAGGAACATGGTGTGGGTTGCCGTCGCGATCGTAGTCATCGCGGGTGGCATTCTGACGGCAGTTCTGCTACGTAAGCGCGCTGCTCCCGATGCGGTGCGACTGCTGCCCGAGTCGGATGCGGTGCTCTACATCAACCTGGAGCCGGTCCGGCTGCTCACTGATATCGCGAAACATCCGCCCAAGGAACGCGAACCGCAGTATGAGGAGTTCGTCCGCGAAACGGGCTTCGAGTTTGAGCGCGATCTGGACAAGGCGGCATTCGCCATTCACTACGGCGCCGGGGCGAAGGGCAAACCGGCGGAGACGCGCTATAGCGAGATCCTGCAAGGCCGCTTCGATCACGCGCGCGTAAGCGAGTGGTTGAGGAAAGTCGCATCGAAGGTCGAGCGTTACGGAGACTACGACGTATACCTGATCCCGATCGAGGACCGCACGGTGCGCGTGGCGCTGCTCGGGATCGATATCGCGGCCGCATCGAACCTGGATGATCCGGCGATCATCCAGGGCATGATCGATCGGTATAAGCAGGCGGCGCTGCCGTTCTCCGGGCCGTCGCTGGTGAGCCAATATTACCGGCGTGTGCCCCTGGGCAGCATCGTGTGGACGATCGCACGGCCTGCAACGGCGAGCGCCTCGGATGAGCATGGCGAACTGCTGGTTCCGGGCGGCTGGAGCGGGCTGCTGCCGCGCGACAGCGTTGTGGTTGCGTCGGCGCGTCCCTTGAACGAAGTGCGGCTGCGCGCGGACGTGATCATGCAAAGCGAACGAGAGGCGCAGCATTTCGCCGAGCAGGTGAGCGCTTACCTGACGCTGTTCAAGACGCTGGAGATCTCGGTGGAAGAAGGTGGTCCGGACAAGGATGTGAAAGCGGCATTCGACAGCCTGGCGGTAAGCCAGGACAAGAGTGAGGCGGTGCTGACCGCGAAGGTACCGTACGCGTTCTTCAAGAAGGTGCTGGCGGAGCCGCCCGTGCAGTTGGGTCCGGAGCAGAAGCCGCAGGCGCCGGAGTCAAAGGCGAAGTAAACCACAGAAGAGTACTGCTATTTGCGAAGGATTACGCCAGCTTATCAGTGACGAGCAAAAATTCTCTATCTCTGTGGTGAAAACCTAAGCCTTCGGCGCCAGCCCCAGCTGAGCGAAGGTCGTCCGCAGGAACTTATGGGGGTTCACCGGGGTGTCGTGGATGCGCACCTCGTAGTGCAGATGCGGACCGGTGCTGCGTCCCGACAATCCGACATAGGCGATGACCTGGCCTTTGTGAACCATCTGACCATCGGTCACAGCAAATCCTGACAGGTGGCCGTAGCGCGTCGAGATACCGTTTCCGTGGTCGATCTGGAGCATGCGGCCGTAGCCGTTATAAAAGTCGGCGTAGGTGACGACCCCGTCGGCAGGCGCCAGCACAGGCTGTCCGTAGGTCGAGGAAATGTCGACGCCGGAGTGGAAGGCGCCCTCGCCGTTGAACGGGTCAACGCGCTCGCCGAACGAACCGGTAATCGGTCCGATGACCGGCCACAGCATAGGAGCCGATGCCGCATTAACCCACTGAGACAGCGAAGCGTTATGCGTGAGTCCCAGACCCAGTCCGGCCGTTGCTGCGCCACTGAGTGCGGTGGTACGCAGGGCGTACAGCTGGTCCATGGAATACTTCACTTCTTCCGGCTTTACCGGGCCGTCGCCGGCCTTCAGCAACTTAGCATTGGGCTTAAGGCCGTAAATGACGGAGACTTCATTGGCAAGCGATCCAAGCGACGCGACCTGGATGTCCTTCTCGCGATTTACCTGCTCGAGTTGAGCGTAGCGCGTCTGGAGAGCTTTCTTCTCAAGGCGCAGCTGGTTGAAGCTGGCGACCTTCCAGAGCATGCGTGTGTAGGAGCCGGCCATGCCCGTGATGGTGAACATGCCGATCAGCGCGCCCGCCAGGAACACGTAGAGGTAGTGAATAGGGATGGGAATCTTTCGTAGCTGGCCTTCCGCGTCGCGGGCTACGAAGAGGATATAAAAGCGTTTTCGCAATGCCAGGACCCTCGTTTTAAAAAAGTTCCGGGGAGCAACTGCACGTTCTATGAAAATCCGGAACGATAAATCGCCGTGCTGAGCCGAATTGCAACTTCGGGATCCAGGATCGCCGCGGGCTTACGGCTTTCCTCCCGGCGGAGATACTCACTTATGGTCCCGCCGGCGCTCGGCTGGAATTAATTGAGCGACATCAAACCGTAACAGAGCGATTCATCGCCTGTCAACAAATTTGGCCATCTTCGAGTACAACTAAAGTACACTAAGATGCTGTAAACTCAATAGTTTGCCTAGACTGTCCCAAGATGGCAGTAACCATCCTGAGGCTCATTCCAGCCCTCTCTTTTGCCCGGTATTAATATTGACGCTCGATCCATGCCGGGAGGCTGCCTTGCCGTTGAAGGAAAAGATTCTGATCCAACGCATTCGCCGCACGACGGCGCAGCGCGGCGCGTGTCCGGGCAGCGGAATCGGTGACGATTGTGCCGTACTGCGGATTCCCGCTGGCCATGAAGTGCTGGTCACGACCGACTTCAGCCTGGAAGGCGTCCACTTCCGGCGCGAGTGGCACCCGGCTGACTCGGTCGGGCACCGCTGCTTAACCCGCGGGTTAAGTGACATTGCGGCTATGGGCGGAGTGCCGCGCGCGGCATTCTTGTCCCTGGCGCTCCCGCCGGAGCTGCCGCAGAAGTGGGTCGACCAGTTCATCGCCGGCTTGCTGAAGCTGGCGGACCGCTACTCCGTCCCGCTCGCCGGAGGCGACACGGCGCAGTCACCGGACGGAATCCTCGCCGACATTATGGTGGTCGGCTCGGTTCCTTCCCGCAAAGCGGTGTTGCGGTCGGGCGCAAAGCCCGGTGATCGGATCTACGTAACGGGCACACTAGGATCGGCGGTGGCGGCGCTGAATCTGTTACGCGAGGGCAAGAAGCTTCGCCCACGCTCGCATCCCAAACACTTCTACCCGGAGCCGCGCCTCGCCGTGGGCCAATTTTTGCGCGAGAAGAAGCTGGCCTCGGCCATGATCGACATCAGCGACGGGCTGTCGACCGATCTGAACCATATTTGCGAAGAGAGCAAAGTTGGGGCCGTGGTGAATGCCGCTGACTTGCCGACCTCTGCAACGCTCGAGGACAGTCTGCATGGCGGGGAGGAATACGAACTCCTCTTCACTGCCCGCCCGAATCGCTATATCCCGCAACAAATTGCCGGCGTCGCCGTCACGTGCGTCGGCTCCATCCTCCGGGGCAACGGAATGAGACTGGCGACGCCAGGCGGTCGAAGACAGATCCTGAGACCCGCCGGCTGGGAGCACTTCCGATGAGCGCCTCCAGCACACTTTAGAAGCCGCGACTTCACGTGCTTTGCACGCTATAATGGCGCGCACCGATGGCCATTACCTCAGGGACGAAACTTGGGCCTTACGAAATTCAGGCGCCGCTGGGTTCCGGCGGCATGGGCGAAGTCTATCGCGCCAGGGACACACGACTCGATCGCACCGTCGCCATCAAGGTATTACCCCCACATCTGTCCTCCGATGCGGAATCGAAACAGCGTATGGAGCGCGAAGCGAAGGCCATATCCGCCCTTCAGCACTCGAACATTTGCACGCTGCATGACATCGGCTCACAGGACGGAATCGACTTCCTGGTCATGGAGTATCTCGAAGGCCAGACGCTCGCGTCGCGCCTGGAGAAAGGGCCACTGCCGCTCGACCAGACGCTCAAAATCGGAATAGAAATCGCCGAGGCGCTGGAGAAGGCGCACCAGCAAGGCATCGTGCATCGCGACCTGAAGCCGGGCAACATAATGTTGACCAAGGCCGGTGCCAAGCTGATGGACTTCGGCTTGGCAAAGCCGAAAGTAGCAATCGCCGGACAGGCGGCTGGCTCATTTACTCCGTCGACGCCGACGATGAATATCGCGCAGCTGAGCGCGGCGTCTTCCCCGATCACGCAAAAAGGTGCAGTGGTTGGGACGTTTCAATACATGGCGCCGGAAGTCTTGCAGGGCGCGGAGGCGGACGCGCGCAGCGATCTGTTCAGCTTCGGCTGTGTTCTCTACGAGATGCTCACCGGGCGGCGGGCTTTCGAGGGCAAATCTCAGCTGAGCGTCTTTACCGCCATCCTGGAAAAGGACCCGGAACCCGTCTGCGCAAATCAGCCGCTGACGCCGCCGATGCTCGATCTGGTGGTGCGCGGATGTCTGGCGAAAGACCCTGCCGAGCGCGTCCAGTCGGCGCACGACATCGCCATGGAGCTGCGCTGGATCGCGTCGCTTCGCGCCGCGCCGGCGGAAGCAGAATCTGCGGGCAAGGGTGTGTCAAGCCGCGCGGGCTGGCTCGTCGCGATCGCCGCCGCGATCGTCCTGGGAACGCTGGCGGGATTCCTGCTTCACCCCGCGACGCCGGCCGTCAGCATTCGCGCCGTCATCAACCCGCCGCCGGAGGCGCGCTTCCGCCTGACCTCCGACCTTGCCGGGCCACGTGTCCTCTCGCCCGACGGCGCCTATGTGGCATTCACTGCCATCGGCGCCGACGGCAAAACGAACCTGTGGGCTAGGCCAATGAATGCCGCCGAGGCACGGGTCTTGCCAGACACCTCTGACGCTATCTTTCCATTCTGGTCGGCGGACAGCCGTTCGCTCGGATTCTTCGCCAATGGCAAGCTGCGGACCATCGAACTTAACGGCACCACGGCGCAGACACTGTGCGACACGCAACTTGGGCGCGGCGGCGCATGGAGCTCCACCGGCGTCATCGTGTTCTCGCCCTCTCCCATCGGCCCCCTGTTGCAGGTCAGCGCGAACGGCGGCTCTCCAGCGCCGCTCACCAAGCTGGACATGGCCCAGTACTCTTCGCACCGTTGGCCGTTCTTCCTTCCCGATGGCAAACACTTCCTCTACTCCGCCATGCATCACGACCCGTCGCGCGTGTCCAACAACGGCATCTACTACGCTTCGCTCGACGGACGCGAAAATCGTCTGCTCATTCATACCCAGAGCAACGGCATCTATGCGGCCGGCTTCCTCCTGTTCAGCCGCGGTGACCAGTTGATGGCCCAACCGTTGGATCCCAACAACGGCACGCTGAGCGGCGAGCCGCAAACCGTTTCTTCCGGTGTATTGAACGATGTCTCCACGTGGCACACGAGCGCGACGGCCACCAACAGCGGACTGCTGGCCTTCGGCAGCGGCAGCTCCGGCGGTGTGCAACTGATCTGGATCGACCGTACTGGAAAACCGTCAGCGGTCGCCGCCGACAACTTGCAGAATCTTCAATTCGCGCGCTTGTCGCCGCAGGGCGATCGAGTTGCGCTGACCATTGACTCCGGCACGAACGATGTCTGGGCGCTCGATCTCGCGCGAGGTGTCCGCACCCGTCTGACCTTCGGTCCGACCGGCAATACGTTTCCCGTCTGGTCTCCCGACGGTAAGTGGATCGCCTATAGCTCATTGCGGTTGAACGGCAGCGGCATCTATCGCCGGCTTGCCGACGGCAGCGGCGCGGATGAGTTGCTGGTTCCCAGTACGGATGGGATTCTCTACTCGCCGGATGATTGGTCGCGCGACGGCAAGACGATTGTTTTTTCCCCCAATACTGTCACGCAATCGGGCGATGGAATATGGGCGGTCTCGCTGGATGGGGATCGTAAGGCGCATCAGATCGTGGCCCATGGGGCCAGCGCGGCAATTTCGCCCGACGGAAAGTGGCTGGCCTACAGCTCAACCGAGTCCGGCCGACAGGAAATCTATGTGCAAGCTTTCGGCGGCGGACAGGGCAAGTGGCAGGTGTCACCTAATCTGGGACAGGTACCGCACTGGAGCGCAGACGGCAAAGAGCTTTTCTATTACGACGGCAATCAGTCACTGGTCGCTGTCCCCGTCAAAGAGATTGGCGGCGCGCTGGAATTCGGCGTTCCCCAGACGATTGTCAACCAATGGACCATCCTGACAACTCCGTTTTTCAGCGTCCATCCCGATGGCAACAGGGTCCTGATGGAACGCGTAGCGCAGCAGGTCAGCCAGCCCATCAGCGTGATCACCAACTTTACCGCGGGATTAAAGAAGTAGTTCTCGTCCAAATGCGACGCGGGGAGCGTCGCTATCTGGCATTCTGAGAGTCTGCCTTATCGCGGCTTCCTGCAGCAAAAAGGCTCTCGCGGTGCGCTGTGGGATCCATCCTTTATGCCCTAGTCCCCATGATGGGGCATGTGCCTGAGTCGGGTTTCGGCGACGATACAAATGTCAGCTTCATCGGCCGCGCGAAGCATGGTTTCCTTATCCAGCAGCAGACAGCGTCCGGCATCCAGGGCGAGGCAAGTCGCCCCCGCCAGCTTCATCGTCTCTATCGTGTGGATTCCTACAACGGGCACATCGAAGCGCATATCCTGATTCGGCTTGGCGACCTTCACCACGGTCAGCGCACGGCTGAGAGTGGAGGGTTCGTTGCCGAGCGCGGGCGATTTCATGATTTCTCCAGCGCGAAGGATCGTCGCGTCCGTGCCTTCCATTGCTTCGACCGCAACGCAGGCCGCCTCCGCAATGACTACCGTCTGTCCAATGTCGAATCGCGAGAGATGATCGGCGACTGCGTGTCCGTATGTGATGTTGGTGCGCTCGGAATCGGCAGGCCCACGCCGCGTTAAGACACCTTCCGTCGCCAGCATCGGCTCGAGCAGGTCGGTGGAGTTCATCAGGGTGATGCCTTCATCGGCCAGCACTTTGCTCACTCCTCCGATCAGCGAATCGGTATTCCGCGTGGAAAGGGACAGCAGGAGCTTCGCCAGGCGCCAGTCAGGCTTGATGCTGCTGAAGATCTGCTTGTGCCTGACCTGACCGGCCATGATGGCGCGCGTGATGTTCTCGCGCTTGAAGGTCTCGATGAGCTTGGAAAGTTCGCCGAGCGAAAGCCAGTAAACCGCCGACGCACCATGATGCTCGATCTCGGGGAAGGTCTCTTCCCTGATGGCAGCAACCACGACCTGCAACCCCTTCGAACGCGCTGCATCCAGCACCAGCAACGGGAACTTGCCGTTGCCTGCGATCAGACCAATGCGATCTTGCGTAATTTCCGGCATGGTGGGAGCCGAATCGCTATTTGATAATTCCGCGTTGCGAGGCCTCGATGAATTTCAACAACGCTTCCACGTCTTCCCCCTGCACTCCCTCCGCACGCAGCTTGTCGACGGCCTGCGAGGTGTTGAGCTTCGAGGCCAGCAGCACTTTGAAGGCATGATGGAGGGACGCGATGCGCTCATGCGAAAAGCCGCGCCGCTGCAACCCAACCTTGTTCAGCATGTAAGCGTGGGTGTCGCGCTCGGCGCTGGTCATGGAGTACGGCAGCACGTCCTGCGTGATGGTCGTGCCTCCCCCAATGTAGGAGTGGGCCCCGATTCGCACATACTGGTGCACCGGGCATAGCGCACCGACCACGGCCCATTCTTCCACGGTTACGTGTCCCGCCAAGGTCGCGGCATTGATGAGCATGGCGTGGTCGCCAATGACGCAGTCGTGTCCGATATGGGTATAGGCCATGATCAAGGTTTGGCTGCCGACGCGGGTGACGCCCCCGCCCTTGCTTGTTCCTCGCGTAATGGTCACGTACTCGCGGATGACGTTGTTGTCGCCGACCTCCAGACGCGTAGGTTCGCCTTTGTAGGTGATGTCCTGCGGATCCATGCCCAGGGCGGCGAAGGGATAAATCTTGTTGTTACTGCCAAAGCGGCTGGGGCCCCCGATCACGACATTGGAAACCAGCTCGCAATCTTCGCCGAGTTCGACTCCGGCGTGAATGATGCAGTACGGCCCGATGCGGCACGACGAGGGAATCTTCGCGGACGCATCGACAATTGCGGTTGGATGGATGCTCATGCTGGCTATGAGCTTTCACCGGGCCTTGCCGTTTCGGTGGGCTGAGCAGCTCCGCCCGTGCGGCGATCGAGCAGACGGCAGGTAACAACCGCCTCGCAGGCGAGTTTGCCCTCTACATAAGCCTTGCCCTGCAAGCGGCCTGCGTTCCCACGATAGGCAAGCACATCGACCTCGATGCGCAGCTGATCGCCCGGCGTCACCGGACGGCGAAAACGCGCGCGCTCGATGCCGGTAAAGACCAGCAGCTTTCCGTCGCGCTCGGTCACTTCAGTGAACAGCAGCGCCGCCCCAGCCTGGGCCATGGCTTCCACGATCATTACTCCGGGCATAATCGGATAGTCGGGAAAATGACCGGTGAAAAATGGCTCGTTGATCGTGACGTTCTTGATGGCGACAATGCGTTTGGCGCGCACCATCTCCACCACGCGATCGAGCAGCAGCATGGGATAGCGGTGCGGCAGAATCTTGAGAAGCTCGCCGATGTTGAGTTGAAGATTCTGGCCGCCTTCTGGCGTGGTTTGCACAGGTTCGCTCATGGACGATGCGAGAATCACGATTATACATTTGAGGGCCGCTTAATGTGCGGCGGCGGCGTGCCTGTCCCTCAGGAAAGATGCCCGAGTCAGGGTCCGATGAGCGATACTGGTTCGTTGTCGCTTGATAACTCATGGGCAAACCACAAACTCCGCAATTGGATCTAGGCAAAGTTTCCGCCTGGCTGAAGGCGCGCCAGGAAGAGATTATCGCCAGCCTCCGCGAGATCGTCATTCGTGAATCGCCCAGCCATCAGAAGCGGGCCTGCGATGCCCTGTGTAAGTATTTGGCACACGAGTTTCAGTGCCTCGGGGGCGAGATACGAATCCATCCTCAGCGCTCCGCCGGCGATCACCTCCAGGTAAGCTTCCCGGGCGCGCAACGCCGCGCCCCGATACTTCTGCTGGGACACCTCGACACCGTGTACGAGTTGGGGACGCTGGAGAAAATGCCCTGGGCGCAGCGCAAAGGCCGCCTGCACGGGCCGGGGGTCTTCGACATGAAGGCCGGAATCGTGCAGATGATGTTCGCCGTCTGGGCGCTGCGAAAGGCAGCAGGCGACCTGCCCCGTCCGGTAAAGGTTCTGCTTGTATCCGATGAAGAGCAAGGCAGCGCGAGTTCCCGGCCCATTACTGAGAAGCTGGCGAAGCAGTGCGCCGCGGTCCTGGTATGTGAGCCCGCAGGTCCGGGGGGCGCGCTGAAAACCGCGCGCAAGGGAGTCGGCGCCTTCACGCTGAAAGTTAGGGGGAAGGCTGCACACTCGGGACTGGATTTCGAAAAGGGCGAAAGCGCGATTCTGGAGCTGGCGAAGCAGATCGAGGCAGTGTCGCAACTCACCGATCTGAAACGAGGAATAACCTTGAACGTCGGCACCATTCGCGGAGGGACGCGCACCAATGTCGTGGCCGACGAGGCCGCGGCCGAGATGGACCTTCGGGTTAGGAATATGCACGACGGATCGGAGATGGAACGAAGAATCCGTGAGCTGCGGCCGATCAATCCTCATTGCGCGCTCGAGATCGAGGGCGGAATCAACCGTCCACCGCTGGAGCGCACGGACAAGGTGGCTACGCTGTTCGGTATCGCCAGTGATGTGGGCCGCAAGCTGAGACTGGAGTTGCAGGAAATCGCTGTCGGCGGCGGTTCCGATGGGAACTTCACCGCCGGCATCGGCGTCCCGACGCTGGATGGCCTGGGCGCGGTCGGCGACGGAGCGCATGCTGCGCATGAGCATGTCATTGCTGCCGAGCTGCCCAGACGGGCCGCGCTGTTGGCGGGCTTGATTCAGGCAATTCCGTAATGTAGCTTCTTTTTGACGTGCCCCTTGCGTAAGCCTAGAATTTGCTTAGGAACCCTACCACCCCGTTGCCTGACCACAGTTGCACCGGGCTGTTCGACCGGAGGAGATTATGTTTGGCGGAAAAATCGGCTTGCCCGAGCTGCTGGTCATCGTGTTTATCGCGTTGCTCATCTTTGGACCCAAGAAGCTGGGTGAGTTGGGCAAAGGGCTCGGCGAAGGCATTCGCAACTTCAAGTCGTCGATGAACGAAGGCAGCTCCACCAGCAACACGGCTTCAACCACCACAACCACGACGACAGAAGAGAAAAAGTAGGGCTTAGAGCAACGTCTTTCCAATCGCCTTCTCGGCAGCTTGCAGCAGGCGATAGACGCGCGGCACCGGCAATCCCACGACATTGAAGTAGCAGCCTTCGATGCGCTCTGACCAGCGCGAGGCCATGCCTTGTATGGCATAGGCTCCTGCCTTGTCCATAGGCTCACCGGAATGAACGTAGGCGGCAATCTCTTCATCGGAAAGCCTGCTGAAGGAGACTTGCGTGGTCTCGGTGTCGATGCTCTCGAATCCATCGGCGGCGACACAGATGCCGGTGATGACCTGATGCCTGCGGCCCGACAGCAGCCGCAACATGCGCGTCGCGTCGGAGGCATCGGCAGGCTTCTCCAGCAAATGATCATCGACAACCACGACGGTGTCGGCGCCGAGCACGGCGTCGCCTGGATGTGTCGCCAGGACGGTCCGGGCTTTATCGCGCGCAAGCCGCATGGCGTAGCCCAATGGGGTCTCGACCGGCGAGCGCTCCTCGCGGACATGGGCGGGCTCGACGGTGAAGGAAATGCCGGCATTGCGCAGCAGCTCAGCGCGGCGGGGTGAGGCGGAGGCAAGAATCAGCATGCGTTTCGATTCTACTCATTGCGGAGCTTTGCATCCCTGAACCCGGTATTTACGTCTGATGTGACGTGCAGACCGCAAGCCAGGGGCTGTCCTACGGCGCTACGCTGAACGGCGGTCGTGTCGACTTCCGTGTCTGGGCGCCTTTACAGCGACAGATTACGCTGCGAGTCTTGCGTCCTTCCGAAGCTGCGCAGGATGTTGCCATGCACCGCGAGGGGGAAGAGTTCGTCGCCAGTTTCACAGCCGAAGCCGGCGATCGTTACTGCTACGTCCTGGATAAAGGTCTGACCGTCCCCGATCCTGTATCGCGCTTACTGCCTGAGGGCGTCCACGGTCCAACGGAAATCGTAAATCCTTCGTCGTTTGCATGGAGCGACGGGGACTGGCGTGGCCTCGGGCTGCGCGAATACGTGATCTACGAACTGCATACCGGCACATTTACTAGCGAAGGCAGCTTCGGCGGCGTGGTCCACAAGCTGGAATACCTGAAGAACCTCGGCATCACGGCAATCGAGATCATGCCGGTCGCAGCTTTCCCCGGGAGACGCGATTGGGGATATGACGGTGCATCACTCTACGCGGTGCAGGCGAGCTATGGCGGCCCCGAAGGCCTGAAGCGACTGGTCGATGCGGCGCATCGGGTTGGCCTCGCGGTGATTCTCGACGTCGTCTACAACCATCTCGGTCCGGAGGGGAACTACCTGTCGAAATTCGGCCCTTACTTTACCCCGCGTCACAAAACGCCCTGGGGAGATGCCGTGAATTATGACGACGAAGGTTGCGAGCAGGTGCGCCGGTATGTGGTGGAGAACGCGCTGTACTGGATTCGCGAATATCACCTGGATGGCTTGCGGCTGGATGCGGTACAGACGATCAAGGACGATTCACCGCGGCATATCGTGGCCGAAATACAAGACGCTGTGCAGGGGTTAGCGCGCGCATTGGGACGCAGCGTCTGCGTGATCGCCGAGACCGACGAGAACGATGCGCGCTATGTGAAGCCTCCGAGGGATGGCGGCTATGGCCTCGATGCTGTGTGGAGCGACGATTTTCACCATGCAATTCACGCGTTCTTCACCGGCGAACGCCAGGGCTACTACCAGGACTTCGGCGACCCCCGGCAGATTGCCCGTGCTTTGTCCGAGGGCTACGTGTTTCAGGGCGAGCACTTTCGCTTCTGGAACGCGCCGCGCGGCAACACTGCGAAAGGCGTGCCCCTGCCGGCCAATGTCATCTGCATTCAGAACCATGATCAGGTCGGTAATCGTGCGAAAGGCGAGCGACTGACGGCGCTGGTTCCACGCGGCGTGCGGAAGCTGGCTGCGGCCTTCCTGCTGCTGGCGCCTCACACGCCGCTGCTGTTCATGGGGCAGGAGTACGACGAGAGCGCTCCGTTTCAGTTCTTCGCCGATTTCCAGGATGCGGGGTTGAAGAAGTCCGTGAGCGAAGGCCGCCGCCGCGAGTTCAAAGACTTCGATTTCAACGAAGTTCCCGATCCTGAAGACCCGGCGACATTCGAGCGCTCAAAGCTCACCTGGGCCGACCAGGCACAGAACCGCGACATGCTGGAGTGGTATCGCCGCCTGCTGCAGTTGCGCAAACAGTACGTCACAGAAGGCGAGCGTTCGGCGGATGCAGCATACAGCAATGGCGTGCTAAGGATGCAGGTACCGGCGCATGACCCGAAAATAGCCGTAGTGGCCAATCTCGAACGTCGCGCGTCATTGCCGGCAATTGCAGATGGCTGGAAGGAGGAGCTGCTATCGGCAGGCGATGGCTACGGGGTAAGCGTGCGCTCGCGGCGTCCATAACCTATCGGGCGGAGATCTTCTTCGTCTAACTTCTTTGACAGTGTTCTGTATTCACACAGGGGAATCTCGATGTCCACTAAGGTGAATCGACGCACCGTTGATCTGTCGCAGTATCCCGGTCTCGTGGTGGTTTATCTCGGCATGCGAGTAAACCGGATCACCGGATTGAAGACTCTGTTCGGCTTCGGCCCCAAGATCTCTGCTTCGGTCGAAGCGCAACCCGAGGGGCTTCTCTCGCACGAGACGATTCTCTACTCCTTGTTTCCCGCGCATGTGGGCATGAGGCAGTATTGGCGCGACATGGAATCACTGCTGGCCTGGACTCGATCTGACCCGCATCGCGAGTGGTGGAAGTCATTTCTAAGAAATTCGGGAGGAACGGGATTCTGGCATGAGACTTATCTCATGCAAGGAGGGATGGAAGCAATCTACGACGACATCGTGCAGCCCATCGGCCTACTTAGATTTGCTCCCGCAGTGCAGGCCCGCGGGGCGATGTTCACCGCGTCAAACCGGGCCCAGCACAGGAATTCAACTGCTGCAGTTCTTTCCGAAGACGAGTTGTACGAAAACCGGGGGTGATATCCAAGATCAGGCCGATGCGCTCCCGCATGAAAGGTAATAGCATTCACATCACAGGTTCTGCCACCAGTTCGATGCGATTTCCAAAGGGATCGTTCACATGGGCGCGGCAAACGCCGGGAATGTCGTTGACCTCCTGCACCTCGATTCCCACGGCAGCGAGAGTGCGCAACAATCCGCCATAGTCACAGCATCGCAGTGCCGGATGCGCCTTTCGCGCCGGCCGGAAATCCTGCTCGATGCCGATGTGAATCTGCACATCCCCACTCGCAAACCACACCCCTCCGCGCTTGGCCAGCAAGGGCGGCTTCTCGATTTCCTGCATGCCGAGTACTTCGCCATAGAAGCGCCGAGCCTCGTCTTCGCTGCCTGCGGGAGCCGCTAACTGCACATGATCAATCTTCGAAAACGGAATTGCATTCACATGTTGATGTTACATGCGCGTCGGCGGGACAGACGGGTTTGCCTGTTAGAATCGATACAGAGTAGAGCGCTCGGAATAGGAAAGCTCTGCGATTTCGGGCAAATGACCCGTCTTAGCCGGCTCGCATGGATCCCGCATACATCCGCAACTTCGCCATCATCGCCCATATCGATCATGGGAAGAGCACGCTTGCCGACCGTCTGCTGGAGCTGACGGGCGCGCTGACGGCGCGCGAAATGCAGGCGCAGGTGCTGGACGCGATGGATTTGGAGCGCGAGCGCGGCATCACCATCAAGGCGCATTCCGTCCGCATGATGTACAAGGCTGCCGATGGCCAGACGTATCAGCTGAACCTCATCGACACGCCCGGGCATGTGGACTTCAGCTACGAAGTTTCGCGCTCGCTGGCCTCGTGCGAGGGCGCGCTGCTGGTGGTCGACGCCTCGCAGGGCGTGGAGGCGCAGACGCTCGCCAACGCCTACATCGCCATCAACAACGGTTTGGAGATTATTCCGGTCATCAACAAGATCGATCTCCCCAGCGCCGACATTGAGCGAACGAAGGAGATGATCGAGGGCGCCGTCGGTCTCGATGCCTCGCACGCGATCTGCATCAGCGCCAAGACCGGCCAAGGCGTTCCGGAGGTGCTGGAGGCGATCGTCAAGAAGATCCCTCCGCCCAAGGGCCGCGCCAGTAACCAGCTCCAGGCGCTGATCTTCGACTCCTGGTTCGATTCTTACCGCGGTGTGGTAGTGCTGGCGCGCGTTGTGCAGGGAACGCTCAGCAAGGGGCAGCGCATTCGCTTGATGTCGAACGGCAGAACCTTCGACGTGGAGACGCTCGGCGTGCTGACGCCCAAGCCGGTGGAAGTGGACGAACTGTCGGCGGGTGAGGTCGGCTTCCTGACTGCGACCATCAAGACGGTGGCCGATTGCAAGATCGGCGACACTATCACGGACGACAATCATCCAGCCATCGAGCCTCTGCCCGGATTCGAAGAGCTGAAGCCGATGGTGTTTGCGGGTCTCTACACGGTTGACGCGCACGAGCACACGCTGCTGCGCGAGGCTCTGGAGAAGTTGCGGCTGAATGACTCGTCCTTCTTTTTCGAGCCGGAGAGTTCGGCCGCGCTGGGCTTCGGTTTTCGTTGCGGCTTTCTCGGCCTGCTCCACATGGAGATCATCCAGGAGCGGCTGGAGCGCGAGTACAACCTCGATCTCATCACGACAGCTCCCGGCGTGCGCTACAAGATCACGCTGACTGACGACACCGTGGTTGAAGTCGACAACCCTTCGCGCTGGCCTGATCCCAGCGAGATCGCGAAGATCGAAGAGCCGGTCATCCTTGCGACGATTTTGACCAACGAAGAATATGTCGGCGGCATCCTGAAGCTGGTGGAGGAAAAGCGCGGCAAGCAGAAGGCGTTCGAGTACGTCAGCTCCACGCGCGTGATGTTGAATTACGAGCTGCCGCTAAACGAGATCGTGCTCGACTTCTACGACAAGCTGAAGACCGTCTCGCGCGGTTATGCTTCGCTGGATTACCACCTCGCCGGAACGTGGGAGTCGCCGATGGTGAAGCTCGACATTCTTGTGTCGGGCGATCCGGTCGATGCGCTTTCGATCATCGTCCACAAAGACTTCGCCTATGAGCGCGGACGAGCGCTGGTGTCGAAGATGCGCGAGCTGATTCCGCGGCAGATGTTTGAAGTTGCCATCCAGGCGGCCATCGGCGCTAAAGTCATTGCCCGTGAGACCGTCGCGGCGATGCGCAAGAACGTGCTTGCCAAGTGCTACGGCGGCGACATCACGCGCAAGCGCAAACTTCTGGAGAAGCAAAAGGAAGGCAAGCGCCGCATGAAGCGCATCGGGCGCGTCGACATCCCGCAGGAGGCATTCCTCGCAGTGCTTCGGGTCGGGGAAGATTAACCACAGAGACACAGAGACACAGAGGAAACCAGGGCCCGCTCGACCCGTCGCAGGCCCTGATCGATATCCAGGCTAACCGCTCTAGCGCGAGCAGCTCCCGCCGCGCACCGATGTCAGCACGCCTGCTGCAGCGCGGACGGTTTCGTTCCAGCAGGAGCCCAGCGAATCGGAATACTGATAGCTTTCGTTATTGGCCTGCCCCTGCGTGGTCACATTTCCATTCGCATCCACGATTAACGTATCCGTCGGAGCAACCGAGTCAGAGAACGCGCTGTAGTAGGTCGGCCGGTTGTTCACCTTTACCAGGTCGTTCTCGTTGAAGCCCTGACGAAGGCGCGTCGATTGCTGGAACGACCCGTCAGGGTTCGCCGTGAAGTCGTACGTAAGGCCTAACGGCCAGGAGAACTGCCTGGAATTGGTTGTGATCGTGCCGCCGGAGTTGGTAGTGGTGGCGGAAGATATGGTTGTACTTTGCAGTACCGCCTGGTCGTAAACCGTGCCGTCGAAGGTCACGTAGTATCTCTGCCCGTTCGAAAAGTCGACGCTCTGCACGACCTTGGTATCGACGGTACCGTGCGAGGTCTGCACGTAACCTTCCGTCGTGAATCCACGGTTCGAGGTGACCGACAGCGTTCCCCAGGCAGCGCTGGAGTTGCTCTGAATGTGCTCGGCGATGACGGGGTCCGGCTGGCCGATGGTGTCGGTCGTCAGCGCGCCCGTGATCTGCGTCGAACCCAGGTCTTGATAAAGCAGCAAGGTGGCTGTCGCCGAGAAATACATATCGGCGTTAAAGACGCTGACCGCGACCGTGTGCTGCTGGCCGTTGCTCAGGATGGAGGCGAAGGGCGTCAGGTCGACGCGGTAGGGCTCAAAGTTGAGGGTATGCACGCCGGGAATCGGCCGCCATAAGTACGGGTCAATTCCTCCCGTGAAGATCCATGGATAGATGGAAGCGACGCCTGCGGGCTGGCCGTCGATACTGACCTCACCCTCGCGGAAGGAAGTGTTTCCGCAATTGAACAGCAATCCGGCGACATCGTTTGGCGCGCAGGTGTACCAGAACTCATCGGTCTGTTGACCTTGCGCGAAAACATCGAGGTAGGCGCGCTCGACGTTGGTCGGCAGAGTAAATGTCTTCGCCAGCTGATCGCTGGACGTGTTCAGCGTCACCGTTCCACCGGTGGAGTCAGCGGCCATGGGCAGCACCACACTTGCCGTCGGCGGCGGATTTTGTCCCTGGGCCAGCGGATAGAACTGCAGGTAAGCGCTGCCGTGATAGTGGCTGGTGTACATGTTGTTCACCAGGTTGCCGAGGTCCACGCGCCCGTTCTGCGCCATTGTGAACAGCGGACTGTACTCGGTCAGATTGCTTTCCACATGCCAGGAGCGCATCACGTCGTGCGAAGGCTCGGCGGTGGTGCCGAAGAAAACGTTGGTGCCGCCAATCCACACTTCAGCGGTGCGATCGAACTGGCGTCCCGCATCGACCGACCAGTCGGCTTCGAATACCACGGCAGCCCAAGGTCCGGGACATCCGGCCGGAGGCGTATAGGTAAAGAACTTGGGATTGAAATCGGCGAAGTCGAGGTTCTGAAACAAGGTGACAGTGCATGGAGTGGTGGAAGGCCGTGGCACCGGAGCGTTAGCAGTAACCGTGTTGGCAGAGCCGAGCACGGGCGAACTGGGAGCGACGTAATTCTGCGCGATAGCCGAGCAGGAAAAGAGAATCAATGTCACAGCGATGAAACCAATTGCCCGCAACGAGGACGAGTGAGACATGAGCGACTCCTTGGCTGGACGCGCAGATGCGCGCGAGAGATTTAGACAGCATAGTTCGTTTCGCAAGCGTTTCACAAGCGCCCGACATGTTCTGTAACACGAGAAACGAAAGCAGGTTTTGGAAAGCCGCTGGTATCACGATCTCCAACTCCTATCCGTGAATCGGCGCGCGTTTCCGGTGCTAGAATCCGGGCAATGCCCTTCAGTCCAGCCGATCTTGAGTGGTGGCAATGGTGGTTGTGTGCCATCGGGTTGTGGGTGCTCACCTGGTGGATCATCACGCTTGTACGAGATCGAAGCGGGAGCGCTTACACCAATCCGATCGGGATTATCGGTGGAATTGCCGGCGGAATCTGCGCTTGTATGGGAATAACGGGATTGGTGAACTGGGTTACTGACTTTCTACGCTGGGCGCTGAAGTAAGTGGAACGACACGATGTAGAACGCAGGATTTTACAGGCCTAAGGCAGGATAGTCGGGGGAGGCTCAGTGTTGCGTGGACTTGTCCGGCGAGCTTTTCGCGCCAGCATCGACTTTGATGTTGTTGGTCACCGCTTTCACACCATTCGCCTGTAATGCGAAAGCTGCGGCCTGTGCGGCGTCAGCGTTCGACCCAGCTTGACCGGCGAGGGTTGCAATCCCGTCCTGGACCGTCACCTGGATCGCACTGCCCTTCAGCACCGCGAGCTTTTGCGTAATTTCCTTCTGAATGTTTGTGTCCCGTACCTGGGTCGACAATTTGACAGCTTCGGTGGCCAGCTTGTCCGACTTGGACTCGAACCTGGCGGTGAAGAAAAAGCTCACCACCACAATCACCAGCACCATGATCGCACAGGCGCCAAGTACGCGCAGGATGAATTCCTTCCTGCGCGGATCCTCTTCTTCCTCTTCGGCGAGCGCGGGATCTTCAGACGCGGAGTTCGATTCCACGATCGCCCGCAGCCTTTCAAACTCGTGGCCGGCCGCCTCCGAGGGAATGTCTTCCGACAACGGTAGCGAAGTGGGGCCGGACGAAGACTTGGTGGCGGTTTGAACCATGGTTCTGGACTGCGGGGCGCTTATGCCGTCAAAGTCCAGACCTCGGTCGTTCACGTTGTCGAGGACAAGATGAATGCCGCGCGTGCTCGAACGTGGACTCGTCGGCGACGCAGAAGGAGGAGAGGAGTCGTCATCCGGACAAGTATGGAAATCAGACGAATAACTGCTGCCACACTTATCGCAGTAATTCATGCGTGCCGCGTAGGCAGCGGCTGAGGTCCTCAGATTTGAGGCGGCTCCAACATTGGGAGGGGAGGACTGGGGCTCAGACGCAAGAACTGAGGGCCACACACTGTCCTCTGCCGCAGGCGGAACAGGTGTTGACGCATTGTCATAGCAAAGCGAGAGCGCCTCGGCATAGTTGCCATTGCTCATCGCCTGATCGAACTGCATCCTGACATGTGGCGGCAGCACGCCGTGGGATGAAGCCGCGGCAGCAACGGCTGTGGACGGGGATGGAGGCGGAGGCGGGGGTGGGGGCGCTGGCTTCACCTCCGGTAGCGGCGCGAAGGAAGATGGCAACGGTGCCGCTGGCTTCACTTCAGCGACCGGCGCAGGAGGAGGATCAGGAGGCGGCGGCGAAATCGCGCGTGGCGATGACCAGTAACTTTCCTCCATTTCAGCGGCAAAGCGTTCCAGGTCGGGGAAATCCCTGTGCAGCTGTTCGAGGGTCGCTGCATTCTGCTCCTCTTGCAGATTGCAAACCCAGGGCAACCACTCGACGGCATCGGGGCCGGGCAACTCCCTTATGTCTCCAGCAGAGTCAGCTTCCGTACGCAACTGCTTGACCGCTTCTAAGCGCAAAGCATTGAGGGCCGATGCGCGGGCCTCGAAGCGGTGCTTCACAGTTCCCGCATCGAGCTCGTCTGCCAGCTCCAACAGGCGGTTGCGTCGCTGCTGCTTCAGCCGCGCCGCCTGCTCCGCCGCCAGCTCGACCAGCAACTGGTCCAGTCCGCCACGATTCGTCCACGTGGCATCGGGGCGCTCCATCCGAATCAGGTCGCGCAGCATCGCGCCCTGCGCGCGCGCACGCGTGAGGCCCTGGTTCAGTTGGTTGTCATCGATCTCCAGTGCTGCCCGGAACGACTCAATTTCGGCGCGAATGGCCTTGAGAGTGTCGTCGAGTTCAGCCACCCTGGAAGCAAACTCGGACATATCAGCTCCCCTGGCTGACTATTATGCACCTCTGCCGACAGCTGTGGCTTCCTGCCTGAAAGTTTCAGCAGGCCGCATACCGCGCTGTCCGGGAGCCCAGTAGTCCTCCTCCATCTCTCGCGCAAAGCGTTCCAAAGCGACGAAATCTCTACGCAGATCAGCGAGGACAAGCGCGTCTTTCTCTTCCTGCAGGCTGCATACCCAATGGACCCACTGGTTGGCCAGCGGCCCAGGAAGCTCTTTCACCTGCTCGGTGAGCGCAGCTTCGGTGCGCAGCTCGTTGACGGCCTCGACGCGCAGCTGATTCAGGGTAGAAGCGCGGGCCTTGAAGCGATGCTGCACGAGGCCGTTGTCCAGCTCGTTGGCGAGCTCCAGCAATTTCGCGCGACGCTGCTGGTTCCGGCGCGCCTTGGCTGCGATCTCCAGCTCATGGATCAGGTGCTCCAGAGACTTGCGATCGTTCCATTTGGCGTCGGGCCGCTCGGCACGAATCAGATCGCGCAAGCTCGCGGCGTGGTGACGAGCTTCCGACATGCTCTGGTTCAGCTGCCCGTCGTTGACGTCCAAGCCGGCTTGCAGAAGATCCAGGTGGGTTTGAATGGCCAGGAGACTGCCATCAAGTTTTGTCAATGCTGACGCAAAGGGAGAAGGCATACTCGTTCCTTTCAATTTGGTTTACGACCTTCAATTCCCCGTATCTCGAGGACAGGTTGGCCAGAAAAGATGTTGCCCACTAACTCCGATCAGTTCGGTGACAAAGAACACCTATCAGTTGGCGCTGCTGAGGCGCATATCTGGAAGCGAGCGCACTCGGAGTTGTGCAGGCGTATTCTCGCAGGAAGTGGACGAATCTCATGCAAGATTTTTCACTTTTCAAGTTACGAAAGTATACGACGGTAACCAAATCGCAAGACACTAGTTACCTCTTGATTACGCAATTTGCAAGGATAACGTAGTCGTCTGGAATGGCCGGCGCTGCTCGAGGAGCCCGTCCAGGCGTCGCTAAGCTACCCTTAAATGCTTAATACACTTTGGGTTGCAGGAATTTGTGTGTTCGGTGATCGCCGGGAGATTGCTGGATGGTGAATTCCTATCGGGGATTGTAGCGATCATCACCTATGTGCCATGAAGTGGTTACTAAACATTTGGCCTGCAGGGGGTTACACGATCGAATACCCCAATTGTGCTTTCCTTTTGGCGGAGCATGATGCAGATGCGAGGTTTACGACTTCCACGCCTGTCGAAACGACGTCAATCGCTCACGGACACCCATAACGTGCTTCGGCAGGTCAAGTCGAGATCCTGCCTCAAGGATGGGAATCAGTTTATCGAACTCGGGGCCGGAGTGCGATCCGGTAAGCGCCACTCGCACGGGATGGAAGAGGTCTTTGCCTTTCGCACCCGTCGTGGCTTTTACGTCATTCATAATTTGCTTAAAGCGCTCAGGCGTCACCGGCGCGGAATCGGAATCAACCCGTTGCGCAAACTCGATCAATATGTCACGGCTTTTTGGCGCAGCCAGCAAGTCAGTATTTTCGGGCGCGCTCACCGCCGCTGTTGGATCATAGAGGAAGATCAGTTCGGCGCGCTCGGGTAGTTGCTCCAGTTTGTCCACGGAGGGCGCCAGCAGGGCAACCACCCTGCCGAACCAGGCGCGCGTTTGGTCATCAGGATTTCCCGGCAGGAGTCCGGCGCGGAGGAAGAATGGCTCAGCCAGTTGTTCGATGCGCTCCGGCGGGCTCTCTTTGATGTAATGCCGGTTGAGCCAGTAGAGCTTCTCCATGTCGAAGACCGCCGGCGACGGAGTGACCCGCTGGAGCGAGAACTCCCTCTTCAGTTCGTCCGGGGTAAAGATCTCGCGTGTGCCGCCGGTGGGTGCCCAGCCGAGCAGGGCAAGATAGTTCATCAGCGCTTCGGGCAGCACGCCCATGTCGCGAAAGTTCGCAATCGAGGTAGCGCCGTGACGCTTGGAGAGGCGCTCACGATCGCTGCCCAGGATGGTGGAGAGGTGCGCGAACTGTGGCACGGGCCAGCCCAGCGCTTCGTAGAGGGCGACCTGCTTGGGCGTGTTGGAGAGATGATCGTCGCCGCGGATGACGTGCGTTATCTCCATCAGCGCATCGTCGACGACAACGACATAGTTGTACACCGGCATGCCGCTGGAGCGCAGAATGATGGGATCGCTGACTACTTCGTTCGAAAACTCAACTGCGCCGTGCACGATGTCGTGGAAGCGAATGGGGTGCTCCGGGATGCGCAGGCGAATAGCGGCAGCTTCGCCGGAAGCGCGACGGCGCTGTGCCTCGGCCGGGTCAAGCGCGCGGCACTTGCCGGAGTAGATTGGCGGCTGATGCGCAGCAAGCTTCTCGGCGCGATCGCGCTCCAGCTCCTCCTGCGAACAGAAACATAGATAGGCTTTGCCTTCGCTGAGCAGGCGCTCGGCGTGCTCGCGATAGATGGGTAGACGATCGCTTTGGCGGTACGGCGCGTAGGGTCCTCCGACGTCCGGCCCCTCATCCCAATCCAGCCCCATCCACTTGAGGTCATCCAGCAACTGGCCTTCAAAGCGCGCCTCGCTGCGCTCGACATCGGTATCCTCGATGCGCAGCACCATTACACCGCCGGTCTGACGCGCAAACAGCCAGTTGAACAAAGCGGTGCGGGCATTGCCGACGTGCAGATGGCCGGTGGGAGAAGGCGCGAAGCGGACGCGGGACTGGGAAGCAGTACTCACATTCAGATGTTAGCAAGAGTGGTAGAGACCGCGCTCTGCCGTGGATACAATGATTGCTCAGAGGAGAACGCCATGGCATCACCTAAATTCGTTGGCGTGGAACTCTATTTCGACGACCTTGAGCGCGCCAAGCGCTTTTACACCGGGGTCCTGGGCCTGCAAGTAGGCGACGAACAGCCTGGGCATCACGTGCAATTCGACACCGCAAACGGATTCATCTGCTGCGAATGTAAAGGCGCGGAATCCTACCCTTCGAAGGATAAAACCGTGCTCTTTTTCGAGGTGGACGATATCAGCGCAACGGTCGCCGCGCTGGGCCGCGATCGCTTCGTGCAAATCGAGCCCACCTGGGCCGTGATTCACGATCCCGAAGGGCACAATGTGCTTTTGCTTCAGCCCGGGCAGTAAGCCGGGCAAGTCGCGCAATCATGCGCTGACGGCCTGCTGCTTCACCTGGCGCGCGCGTTCGTACACCCTTACGTATTCGCGTGCCGAATTCATCCAGGAATAATCCTGGGCCATGCCGTTGCGCATCAGCGCCCGCCATGCGTTCTGATCGGAGCGGTAGAGAGCGATCGCGGCGCGCAGAGCGTCCAGCATGATCTCGCCGGTGTACTCGCGGAACTTGAAACCAGTTCCCTTCAGCGTCTTGGGGTCGAACTGCTCGACCGTGTCGTCCAAACCGCCGGTAGCGCGCACCACCGGGACTGAACCGTACTTCATGCTGTAGATCTGGTTCAGTCCGCATGGCTCATAATGCGAGGGCATGAGGTAGATGTCGCTGCCCGCCTCGATCTTGTGGGCCAGGGCGTCGTCGTAGGCGATGCGCGCGCCAATCTTCTGCGGGAACTGCTTGTTCAGGCGGCGAAACATGTCTTCGTATTCGCGCTGGCCGGTACCCAGAACAATGAGAATCAGGTCCTCCAAAGCGAGCCTGTCCCCAACCTGCTGAACAAGGTCGAAGCCTTTCTGCGGGACGAAGCGCGACACCATGCCGACGACCGGCAGCTGCGTGTCCTGCGCCAGGCCGAACTCCTTCAGCAGGTCGGCCTTGCATTTCTTTTTTCCACTGACGTCTGCGGCTGAATACTGCCCAGCAATATATGGATCGGTCTCGGGATTCCAAGAGAGATAGTCGACAGCGTTGAGAATTCCGGCGATGGTGTTCCCCCGCGCGCGCAGCACGCCCTCCAGTCCGAAGCCGTATTCCGCCGTCTGAATCTCCTGGCTGTACTTGCGGCTGACGGTAGTGATGAAGTCGGCCATGGCGATGGCGCCCTTGAGGAAATTCACCTTGCCGTAGAATTCCAGTTTCGACATGGTGAACAGGTCCCAGGGCAGCATGAGCAGCGGCAGAATTTCCGGCGGGAAGAGGCCCTGATATCCGAGATTGTGAATGGTGAAGACGCAGGGCGCGGTCGCAAATGCGGGGTCCTCAGTGTAATGCGTCTTCAGCAAGATAGGGACGAGCGACGTCTGCCAGTCGTGGCAATGCAGGACGTCGGGAGCGCCGAGGATCTTCGTAGCCTCCAGCACGGCGCGCGAGAACAATGCGAAGCGCTCGGCGTTGTCGTGATAGTCGCCGATGGCGGTGCCGTAAAGGCCGTCGCGATCGAAGAACGGCGGGTACTCGATGAAATAGAATTGCACTCCTGAGCGCACGCCGCCGTCGAGCACCGAGCAGAAGCGGTAGCGGTCATCGAAGGGCACCGTAATGCTGGGAATGACGACGGGCGGATTTTCGAGCTTGGTTGAACGATATCGGGGGAGAAAGACGGTAGCCTTGTGGCCGAGGTTTACGAGAGCCGGCGGCAACGCTCCAATGACATCCGCAAGGCCGCCGGTCTTGGAGAACGGGACGCACTCGGATGCCGCGAAGGCGATATGCATGAAACCTCCCGGCGCGGCGATGATGCGACCGCGGGGTTGTAAGACTCGCTCACTGAAGACAACAGAAAAAAGAGGCCGACAATAGCGAAACAACTGAGTCTAATTGGCGGATTGAAAGAGGGTCAACGTGCCTAGAGCCGTTGCGAAAAAGCCGAGTCCAAAACGCAAACCGAAACTGGGACAGAACTTCCTGGTGGATGCTGGTGCGGCCCATAGGATTGTCGAGGCGCTGGGCGATGTGTCCGATCGGACGGTGATCGAGATCGGCCCGGGACGCGGCGTGCTGACCGATCTGCTGGCGCGGCGGGCGCGGCGCGTGATCGGCATCGAACTGGACCGCGTGCTGGCGGCACAGCTGCGTATGCGCTATGCGACGCGCGGGAATGTCGAAATACTCGAATCCGATTTCGTTACGGCCGAATTTCCGTCGATCGTGGGACGGCGGCCAGGTCCGCTGCATGACCTTCGTCCCACCCAGCCGGAGACGGTGGACGTAATCGGAAATCTGCCGTACTACATCACCTCCGACATCGTGCTGCGGATTCTGGAGCTTCATCAGAACATAGAACGCGCGGTCATCATGGTGCAGAAGGAGGTTGCGGAGCGCATCGCCGCCAAGCCGGGCCACCGCGAATATGGACTCCTGTCGGCGACGGCGCAGTTGTTTGCCCGCGTGGAGAAGTTGTTTAACTTGCCGCCGGGAGCGTTCTCTCCGCCGCCGCAGGTGCACTCGGCGGTAATCCGCCTGACGATGGCGCCACGCGTGGAGGAATTGCAGGTCGAGGAAGGAGCGTTCATCGCGTTCTTGAAAATGGCATTCGCGCAGAAGCGGAAGACGCTTGCTAACAATCTGCGCGGGCGATTTGATGCGGCGGCGATTCGCGCGGCATTGAAGACTGCGGGGATACGCTCCGATGTGCGGGCCGAAGCGGTGTCGCTGGAGAAAACCGCGGCAGTGTTCCGGGCATTGCGGGAGGCGTAGACTTTCAGTGGACTCCTCGTGGAGTCGCTTCGTAATCGGTTGACCCCATGGCGACTGCGATTCGCCAACCTGCCGTTGCCGGCCGCTTTTACCCGGCCAATCCGCAGCGTCTTCGCGCGGAGGTGGAATCGTATCTGACGCCTGCGCCTGACTCTCCCCCGGAATCAAAAATCGCTGCGCTCGGCTGTGTGGTTCCTCACGCTGGATACATGTACTCCGGGCATGTGGCGGGCGCAGTGTATCGGCGGCTTGATCTGCCGCAGCGCTTCGTGATCCTGTGCCCCAACCACACGGGCATGGGCGAGCCGCTGGCGATCATGAGCGCAGGAGCATGGCATACGCCGCTGGGCGATGTGGAGATCGACGAAGAGCTGGCGGCTGAACTCAGGCGACAGATGCCGCTGCTTTCCGAGGACGACCAGGCACATCGCGCCGAGCACGCGCTGGAAGTGCAGCTTCCATTTTTGCAAGTCGTTCTGCCGCAATTCCGCTTTGTGCCGATCGCGGTCGGGACCGGCAACTTCGACGTGCTCAGTTCGCTGGGCGTGGTGATTGGGAACTCCCTCTCGCGGGAAAGCGATCGGCTCATGGTCATTGCCTCCAGCGACATGAACCATTACGAGAGCGACAGCGTGACCCGAATCAAGGACCGCCGCGCGATTGATCAGATGCTGGCGCTCGATCCGCGCGGGCTGTACGACATTGTGAGAGAAGCCAACATCAGCATGTGCGGATACGGGCCAGGGGTGATCATGCTGACGGCAGCGCGGAAAATGGGTGCTTCAAAGGCCGAGTTGATTCGCTATGCGACGTCCGGCGATATCTCACACGATCGGGATATGGTGGTAGGTTATGCGGGGATCGCGGTTTACTAGCGGTCAGAGGTTTCCCGATGCGCGGGACTCGGAATTACTGTGCGCCGATACTGCACTCCGCGGGAAGTCGAAAGCGCCCGAAGGGGAAACTTGTCATCACGAGCGAGCTTTGGCTCGCGAGGGATCTGCTTTGCGTCCGGCCCGGCAGGATCATGAATAGCACTCTTCCCCGTCGCGGCCAACAGCAGATCCCTCCTCGGGCTGACGCCCTCGTCGTGATGACAATCTTCTAATTCGTGAGTCTCTAGCTGCGGTCTGGCGCCGCTAATCTTCTGTTTCGTGAGTCTCTACCTGCGCTGTGTCGCCGCTGCCAACCGGGCATCACAACGAGCCAGTGGCCACTAGCCACTGATCAGTCAATCTTCGTCGTCTTCGCAACAACCCGCTCATAGCGTCGCCACGGCATGAGAGCGCGAAACCACAGATTCATTTTCGCGTCCGGACCAATGAGATAGCGAAGCTTGATTGGGGTGGTTGGCCACGCGGACGATGAGCCGCGCGACTTCGCGGGGATCGCGACGGTTGGGCGCGCGCGCCTTGACGAACTCCGCGAAACGCTGACTGCGCTCCCTGTTGGGCGAGCTGGGATTCATCGCCTGCTTGCCGATCACGACGTTCCGAGTCCAAATATCCGTGTCGTAGTCTCCCGGTTCGATCAGAGCCACGCGTATGCCCAGCGAGTGCGTCTCGATGCGCAGCGCCTCGCTCCAACCTTCCAGCGCAAATTTTGAGGCGTTGTAGCAGCTCAGCAGCGGCGCTGATGCGCGCCCGCCGACAGAGGCGATCTGGATGATGTGGCCCGAGCGCTGCCTGCGCATGAGCGGCAGAACGGCTTTTGTCATGGCGACGTTGCCGAAAAAGTTGGTTTCCATCTGGTGGCGAAGCTCGGTGAGCGTTATGTCTTCAACGAATCCGCTGGCAGCGAATCCCGCGTTGTTCACCAGCACGTCGATGCGCTGGTGATCGCGGACGATGGCGTCGACCGCGCCCGGCAACGAATCTGTTTCAGTGATATCGACGCGCCGCAGATCGAGCCGATCGCGCACGCTGGCTTTGGTCGCGGCATCTTCCAGGCGGCCACTGCGTCCCAGATCGCGCATGGTGGCGATAACGCGATAGCCGTTGCGCGCCAGTTCGACACAGGTCACCAGGCCGATGCCGCTGGAGCTTCCCGTCACAACCGCGATTTTTTGTTGAGCCATGGGTCGCCGCCGAATCCCTCAGATCGCCGCACAGTGCGCAAACACCGCGTTTCAAGGGCGGGCGATTGCAGAGCTGTCAGCAATACGAGAAGATAGAAGGTTGTCTCAGCCTCATCGTTTTGTATCAGGGCACGGCTTCAGCCGTGCCGTAAGCGACGCGTCTTGCAATCCGGGCTTCAGCCCTTGCGTCGAGCTTACAGGGCTAAAAGCCCATCCAACATTGCTTTCGTGCGGCTCGACGAAAGTCGTGCCCTGATACAAAGCCCAAGGTTTGATTACGGCTAAGGGCAAGTTTACATACCTCACACGAAACGGACTGATAGAGATGCCGAAAGATAAGACTAAGGCCGGAGCAGGCGAAATGGCTCCGGCAAAAGGAAAGCTGGGAGTCATGATTCCCGGTATGGGCGCGGTGGCGACGACGTTTGTCGCGGGCGTCGAAGCGGTACGCAAAGGAATTTCCTCGCCCATCGGATCGCTGACGCAGATGGGGACGATCCGGCTTGGCAAGCGCACCGAAGGCCGCTCGCCGAAGATCAAAGACTTCGTTCCGCTCGCTGGACTGAAAGACCTGGTCTTCACCGGCTGGGACATCTTCGAAGACGACATGTATTCCGCCGCGGGCAAGGCCGGTGTGCTCGATCGCTCGCTGCTGGAGCAGGTGAAGCCGTTCCTCTCGTCGATCAAACCGCGCAAGGCGGTCTTCGACAAGAACTACGTCAAGAAGCTCGACGGGCCCAACGTGAAGAAGGGCAAGAACAAGATGGAACTGGCCGAGCAGGTGAGGGACGACATCCGCGACTTCAAGAAGTCGAGCGGCGCCGATCGGCTGGTGATGATCTGGTGCGGCTCGACCGAGACCTTCATTGAAGCCGGCGCCGTGCACAAGTCGCTCGCCAACTTCGAGAAAGGGTTGAAAGCCAACGACGAGAACATCGCGCCCTCGATGGTCTACGCCTATGCCGCGCTGAAGGAAGGCGTGCCGTTCGCCAATGGCGCGCCGAATCTCACGGTCGACATTCGCGCCATGCAGGAGCTCTCGAAGCAGATGGAAGCGCCCATCTGCGGTAAGGACTACAAGACGGGACAGACCCTGAT
>Ga0126381_100000229_pt1 | contig 63549 bp, 62 predicted proteins | sample PanSoiMetPlot_28_FD_96465 | JGI IMG/M metagenome (GOLD analysis project Ga0126381, IMG submission 96465) | Tropical forest soil microbial communities from Panama - MetaG Plot_28 | ecosystem: Environmental > Terrestrial > Soil > Tropical forest > Bulk soil | place: Panama | collected 2016-02-17 | reverse complement strand
CGGTGGAGTTAAGCGCAAATGAGCCACATCGCGTTTCCGCCGAAAATGCGCGATTTCGCTCAGGCGTTCTTGACGCAATTTCGGATATTCGGCGACGTGGGTGACGCGGCAGGCTCGCCCGCCTGCCTGACTTTTGTGGCCCTGTCGACTGCTGTCTGCAGCGCGGCAATCAGTGTGGCGCGGCTGTAGGGCTTCTCGACCAGAACGAACCCCTCGTCCAAGATCTGCGGCGCGTGTTGGCTATAGCCGGTCGCCAGCAGAATGGGCAGGTCGGGCCGGTACTCGCGCAATCGTCTCGCGAGGTCGATGCCGCTTACCCCACCCGGCATCACAATATCCGAAATGACAAGCCCAATCATGACATCGCGCTCAACAGCCGCCAAAGCTGCATTGCTGTCCGATACAGGCACAACCACGGCGCCGATGTCGCGCAACAACTCCGCTGTCACTTTGGCGACCTCGCGGTCGTCTTCGACGAGGAGGACACGGCTCGGTATCGTCGGCAGGACGGGGTCGCCGACGACGGCGTCTGACCCGACCGGAGCCTCGCGCGCCCGCGGCAGAAACAGAGTTATCGTCGTCCCCTGGCCAGGCTCGCTGTCGATAAGAGCGCCACCGCCGCCCTGCTTCGCGAAACCGTAAACCTGCGACAGTCCGAGCCCGGTCCCGAGCCCAACATCCTTCGTTGTAAAAAAAGGTTCGAACGCCCGTGAACGCACATCGGCTGTCATCCCAGCGCCGGTATCCGTGAGCGCCACCGCCACAAAATCCCCGGACAACGCTTCGTTCGGCGAGGCGTTGGACTGTAACGAGACATTGCATGCAGTAACGGAAAAGCAGCCCCCACTGGGCATCGCATCCCGCGCGTTGACCCCGATATTGAGCAGAGCGAGTTCGAATTCGGCTGGATCGACCGTCACCGGCCAGAGGCCTTCCGGCAGATCGAGGACCAACTCGATATCCTCCCGAAGCGACCGCGAAAGCATCTCGGCAATTTCACGGGCGCGATCGCGCAGGCTCACAGTTTCGGGTCGCAGCACTTGGCGTCGTGAAAAGGTGAGCAACTGCCGAGTCAGCCGCTCACCCTGCTCGGCGGCTCGAATAATGGCGGAGGCGCGACGCTCGACGACCTCGTTATCGGCTTTGTCGCGCAGCAGGCCGGCGTTTCCCCCAATTACCATAAGAAGATTGTTGAAATCGTGGGCAACGCCGCCGGTGAGCTGTCCGATCGCCTCCATTCTCTGGGCCTGACGGAGCTGGGCCTCGGCCTGCTGGCGTTCGTTGATTTCGAGCTGCAAGCGACGGTTGAGCTCCTCCAGGTCGTGTGTGCGTTGATCGACGACCGCCTCGATCCGCCGCGTGTAGCCGGTACCGAGAAGCAACAGTGAGCCGAGAAGGCCGGTACTGACCACGCCGGCGACAAGAACCACCCAGCTCTGCCAGCCGCGGTGCCTCTCCAAATAGAAAAGCGTCGGCGCCGTCTCGACCCGGTATTCGCGTCCGCCGAAGGCGAATGTGTCCGTGTAGGACGGTCGGGCGGTTGCAGCGGAAAAATCGTCGTAGAGGGGTTTGGCGGCGCCCATATCGACAAGGCGAAGGTTGAGCATCGCAGCGATCGGAGCCAGAAGTTCCGACATGAAGGTGCCCATCCGCAGCGCCACCGAGACGACCCCGGGCCCATTGGAGCCGTCCTGCACGGCGAAAATTACCAGAATACCGGTTTGTTCCGCTTGTTCCTGGATGAGCCGTATTGGCGGAGTAGTCCGCACCGACCCGGTGTTAACCGCTTCTTCGACCGCGGTTTTACGGCCGGGCTCCGAAGCGAGATCGAACCCAACGACATGCTCGTTGCCGTTCAACGGTTCGACAAAGGTCACCGGATAATAGAGCGCTCGTTCTCCGGCGCGGAGCCGGTGCCCCGAGGAATCGAGTTCGCGCATTTCAAAACCCGGCAACTCCGCCCGTTGCGCCTCCTCAAAGGCTGCGCGCCATTGCGAATCGATCCGTGGCGCCCACTTGACGGCCTGTATCGTCGAAAACCGCTGCAACAAATTCTGGGCCAGATGTCGAAAATCTGATCGCGACACGGCTCTAGCCCCACTGAAGGACCTCTCGAGCTGGGCAAGGAAGATCTCCTGCTCTGTGAGCCCGGAATGTATTTTGTCGACGATTTCCCGGGAGAGAAGGCGGAATTCCAGCAGCGCATCTTCCTGCTCCCATTTGCTGACGCGGACAAAAATCGCGACGAACAACGTGAAAAACAGCAGCATGGGGACGGTTACCGGGAGGGCACGGGTGCGCCACAGGCCACGCGGTTCTCCAGCGAGGACCAGCATCAAGGGAAGCACCAAGAGGACTCCGAGGGTGTCCCCGGTCCACCATGAGACCCAACTGGCCGCCAGATCCGGCGACTTGACCTGACCCAGGACCGACAGTCCGGACAACGATACGCTCGCGCTGGTCACACAGAATACAGGGGAAACCAACAGGAAACGCAACAGGTCGCGACCGTTGTCGAGTGGGATCGGATACCCGATCGTGCGGCGCAACACGGTTCCGCCCAAAGCAGCTTGCAGTGTCGATGCCGCGGCAATAACGACAGCCGCCGCCAGATAGGTTCCGAGAGATCCCTCGCCCAGTGAGTAGGCAGTCCACGCGTTGAGTATGAAGGACCCGAGAAAGGTCCAGGCCAGTGTCGCCCGGCCGGCGATCAGCATCGCCGCTGCGGCAATACCAGCGGGCGGAAAAATTGGCGATGCGTAGCCGGGCGGGACGGCAAGCAGCAATGCGAGCTTGCCGCTGACCGCATAAGCGACAGCCAGCGCCAAATAGGAGAGCCAAGTTCCCCGCCTCAGGATCGACGAGAAGGCGCGTCCGTCCCTGAGCATTTGTATCAAGCGCGCGAGAGGCAAGCAGGCGGGAGCGCGCCTCTCTCGCCCGCACGGTTGCCTCGGTTCTTCAGCTCAGCGCAACCTCGAAGCCACGCTGCGCGCCTGGTCGGGCCATCATCGTCTCGTACCAGCGCTTTACGTTCGGGAAATCCGCGAGGTCGACCTGATGACGCTCGTGCCGCCAAGCCCAGCCCAGGATTGCGAAATCAGCAACCGAAATGTCGCCTCCGGCGAACTCGACCTCCCCCAGCCGCTTGTCTAGCACACCGTAGAGCCGGCGCGTCTCTTTCGAATAGCGTTCGAGGCCATAGCGCCGATCCTGCTCGTTGGCCACTTGCAGGAAGTGATGAACTTGACCGGGCATTGGCCCAAAGCCGCCCATTTGCCACATCAGCCATTCGAGCACCGGTACCTGGCGGCGCAGATCGGCGGGCCAGAATTTGCCGGTCTTCTCGCCGAAGTAGATCAGGATGGCACCAGACTCAAAGATGCTGATTGGCTCTCCACCCGGTCCATCGGGGTCCACAATCGCGGGTATCTTACTGTTGGGGCTGATTTTGACGAAAGCGGGGGCGAATTGCTCCCCTTTGGAAATGTTAACCGTCTTGACGGTATAGGGGAGGCCCATCTCTTCGAGGGCCACACTGATCTTACGGCCGTTCGGGGTATTCCAGGTGTGAAGTTCGATGCTCATTTCGACCGGCCTCTCTTAAAGCAATTGTTTCCAGTCGGCGGGCGGTGATGCCCAGCCTCAGAATTACCGTGATCGCGCCGGCCTTCAAGCGGCAATCGGCTGCGCAAACGGGACGAGGCGAGCGAGAACGTCACGGCCGTACGCAGTCGAAATACGCGACGTCCTCCTGCGCTTCGAGGAAGCGCGGCACCCGCTCGTATCTCGCACAATGCTGCTTGGCTACGAGAGTGGCGCCTTCGATCTCACCATAATAGCCGACTTGGGCGGAATTCGCGTCGCCCTCGAGCAGAAAGGGTTTCGGGCCCGTGCAGGCGAAGCCGAGCACTCCGACGAGAGATGTAGCAAAGAGCAGCCGGGCCCCGCGGGTAAGGGCGCTCAGTCGGATGCGGCTTCGATCAAGGATTCGATCAACTGAACCGGATGGAGCAGCGAGGGCGCGTTTTGGTCCTCGGCATCCGGCGCCAGACTGAGTGTCTGATCGATCGCGAAACTGACCATCGCCACGGTGGCAAAGACGATCGCCATCGTCCATGCCGAAAATGTCCCGCGCCTGCTGCTGCCATACGCGAACGGGCCGTAAAGCTGCGATCTCGGGATCATGACCGACCCTTTGTGCCGACCGTCGCACGCTCTCTCCTTAACGATATGGTGGACCGTTCCCGGGCGTCCCCTGCCCACGACCGATGACAGCTATTCCCTATCCGAATAGCTATTGGGTTCGGAAGATGCGGGAAACCCTGCTTTTGCGGCAAAATCGCGACCGCGCTCGATGTAGTCCCGATACTGGCCATAGCTCGGAGCTGCTGGCGACAGCAGGACGACGCCTCCCGGCGGCGTAATTTGCCGGGCATACTCAACGGCCTCAGCCATCGTCTCCGCGCGGAGGATTTTGCAGGTGGCGCCACCCCGCCTCCTGGCGCGAAGCTGGGCCAGCGCGAAAATCCGCTCGCCGCTCTTGCCGATGCAGATGACGGCCCTGGCGCCCCCCGCGAGCGCGGTTTCGACGAGCTTGCCGTAATCGATGCCACGGTCGTGCCCCCCGAGGATGACCGTTATGTCGCGCCCTGAATAGACCGCCAAGGCCGCAAACGTGGATTCCGGAATGGTCGAGATGCTGTCGTCGACAAACAGCATGCCACCGACCTCGCCTAACTCTTGCTGACGGTGCGGCAAGCCGCGGAACCCGCGAGCCGCCTCGAGGGCCGCGGCGGGCTCGAGATCGAGGGACTTCGCCACCGCCAACGCAGCACACAGATTGGACGTGTTGTGGGTTCGCGCGAGATAGGAATCCCGCACTTGCCCGATAGCCGTAGCGCCATCGAACAGCTCCGTGCCTCGGCTATGAACACTGCATTCATCCTCGAAAAGATCCTGCACGGCCGATGAGCTCGTTGCAAACCGCTCTACGGTCTCGACCGTAGCGCGGTGAATGATCCGGCGGCGGCTACGGTTCAGCAGGTTAGTCTTGTCGCGAAAATAATTGTCGACCGACCGATGCCAGTCGATGTGCTCCGGATAAAGCGAGGTCAGCACCGCAATATCGCAGAGGCTGTCGAAATCTGCGGCCTGGTAGCTGGAGACCTCGATCACCGCGATATCCGCGGACGCGCCGTCGATCGCGGTGATCGGGACGCCGATGTTCCCGACCAGCGCTGTCCGCTGGCCCAGCTTTGCCAAGATATGTGCAATGAGCGAGGCCGTCGTGCTCTTCCCTTTGGTCCCGGTCACGCAGATTGTCGTAAGCTCCGGCCGCTCTGCAAACCACAGGTTCAATAGCGATGTGACGCGCGCGCCCGCGGCCTGGGCGGACTGGATTTCGTGTCTGTAGAGGCTGACGCCGGGAGATTTGACTATAAGATCGACACGTTCGAGTGCCCGTTCGATCTTTTCCGCGCCGAAGGCGTACTCGATGCCGTCACCCAGTCCGTCCGGTGCTCGTCCGTCGCCGGCATCATCCAGCACCAGCAGAGGCAGGCGCGGATGGCGCTGCCGCAGGAAAGAAACCGCGGCCCGTCCTTCGCGGCCGAGCCCCCACACCGCAACACGCTCGGTCCGGATGTCAGCCACACGCATCGAGCATTGCCATATAGGATGCCGGGACCCGGTGCGGCTGCCTGACCTCGAAGAGCGCCCGGAATTTCGCCGAGCCGTCGTCGCGCAGGGACAGAAATTCCTGGTTCAGCCGCCGCACTACAGCGTCATTGCGCCAGTCGGGATGGCTTGCCAAATGGGACATGACGCCGGCGCTTTCGGAGGTCTCACCGACGCACTCAAAGGGTTTGTTTGCGCGCAAGCCGCACAATTCGGCAAACCCGTCTCGCTGGGTGTCGTCATCCAGCAGGTTGCAGCCGAAAATCTCGATGAGGTTCGGCTTCGCGACAAATGGCGAAAGCGCCAGAAAGACGAACCTGCACTTCGGGCAGTTGCAGCACCATTGGCGCCCGCGCGCCTCGCGCAATTGCCGGAATGCCGTATTGCAGCTGCGGAAGACGCCGAAATACGCTGAGTATTTGGAGAACCTGCGGGCGATCGCAATTTCCGAAAACGGTCGCAAAAGAGAAAAATAACTGATGCTCGGCGAAATGAAGCGTTCGACGTAGCGGCTGAAATCTTCCTCGAACTCGAACGACTTGCTGTACTGGTGGTTGACCTCGACACCGTCGAGGCTGAGGTTTGCGGCACTGGCAGAGTACTCGTTCGACATCGCGACCGCATCGCAGCCGGAGATCACGGCAGCGGCCAGAGCAATGGCGCTCAAGATGCCGGTAATCGGAACGTGGCCGTTCAGCGCACCGGCCTCGTTCAGTTTGAACAGGCCGGAGTCCAGCTGGCGATGGACCCTGATGAACGGCAACCTGGAGGTAGCAATACAGGCGGCGATGGGTTCCGCGTCTCCTAAAGAAAAGAGGACGAGCGGTTCGCCGCCGCGCCGCAAGCATTCGATCGTGACGAGCGAATCCTTGCCGCCGCCGACCGGCACACATGTCCTCCTCGGAAGCTCGATTGTGATTGGTGGAGCTGCCGATCTCGAACCCGACTGAAAGCGGAAATGGCCGCGCAGCGAAAGACCGTTTCTGAAAGCGAATTCGGCCAATCCTTTTTCATAAAATTTCTGCGAGAATTCTGCAGTTCTTTCGTCTAGCGTAAAAGCCCGGCACGTCATTAGCTTTGGTATGAAAGCCTTGTAATAACTTACCCCCGACAACAACAGGATCAGGCGGAAAATCCGGTCGAGCACTTCTTTCGCCGCCACCGACAGTTGGCGCGGAGCGAAATCAAATATCAGTCGCTCTTCGAACCGCGGGCCGTCGCGATAACTGTAACGGAGCGAAAGGGTCGATCGCATCGGATCGTAGTCGTAGCCGTCAAAGCAAAACTCGCTATACACCGTGGCCAGCCCGCACAAGCGCGCGGATCTCCCGCAACTTGCTGTGGTGGATCGCCATTTCGAGATTGTCGACGGTCATCGTCCGCAAACGCGAGACGCCGTCGACTGCAGGTCCATCATTCACTGCCGCTTCGAGGACCGCAGCGTCGAGCCTCTCGTCCAAACAGGCGAGCAGCCGGTCGCGCCAATCGGGACGCAGCGCGGCGAGCGCGCCGAGAAGACCATACGCCCCCCAGTTCGAGACCCCGGCGACGATCAGGTGCCGCGCCGGGGTGATACAGGCGATCGTCTCACCTTGGTCGACATGCTGCGCGATCAGCTCGCGGGACAACGACCCCATGCCGATTTCGTTACCGCCGTCTCCGATTGCGATCGTTTCCCACGGGCCAGCGGTGAAGAGTTCGTCAAGCGGTGCCGTGTAAGCGCTGATATCGAGACCCCTCATATTGCGCGGAGCGCCGTCGGCACTGCGCCCGCAACGCTCGATCGAAACCGCGTGAGTGATCCCGGCACCGCGCCACGTTGCGACCGCCGCAGCGATTTCCCTGACGACATCCACCGGCACTGCGGCCGCTCCCGCTCCCGCCAAGGCGGCGGCGCACGCGCTGCGGCAGAGATTATCGGTGGCGAGCCGACACGGAACGCCGACTTCGGCAAATCCTTTGGCGAGCAATGCTGCGCCAATCGGCCCGTCGGTCTCCGCCGCGGGCGGCGAGCCCAGCGGGACATAGAACCCGGTGATCAATCCGACCTTGGCTGCGGGCGCCGCTGCGAGGACCGAGGCGGCAGTCATCAGGCCGCCGCTTGCGGCTTCAAACAGGGCGGTGATATGGCGGCCGACATCGACTTGGATTGCCCGCTCGATATCATCCACCGCGACGTGTGGGTGCGGCTCGCCCGCCATCGCTATTGCGAGGGCCTACAGACTCGCCAATTTCGAGTTGACGAGGTCGGTGATCAGCATCGAGCCCGGCGCGTGGGTGATGCAGAACTCTGGCCTGATTTGGGCAATTACAGCTTGCGGAGTGACGCCGCAGGCCCAGAACACCGGCAGCTCGTCGCTTCTGACCGGTACGGCGTCGCCGTAATCGGGTTTCCCCATATCAACTATCCCGATCGCTTGCGGCAAGCCGATATGCACCGGAGCGCCGTGCACCGACGGAAAGCGCGAGGTGATCTGGATCGCACGAATTGCATCGCTCGGCTTCAAGGGCCGCATCGAAACAACCAGCGGACCGGTGAACGGCCCCGCCGGTTGGCATTGGATATTGGTCCGGTACATCGGTACATTCGAACCGCAGGTCATATGACGCAGTTCGATCCCGTCCTCGACGAGCGCATGCTCGAACGAGAACGAGCAGCCGAGCGCAAAGCTTACGAGATCGTCGTGCCACACATGCGAGATCTCTTCCGGCTCTTCGATCAGTTCGCCGCGACGCCAGACGCGGTAGCGTGGCAGGTCGGTACGAATGTCGAGATCCTCGCCAAGGCCCGGCAGGCGCGGGTCGCCCGCCTCGGAAACCGCGAGAACCGGACACGGCTTCGGGTTCGCTTGGGCGAAACGTAAGAAGTCATGGGCGAGCGCGCTAGGCAGAATTACGAGATTTGCCTGGACGTTACCCGGCGCCAGCCCCGCCGTCGGCCCGGCGAAGTCTCGCGAGCGAATACGCAGTCGCTCGCGCCTGCCGGCTTCGACACTTCGATCAGACCCTAGATCCATCGTCTGGTTCCTCATCTCCAATTCTACAGCCGATTGGACGCGGGCGCCAAGCTACGCCGAGCTTGCTTCACGCCATTCCGCTGGCGGATGGATCACGTACCGGTGGCGGCGGTGGTTCGACCGGCGGGACCGGCACAGGCTCAGGCGGCTCGATGACCGGACGCGGTCGGTCGGGGTCCGGCGGGGCTCGGGCGGCGTATCCGGTGGCGGGTGCGGCGTCGGGTCCTGAGCAGCGAGCGGAGGGCGAATCAGGGTCTCAAAAATCGGTGCACCGCCCGTTGTATTCCCAATCGCCATAGCGGGTCGGCTCCGGTCCCTTCGGGCCCCCGATTTCGCGGGGCTGCACTGTGTCCGCTTGTCCCAACTCCGCGGGAGTGACGGGCTGAGGCTGGGTGTCGTCGCGCGGCTTTTGCTTCATGGACCGAATATGGGAGGAAATGTCGTACCCTCAACTGTCAAAGCCGGAGGAGAAGAATGGTGCGGCCGCTCGAAGGAATGCTGGTGGTATCGGTCGAGCAAGCGGTCGCGGCGCCGCTGTGCTCTTGCCGGCTCGCCGATGCCGGCGCCCGGGTCATCAAGATCGAGCGGCCCGAGGGAGATTTCGCGCGCGGCTATGACCGTGCCGCCTGCGGCCAAAGCAGCTATTTCGTCTGGCTCAATCGGGGCAAGGAATCCATGGTTCTCGACATCAAGAACCTGGACGACCGCAATCTGCTGACCCGCCTGATCGCGCGTGCCGACGTGCTCGTTCAGAACCTTGTGCCCGGCGCGATGGCCCGCGCCGGTTTCGACCTCGAAGAGCTTCGACGGTGCCATCCCCAGCTCGTGATCTGCTCGATTTCCGGCTACGGCGAGAGCGGCCCCTACCGCGACATGAAATCGTACGACATGCTGATCCAGGCGGAAACCGGCCTCGCTTCGCTGACCGGACCGGCAGAAGCACCGGGCCGGGTCGGTGTTTCGGTCACCGACATTGCGGCCGGGCTCAACGCCTATGCCGCCGTTCTTGAAGCGCTGATCGCGCGACAGCGGACCGGAGAGGGCGCACTGGTTCGGGTGTCGCTGTTCGATGCGACGGCCGAATGGCTGGCGGTTCCGCTGATCCATTTCGACTATGGCGGCGCCGCTCCACCGCGTATGGGATTGGCCCATCCGTCGGTTGCACCTTACGGCCTGTTTGCGACCGGCGACGGCAAGGAGATCCTGATCGCCATCCAGAACGAGCGGGAATGGCGGCGTTTCTGCGCCGAGATCCTCGGTGCCGCCGCGCTTGCCGACGACCCACGGTTCAGCGACAACAACCGGCGGGTGACGAACCGCGCCGCGGTCGATACGTTGGTCGCTGCGGAGTTCGGCCGTCATTCGCGCAGCGCACTCGCCGAGCGGCTGAAATCTGCCGAGATCGCGTTCGGCAATTTCAACACGGTCGACGATTTCTCCCGCCATCCGCATCTTCGGCGGATCGCGGTCGAAACCCCGCAAGGCGTGGTTCGGCTGCCATCCGCCGCGGCGATCTTCGAGGATGAACGGCGCCCCGGGCGGGTGCCGGCTCTCGGCGAGCACACGGCCGCGGTGCGCGCCGAGTTCGCACGATGAGCGGCGCCTATCTGGCTGCGGCGATCGTGCTGGAGATTTGCGGGACGACCTCGCTGAAGCTCTCCGACGGGTTCACCCGGATCGCGCCATCGAGTGCAGTCATCTTTTGTTACGTGGCGAGCTTTGCGCTGTTGGGGCTCGCGCTGCGCGGGATCGAGCTGTCTATTGCCTATGCGATATGGGCCGGGGTCGGCACGGCAGTTGTGGCGGCGATCGGGATAATCTGGTTCCACGAAAGCGTCGGGATTTGGAAACTGTTGTGTTTGGCCCTGATCGTGCTCGGCGTCGCGGGGCTCCACCTCTCCGAGAGGGCCCCTTAGTCGTCTACTGCGCGAGCAAGGCGGCGCAGCCGAGAAATGCCGGCAGGGGATGCGTCACGACGAAGGTCGGGACCGCTTCCAGATAACTGCGAAAGCGGCCCATCGCCTCGAAACGCTCGCGAAAGGGGGAATTTAGAAAACTCCGACCTAGCTTGGGGACGATCCCACCGCCGATATAAACCCCGCCCCTCGCGCCGAGGGTCAGCGTCAGATTGCCGGCCATCGTGCCCAGCATCGCGCAGAACATCGCCGTCGTCTCGACGCACAGCGGATCCTCGGCTCGGATCGCCAGATCCGTGATCTGGGCTGCCGTGTAACCCTTAGCCGGCACGCCGTCGATGACTGCGAGAGTGTTGTAGAGATTGACGAGCCCGGGACCCGACAAGACCCGCTCGGCCGAGACGTGATCGAAATGCTGGCGCATGCGATCGAGCACGGCGCTTTCGCGATCGGTCGCGGCAGCCATCGTCGCATGCCCGCCTTCGCCCATTAGCGCGATCCAACCCTTTCCGGACGGTATCAGTCCGGAGACACCGAGCCCCGATCCCGGACCGAGGACACCGATCGGTGCACCCTCGACCGCCACGCCGCCGCCGACTACCTGCCGATCCCCTGGAGCGAGGCGCGGAAGCGCCAGCGCCAGCGCGGTGAAATCGTTGATCACCTCGAGCCGCTCGAAGGCGAACCGCGCCTTCAACGCCGCGACCGAAAAACTCCACGGGTGGTTGGTCATTGCGACACGGTCGCCGGTGATCGGCGACGCGATTGCGATCGCCCCCTGCTGCGGCATCGCCAGTGACCCGCGTTCCCCGAGAAAGGCGGCGAGCGCGTCGTCTATCGTCGGATAATCTTCGTCGGCGAGCGTGCGCGACTGCAGCAGTTTTCCATCAGGTGAAACCAAGCCGAAGCGGGCGTGTGTCGCGCCGATGTCGCCAACCAGCCAAGTCGGGAGCTCGCCCGGCGCCGAAGTCACCATTCCGCGCGGGCCGTGGCGAGAGCGCTCACAAAACCCTCGCGCCACGCCGTGATGTCGTTGCGTTCGAGGACCTGCATCATTGCGGCCCAGCGTTCCTTCCGCTCGCCAAGCGGCATGTCGAGTCCTTGCAGAATGGCCTCCGCCATTCCCTCTATATCGAATGGATTGACGATCACCGCCTCTCCGAGTTCACGTGCCGCACCGGCAAAGCACGACAAGAGCAGAACTCCGGGGTCGTCGGCGGATTGCGACGCGACGTACTCCTTTGCTACCAGATTCATACCGTCGCGCAGCGGTGTGACGAGACCGATCCGGCTCGCCCGGAAGAATCCGGTCAAAATCGGGTGGCTGAAGCTCTTGTTGATATAGCGCAGCGGTGTCCAGTCGAATTCGCCATAGCGGCTGTTGATGTGGCCGGCTGTCGCCGCGAGGTTTTGTCGGATCTCCTGATATTCCGGAACCTCGGAGCGCGATGGCGGGGCGATTTGAATGAGCACGGTTCGCCCGCGCGTCTCGCGATACGTCTCGAGTAGGTGGGAATAGGCCTGGAAGCGAGCCTCGAGGCCCTTCGAATAATCGAGCCGGTCGACGCCGATCATCAGCGCTCGGTCTCCCAGGCTCTGGCGCAGTCGGCGCATGTGCCGACTGCTGTCGGCGGCCTCGGCCTGCGCCGAAACTGTTGCCATGTCGATACCGATCGGGAAGACCTGCGCGCGAGTGACGCGCCCAAAGGCGCGCAACACCCCATCCCCCAGTTCCTCTCCGCCGGCCCAGCGCAGCAGATAATCCCTAAACCCGTCGAGGTCCGATTGGGTTTGAAAGCCGACAAGATCGTAGGCGCACAATGCTCGGGCTAGGTGCTGGTGGTTGGGCAGCACGCGCAACAGCTCGGCGGCCGGAAATGGCGTATGCAGGAAGAAGCCGATGGGCTCGGTTCGGTCGAGCTTTCGGAGCTCTTCGCCGAGCGGGATCAGATGGTAGTCGTGGACCCAGACGAGATCGTGGGGCGCCAGCATTGGCGCCAGGGCGTGCGCGAACATCCGGTTGACGCGCAAATAGCCGGATAGATCATGCCGAGAGAACTGGACGAGTGAGCTGCGAAAGTGGAACAGAGGCCAAAGCACGCGATTGGCGTAGCCGATATAATATTCGTCGAAGTCCTTTCGCGAGAGATCGAGCGTCGCAAAGGTCAGGTCACCATCGGCGACGATAGCGGGCTCGGTCTGCACCTCGTCCTGGACCCTGCCGCTCCAGCCGAACCAGATCCCGCCGCTTTGCTGCAAAGCGGCGCGCATCGCGACTGCCAATCCTCCCGAGTCGGGCCTTGCAACGGCGGTCTGCGTTACCCGATTAGATACGACCACCAACCGCCGGTTCGCCGCACTTCCGCGGATGAAAATCGAATCCGCCAAGTGCGGTGTTCTGGCTGAGTGGGTCCGAGTAGGTAAAACAAAATCCCTTTCAGCCATCATCCGCCTCGCCCCCACGGTGCGTCGGCTAACACCGGATCCTTCGATTGCGTTCCGGTCGCGATCATTCGGCCCGGTAATTTTTAATCCTCACAATGTTCAAGGCAAGGTGCTTCTCCGGAGCCAAGCAAGAACCGCTTCGACCGTAGGCAGGCGGTAGTTTGCCGCTGTCGCGCCCCCGGGTGGACCCACCCGGATCGCGAGCCCCTCGCGGCAGCAGATTTCGTGGAAGCCATCTTCGTCCGTCGTGTCGTCCCCGACAAATGCGGGGCGGCGTCCTGCGAACGGCGGTTCGGCCAAAAAGGCGGCGATGGCCGAGCCCTTATTTACGCCGCGGGGCTGGAATTCGATGACCATCTTCCCTGCGATCAGCCGCAATACTGGAGCCACCTCGCGGTAAAGGGTCTCGGCAACGGCGCAGATCTGCGGCTGGCGTTGCGGTGTCGCGCGGTAATGCAGTGCAAGCGTCCCGCCTTTATCCTCGAGCAAAAGGCCCGTTCCATCCGCAGCGAGCGCCGCAAGTCTCGGCCGCAGCCAGTCGAGCGCCGTCGCGCTGGCCTTGTCGAGGACGCAATCGAGTCCGCCGTCGACGCGGCGGCGTTCCAGCCCATGCAGGCCGGCTGCGGCGCCGTGCCACGGGTGGAACAGCCGGTCGAGCTGGGCGAGGGGACGACCGCTTATCAGCGCAAGGGCTGCTTCGCGCTGTACCGAAAGACGGGCGAGCAAGTCTGGCAAATCTGCAGGCACGTGCACGAGTTCCGGGCGGGGAGCGATATGGAGCAGCGTTCCGTCGACGTCGAGAAACAAACCCGATTGAGGATCGAGCGGCGGCGGTGCAGGCGATTCGCCGATCGTCAAACGAGCGTCTTTGTGCGGCGCACATTTCCCCGTAGCCGGGTGTGCGCTAAATATCTGATCTGCCCGCGATTCTCCAGCCATGCCAAGGCGTTTCGAAAAAGAGGCTTGACTTCGCGGCGTGATGCCCTAAATTGTGCACTGCGGTAACGATCACCGGTTGTGGTGTTGCCGTACGTCTTCTAGGCGTTTCCTCCCTAAACTTGGGCTGCGGTCGTACTGCAGCCCATTTTTTTGCCCTCGCTCCACGGCGAATTGTCGATCCGCGTCGCCGAGCATGTCGGGCTCGATATCGGGTAGCGCAGCGATTTCGCGATAGATCGGCGCAAAATCGGGCCGGGTCGCATCAAACAGCTGCTGGAAATCGTCGATAACGAAATAAACTTTCTGGAAGTCGTCGATCCGGTAACGGGTTCGCATCACCCGCCGCAGGTCGAATCGAACCCGATGTGGCCGGGGATCCTCGAGACAATATACCGACTCTCCGGCTGAAGAGAGGATGCCCGAGCCATAGATGCGCAGGCCTTTCTGTGTGGCGATCAAGCCGAACTCGACCGTGTACCAATAAAGCCGCGCCAAATGCTGTAGGTGCCCCAGCCCCAGGGCCTTCAGCCCGCCCGCGCCGTAGGCCTGCATGTAATCGGCAAAAACCGGGTTCATCAGCAGCGGCACATGGCCGCAAATGTCGTGGAAAATGTCCGGCTCCTGGAGATAATCGAGCTGGTCGCGGCGGCGGATAAAGCAAGTCGACGGGAAGCGGCGCCGGGCGAGGTAGGCGAAGAAAACATCGTCGGGAACCACACCAGGCACCGCCACGATCCGCCACCCGGTTGCATCATCAAGCACGCCGCTCAATCGGCGGAAATCCGGGATCCCCTCGGCAGCAACCCCCAGTGAGTCCAGTCCCTCGAGAAACTCGTTACAGGCACGGTCGACAAGCAGTCGCTGCTGGCGCTCGAAAAGCAGCCTCCAGATCGCGTGCTCTTCCGCGCTGTAATCCTGCCAATTCTGCTCGATCGAAAAATCCGAAGTGTACTCTCGCCGGATCGTGGTCATCGGCCCTTCCGTATCCCGCCCCCTCGTGGTTGCATCCCTCTCAGATGTGAATGCCGGGGCGGCGCATCAAATGAAATAACGGCTTCAGCCGGTCTTTGGCAGACAGTCCGGGGTGATTTGGCCGAGGCGCTCGATCAGATCGGCTAAATCCTCGACCAGGCGCCCGAAGTCCGGCGTTCGTCTGTAGCTGCGCTCGTCCATATAGAGCGATCGGTTGATCTCGATCTGCAAGGCGTGGTGATGCGCGCTCGGTCGGCCATAAAATCCCGTCGTGAAGCCCCCGGCATAGGGCGCGTTGATTGCAACGTTGAACCCACGGCCGACGAGAAAGCGGTTGGCAACTTCGAGGATCCGGGGAGCGCAAGCGGCGCCGTAACAATCTCCGAGTACAATATCGGCCCCTCGACCGCATCCGGAGGTTGACGGCATCGAATGGCAGTCGACGAGGAGGTAACCGCCGAAGATGCCCTCGGTCTCCTGCAGCAGCCGGCGGAGCATTTGGTGATAAGGATGATAGAAGCGGTCGATGCGCCGCTCGGCATCGGCAAATCGCAATTTCTCGGCGTAGATCTCCTCGCCGTTGGCGACAATGCGCGCGATCGTGCCGAGCCCGATTCTAACGCGAGGCGATACGACGTTGACGAAGCTCGGCAACGCGTCGGAGAACATCGTCGGGTCGAGCTCGTAGGCTTCGCGATTGACGTCGAGGTACGCCCGCGGGAAGCGTGCCGAGAGTAGCGGGGCGCCGAGTTGCGGCGCGGCGGCGAACAGCTCGTCGACAAAGCTGTCCTCTGATTGGCGGAGCGCCATCGGTTCGAGGCGCGAGGCAGCAATGAGATCGGCCGGATAATCGGACCCGCTATGGGGCGAGGCGAGCACGAGCGGCAGCCGGTGGCCCGCCGGTTCATGAAGCTCCAGAACCTCGGCGACACTCGGCCGAGGCGCCAATTCACCATCCATGTCAAAAAGTTAATGTGCAGTGGTCAGGTTGTCATCGACGCCGCATAATGCGCCGAAGTCCCGTTCCTGGAGGAGAAAATATTACAAAGATCGTTCTGGACATCACACGGCTGGTGGAGGAAGGCAAGCTCACGCAGAGCGAAGCGGAGCGGCTGAAAACCCTCGCTCGGCGCGACACGAGTAGCCTCGCGATCAACGCCTTGATGGTTTTTGGCGCTGCTGCGGTGTCGGCCGGCATCCTCGCGCTCCACCCTTCCTTCGAGACCGGGGCAGCGCTCGGCCTCGCCTTCGTGCTGATCGGACTGGTTGTGACGTTCCGCGGTTCCCAGCAATGGAGCCTGCTCGGTACGGCGGCCACGATCATCGGCGCGCTCCTGCTGTCGGGTGGGGTGATCGGTCTGTTCGAAGGGGCCCTGGTCGGCACTTGTTTGACGGTTGCCCTGCTTTTCGGGCTCGCGACGTTGATCCGCAGCAGTTTTTTGATGGCCCTTGTACCTCTCGCGGTTGCCGGCGCTCTTGGCAGCAGCACGGGTTACACTCATGCGACCTACATGCTGCTCGTCAGCGAGCCGGCGATTACGGTCGTCGCGTTTTCGCTCCTGGCCGCGGCGGGCTATTTCGTTTCGCAACGATTGGAGGCGCCGTATGAGAAACTGGCGCTGGTATTTGCCCGCGTGTCGCTGCTCCTCGTCAATTTCGGGTTCTGGGTCGGCTCGTTATGGGGCGATTATCCAGGCGAAAGCTGGGTGCACGGCGATACCTACTCCGGGTCGCATAGCTGGGAACGCTGGCGTGCTGCAGCCTTGCATGTCCCGGATTACGTCTTCGTCGTCGGGTGGGCGATCCTGCTGACCGCCGTCGGGATCTGGGGCGCCTATGAGAACCGGCGGTGGGTCGTTAATGCCGCCGTAGCTTTTGGCGCGATCCATTTCTACACGCAATGGTTCGAGCGCCTCGGCGCCCAGCCTTGGGCTATCATCCTCGCGGGCCTGACGGTCTTGGCCGTGGCCGCGGCGCTGTGGCGCTACAACGCCGACCGCACCGGTACATCCTCTCCGAAATTGGCGGCATAGAACGCGTTACAGAAGGCCAGCGGCCGCCTCGATTAACCCGATCGGTGATCAGAAGTGCCACAACTCGGCGCGCTATCGAACGGAGTCGCGGTTTGACGATCGTCCTAAAATTCGCCTCTTTGGTATGGCAAACACTCGCCTTCAACCGGTCCCCGGTGGGATTGAGGAGGTCCCGAGGAGCGAGACGTTGGTACGAAACAGGCTGATGGACAATGCAACCACGGAGTGAGCTTTTGCTGCAGATTTGCTGCAGATGCAGCAGAGTGTAATTATGGATGCAAGCTCTGATTGTACCAAATAGAAGGCTGGGCGGCGGCTTAGGGTGTTCGATCGCGTGGACCGGCTGGGCGCAATCTGCTACGCCCTAACCATGCCGCTGACCCTTTACAACACGCTCACTCGCCGCAAGGAGATCTTCGAGCCGCTCGACCGTGAGCGGGTGCGCCTCTATGTCTGCGGCCCGACGGTCTATGACCGCGCGCATATCGGCAACGGCCGCGCCATTGTCGTCTTCGACGTCCTTTACCGGCTGTTACGAGACGTCTACGGGCGCGAGCATGTCTGCTATGTGCGCAACATTACCGACATCGAGGACAAGATCAACGCCGCCGCCCGCAAGAACAACGAGCCGATCGCGGCACTGACGGCGCGGACGACGGCGGCTTTTCACGAGGACATGGCGGCGCTCGGCAATTTGCCGCCGGACATCGAGCCGCGGGCGACCGAATACATCCCGCAAATGATCGCGATGATCGGGCGGCTGATCGCTAGAGGGCACGCCTATGTCGCCGAAGGCCATGTGCTGTTCTCGGTTCCTTCGGACCCGCGTTATGGACGGCTCTCTGGGCGCAGCCGCGACGAGATGATTGCCGGCGCGCGCGTCGAGGTGGCACCTTACAAGCACGACCCGGCCGATTTCGTACTGTGGAAGCCGTCGGACGCCGAGACGCCCGGGTGGGATAGCCCGTGGGGACGCGGCCGACCGGGCTGGCATATCGAGTGCTCGGCGATGAGCGAGGCGCATCTCGGGGAGACCTTCGACATCCATGGCGGCGGGCTCGATCTTGTCTTTCCCCATCACGAGAACGAGGTCGCGCAGAGCACCTGCGCTCATGGCGGCCGCCCCTTCGTCCGGTACTGGATGCACAACGGTTTGCTGACCGACGCCGGCGCCAAGATGTCGAAGTCGCTCGGCAATATCCGCACCGTCCGCGAGTTGCTCGACGAGGCGCCGGGCGAAGCGGTCCGGCTCGCGCTGCTTACTGCGCATTATCGTGACCCGCTCGACTGGACGGGCGACAGGCTGCGCCAGGCGCGTCAGACCCTCGACCGTTTCTACCGCGCACTGACCCTGCCGCGCGACACGATCTTCGAGCGGTTCGGCGAGGCTGCCGAGGCGCTGCGGCCGGTCCGGGAGGCGCTCGAAGACGATCTCAATACGCCGCTCGCGTTGACCCGTCTGCACGAGCTCACCGGGGCGATCTACCGGACGAGTTCGGACGCCGAGCGGTCGGCTTTACAGCGGGCGCTCGAAGCGGGCGGTCAGCTCCTGGGGCTGCTCGGCCAACCGCCGCTCGACTGGCTGCAGGGCAGCGCGAAAGCCGATGCCGAGCGGATCGAGCAGAGGATCGCCGCGCGGGCGACGGCTCGGCGGCAGCGCCGCTTTGGCGAAGCCGACCGCATCCGCAAGGAGCTCGCCACCGAAGGCGTCCTTCTCGAAGACCGGCCGGACGGCACGACGACCTGGTGGCGGAAAGATTGAGGGTGGCAGGCACCGATCACCGCCGCCAGGCGACGGCGGCGGGTCCCGCAATCATCCTGGTGGAGCCGCAGCTCGGCGAAAACATCGGGACCGCGGCGCGGGCGATGATGAATTGCAGCCTCGACGATCTGCGCCTCGTGCGCCCGCGCGACGGCTGGCCTTCGGACAAAGCGATCGCGGCAGCGAGCGGGGCCGACGCGGTGCTGGCGAAAGCGCGGCTTTTTCCGGACATCCCAGCGGCTATCGCCGACCTCGTCCATGTCTACGCGGCGACGGCCCGCGACCGCGACATGGTCCGGCGCGAGGTAACGCCCCGCCATGCGGCGCAGGAGATGCAGGCTAGGCTCGCGATGGCAGAACCGTGCGGCGTCCTCTTCGGGCCGGAGCGAACGGGCCTCCTCAACGACGACGTTGCGCTCGCCGACACTGTGCTGACGATGCCGCTGAACCCTGGTTTCTCCTCCTTGAACCTCGCACAGGCGGTGCTGATCGTCGGCTACGAGTGGTTCACCTCGGGTGCATCGGCGGCCTCGGAAAGGCTGCGCCGGGGCGGCAGCCGGCCGGCGACGAAGGCGGAGCTGCTGAACTTCTTCGAGCATCTCGAGGAGGAGCTCGTGCGCAACGGCTTTCTGCGCAACCGCGAAAGCCGTCCGAGCATGGTGCGCAATCTGCGCAGCCTGTTTCAGCGCGCGCAATGCACCGAGCAGGAACTGCGCACCCTACACGGGGTCGTGACCGCCTTCGCCGGTCCGCGCCAACGCAAAGAGCAATTACCGGAAGGAATGGAACATGCCGAACCTGATTTATGAGACCGCGCTGATCGTCGGCGCCGGATCGGGCCTGAGCGCGTCATTGGCGCGCCTGTTCGCGCGCGAGGGTCTGCGTGTCGCGCTCGCGGCGCGCAATTCCGAAAAGCTCGGCGCGCTCTGCGCCGAGACCGGCGCCAAGGCTTTCGCCTGCGAGGCGACAGATCCGGGCCAGGTGGCGCAGCTGTTCGCAGCGGTGGAAGCAGCGAACGGCGCACCGGACGTCGTCGTCTACAATGCCAGCGCGCGGGCCCGCGGCCCGGTGGCGGAGCTGGTGCCGGCCGAGGTCGAACGGGCCATCATGGTCAGCGCCTATGGCGGCTTTCTGGTGGCGCGCGCGGCGGCGGCCCGGATGCTGAAGAAAGGGCACGGCGCGATCCTGTTCACCGGCGCCTCGGCGAGTGTCAAGGGCTATCCGCTCTCGGCGCCGTTTGCGATGGGCAAATTCGCATTGCGCGGCCTCGCGCAGAGCATGGCGCGCGAACTCGCTCCGCAGGGCATCCATGTCGGGCACTTCGTGATCGACGGGGCGATCCGCAACCCCGGCCGCACCGAGCCGGCGGAGCGCCCCGACAGCATGCTCGATCCCGACGCGATCGCCGCATCCTATTTGCACCTGTTGCAGCAGCCGCGCTCGGCCTGGACATGGGAAGTCGAGCTGCGGCCCTGGGTAGAGCGGTTCTGACGCAACGGCGCGCCGCCCTCCGGGTCTGGGGCGCCTTTGCGCTGCTGATGCTCTTGGCGGCAGTGCCGTTGTTCTCGACGGTGCGGCCGCCGCTTTTCGACTACCCCAATCATCTGGCGCGCATGCACATCCTCAGTGAGGGCGGCAATCAATTTTATGCCGTGCATTGGGGGCCGCTGCCGAACCTCGCGCAAGATCTGATCGTGCCGCCGCTCGCACGGCTGATGGCGCTGGACATCGCCTCGAAACTGTTTCTGGTAGCGATCTTCGGCCTGATCACCGGTGCCACGATATGGTTGAATCGCGTTGCCACGAGAGTGTGGAGACTGTGGCCTTTGCTAGCGTTTCTGCTGATCTACAACCGGATCTTCCTGTGGGGTTTTCTAAACTACCTTTTCGGCATCGGGGTCGCCCTTGCCGGCACGGCGCTGTGGCTCATTCTCGAACGCGAGCGCTGGTGGCAGAGGGCCCTGGCCTCCTCGGTCACCGCCCTCGCCTGCTACCTCAGCCATATTGCCGCCTTCGGCTTTTACGCGCTGGTTATCATTGGTGTCGAACTGTCTCCGGCTTGGGCCGAACTGCGCGCCCGCCGCTGGACGGCACTCGCCCGGCGGATGGCTATTGCGGGCGCACAGTTCGTCATCCCGGCCATGCTCGTTCTCGGCTTCTGGCACCCGGCTGCCAGCGCCAGCCACGCAGCGTTCTGGCGCAAGGCCGACCTCCTATTCAGTGCTTTCGACAATTATGATCGCGTTTTCGATGTCATCTGCTTCGCCCTGTTCCTCGGGCTGTTTGTATGGCTGGCCGCAACATGGCGCCTCCCGCTGGCCCGCCGCTTGGCCTGGGCTGCCGGCGTCGTCGTCGCAGCCTACCTGTTATTGCCAAGTCAAATCTATGGCGGCTCCGGCACCGACCACCGTCTTCCGGTCGCGCTCTTTCTGCTTCTGATTGCAGCGAGCGCCCCGAGATTCCCCAACCGGCGCGTAGCGGCCGCGATCGGCGTAGCGACGGCAGTGCTGCTGGTCGTGCGGCTCGCCGTAATAGAATATGTCTGGCTACAGGCCGATCGCGTTTATGCCGCCGATCTGGCCGGCATCGACGCGCTGCCGCGGGGCGCCAGGCTGGCCGTCGCCTACCCGGCAAGCGCGATCAATTTCGCGCCCATTCCGGAAGTGCACCTGGCGCTGTTGGCAGTCGCTCGACGCGAGGCCTTCGTCCCGACACTGTTTGCCTACGAAGGACAGCAGCCCGTCGCATTGCGGCCGCCTTACACTGCGCTCGCCGATGCGGCGACGCCGCAGGATTTCTGGGCAATTGTTCGTGGGGGCCGCGACATAGCGGAAACGGCGGGACTGATGAGGGTGCTCCGGCAATATGACTTCGTCGCGGTTGTCGGCGGGCCGCGGGACACACCACGGCCCGCCTGTCTTCAGTCCTTCTTCAAGCAGCCGAATTTCGAGATACTCGAGGTCCGTCACACCACAGCCTGCGGGGTCTGAAGAGCTAGCGACTGCGGCAGAGCGGGCCCCAGGAGAGGAGGTGCTGCCATCGGCTCTGAGCGGCATCAGGAGGGTAGGGCCAATCCGCGACGAGACGCCAGCCCTCTGAACCATGCCGGAGAAGAACCGCCTGGGAAGCGGGCAGATCGCCCAATCCATTCGGCGTGCATGAAATCAACGCGAGCGGGTAACCTAGGCGGGCGGCTTCGTCGAGGGTTGCCGGATCGGCGGTATCGCGGCGCAGCAAGTCCAACATATGGCGGCGCGGCGGCGTGCCGGCGAGAACCCCGGCGATCATTGTCGCGACGCTGCCGTTGTCGCCTGGGAGCAACAGCGCCAAGCGGTCGCCATCGCTCAGATGGGTCGACAGCCGCTTTGCCAGGTTCCACACCAAGGGCTGGGGCATGTCGAGGTCGAAACGTAGCCGCTTTGCAAAAGCGATGGGCGCCAAAATGGCAAGACTCAATACAAATGCGTTGGCGGTCTGTAACGATTTACTCGATAGCCGGGCCGCTGCGCCCAGATCGCGGATGGCCATTGCAAGAGACAAAACGAGCACTAGCGACAGCTGGGTATTGTACCGGAAGAGAGAATGCGCTGCACTGCTCATTTCGGGCGGGAACACGGCAATATAGGTCGTAAGGATGAACAGGCTGTAGAGGCCGAACAGCGCCGCATTGAATGTCAGAAGCCGGGTGGTAGGCGTCCAGCCCAGGCGGGACCACAGCGGCGGCAGGACGAGAATTGCGGCTGCCGCGCAGCCGAAGTAGAGCGGCTTACCCGATACGACGGCGAAAACGCTTCCTGCCGTATCGGAGAGACCGGCCCAGTTCCAATCGGCAAAACGCAGCGGAGTCAGCTCATCGACCCCGGCATGGGCGACGTGATACCGCCAAACCGCAAAGAGGAACAGCGCGGGCAAAACCACCAACACAGTATGCCGCAATGCCGCCGCAAGCCGAATCCCCCGCTCGGCCCAGGCACAGGCCAGCGCAGCACCAGTCAGCGAAGCGACGAGCGCGGCGCCGGTCTGCTTCGTTTCGACGATTGCCGCCAGAACCAATCCTAGCACCAGGATCTGTTTTGGCTGATTCCCCGCGGCGAGTTCGCCTTGCGCCAATACAAAGAGCCAGGCAGCAAGGACCGCCATTGCAGCGAGCGCCGGCTCGCCGTAAGCAGCAAAATGGATGCGCGGAACAAAGCCGGGATTGAGCAATGTCACGAGCAAAGCGCCGAGGGCGAGCCCCCAGTCCGGTGGGGTGGCTGGCGAGGTCGCCGGCAAGCCGAGTGCCCGTACAATTCCAAGCGCCGCCACCAGCTGGAGCATGACATTGACCAGTGACATCCCCGGGGCGGGATAGTCGGGATCGAGCAACGAGCCGAGGAAGCTCAAGAATTGCGTGTTGTAGGGGGCGGCGGGCAATAGTGAGAAGCTCGGCGGCCGGACAACGGTCGGCAGCAAGCCATGGTCGACGAGATAAAGCGCATTGGGGAGGAGGTTGAGGAAGGTGTCCGACTGTGACGGCCGGATCGGCGCCATGACAAGCCACAACGGCAGAGAGACGGCGAGCATCCGCCCCAAGGCGAGCCATGCACCGCGGCTCGGCCGCCTTTGTGGCAGCAAAATAACGGTGAGCGCCGCGATAGCGAACGCGATCGCGGGCAGCCGCAGGCTCAGTGGCACGAAGACCCCCCAGCTCGTCAAAAGCAGGCACAGGGCGCCCCAGCCGGCGGCGAACTGAAACTCGGGCGCGACCCGATTGCCGGTCAAACCGGCGCCAGCCAAAACAAGGATGCCGCCGATCGCCCAGGTCACGCAGAGTGCGAGAAGGTCGGTCAGATGCGGGAGGTAGGGGTCCACAATGTCGCTGAACAGATCACTCGGCCGGGGCAGCAGCAGCCGCCAAGCACGCGGCAAATACCTTCTCGACCGAGAGTTGGGCCAGATCGGGTGCCATCAGCACATGGACACGTTTGCCGCGGGGCGCGCACAAACGCGGATCGGAGGCTCGCGAGAACAGGACCACGACCGGGTTTGCGCCGGCCGCGGCGACATGCGTGGCGCCTGTGTCGTTGCCTATCGTAAGGGCTGCAGAGCCTGCGAGCGCTGCGAGCGCTGCGACGTCGGTGCGGCCGACTAGGTCGACCGCCTCGGGGCACATGGTGCAGACGGCGCGGCCGAGATCGGCTTCGCCATGGACACCCACCAGAACGGGCAGATATCCGGCCTGGCGCAGCTTTATAGCCAATTGGCCGTAACGCTTTACCGGCCAGCGCTTCGCCAGGTGTCTGGGCGAGGAGCCCGGAATCAGGAGCGCAAAGCGGCTGCGGGTAAGGTTGGCCGGTAGAGATCCCGCAGCAGGCAGCCAGGGAACAAGCGATACGGGGTAGATTCCGGCCATTAACAATTGCTCGGCCTGGCGGTCCATCGTGTGCTGGCGGTCCCGCAGAGGATTGGCGTGCGGATGAGAACACCGCCAAGCAATTCCGGACCATTCCGGCGTTCGCCCCGGCCGGAAGAGCCGCGCATAGATCCCGGACCGGTCCGACGTCTGTAAATCATAGATGCGGTCGAAGCGGCCGCGCTGGAGCATGCGGCGGAGCGCGAGCCAACCTTCGAAATCGAGCGCCTTGGGGCGCCGGTCGATCAAAATGTCGTCGAATAGATTGGTTTGCGCGGCGAGTTCGGCGTAGCGCGGCGTCGTCAGCAAGGTGATCCGGTCTCCCGCGTGATGATGCCGGAGGTCCGGCATCGGGCCAAGCGCCTGGATAAAGTCGCCAAGCGCGCCAAGCTTGATGACCAGGATCTCCTGCGGCCGCCGGGGGGATACCTCCTGAGGCGACCGCAAGCGGGCCACTTTGACCAGATCCACATATCTCGCCAGATCTTCGAATGCCTGGAAAACGGCGGCGTGCAAAGCCGTGTCGGCCGCACCGATGCTGGCCGTCAGCGAGCGGACGAGGTGGAGCGCCGCCTCAACAGCAGGCGATCGTCGGCACTGGCTAACGAGCTTGCGAGCCGCGCAGAGGGCGGTTGGGGACACCCCGATCCGCGGCCCTAAGCGCCAACGAATGATTGGCCGACAGGCCAAGTGGGCAAGGCAGATATCGGTCTCGCCATCGAACCTTCGCAGCAGCCCATGGATGTCGCGGGCGATGACGTACCGGCGGTCGCGCAAAAACCGCGCCTCGTTCCATGCGAAGAAGGCATTGAGCGGGGTAGCCGCCGGAAAGGCGGTCGCGTCGAGGCGACGCGGAAGCGGAGGGGTCGACCGAGGCACAGGCAAATGGTTGCCACCAACTTCCTTCCAACAATGCCTTCGACCGGGCGTGCCGTTCAAGCAAGCCGGATGACGCAGATGGCTCTTTCGCTACGATTGCCGATTGAGGCATCGTGGCGCTTTCGGGGGAGCGATCGAAATCGCGATGTTCGAAGCCGAAGCCCGTTGGCTCCGCCGCGCGCTCGAAGCGTTCCCGCCCGAGCGGCTTTCGCCGGTGTTGAACCTCGGCAGCAGCTCGGCCGCTGTGCGCCAAGCGGCGCAGCCTTGGATCGATGCCGAGGTGTTTTGCCCGCTGCGCAACCGAGGCGTCGAGACCTTTCATGTCGACATGCGAGAATTGCCTGGCGTCGACATCCGGGCGGATCTGACCGACGCCGCCGATGTCCGCCGGCTCTGCATGCTTCGGCCAAAGGCGCTGCTGTGCTGCAATCTTCTGGAGCACGTGCTGGAGCCCGGACGATTGGCGCAGCACTGTCTTGACCTCTTGCCGCCCGGCGGCCTCGCCTTTGTCACGGTCCCGTACAGCTATCCCTATCACCGCGATCCGATCGATACGATGTACCGGCCCAGCCCCGCCGAGCTCAGCGAGCTGTTTGCCGATGCTCGCTTGCTTGACGGCACAATCCTGGGGGCGGGGGTCTCGTATTGGGATGCGGTACGTGAGCGGCCGTGGATTCTGTCGCGCCATTTCTTTCGCTTTCCGGTGCCATTCCTATCCTTCGAAAAGTGGAAACGCTCGATGGTGCGGCTCTACTGGCTGGTCGCCGAATACCGGATTACGTGCGCGGTGTTCGAGAAATTGTTGTGAGTCAGAAAATGTTTGGCGCGGCCGTCCGATTGCGGTTGACCGTCAGAATCGCTTCGCGGTTTGCGCTCGCTTTATAGCCTGCACGACTGCGGGGCGGTGACTCTCGGCCGCCCATCCGGCGGCGTCGCGACCGGTAAAATCGGTCTTCGTGACGCTGGCCCCCTTGGCCAACATCGCCTGGACGATTTCGATGTTGCCGCGGTTGGCGGCCATCATCAGCGGTGTCATCCCGTTCTTGTTCTCCGCGTCGACGGGAGCTCTGACATCGAGGAGCAGCTTTGCTGCCTCGACCTGGTTGTTATCCGCTGCCAGGTGCAACGCCGTATTGCCGAGCTTGTCCTTGACGTCGAGCCTGGCGCTGGCCTTGATCAGGATAGCGATAATCTGGAGATTTCCGCTGATCGCGGCATAGTGCAGCCCGGTGCGCCCGTCTTCGTCTGTCTGGTTCGGATTGCCGTCGCTGGTGACGAGCGACCTGACCAGCGCGGCGTCGTTCTGGTGCGCAGCGCGCGCCACATTGTCCCAATATCCCCCGAAGGGAGTGATCTGTGCATGCAGCGCCGAGCCGCCCGCTCCGGCGCCGAGCGTAGCGAGCAGAATCACCGCAGTCAGGCGAGTTCTCATGAGTCCCTCCTTGCCTCGACCTGGCGGCGAAAACCGGAGAGCCAGTCGAGTGCCGCGTCGACAGTGTCGACCCATTCGCCGGGCTCGGGCAGCGGACGCCGCACCATGATAACCGGGAGACCGCATTCCCGGGCAGCGATGATTTTCGCCTCGGTTGCCACGCCGCCGCTCGCCTTGCAAACCAGTACATCGATCTCGTGGCGCGCGATGTGGAGGCGTTCTTCTGTCAGTTTGAAAGGGCCACGACCCACGACCACCTCGTAAGACCGCAATGGCAGGCTTTGGCGAGGCGGATCGACGAGGCGAACCAGGAAGTGAACCGAGGTCGTGGCAGCAAAAGCGCCAATCTCGCTGAAGCCGACTGTGAGCCAAGCGCGCCGCCCAATCCGGCCGACGATCGAGGCAGCGGTTTTGACACTGTCGACCTCGATCCAGTGGTCGAGCAGGTGACGGCGCCAAGGAGGGCGCCGCAATACCAGCCGGGGTACGTTCGTCTGCTCGCAAGCCACGCGAGCCGAGGACGAAATACGGGTCGCGAAGGGGTGCGTGGCATCGATCAGCCGTCCAACGCCGTGCTCCTTCAAATAAGCGGCGAGCCCTGCCGGGCCACCAAACCCGCCGACACGGATCTGTCCAGCGAGCGGGTGCGGGCGCTCGGTCCGCCCCGCAAGTGATGTCGTAACGTGCAGCGCATCGCCGAAACGATCCAAAGCGGCGCGCGCAAGTTCTGCCGCTTCGGTGGTGCCGCCGAGGATTAAAATCCGCTCGGGCGTCAAGCCCCGACCCGCGCCAAGAATTCGCCTTGGCGACCCACGATCGCAACTTCGACGGTGGTCTTCCCGCAGAGCATCGCCAGCGCGACCTCACGGGCTCGCCTCGCTATTGCGCCGGACAGCTCTTCGCCCATGTCGCCGGCCACGCCTAAAATCTCGGCCGCTCCGGCGGCGGCGTGCGCGGCACGCACAATCGCCGGCTGAGCCCCGAGTTCGCCGAGCATCCCGACCAGCAAACCGATATCGACACGGCTTCTCGCCGAGTGCAGATCGAGATGTCCGGCAGCGAGCTTGGCGAGCTTGGCAAAGCCGCCGGCAATCGTGAGCCGCTCAATAGGGTGACGACGCAGGTACTTCAATGTGCCGCCGACGAAGTCGCCCATGTTGATCAGGGCGTGATCGGGCAGGCTGTAAAGGCGCTGAACGGCACGCTCAGAGGTCGAGCCGGTTGACGCCGCGATATGGCGCAGCCCAGCAGCGCGCGCAATGTCGATGCCGCGATGGATTGAGTGGATCCAGGATGAGCATGAGTAGGGGACGACGATGCCGGTCGTGCCGAGGATCGAGAGCCCGCCCATAATTCCCAGCCGCGCGTTCAGCGTCTTCTCAGCAAGGCGGTCGCCCCCGGGAATCGATATCGTTACGGTGAGATCCGGCGGCGGCACGCCAATTTCCGCGGCCGTTTCAATGAGGGTGTCGCGGATCAATGCGCGGGGTGCGGGATTGATCGCCGGCTCGCCGACGTCTAGAGCAAGACCGGCCCGGGTGATCGTGCCTACGCCCTCCCCTGCAGCAAACCGGATGCCCGAGCCCGGCTCGGCCCACGCCGTTTCGGCGATGATCAATGCGCCATGCGTGATATCGGGATCGTCGCCGGCGTCCTTGACGATTCCGACGCGCGCGCTGCCGCTATTCCGTTCGGCCAACGCCACCGGAAAGGTCGCCGTACCACCGCGCGGTAAGCGGATCGAGACCGGGTCAGGGAAGCAGCCTCCGAGCATTCCGGCGAACGCCGCCCGCGAGGCCGCGGCAGCGCAGGCGCCGGTCGTCCAACCTCGCCGCAACGCTGAGCTCTGTTCCCGTGCCATGCAGCGATCTTAGCAAAACCGGCGAGGATGACTACCTTCTGGCGTGCCGAGACCCTGCCGTTACCCTGCTCCCACGCAAGGCAGCGTCGGGGTTCTTCGTCCTTTTTCGGAAGCGGTCCTGAAGTGATCGACAGCGCGCTTCTCGGTCTGCCAGAGTTTGCACCTGGCAGCGTATGGCTAGTCGGGGCCGGTCCCGGTGATCCGGGGCTTCTCTCCGCTCTGGGGCTGCACGCTCTGGCGCACGCAGACGTTGTCGCCTATGACGCCCTGGTCGATTCGCGGATCCTGCAGTTGGCTCGGCCCGGTGCGACGCTCGATTATGCGGGCAAGCGCGGCGGGCGACCCTCGCCGAGCCAGCCGGACATCTCGGCGCGGCTGATCCGGCTGGCGCAGGCCGGCAACCGCGTACTGCGCCTGAAGGGCGGCGATCCTTGCGTCTTTGGGCGTGGCGGAGAGGAAGCACTGGCGCTCGCCGATGCCGGCATCCCGTTCCGCATCGTGCCCGGGATTACCGCTGGGGTAGGCGGGCTGGCTTATGCCGGGATCCCCGTCACGCATCGTGACAGCAATTCCGCCGTCACCTTCCTGACCGGCCACAATAGCGACGGCGATGTTCCCGGCGCGCTCGATTGGGATGCCATCGCCCGAGGGGCCCCGGTCCTCGTGCTATACATGGCGTCACGACATCTGACGAAAATCGCCGAGCGGTTGCTGGCCGCCGGGCGACGATCCGATGAGCCGGTTGCGATCATCAGCAAAGCAACGACACCCAAGCAGTCCGTGATCGTCTCCTCTCTCGGAGAGGTCGGGAGCACGGTGGCTGGTGTCCAGCCTCCGGCCATCGTCGTCATTGGCGAAGTCGTCCGGCTGCGTGCCGTGCTCGACTGGGCCGGTAAGCTCGAAATGCGAGAATTGGGAAATCGAGTTTGACCGGGCGCGGATTGATCCTTGCCGCCCCGGCCTCGGGAAGCGGCAAGACGTTGATCACCGCCGGTTTGGCGCGCCATTTGCGGTCAAGGGGTCTGCGCACCGCCACGGCAAAGGCGGGACCCGACTTCATCGATCCGACTTTTCATCAAGCCGCGACAGCTCGGACATCCCCGAATCTCGACGCTTGGGCGATGCGGCCGTCGACTCTAGCAGGGGTCGTTGCCGAGCTCGAGGGCAGCGCCGACATCGTCCTTTGCGAGGGCGTCATGGGCCTGTTCGACGGAACGGGCATCGATGGGGAGGCTGGTTCAACCGCCGAGCTTGCACGACTGACCGGTTGGCCCATCGTGCTGATCGTGGATGCGAAGGGGCAAGGCGCTTCGGTCGCCGCCTTGCTGCGCGGCTTCGCCAACCATGACCCGCTAGTGCCGCTCGCTGGCGCGATTTTCAACCGGGTAGCCAGCCCTCGCCACGCCGAGCTACTCAAGAATGCAGCAGTTCGGCACTTACCTTTTCTCGCTTGCCTTGGTGCATTGCCGTTCGATCCCGCATTGGTTCTTCCGTCACGTCATCTGGGGCTCGTTCCGGCCGGCGAGGTTGCCGAGGCCAATGCAGTTATCGACTACTGCGCTGCCCGGATCGCCGCGACAGTCGATATCGACCGGGTTCTCGGCTTGGCACGCAGATCCACCCTTAGCTTCAAACCGGCAATCACGCCGATTCCGCCATTGGGCCGACGCACGGCGGTAGCCTGGGATCGTGCTTTCTGCTTCGCTTATTCCGCGGTGCTCGAGGGCTGGCGCCGACAAGGCAGCGAACTTTGCTTCTTCTCGCCACTCGCGAACGAAGCACCCGCGGGTGACGCTGATGCGGTATACCTTCCTGGCGGCTATCCGGAGCTGTGGGCGGATCGCCTAGCCTCCGCCGAGCAATTTCTCGCCGGCCTCAGGCAAGCTGCCGCCGATGGTAAGCCGATCTTTGGCGAGTGCGGCGGTTATATGGTGCTCGGCAACGCATTGGTGGACGGCGACGGCCGGAACCACCGGATGGCGGGCCTCCTGCCGCTGGTCACCAGCTTTGCCGAGCGACGGCTGCTTCTGGGTTGTCGGAGTGTTCGGTTGCTCCAAGGCGGCCCGCTTGGAGCGGCCGGGGCAGAATTTCGTGGGCATGAGTTTCATTACGCGACGGCGGTGCAAGAAGGTGCGGCCGGTCGCCTTCTGTTCGCGGCCGACGGAGCAGGGAAGGAGATCGGTGCCCAGGGCTTGCGGCGCGGCTCAGTCTCGGGCTCATTCATTCACCTGATCGACCGTTTTGATGGGTGACCAATGACGGTGTCGATTCGAGGTCCGTGCAATGCGGGGATCGCCGGCCGACGACCCCCGCCTAAGGATTCTTAGGCCTTCGGGTCAGGCTTATCGAAATCGTGTCGTGTCGGTAGCTTGATGCCGGTTCACGGCGGGATTGAGCATTGGCTTTCGAGGATATCCGACGTCAGGTGGCGGAACTCGATTTGGGGACCCCCCTGTCGATCCGGTTCAGCGCCCGGGCACGGCGGGTCGGACTGCGCATCGATGCCGCCGAGCGCAAGCTCGAACTGGTTCTCCCGCGGGGTGTATCGCCAAGCCATGGTCTGAGGTTTCTCGCAACCAACCGCGGATGGGTGGTAAGACGCCTCGAAGCCCTGCCGCAACGGGTGCCGTTCACCGAAGGCGCGATCGTGCCGGTTCTGGGGGTGGCCCATCGCATCCGGCGGGAGCTCGACGCGACCGCGCCGCCCGTGGCGATTGGCGGCGGTGAAATCCGGGTGCGCGGTGATCCCATGCATCTGGCGCGCCGAGTCCGCGACCACCTTGCTTTAGTGGCGGGAGATGACCTTGCCCGGCGGGCGCGTCAGCTGGCTGCCCGGATCGGACGCAATGTGGCCGGGGTCAAGGTGCGGGATACGAAGAGCCGGTGGGGAAGCTGCTCGGGCCGAGGGAACCTTTCCTTCAGCTGGCGGCTGATTCTCGCTCCCGAGCCGGTCATCGACTATGTTGTCGCACACGAAGTGGCGCATCTGGTCGAGATGAACCACGGCCCACGCTTTTGGCGATTGGTGGAGACCCTCTGCCCTGACAGCGCAAAGCCGCGGGCTTGGCTCAAACGGCATTGCAGCCGACTGTTCTCTTACGGCTGACCGGCCCGGCGAGTTTCCGGCTCTAACCGCATGATCCAGATAAGGAGAAGAAGGCCCGGCAAGCAGGCGGCGGTTGCCAGAACGAAAAACGGGCTCCAGCCCAGCATATCGGCGAGCGCACCTCCCGAAGCCGACAAGGTCGTGCGGCCGATCGCTGCGAGCGAGGTCAACAGCGCGTATTGGGTCGCCGTAAAGGCGAGATTGCATAACCCCGATAGGTAGGCGACGAACGCCGCCGATCCCATGCCGCCGGTCAGGTTTTCGACCCCGATTGTCAGCGCCAGGGTCGGCACATCATGCCCGACCAAGGCCTGCAGCACATACATCAGGTTGGCGAGCATCTGCAGCACGCCGCAGACGAGAAGTGCGCGGAAAATGCCGAGCCGCAACACGACGACGCCTCCGGCGGCGAGACCGGCGAGGTTCGCGACGAAACCGTAAGCCTTGCCGATATTGGCGACCTCCACCTTACTAAAGCCGAGCGACACATAGAGAGGGTTCGACATCGTTCCGGCGAGCGCGTCGCCGAATTTGTAGAGCACGACGAAACAAAGAATGGCGACGGCGCCGCGGCGGCCCAGCATGTCGGCGAACGGGGCGACGACGGCGCGCGCGAGCCAGGCTGCAACCCGGGCGAGCGCCGAGTCGCCGGGCAGCGGATCGAGCGGCCGCACTCCGCCCGGCTCGGGGGCAAACCACACCGCCGCCATACCGACGAACATCAGCCCCGCCATCAGCGCGTAGGCGAAGCTCCACCCCCCAAAGCTTGCGGCATAGAGGGCTCCGGCCGAGGCGGCGAGCATGCCGAAGCGGTAGCCCCATTGCGTCGCGGCGGCGCCGGCGCCCTGTTCCTCGGGCCGCAGCAGCTCGATCCGGTAGGCGTCGATCACGATGTCCTGGCTCGCCGACAGGAAGGCGACGACGACCGCAGCAACCGCAGTCAGGCCGGGATCGGCTCTCGGGTCGGTTAGGCCAAGCGCCAGAATCGCGAGCGCGAGGGGCGGTTGGATCGCCAATGCCCAGCCGCGCCGCCGTCCGAGACGGGCGGTCAGGATAGGAATCGGCAACCGGTCGATCGCCGGCGACCAGCCGAATTTGAGGCTGTAGGAAATTCCGACCAGTGCGAACAGGCCGATCGAAGTGCGCGAAACGCCAACCTCCGACAGCCAGAAGGACAATGTCCCAAAGGTCAGCGCGAGCGGCAGACCGCTCGAAAACCCCATCAGCAACACGGCGATCAGCCTCGGCTCGCGATAGACGGCGAGCGAGCCGAGCCAGCCGGCCCCGCCTTTACCACCGCTCAGGAGGAGATCGGCCATCATTCCGCTCTCCGCCCTCGGGGGCGGAGAGGGCGGAAATGCAAAACAATCCCGGGCATGCCGCGTTCTATGATTTCTTCGCCGCGTCGGCCGCGACCTGCATCTTAATGATCTTGTCAGGATTGGTGACCGTGCCGTTGCGCGCAGGATCGCCCTTTTTGATCTGGTCGATGTACTCCATACCCGAAGTAACCTTGCCCCAGATCGTGTATTTGCCGTCGAGCGACGGCGCCGGTGCGAACATGATAAAGAACTGACTGTCGGCGCTGTTCGGGTCGGAGGCGCGCGCCATCGACACGACACCCCGCACATGCTGCTCGCTCGAGAACTCGGCCTTGAGCTTATGGCCCGACCCGCCGGTCCCGTCCCCTTTCGGGTCGCCGGTTTGCGCCATGAAGCCGTCGATCACGCGATGGAACACGATGCCGTCGTAGAACCCTCGGCGCACCAGCGCCTTGATCTGCGCAACTGTTTCCGGCGCGAGATCGGGCCGCATCTCGATGACGACACGCCCCGCGGGCACATCCATATAGAGGGTGTTCTCCAGATCTGCGGCCATCGCACTGCCTCCTAAAACGAGCGCGGCGATGAGCCACAAAATCTTGCCCAGCGCTCCCATGAAGTCATCCCCACCAGAAAAATCGGCGCGACCTTATCGAAACGGGCCCGATTGCGAAAGCGGTCACGCCGACTGCCGACGCTCGTACCAGCCGCCGCGCCGAAAGCGGTCGAGGTAAGTCGGCAGAATTGCCTCGACCGGGGTCGGTGCGATGCCGAGGCTCGACAAGGTTAATGCACCGGGTGAGACGACGTTGTCGCGCTTGAGCAGCTCCACTTGGTCCGGTGTCAGCGGCGGATTCGGGAGTATCGACATCAATCGTGCCTGAAGTTCGGCAACCCCGAACGGGAGGTCAACAAACCAGCGTTTGCGCCGGATCTCCTGCAGGAGCAATTCGAGGAGCTCACGAAAGGTGTAGGTCTTCGGGCCAGCCAGCTCGTAGGTACGCCCGGCTGTCGTCGAATCTTCGAGGCATTTAAGCACCGCGTCGGCGACGTCTCCGACATAAACCGGCTGGAATCGGGTCTCCCCGCCGCCGATCAGCGGCAGCACCGGCATGAACATTGCCATCGCAGCAAAGCGGTTGAAAAACTGGTCTTCCGGGCCGGACACGATCGAAGGCCGCAGGATCGTCACGGTCGGAAAGGCGTCACGCAGCGCGGCCTCGCCGGCTGCCTTGCTGCGGGCGTAGGCGGAAGGGGATCGCGACTCGGCCCCGATCGCCGAGATATGGACGAATCGCCCCACCCCGGCCTCCCTCGCAATCCGCGCGAGCACCGCCGGACCAGTGTGGTGGAGCCGCTCGAAGGTTTGGGATCCACTCTCCCGCAAAATGCCGACGCAATTAACCAGCGCCCCGCAACCGGCGAGAAACGCCGGCAGCACAACTTCATCGTCGATCGCGACATTAAGCGGCTCGACCTGCCCGACATCACCCATCGGCCGCAGAAACTTTGCCTCTTCGGCGTTGCGACAGCCGACCGGAACCACATCGCCGCGAGCGGCCAGCCGCTTGACGATATAGCGGCCGATAAACCCCGATCCGCCGAGCACCGCGGTTCTACGACTTCTCATCTTCTCCCCCAGGCGGCCGGTCCGAGAAGGGTTATAGTTCAGGACGCAACCGAAAATTGTAACAATAATTACCTGCCGCTGCATCTGCAGCAAATCTGCAGCAGAAACTCCCGTTCGGGTTGAGGTAGCCTGGCTGTCAGCCAGCTTTCGCTCGGGATTGCAGTTGCTCTTCCTTTCGCCATACGGTTTTACAATTCGAATCGGGCAATTTCTAGATCTTACCCATGACAAACGGCAGCGCAGATTGACATCGGGGGATGCGGGGCTTATTTCGGCTGTCCCGAGACGCCCAGGTGGCGGAATTGGTAGACGCGCTAGATTCAGGTTCTAGTGGGCGAAAGCTCGTGGAAGTTCGAGTCTTCTCCTGGGCACCATTTCGGGGTGCGGCGGATCTCTAGCTCTGGATGACCAATCGACTTTATCAGGGTGATCTCCCCGAAGGGGTCCACTTCAGCTCCGTCGTCGCCGTCGATACCGAGGCGATGGGCCTCAACCCGCATCGCGACAGGCTGTGCCTCGTCCAATTGTCGGCCGGGGACGGGGACGCCCATCTCGTACAGTTCGCCCCGGGGGAATACGCGGCGCCGAGGCTCAGGGACCTGCTGGCCGATCCCGGTGTGACCAAGCTGTTCCACTTCGCGCGGTTCGACCTCGCCATGATCTATCATTATATCGGCGTCATGGCGCTGCCGGTCTATTGCACGAAAATCGCTTCGCGCCTGGCGCGGACGTTTACCGATCGGCACGGGTTGCGCGATTTGTGCAAGGACCTGCTGAATACCGATTTGTCGAAACAGCAGCAAAGCTCCGACTGGGGAGCGGAGACCCTGTCCGAAGAGCAGCTTCGTTATGCCGCTTCGGACGTGCTTCATCTGCACGCGTTGCGCAGCCGACTCGACGTCATGCTGGCACGCGAGGGGCGCGAGCGGCTGGCCCGCGCGTGCTTCGATTTCCTGCCTCATCGCGTGCTGCTTGATCTAGAGGGCTGGGCGGAGCAAGACATCTTCGCGCATTAGCCGCGTCCCAGGGAAAGGGGGGTGCCGATTTTGCCGACCGAACCGATCATCCAGACGCGATGAGCGATCTCTTGGTGGCCGAGACGGCTGCGCCAGGCGAGGCGCGGGGGAGCGCCGATCTGGCCGTGGCCCGGCGCGTCATCCGCGCCGAGATCTCGGGGCTCGGAAACCTTGCCGCAACGCTCGACGGAGCATTCGAAGCCGCTGTCGACACTTGCGCCGCCGTGCGCGGGCGCACCGTCGTCACCGGAGTGGGAAAGAGCGGCCACATCGCCCGGAAGATCGCCGCGACCCTCGCATCCACCGGCACTCCGGCGCAATTTGTCCACCCGGTCGAGGCGAGCCACGGCGATCTCGGTATGATCGGTGCAGAAGACGCCATTCTCGCCCTGTCGAATTCCGGCGAGACCACCGAACTTGCTGACATCGTCGCCTATTCGCGCCGGTGCAACATTCCATTGATCGCGATTACCGGTGGCGCGCGATCAACCCTCGCCGCAGCGGCCGATATCGTGCTGTTGCTCCCGGTTGCCGCCGAGGCCTGCCCCATGGGACTGGCTCCGACCACCTCGACGACGATGATGGTGGCGCTCGGCGACGCACTGGCCCTCGCCTTGCTCGAGCGCAAGGGTTTCTCCTCGTCGGACTTCCATCTGTTTCATCCGGGTGGGCGGCTCGGGCGAAGGCTGTTGCGGGTGCGCGACATCATGCACCGCGAAGACGAGGTGCCTTTGGTGTCGCCGAACGCACCCATGTCCGAGGCTATCCTGGTCATGACGGCAAAGAGTTTCGGCTGCGTCGGCGTGCATGGAACGGACGGACGCCTGATCGGCGTGATCACGGACGGCGATCTGCGCCGACACATGGGTGATTCGCTCCTTCGCCGGACCGTCGAGGCGGTCATGCATCACAACCCGAAGACCATCGCGGCCGCGGCCTTGGCAGCGGACGCGTTGGGGGCGATGAACCGGTTCGCCATCACCTCCCTCTTTGTCGTCGACGAAAGGGAACACCCGATCGGCTTTCTTCATATGCACGACTGCTTGCGGGCTGGCGTTGCATGATCCGGCGGCGGACATCTCCATGAGCGCATTGAACAGCCACGCCGGGCCAGTGCTGTCGGTCGCTTCGTCGCGCCGCTCGCACCGCGACGATCGTCACAGCCGTCGTGTCGCGCTGTTGAAGCGCTTCTTGCCGGTCATCGGTGTCGCACTGTTGTTACTGATCACGATATGGCCGCGGCTGGTCCCGTTGCTGGACAGCGTGCGGTTTGGCCTTCCGGTAATCGATTTGCGCGAGGCGCATGAACTACGAATGCTCAATCCCCGCTACGCAGGAGTGGATCGTTTCAACCGCCCCTATGTCGTGACTTCGGCAGTCGGCCGGCAGGCCTCGAACCGCGACGATTTGATGTCGTTGGAACGCCCCAGGGCCGAAATGACCATGCGCAATGGCGCCCGGGTCGTGGTGACCGCGGCTACGGCGATGTACCAATCTCAGGCGCAACTGCTCGATCTATTTGGCGACGTCAACTTGGTCCATGAAAACGGCACCCGCTTTGTGACAAATACGGCGCATGTCGATGTCGCCGCCGATAGCGCCATGGGCAACGACCCAGTTACCGGGCATGGTCCTTCGGGCGACATCACTGCGCAAGGTTTTCGGGTCGTCGACAGAGGCGACACGATAGTATTTACTGGGACGTCGCATCTTGTGCTTAAAGGTGCGAAGCCGAGCATCCATCGGGATGCCGGCCCTCCAACTTTGCCCCCCGACATAGCTGAAACGGCGGTGACTCTCGAGTCTGCCGCGACGATGCCGCAGGCCACCGCGTCCGAACCTCCCGTTCCGGCCAATCCTCAGACTGCCTCGGCGCCAACTGCGCCCGCGTCGAAACCCGATCCGCCCAGCGGCTCGCGCAACGTGGCCAAACGCGACGCCAAGGCGCCTTTGGGAAGGGCTCCTTCGGGAGTGAGAGCGAAGGGCGATGCGGGCTGACCGTCATGCTAGAGCGATCGTTTTGACTTGCGTCGCCTGCGCTGTCGTGTCGTTTGGTTCGGCCGACACGTCAGCGCAAGGATTAAGCCTCGGTAATGTCTCCGAGGCGCGGCCGATCGAAATCTCGGCCGATGGCGGTATCGAGTGGCATCAGGATACGCAAGTTTATATTGCCCGCGGCAACGCCATGGCGAAGCGTGGGACGACCGAGGTGCATGCCGATGCGTTGACCGCGCATTACCGCCCGAACAAGGGATCGGGTGGCGAAACCGAGATCTATCGTCTCAATGCCGACGGCCACGTCACTATCAAGGGGGAGCGGCAAACCGTCGTCGGCGACCAGGCCGTCTACGATGTCGACCAGCAGATCGGCATCGTCACAGGCAAGGCGCTGAAGATGACGACCGAAACGGATGTCGTCACAGCCCGCGACAGTCTTGAATGGTACGATCAGAAACAAATTGCCGTCGCCCGCGGCGACGCGGTTGCGGTGCGGGATGTGAAGCGCATCCGCGCCGATGTGTTGACCGCCCACCTGACGAAGGACAAACAGCAACCGTCTCCGATCAAGCCTGAGAAAGCTGCGGCGCCGGCGCAGGCGAAGCCGCGGAACCCAACGATGCCGCTCGGAGACACGGACGAGGGTTCCCGGATACGCCGCGTAGATGCGCAAGGCAATGTCCTCGTCTCGACCGAGACCGATGTTGGCCGCGGCGATTTCGGTGTCTACAACGCGGACAGCGGGATCGCGACGCTCCTCGGAAACGTCACCGTCACGCGCGGACCGAACACGATCAGAGGTCAATACGCGGTCATGGATCTGAACAACAATATCAGCCGCATGATGGCCGCTCCCGCAGCGCCGGGCACGGCGCCGACGCGGGTCGAAGGCTTGTTCGTCCGTCAGGATCAAGCGGGCGCGCCCGCCGCACCCCCCCGCGGCGAGGCTTCAAAACCGTGAGCCGGAGCGGCGAGCGCTACCAACCGCGTGCGGGACGGACTGGCGCCGAGCGCCGGCCGCGGCTGGTGGCCGACAACCGCGGTCTTCTTGGCAAGGGTCTGGGTAAGAGCTTTAAGAGGCGGCCGGTGCTGCGCGACGTCAACGTTTCGGTTCAGCGCGGCGAAGTCGTCGGGTTGCTCGGCCCGAACGGCGCGGGAAAGACAACGTGCTTTTACATCATCACCGGCCTGATCGCTGCCGATACCGGAGCGGTCAGCCTCGACGGGCGCGACATCACCGATCTGCCGATGTATCGCCGCGCCCGGCTTGGCATTGGGTATCTGCCGCAGGAGGCCTCGATCTTTCGCGGTCTCACGGTCGAGCAGAACATTCGTGCGATCCTCGAAATTGCCGAGCCGGCGGCGGATCTGCGCGAGGCTGCACTCGATGGGTTGCTCGCCGAATTCTCGATCACTCATCTGCGGCGTGCGCCGGCGATGGCACTGTCCGGCGGCGAACGCCGGCGTTGCGAAATTGCCAGAGCGCTGGCGACCCAGCCGCATTTCATCTTACTCGACGAGCCGCTCGCCGGGATCGATCCTATCGCCGTCGCGGATATCCGTGAGCTCGTCGCCCATCTGAAGGACCGCGGAATTGGGGTCCTGATTACCGACCATAACGTGCGGGAAACCCTGGAAATCGTGGATCGCGCCTATATCCTGCACGAAGGTCGGGTACTGATGCAGGGTGCGCCCGCCGAGATCGTAGCCGACGCCGATGTCAGACGCGTTTACCTGGGAGATAGGTTTAGCCTATAAGCCGCTCCTGAACGGAGCGGGATGTGAGCAGGACGGGTTTTTCGCAACGGCTGGAGCTTCGCCAGACACAGGCGCTGGTCATGACGCCGCAGTTGCAGCAGGCGATCAAAATGCTGCAGCTTTCCAATCTCGAGCTTACCCAGTATATCGACGCGGAGATTCAACAGAACCCACTCCTCGAACGCCGCGAAGCGCGACTCGAACAGCCCGTGCGGGGAGATACCGCACTGACCACCGACGGCCCGGCACCGGCTTTGCTGGAAGCGATAGGAGGCGATTTTACACCCGAGGCGACCGAACATTGGCGCGCCGCAGCGGGATCGGAGGGAGACGGATCGGTCGATCTAGCGGGCGAGCCCTACTCGTCCTGGCACGGCCGCAACGGGGCGGCCGACGGCGCCCGGCTAGAGATCGAACAGACAGCAACCCGCCCGCGAACCTTGCGCGAGCATCTCCTGGAGCAGATCGGGACCGATCTCGGCGACCCGGCCGATCGCGTCATCGCTCTTCACCTTCTCGAGCTCCTAGACGAAGCGGGGTACGTCCACACAGGGCTCAACGGCGTCGCGCAGCTCCTCGGATGCGAGATTGGGCGGGTGGAAGCCGTACTTGCCAAGCTGCAGCAATTCGACCCTCCCGGCGTGTTCGCCCGCAATCTACCGGAATGTCTAGCCCTGCAATTGCGAGACCGGAACCGACTCGACCCGGCGATGCAGACCTTGCTGGACAACCTGCCGCTACTCGCCGTCCGAAATATCGCCGCACTGATCCGGCGGTGCGGAGTCGACGCCGCCGACGTGGCCGATATGATCGCCGAGATTAAATCCCTGGATCCGCGGCCAGGGCTGGCTTTCGATCCCCCGCTCGCCCCTCCTGTGGTGCCCGACATCTTGATGCGGGCACAGCCCAAGGGGGGGTGGATCGTTGAACTCAATTCCGAGACCCTGCCGCGTGTCCTGGTCAACAGCAAGTATTGCGCCCAAATCCGCCGAGCGACACGCAGCAAGGAAGAAAAGGACTATCTGACCGAACGGCTGCATGCGGCGAATTGGCTAGTCAAATCATTGCATCAGCGAGCAACTACAATCCTCAAAGTCGCCGCCGAAATTGTTCGCCAACAGGATGCTTTCTTTCGTCACGGCGTCCAGTCGCTACGCCCCCTCATCCTGCGCGACATTGCCGATGCGATCGGGATGCACGAGAGCACCGTAAGCCGGGTCACCAATGACAAATACATGTCCACGCCGCGCGGCCTTTACGAACTCAAATATTTCTTCACGTCATCGATCCCGGCTTCCGGCGGAAACGGGTCGCATTCGGCGGAATCTGTGCGCCATCGCATCCGCAGCCTGATTGGCGCAGAACCGCCCGAAAATACGCTCTCGGACGAACGTATCGTCGAATTGTTGCGGCAGGACGGGATAGACATCGCCCGCAGAACGGTGGCCAAGTATCGAGAAGCGATGCGCATCCCTTCCTCGGTTCAACGCCGCCGGGAAAAATCACTCGAGATATGAAAAACAAAATGTGAAGACCCTGGGCTGGCCTGCGGTCGAACTCGTCGGTTGCACGAGCGAAAGGATAGACTGCTTGACCGGGCAAGGCTGCGTTCCCACGTTTTTCATCGGGCAGCCGAGCTCGGCCCGCGCTGGGTGATTGGAGAGCCATGCAGCTCACTGTGACGGGGAAGCAGATCGAAATTGGCGAGGCGTTACGGAGCCACGCCGAAAGCAGTCTCAGTTCCATTCTCGACAAATATTTTAAGACTGCCATCGAGGCGCATATCGTCGTCTCGAGAGAAGCGCATTTGAACCGGGCAGAAATTTCGATCCATATCGGGCGCGGTATCGTGGTCAACGCTCGGGCGGCAGCCTCAGAGGCCTACGCCGCTTTCGATGCAGCTGCCGAGCGGTTGGCAAAGCAGCTGCGCCGGTACAAGCGCCGGTTGCGCGATCACCATGCAAAGGCGCGCGAGCCTGCTCCTGCCGGCGAACGGGCGACGGACTATGTGCTGGCCCCGATCGACGATCAGGCCGACGCACAGGAAGCCGCGGCGGACCAAGGAGACAAGGCTCCGGCGGTGATCGCCGAAATGAGCACCGAGTTGCCGAGGCTCACGGTCGGCGAGGCGGCAATGCGGATGGATCTAGCGGAGTCTCCGGTGCTGTTGTTCCGTAATCGCTCGCACGGCGAACTCAATCTAGTGTATCGGCGCGCGGACGGGAACATCGGGTGGATCGACCCCGAACTGGACCCGGCCCGCCGGACGCGTCGAAGCGTCTCCTGATCCATCCGGCGCGAGTGATCGGGGCTGTAGGGCGGTGCGCACGCCGAGCAGGACGCAATTTGTCTGCATATCCTAATCGGGGGAAACGCGGCCTGATCCACAGCATTTGGGACCTCGGAAAGTGAACAAGAGTTCGGGTCGGGGGAAATGGATATTGCCGAACTGATAACGCCAAGAAGCGTCGTCGCTCAACTGCGTGCGGCAAACAAGAAACACGCCCTTCAAGAGCTTGCCAAGCGCGCTGCAGCAACGACCGGTCAGCACGAACGGACGATCTACGATGTGCTGCTGGAACGTGAGCGGCTCGGCAGCACCGGGATCGGAATGGGCGTCGGGGTCCCACACGGCAAACTCCCCGGGTTGACAAGCCTCTGCGGCATCTTCGCCCGGCTCGAACGGCCGATCCCCTTTGACGCCATCGATGACCAGCCGGTCGACCTGATTTTCTTGCTGCTCGCCCCGGAAGATGCCGGCGCAGATCATCTGAAGGCGCTGGCAACCGTATCTCGGTTGTTACGGGACCGCACAGTTTGCGAAAAGCTTCGTGGCACGGATAACGCCGATGCGCTCTATGCACTCCTCACAGACGCAGCTACGCATGCCGCATAACCGGTGCCCGCTTCAGTGCACACTCATCGGCTCGAGATCGTGGTGGCGGACGGTCGCGAGGGCGACTTCGCGATCAGGCAAAACGGCTACTTGAGTGCCGTCTGCGGCGTGGATGGCGAAGGCGGTCACGCCATTAACGACTACAGGTTTAATATAGGCGAGGTACTGCATCCCGAGCACTGCGAGCTCCCCCGACGACATGTGCCGGATGTGTTCGAAATCATTCATCACACATACCCTTTCCCGAACGACGCCGGCACCGGCCCGCCTCAGGAGGCCGAACCGACCGGCGCACGATTTGTCGCATTCGAGCCGCTCTTTATCTCGACTGTCCGAACCCGGCTCTCCGCCTCGGGACGAACCAAATCTATGTGGAGGAGCCCATTGTCGAGCCAGGCCCCGCTGACCTCGATGCCTTCGGCGAGAACAAACGATCGCTGGAATTGGCGCGCCGCGATGCCCCGGTGCAGGTATACGCGCTGCGTGTCGTCGGTTTGCCGGCCACGGACCACGAGCTGGCTGTCTTCGACCGTGATGCTGAGGTCGTCCATCCGAAAGCCGGCAACGGCAAGAGTGATTCGCAGCGCGTTCTCCCCCAGCTGCTCGACATTATAAGGCGGATAGCCGTCCGCCGACACCTTGCTGACCCGGTCGAGCGCCCGCTCGAAATGGTCGAACCCTAAAAGCAGCGGCGAGTTGAACAGCGACAGCCGCGACATGCATCTTTCTCCTCTGCACCGAGCGAGACTGAGCGGTTGGCCCATTCGGCACCCGCCGCCCACCAAAATATTTGGGACCAGAGGACCGACAATCAAGCAAGGCGCCCCGCTGGCGCCGGATCCCCACCACCGGAAAATCGCCTCTATTGCACCGAGTGCCGCTTCCGTTCGCCTGGGCGCACGCATATATCGTGGGTATCCTGATTCTTCCACAAGCTTTCTAACGAGCGTTGCAATGTCGAACCGCCTGCCGAACTGGCGCATTCTGCTGGCAATCTTTATCGCCGCGACACTCGCGCTGGCCCCCGCTATCGCCGAGGCGCGCGCCGGTAGCTCCGCCGGCGGCCGCTCTTCGAGCATGGGCGGCCGGGGATCCCGCACCTACGAAAACAACGGCGCACAGCCGCTGAGCCGCAGCGTGACGCCGGTTCCGCAGCCGTCGCGCCCGCCAGGTTTTGCCCCCGCTGCGCCCGTCCCCTCTTATGGCGGCGGCAGTTTCTTTCAGCGCCATCCGTTCCTGACGGGGCTGGCCGGCGGGTTCATCGGTTCCTGGCTGTTCGGGCACAGCGGCTGGGCCGCCGGAGAGGACGGCGCGTCGTCGGCCTCGATGCTGGGTATGCTGTTGCAGCTGTTGATCATTGGGCTGTTGATCTACTTCGCCGTGCGGCTCTTCCGCGGACGGGCCCATGCCAATGGCATGCGGGGCGGCGGCCTCGGCTGGCCGCCGCGCTCGGCCGGCGCCGCCGCCGCACCGGCGGCGCGCGACCGCGGCCGCGACATCAACCTGGCCGATGCCGATCTGCAGGCTTTTCAGGCGATCCACGCCCAGGTGCAGGAGGCGTGGAGCGCCAGCGAGCTGGGGCGTTTGCGGCCGCTGATGACGCCGGAGATGCTCGGCTACTTCTCCGAGGAACTGACCCGCAACGCGAGCCAGGGTGTGCGCAACCTGGTTTCCGACGTGGAACTGCTCAAGGGCGAGCTGACCGAGAGCTGGGAGGAGGGCGACCTGCAATACGCCACCGCCTATCTCAGATGGCGGGCGATCGACTATACGATGAGGCTCGGGCGGGCGTCGGGCGACCCCGACGGACTGGTCGGCGGCGACCCGCGCCGCCCGGTCGAGGCCGAGGAAATGTGGACCTTCGTCCGTCGCCGCGGCGGACAATGGCTGCTCTCCGCCATCCAGCAAATCTGACCCGCTGTCGCTAGACGGGCCGAGCCGCTCATACGACCAACAAATAACGCTCCGGCGGAGTGGCCAGCAGGGCCGCGAGCCGGGCGAGGCCACGCTCGACCCGCTCGGCTGTAGTCTGAGCGCCGAGGCAAATGCGCACCGCGTTGGGCGGGTGACGGCTCACGGCGAAGGCGGTCGCCGGGACAATGCCGACACCACATCTGCGCGCCGCAGCGGCAAAATCATCGGCCCGCCAGGGCTCGGGGAGCGTCAGCCAGAGATGGGCCGCGGCCGGATCGCCGCTAAGCTCGGCAGCGGCGAGGATCTCGCGCGCCCTGTGGTTGCGGCTCCGCGTCTCTGCGCGCTTCTCCGCGGCGAGCCGCTCCGCGGTCCCGTCGGCGATCCACCGCGCGACGATGCGCGCCATCAGCGGCGGTGCCGAATAGACGGTCGCGCGTACTGCTGCAGCGATCGGCTCGACGTGAGCCTTGGGGGCATGCACATACCCGATGCGCAAGGCCGGCATCAGGCTCTTCGAGGTCGAGGCGATATAAATGCCTTCCTGTGGTAGATAATGTGCGAGCGGTGGCGGTGGCTCGTCCAGCAGAAAGCCGTAGACCTCATCCTCGATCAATGCCAACCCGTGCCGCTGCACCACCTCGGCCAATCCCAGTCGCCGCGCCACCGGCATCGTCGCGGTGGTCGGATTGTGCAAGGTCGGCATCATGTAAAGCGCGCGTATCGGCGCGGCGCGACAGGCCGCCTCGAGCGCATCCGGAAGCAGCCCCTCAGCGTCCATCTCAATCGGAGCCAGCCGCAGCTGCAGCAGGTTCGCCAAAGCCCGCAGCCCAGGGTAGGTTAGTGATTCCGCCGCCAAAGTATCACCAGGCTGGGTCAAGGCACCGAGAATGCAGGCCATTGCGTGCTGGCCGCCGGCTGTCATCACCACTTGCTCGGATGTCGCGGCCAACCCGCAGCGGCGGAGGAAGGCGGTCCCTGCGAGGCGATCCTCGCGGGAGCCGGCCGGCGCCTGATAATCGAGCAAGGCGGCGAGATCCGGTTCGGCGACCAGACCTTTCAGAGCCGCCGCGATCACCGCCGCTTCGCCGGCGGCACTGGGCCGATTGATCGTGAGATCTATGAAATCGGGATCCGGCATCTCCCCGAGGATGTCGGCAGGCATAATCGGATTTACACCGGCCGGGCCGCGCACATAAGTCCCGCGACCGACCTCGCCTGCGATCAGGCCCCGCCGCTCCGCTTCGCCATAGGCGCGACTTACCGTACCGATCGTCACGTGCAGTTTCCAGGCGAGATCGCGATGAGTCGGAAGCCGCATACCGGCAGCAAGCCGGCCCTCTCGCACATCCTCCGCCAAAGCCTCGGCTATGGCTCTATAGCGCGGTCCGCTGCGACCTGACAGATCGGGTATCCAGTTTGTCACGATGACAAGTTTCTAATTGACGAATCATTCCGGGGTCAATTTGATTCGTCGCAATCCTCTTCTAACGAGATCGGTCCTTACATGTACCGAAATTGTATCGATACAAGATGGCCTCCAACGGGACCGCTGCCCAATGTCATTGGCCCAGCTGCTTCGCGCCGGCTTTTGAAAAGCCTGCGGAGCCGATTCAGGGATTGGCGGGAGCGGGCACGAAGCCGTCGCCTGCTCCGGCAGCTCGATGACCGCATGCTCCGCGACCTTGGATTGAACCGCTCGGATGTCGAGCGCGAATGCGCCAAGCCTTTCTGGCAACATTGAGGCTCTTCCATGCGCATCCCCCTCTACCAGGTCGATGCTTTCACCAGTCGCCTGTTCGGCGGCAATCCGGCGGCGGTGTGCCCGCTCTCCGAATGGCTCCCGGAAGCGACGATGCAGGCGATCGCGGCGGAAAACAACCTCGCCGAGACGGCATTCTTTGTGCCCCAGGGAGATCCGCGGGGAGATCGTTACCTGCTGCGCTGGTTCACGCCTGCCGTCGAGGTCGAGCTGTGCGGCCACGCGACCCTGGCGTCAGGCTATGTAGTCACGCATATCCTCGCGCCCGAGCGGCGCTCGGTGACTTTCGACACGCTGAAAGCCGGCCCCCTTGAGGTGACCCGCGACGGCGAGCTGCTGGCAATGGACTTCCCGGCCTGGCCGCCGCAGGCGCAGCCGGCAGACCCGCAAGTGCTTGCCGCACTCGGCACCCCGCCGGTGCAGAGTTTCATCGCGCGCGGCCGCACTCTCGCGGTCTATGACCGTGCCGAAGATGTAGCGGAATTACGGCCCGATTTCTCCGCAATGCGTCGGATCGAGGGCGCCGATGCGATCGCCACGTCACCCGGCCGCGACGGTGTGGATTTCGTCTCGCGGTATTTTGCGCCGAACCACGGGATCGACGAAGACCCGGCAACAGGATCGGCCCATTGCGTGCTGACGCCCTATTGGGCGGCGCGGCTGGGCAAGGAAAAGCTGACTGCTCGCCAGATCTCGGAGCGCGTCGGCGAGCTTACCTGCACCTTGCGCGGCGAGCGCGTCGCGATCGCCGGTCGTGCGGTGCTCTATCTCGAAGGCACGATCACCGTTTAGGCGAGGGAAAGGCACCAGCCATGGCCGAACGTTTCAATGAGATGGGGCAGCCCATCGGGTTCCCTTTACCCCATTGGACGCGGCGGCCGCGGCCACCGCGCAGCGCAATGGAAGGCCGTTTCTGCACCGTCGAGCCAGTCGACCCGGCGCGCCACGCCGCCGAGCTCCACGCCGCCTACCTCCTCGACAAGGACGGACGCAACTGGACCTACCTGCCCCATGGCCCGTTTCCCCGGTTCGAGGACTACCGCGCCCGGCTGGAGCACGACTGTCTCGACGACGACCGGCTCGTCCACGCAATCATCGAGCGCCGCAGTGAGCGCGCCGTCGGCGTCGCGAGCCTGATGCGCATCGACCCGGCGGCGGGGGTCATCGAGGTCGGTGGCATCAACTATGCCCCGCCGTTGCAGCGCACCCCCGCGGCGACCGAGGCGATGTACCTGCTGATGCGCCGGGTCTTCGACGAGCTTGGCTATCGCCGCTACGAGTGGAAATGCGACTCGCTGAACGCGCCGTCGCGGGCGGCCGCGCAGCGCCTCGGCTTTCAATATGAAGGCATGTTCCGCCAAGCGACAGTCTACAAGTCACGCAACCGCGACACCTGCTGGTTCTCGATCCTCGATAGCGAATGGCCAGCGCGCAAGGCGGCTTTCGAGCGCTGGCTCGATCCCGACAACTTCGATGCCGGAGGCCGGCAACGCCGGAGCCTGTCGAGCTTCTCCTCATCGGCTTGACCTGAGCGCCCTGCCTCTGCCTCAAATGGCACAAGGGAATCAGCCTCAGGAGACTTTGTTCCAGCCAGGTTGCGCGTCGGATGCCGGGGGGTATATTGCGGCGGCGACCTTCAGTCCGGACGCATCGAGAAGTGTTACAACCCCGCCGTCTGCGTCGAAGAAGGCCTTGGGTACGTCGATCGCGAGCGGCTGGCCCGCCACTATTGCGCCTGCCAGGCTTTGGCGATTGTCGCGCGCTGTGGCGAGCGACCATCCCGCGAGGCCGACGTCCCGGTCCGTGACATTGAGCAACAAGACTGCGTGTGTAGCCCGCGACGTAGCGGTCACTCGGACCGCTACGAGGTCGATCGCCGACCGGATCTGTTCCGCTCCCGCCAGCCGGCGCCCCCGTTCGTCGAAGGCAGCCTCGGTGCCGGTCTTCCCCGGGACGGGATCACCCGTGCGATCGTCGGTATGCCAGGACTGGCTCTGAAACGCGAGAAAGACGGCCACCCACCGGTTGGCGCCGGGGAACCAAAACAGCAGACCACCGTCATGCCACACACCATTGTCGCCGGCATGATCGCCGGAGCACGGATTCCCTTGGTTCATATGGATGTCGTGGACGCCGCGATTGGGCTTGAACTTGAAGATTTGGTCCGGCTTATTCTCGGGACCCCAGGGCTGCCCAAAGGCAAAAATGATCGCACTCGGGTCGTCTTTCGCCCGTTCGACCTGCGCGTCGATCAGATCGTTGAGGTCGTTCCCGTCGCCCGGCACGTCAGGCGGTAGGAGGCGCATGTCTTTAGGGTCGAACAGACGTCCTCGCACATAGTCGAGCCCGCCATTCTTTAAACCGGCGGCGACGGGGCTGAAGCCCTCCTTGAACTTCTCGACGATCTGTAAGATCGGATGCTGGAAATCATCGACGATGCGGTACAGGAGGATCGAGCGGTCAGCACCAGGGCCGCCTTTATCGGTCGATTTCACATTGACGGCAATGCGCCAAGGCTCGCCCTCGGCCATTACCAGGATCTGGTAATGCGGCGATGCGTGATTGTTTCGCTCCTCGGCCGAGGCGACCACTCGCCCGCGCAACACGCCGTATTTTGGCTTGTTCATAAACTCCTCCTCCGGCGCACTGGAGCTACGCCGTTATTGAGAGTATGACCCGCCACTTGGTTGGGTGTCTGTGATCCAGCTCACAGATCGAGAGCGTCTCAGCCTCTGGATGCCTGCCAAATGTGGGACGGAATTGCCGGGCCGCTTAAACCGCTCCCGCCAAGGGGCGCCAGCGCATCTGCTACTGCATTGGCTATAGCCGGAAACGCAGCGATGGCGCCTGCTTCGCCGCAGCCTTTGACGCCAAGCGGGTTGGTCGTGCAGCGGGTCCCGTTGAAGCCCAAATGGAGGGAGGGAACATCGTCCGCTCGGGGCATTGCGTAGTCCATGAAGGACCCGGCGAGCAATTGGCCGGTAACAGGGTCATAGATGGCGTGTTCAAGCAACGCTTGGCCGGCGCCTTGGGCGATCGCGCCATAGGCTTGGCCGGCGGCAATCATCGGGTTGACCAGCACGCCGTAATCGTCGACCGCGGTGTAGCGAGCGAGACTGGCTCGGCCGGTATCCGGATCGATCTCGACCTCGACGACGTGTGTCCCGTTGGGAAAGGTCATCCATTCGCGGGTCCAGGCATGATAGGTGTCGAGCGGCGTACCCTTGTCGCGGGCGATCGCGGCAATATCGAGCAATGCCACCGAGCGGTCGGTCCCTGAAACCACAAAGCGGCCGTCCTCGAAGCGGATGTCGGCCTCCGCCGCTTCGAGTGCATCGGCGGCAATGCGGGTCCCTTTGGCGATAATTTCGTCCGAAGCCCGCCAGATCGCCGTGCCGCCCATATAGGTGGCCCGCGAGCTTCCATGCCCGCCGCCCAGCGGGATTAGATTGATCGGTGTCGCCCTGGACGAGGCGAATGCACTCGTTCGGCAGACCGAGGCGATCAGCGAGAATCTGCGGGAATGTCGTCTCGTGCCCTTGTCCGATCGTCTGCGTGCCGGTGACCAATGATACGGTCCCATCGGCATCGAAGCGGATGTCGACATTCTCGTGCGGTGAGCCGCCAGTGCCTTTAATATGGTACGCGAAGCCAAGGCCGCGCCGAAGCCCCCGGCCCTCACTCTCCGGGCGGCGCGCCGGAAAACCTGCCACATCGGCCGCCGCCAGTGCGCGGTCGAAAGTCTGCGCGAACGCGCCGCTGTCGACGGTATTGCCAAAGGCGTTGGTTATCGGCATCGCTTCGGCAGGCACCATGTTGATGCGCCGCAGCTCGGCGCGGTCGAAGCCGCATTGCCGCGCCGCCTGATCGACCAGCCGCTCGATGATGTTCACCGACTCGGCGAAACCCGGGCCTCGGGTGACGCCGATCGGCGCGGTATTGGTCAGTACCGCGCTGACCTGTAGCACTATCGCCGGGATGCGATACACAGTGCCCGGCAGATGGATATATTGGAAGGTCTGCACACCGCCTGCACTCACCAGATAGGCCCCGGCATTGGCAATGCTCTTGACGCGCAGCGCCAGAAAACGGCCATTGGCGTCGAGCGCCAATGCGGCCTCGGCGCGATGATCGCGCGCCTGATGGTCGGAAAGGAAGCCTTCGCTCCGGGTAGCGATCCATTTCACTGGACGGCCTACGCGCCTTGCCGCCCACAGTATCAGTACGTGCTCGGGATAGATGAAGTTCTTGGCGCCGAAGCCGCCGCCGACGTCGGGCGCGACGAACCGCACCGCAGTTGGAGGCACGCCCAATGCGCGCGCAGCATTGTCGCGCGTGGTATGGATGCTCTGGCTCGAGACATAGGCGGTATACCGCCCGCTCGTTGCGTCCCAGAGCCCAACGACGCCGCGCGGCTCCATCGGGTTGGTGACGATCCGGTGATTGTCTAGGTCGAGCTCGACGACATGCGCCGCCACGGCGAAAGCGGCATCGACGGCAGCGTTGTCGCCGGTTCGCCAATCAAAGCAGAGATTGCCGGGAACTTCGGCCGAAATCTCGACAGCTCCCGGCGCACGGGCGGCAGCAACAGTCGTTACCGCCGGCAGAGGCGAATAGTTGACAATGACCTGCTCCGCGGCGTCCAGCGCCTGGTTTCGCGTCTCGGCGACGATCAGCGCTACCGGCTCGCCGACATAGAGGGCCTTGTCTGCGGCCAGTAGCGGCTGCGGCGCGAAGGCAAACGGCTCACCCGTCTGGGCATTGGCCTCCGCGGTGGGTCGCAAGGCTTGCAGCCCGTCAGCCCGCAAGTCCTTCGCGGTCAATGTGGTGAGCACACCGGGCATCGCTCGGGCCGTTCCGGTGTGGATCGACTCGATCCGCGCATGGGCATGCGGTGAGCGCAGCACTGCGGCATGAACCAAGCCTTCGAAAACCATATCGTCGAGATAGCCTCCGCGTCCGGTGACGAAGCGCAAATCCTCCCGGCGCGTGGGGGCATCTCCAATAACGGATCGCGTCTCGTTCATCGCCAAGACGCATTAGCGCGGTTCGTAGGACCGTCCGGGCGGATAGGTCGCATATTTCGGGATGTCCGGGTTCATGTGGTCCCAAGGCTGGGCACTCTTGACGAAGATGTCCGCCTCGGGGCGAAACCAGCTCGGATCGTCGAGGGTGCCGACTCTGATGCCGACCAGATCCGGGCGGGCAGAGACCCGCAGAAACAGCATGCAGCCGCATTCCGGACAAAACGCCCGGGATACCTGATTACCGCTGTCTGCGGTTTTGACGTAGAACTTCGGCTCGCCCTGGGTGACCTGGAAGCTCGACGCAGGCACCCGCACCGCGGCTGCGTAGGCGCTGCCGCTCTGGCGCTGGCAGTCGCGGCAATGGCAAAGCAGCGCAAAGACCGGTTCTCCCGAACACTCGTACCGGACGGCCCCGCAGAGGCAGCCGCCCGCCATTGGGCTCGTCATCTCCCCTACCTCAGCTCACGCCTTGTCCAGCCAGAATGTATCTTCCCGAACAACGTCGTAGATCCCGAAATAGTCGTATGGGTTGTGACCCTTGACGTAGTCGTACCAGACATCGTTGATCTTTTCCCAGGCGACCGGCAGCAGCGGCGGGTTCTCTTCCATGATCGCTTCGGTCTGCCGGACCAGCGCCAGGCGTTTGTCTGGGTTGACTTCGCGGTCGATTTGGTCGACCAAATCATTGAATTTCTCGTTGTCCCAGAACGAGTAATTCTGCGGACCGCCCTTACGGTACCAGGCGTTGAAGTAATCCGAGGGATCGAGCAAAGTCGACACGATTGCGCCGATCGCGAGGTCGTAATTCCCGTTTATCGTATCGTCGAACCAGACTGATTCGACCGTGGTGCGCAGATTGGTCTGGATATTGAGGCCCTCCTGCAGCATCGCCTGAACAGCCTGCGACCAGAGCTTGAAGCTCGCCACGTCGCGGACCAGAAAATCCAATCCCTTGAGCCCGTCGGCATGACCTGCCGCAGCCATTAGTGCGCGCGCTTCCTTGATCGAGGCCGCCGGGTCCGGCTGATAGCCGAGCCGCTTCGCGAGCTCGTCGGTTGGTGTCGCGAAGTCCGAGAACGGATAAATGAAGCCGCCGACCCGCATCGGCGTCACGTCCTTGACGACATCGACGAGAGCCGGCCGGTCCAATACCAGATGCAAGGCGCGGCGTACCCGCGGATCGTCGAACGGCTTCCGCCTGGCATTAACCCAGGTCGCCTGGATCACGCTCTGATTGAAGGCGGTAGTCGACAGCCCGGGCGTCGCCTTGGCTTTGCGGGCCGTGACCGGATCGGTGATGCGGATGTAATCGACCCTACCGGACAGGATCGCCGAGCCGAGCTCGGTTGAAAACGGCAGGGCATGATAGAACTCGATCCCGTCGAGATAAGGCAGCCCCTTGTTCCAGTAATTCGGGTTCCTCTCCATGACCCAGACTTCATTCTCGACGCGACGAACACTCTTGAACGGGCCAGTGCCGGGGTAAATCTCGACCTTGCGCAGATTGTAGTTGTTGTCCTCAAGCGTTTTCTTGCGGACGATCACGTTCCAACCACTGGCGATCGCCGACATGATGAAATTGGGCGGGCGCGGCTCGGACAATTTGAACTCGACGGTATATTTGTCGCGCGCATTGATCTCGCTGACCGTCTTGAATAGGATGCTGCGCGGGATGTTGATCCCCTGCGGCGGCTTGGCGATGCGATCGAAGGTCGCTTTGACGTCCTCGGAAGTCAGCTCCGCACCATCATGAAACAACACCCCCTCGCGTAGAAAGAAGGTATAGGTCTTGCCATCTTCGGCAATCTCCCAGCTATGCGCGAGGTCCGGGATGATCGTCTTGCCGCTATCGCGCGGATCGCGCCGGATGAGATTGTCGAACATGCACCCCTGAGAGCCGAGATTGTTGATCGTCCCGGATTGGTGGACATCGAAATGGGGCGGCCGCATCGTAATGCCGTAGCGCAAGACGCCACCGGATTTGGCGTTGGGCTCGGGGGCCTTCAGCTGAAATTTCGAGCCGTCGAATTCATTGGGAACCTCGGCGGCATAACCGAGGCGTCCGGGCAGACCGTAGATGCCCGCCAATACGGCGGCACTGCCTTGCAAAAAACCCCGACGGGTCCACCACGGGCGTCTGGTGCGCGAGTCACTCATACTGTCTTCTCTCCCTTATCAATTCGTCATTCCCGCGAAAGCGGGAATCTAGCTGCAGCGGCCGCAGCGGTGGCTCTGGGCCCCCGCTTTCGCGGGGGCGACGAACGAAACGTCACGCTTTGTCCAACCAGACTGTGTCCAGCCTGACCACGTCGTATACGCCGAAATAGTTGGCCGGGTTATGGCCCTTGACGTAGTCGTACCAGACATCGTTGATCTTTTCCCAGGCGACAGGCAGCAGCGGCGGGTCCTGTTCCATGACAGCTTCGGCTTGGCGGATCAAAGCCAAGCGCTTGGTCGCATCGACTTCCCGGTCGATCTGCGCCGACAGGGTTTGGAATTCCTTATTGTCCCAGAACGAGTAGTTCTGCGGGCCGTCCTTGCCATACCAGGCATTGAAGTAATCGGAGGGATCGAGCAGGGTCGACACAATCGCACCGATCGCCAAGTCATAGTTGCCGTTCTTGACGTCGTCGAACCACACCGACTCGACAACCGTCCGCAGATTGGTTTCGATATTGAGCGTCTGTTGCAGCATCGCCTGAATGGCTTGCGCCCAGAGTTTGTGATGAGCGAGATCGCGCACCAGGTAATCCAGACCTTTCATGCCACTACCCTGGCCCGCTGCCGCCATCAAGGCGCGCGCTTCCTTAATCGAAGCGGCGGGATCGGGTTGGTAGCCGAGGCGTTTGGCGAGTTCCTCCGGCGGTGTAGCGAATTCCGAGAACGGATAAATGAAGCCGCCGACGATCAGCGGCGCCACATCCTTGACGACCTCGACCAAGACCGGCTGATCGAGCACGAGATGCATGGCGCGGCGCACCCGCGGATCGTCCAGCGGTTTTCTGTGGTTGTTGAGCCAGGTTGCGTGAATCACGCTCTGGTAATAAGTGGCGGTCGACATCCCGGGCGTCGCCTTCGCCTTCCGAACCGTAGCCGGGTCGGTCGCACGAACATAATCGACTCGGTCGGCAAGTATCGCCGAGGCCATCTCGGGCGAAAACGGCAAGACGTTATAGAATTCGATGCCGTCGACATAGGGCAGCCCCTTGTTCCAATAGTTCGGGTTCTTCTCCATGACCCAGATCTCGTTTTCGACGCGCCTGACCGAGCGAAACGGACCGGTGCCAGGATAGACCACGACTTTGCGCAAATTATAGTTGTTATCCTCGAGGGTCTTTTTGCGGACGATGACGTTCCAACCGCTGGCAATCGCCGACATAATGAAATTGATCGGCCGCGGCTCCCCCAATTTGAATTCGACAGTGTATTTGTCGCGCGCGTTGATCTCGCTGACCGATTTGAAGAGGATGCTGCGCGGGATGCTGATGCCCGAGGGCGGCCTAGCAATGCGGTCGAAAGTGGCCTTCACATCCTCGGCGGTCAGCTCGGCGCCGTCGCTGAATTGCACATCCTTGCGCAGGAAGAAAGTGTAGGTCTTGCCGTCCTCGGCGATCTCCCAACTGTGCGCCAGATCCGGAATGATGTTGTCTCGGTCGAAAGGGTCGCGCCGGATCAGATTGTCGAACATGCATCCCATGGCGCCGAGATTGAAGAACGTGCCCGACTGGTGAAGATCGAAGTGCGGCGGACGGTTGGGGATGCCCATGCGCAGAACGCCCCCCGATTTGGGGTTGGGCTCGGGCGCGGCGAGCTTGAACGCCGCGCCGTCAAATTTATCGGGTACCTGCGCGGCGAAACCGAGGCCCGGAAACAGCCCGTAAACTCCCGCCGCCGCGCCGCCTTTGAAAAAATCGCGCCGGGTCCACGACATGACGCTCCGCTCCCTTTGCTCTTTTCAGCACTGAGCACGACGTGCTCTGATGCTTCAACTATCACATCGAAATCTCAGGAGTCATTGTTTGAATCAGGCCGGGGCGACAGAACTGGAGATTGCAGAGACGGACGCGGATCAGAGACGCACCATTCTCGAAATCGATGATCTGCGGACGCATTTCTTTACCGCCGGCGGCGTCGTGCGGGCCGTAGACGGCGTCTCCTATGCCGTTCGGGCCGGTGAGATCTTAGGGGTCGTCGGCGAGTCGGGATGCGGCAAGAGCGTCACTGCGCTGTCCGTTTTGCGCCTCGTGGCGGACCCGCCCGGGCGCATTGTCGGAGGGCGCATCCGCTTCGAGGCGGTCGATCTCCTGGGGCTGACCGAAGGCGAGATGGAGGACATTCGCGGTAACGACATCTCGATGATTTTTCAGGAGCCGATGACGTCGCTCAATCCGCTGATGACGGTGGGCCGCCAGATCGCCGAGGCGATCGCGCTGCATCGGGGACTGTCGCGGCGCGAGGCCTTCGATCGGGCGGTCGAGATGCTGCGCCGCGTCCATATCCCCGAGGCCGAGCGCCGCGCCCACGCTTACCCGCATCAGCTCTCCGGCGGCATGCGCCAAAGGGTGATGATTGCGATGGCGGTGTCGTGCAATCCCAAGCTGCTGATCGCCGACGAGCCGACAACTGCGCTCGACGTGACGATACAGGCCCAGATCCTGGACCTGATGCGGGAACTGCAGGAGACCCTCGGCACCGCGATCGTTCTGATCACCCACGACATGGGAGTCGTCGCCGAGAATGCCGACCGGGTCGTCGTGATGTATGCCGGGCGGAAGGTCGAGGAGGCGAGCGCGAAAGATCTGTTCGAATGTCCGGGGCATCCCTACACAAAAGGGCTGCTGGGCTCGATACCCAATGTCGAGGTTGCGGCGCATACCCGCGGCCGTCGAGCGCGGCTGAACGAGATTAAGGGCATAGTGCCGTCACTGGTGCAGCTGCCGAAAGGCTGCACCTTTGCACCGCGCTGCGGACTGGCGAGCGACGAGTGCCGCAGGTCCTATCCCCCGCTGGCCCAACACCGGCCCGGTCATTGGGTCGCCTGCTGGCACGCCGAGCGCTTGCTGGAAGGTGACGCGTGAATTCCGTCATTCCCGCGCAAGCGGGAATCCAGCGGCCACTGAACCTCCGATTGCGCGGGGGTGACGAGAAAACGAGCGCGCTCCTCGAGGTCGAAGGGCTGAAAAAGCACTTCCCGATCCATACCGGCGTGTTCTCGCGCGTTTCCGGTCATGTCTACGCGGTCGACGGCATCTCGTTTCACATTGAACGCGGCGAGACGTTGGGGCTCGTCGGTGAGAGCGGCTGCGGCAAGTCGACCGCCGGTCGCACCTTGCTGAAACTGCTTGAGCCGACCGCCGGGAAAATCAGGGTTCGCGGCAAAGACATCACCGATCTCGACCAAGACGAGATGCTGCCCTACCGCCGGCAGATGCAGATGATCTACCAGGACCCTTACGCCTCCCTCAATCCGCGCATGCCGGCCGGCGACATTGTCGGCGAGCCGCTGGTCATCCACGGGGTCGGCGCCGCTAGGGAACGCCACGAACGGGTCGCGCAGTTGTTCGAGCGGGTCGGACTGCGGCCCGAGCTGACCAAAGCCTATCCGCACGAATTCTCCGGCGGGCAGCGCCAACGCATCGGGATTGCCCGAGCGCTCGCACTGAGCCCGGAACTGATTGTCGGCGACGAGCCGGTCTCGGCGCTCGACGTGTCGATCCAAGCCCAGATCATCAATCTGTTGATGGACCTGCAGAACGAATATCGGCTGTCGTATCTATTCGTCGCTCACGACCTCGCGGTCGTCGAGCACATCAGTGACCGGGTGGCCGTGATGTATCTCGGCCGGATCGTCGAGATGACCGACAAGACCACCCTGTTCGAGACACCGTTGCACCCCTATACCGAGGCGCTGCTGTCGGCCGTGCCGATCCCGAAATATGGTGCGAGGGACCGCAAGCGGGTAATCCTGACCGGCGACGTGCCGAGCCCGATCAACCCGCCGCCCGGCTGCCATTTCCACACCCGCTGCCCCTATGCAATGGCGCACTGCCGGCGCGAAGTACCGGCCCTCCGCGAAATTCAGCCCGGCCACTGGGCCTCGTGCCACCTGCATGATGCTGGCGTGCGGTATCCGCTGGCCAAGCCCGCCGGCGGATAGCCGCAGTGGACCTGCTCGATGCCGTCATCAGTCGGAGGCTTGATCGACTTTTCGGTCGCTCTCAGCGACGATGCCTCGGTGAACGTTCTCTTTTCGCGGGGCGCGTTGCGAAAGTTGCCGGATCTGCCTGAACGGGATCGAGCAGCGCTTATCGCGAAGATCACCGCATTCCCCAACGATCCGTTTCAACCGGCGACTGCAGTCCAGCCGATAAAGAGCAAACCGCATGCTGTGCGAATTCGGCAGGGCGATTGGAGGGCGATTTGTCGGATCGATCGCGTCGAAAATGTCGTCATGGTGGAACTGATCGGGAATAGAAGGGAAATCTACCGGTGAGCGATGTAGTCACACTCACTCGCGCCGAATACGAAACGCTGCTTGCTCGACTGGAGGATGCGGAAGACACAGCCGTACTCGATGCCGCCGAACGGCGCGAAGCCGTGCTCGGGAAAGACGCGGCCCACGCCGATTACCTTCCCGCGGAACTCGTCGATCGCTCTCTCGCCGGTGAGCATCCGATCCGAGTGTGGCGCGGTCACCGAGGGCTAACTAGAGAGGCACTCGCCGCGGCTGCTGGGGTCTCGCCGAGTTATCTCACGGAAATCGAGACGGGCCGTGAGCCGGGCAGTTTCGATGCGCTCGCAAAAATCACCAAAGCGCTCTCAATTTCGCTCGACGATATCGCCGCCTGGCGCGACAAGGGCTGATTGCTAAACCGCGCCGCGCAGCCGCGGGTCGAGGATGTCGCGAATGCCGTCGCCCAACAGGTTGAACGCGAGCACGGTGATCGTGATTGCGAGACCGGGGAACAGGACCAGCCACCAGGGCGGGACGAGACCGGCGTTCAGCGAATCCGCCAGCATGTTGCCCCAGGTCGGGGTCGGGGGCGGGATGCCAACGCCGAGAAAGCCGAGGGCGGCTTCGATGATGATCGCGACACCGAGATGGGTCGTGGCGAGGATCAGGTAGGGCGCCACGCATTGCGGCAGAATGTGTCGCAGCATGATCCGCAGATGCGAGGCGCCGAGGCCACGCGCCGCCTCGACATAGGACAGTTCTTTCAACGACAGCACCACCGCCCGGATCACTCGTCCGCCGAACGGGATGCGGGTGATCGCAATCGCAATGATAACTGTCCCAAACCCCGCGCCGAGCGCCATCGCAATGGCCATTGCCAGTATCAGGTCCGGAAACGATTGCAGGAACTCGATGACGCGCTGACTGAAAATGTCGAAACGTCCGCCGAAATAGCCGCTGGCGAGCCCCCATAGCACGCCCAGCGTAGTTCCGAACAGCACGGCTCCAAGGGCCACGGTGAGGGATGCGCGGCTGCCATAAATAACTCGGCTCAACACGTCCCGGCCGATCTGGTCGGTGCCGAAATAATGGCGCTCGCTCGGTGGCTTGGACATTGCCCGAAAGTCGGATTTCAATGGCTCGTAGGGCGCCAAGACCGGCGCCGTCACCGCCATGACGATGATTGCTGCCGCGATACAGCCCCAGAAGGCGGACAAGGGCGAGCGTCTGAAGAACCTGCGCGCACCCTCCTTTACGCGCCGCAGGCGGGACTCCTCGACGGCCAGCGCAGGCTGGTCTACCGGATAGGCCGTCTCGGGCTCCGTAACCGTCATCGATATCTTATCCTCGGATCTAGCCAGGCGATCGTAAGGTCGACCAGTATGTTCAGCAGCACGAACACGACGGCGTAGAGAAAGACCAAGTTCTGCATCACGAAGATGTCACGTTCACTGACCGCAGTGAACATCGCATAACCGAGCCCGGGCGTCCCGAAAGCGCGTTCGACCGGGATCGAGCCGGCGAGCACGAACCCGAGAAGAATGCCCGACAGCGTAACGACGGGCAGGAGGGCATTGGGCAAAGCGTGAAAGGCGATCACCGGCCGCCTGCTCAGCCCTTTGGCGCGGGCTGTGCGCACGTAATCCTCTCGGATGACCTCCAAGAGGCTGGAGCGCGCCATGCGCGCAATGTAGGCGGCCTGTCCGAGTCCGAGGACCACTGCCGGCCCGATCACGACCTGCAAGTTGCCCCAGGGATCGCTGAGCAGCGAGGGGCCGGTCAGCGGAGCCCGATATCCGAACAGGAACAATGCAGCCAGGACGATCAGCATCCCCAGCCAGAATCCAGGAACCGCAAGGAACAAAATGCTGAGAAACCGCGAGACGTTGTCTCCGAGACTATTGGGGCGCAGTGCGCTGACGATCGCCACCGGGACCCCGACCAGCCACGAAAGGATTACCGACAAAACGGCGATTTCGGCGGTCAGCGGTCCGCGCCGCAGCATCATTTCGCCGACGCTTTCGGCGCGGAAAAAGGATCGACCGAAGTTCCCGCGAGCGATGTCTCCGATCCACCGCAGATACTGCACGAAGAGCGGATCGCTGAGCCCGAGATCCGCCATGTAACGGGCACGTTCCGCTTCGCTGAGCTTGGTAAACCCCTCCGGTCCGAAGATGGCAACGAGCGGGTCTCCCGGCAGGATCCGCAGAACGATGAACACGATGATCGAGACGCCAATCACGGTCAGCGCGCCGAACGCCAGGCGACGGATGATATAGCTGTACATTTCCTCCCTGACTGCGAGCCCGCGGCGGTTCGCAGCGAGAGTGAGGTCCGTCCTGCGGGCAAGTCAAGTCGGACCGCTACCCGATTTGCGGGTCCGACGCACTTGGGATAACATCGCGCGTCGGTTGCGGGCGGCTTTTCGCAGCCCGCAGAAGCCATAAGGAGGTCTGTCAGATGGGGTATAGCCTCAAGCAATTTTCAGCAGAATGTCACCGCATCCTCAAGCAAGATCCGGGTGTCGAGGGACGCAAGCAAGTATGCGCCCTGGTCCAGCAATTGCTGAAAGACGACAATTTCATCGAGGCGCATCTCAGCGACGACGTTCCCGAGCGCAAAGTACTGTACGAGGACCCCGAACTCGGCTTCTGCATCCTCGGCCACGTCTACCAAGGCGCCAAGGATAGCAACCCGCACGATCACGGGCCGTCCTGGGCGATCTATGGCCAGGCGCGGGGCGAGACGGTGATGACCGATTACGAGCCTGTGGCCCGCCCCGGCGAGGGCAAGCCCGGCAAGGCGCGGCGCATCAAGGACTACACGCTAAAGCCCGGTGCGGCCTATCTCTACAATGAAGGCGACCTACACTCGCCGCGGCGCGACGGCCCGACGCGGCTGATCCGCATCGAGGGCAAGAACATGGAGAAGGTCCAGCGCTTCCCGTACGAGCGCGTCGCGTAACCCCGCTCAGGTCCCAGCCAGCGTTTCAGTCAGGCCGCCGGGCCAAGAATTCTCCCTCTCCGCCCCTGGGGGCGGAGAGGGCCGGTTCTGGCGCAATCGGGGTCAGCTGCCAGCTATGCCCGCGCCACGCCGACGTTGTCGCGCCGCCTCGCAGCGGCCGCGGCTTTGTCGAAATCGACGTCGGTGAGGCCGTAGAGGCGCGCGCCGCCGCTTAGGATCTTGCCGCCAATCTCGGGCGTGATGCTGGAATTGGCCAGCACGCGGGTCGACACATCCGGGAAACTCGAGTCGAAATGCGGGAAATCGCTCGACACGCAGATGTTGTCGGCGCCGCCCAACAGCTCGACTGTCGCACCGACCTCGCGCTCGCCGCTTTCAATCGCCGAGAAGCAGTTGCGTTGCCAATATTCGAGAGGCGACAATTTCAGATAAGGTGCATCGGAATCGTGGTGCTGGCGCAGATCCCATTCGATGCGCCCCAACAGGCCCGGCACCCACCAGCTTTGTGCCTCCAGAAAGGCGACCCGGAGGCGCGGGTAGAACTCGAAGATGCCGCCGAGCATCAGCGCTATTAGCGCCAGCTGCATCTCGGTCGAATGGCTCGCCACATGGCGCATGAAGCGGTTCTCGCCAAAGCGCGGCTCGATCGTCGAATAATAAGAACCGGTCCCCTCGTGGAAACACAACGGCACGTCGAGGTCTTGCAATAGACCGTACAACGGGTCCCAGTAATTCGAGTGCCAGTAGCGACCGTTGACGTAATTGGGCCGCACAAAGGCCCCGACCGCGCCGTAGTCCTTGACGCAGCGATAGAGCTCCTGGCAGGCAAGGTTCACGTCGTGCACGGGCAGCATCGCCGCCATTTTCAATTGGTCGGGGCTATGCTGTACAAAATCGTGCAGCCAATCGTTGTAGGCCCGGCAGATCGCCGCGGAGAACTGCGGGTCCATGTTGTCCCTTGCAAGGAACGCCAGACCGGCAGTCGGGAACAGCACCGCGATGTCGATGCCCTCCATCTCCATGCCCATCACCTGAGCCTCGGCGTCATAGCCGCGCTCGACCGCGAACATCACATTTGTGTTGGCGCGGCGCGATACGAGCGGGCCGCGGGTGCGGTTATATTGTGAGATGTTGCCGTCGTTGCTGGTCGGCATGCCGTCGAAGAACCACAACGGCCGGCCGCGCATTCCGGTCGGGCCGCCGTCGCTGCGCCGCATCGAGGAGGTGACCCGGTGCTTGAAGGCCGGATCGAGGTATTTGTCGAACAGGTCCGGCGGCTCCATGATGTGCATGTCGCAATCGACAAACCGGTATCCCTGTTTCATCCGATCCTCCATTGAAGTCGCGGCTTCAGCATAGGCTTCGCAAAGCTGCCGGGACAAGCTTCGCTCCCGACGTTATCGTGCATGCCTGTGCTGCCACCGCATCGAGGGAGAGCCTGTGCGAACCATCGGCGTTCTCATTATTCAGCGCCTTGGCACCGAGGACCGTTCGAAGATCGACGCGGTCGACCCATCGATCCGAGTGACCGACGCCGGTGGCTGGTTTGATGGCGAATATAGCGAGACCTGGCCTGCCTATACGGCGCAGCGTTACCTGCGACCCGGCTCCGTCGGCGTGGGCACCCGTGAGGAGCGCGATAAGGCCCTTGGCGAAGCCGAGGTAGTCCTCGGAGGGTGGCCGTTTCCGCTCGACCTGCGGGCGCGGGCGCCGCGGCTCAAGTGGTTTCACCAGCGTCCCGCCGGCGCCAGCAACCTGCTGCGCGGCGATCTTTGGGGCAGCGATGTCATCGTCACGACATCGCGCGGCGTCGGCAGCACTCTGGCAATGGCGGAATACGCGCTGGCCGGCATTCTGCACTTCGCCAAGAGCGTCGACCGCGCCGCCCTCGACCGCGGCGGCGCCTTCGACCATCGTGCCTATCGGCCGCTGCTGATCGAAGGCAAGACCGCCTGCGTCGTCGGCGCCGGCGGCATCGGGCGCGAGGTCGGCCGGCTCTGCGCCGCGCTCGGCATGCGGGTCGTCGGTACCAGACGCAACCCGCCGGCCGCGGAACCCCTGCCGCCGGGGTTCAGCGAAGTGGGCGGTGCCGCGGATCTCGACCGGTTTCTGCCGGACAGCGATTTCGTCGTGATCTGTTGCCAATGGACACCGGAGACGGACCGGCTGTTCGACAAGAGCCGCTTTGCCTTGATGAAGCCGGGGAGCGTGCTGGTCAACGTCGCGCGTGGCGAGATCGTCGACGAGGATGCGCTCGCCGAGGCGCTCGAACAGAACCGCTTACGGGGCGTGGTGCTGGATGTTTATGTCGGCGAATTCGAGCACTTGCCGCCGCCGCGCCTGTGGTCCGACCCGAGGGTGCTGATCACCCCCCACGTCTCGGGCGCCAGCGACGAGGACCGCCATGGCGGCATCGAGCTCTTTTGCGAAAATCTGCGCGCCTATATCGCCGGCCGCCCGCTGCGCAATGTGATCGATTGGAGGCGGGGCTATTAGGTCAATAATGACGGTGGTGGGTGTAGCGGTAGTGGCGGCGGTATGCCGAACGCGGCGGGCGTGCCGGCGTCGTGGCAGCGCCGGCAACTGCGCCCAGCCCGCCGCCCACCGCCGCGCCGATGCCGGCGCCATGCCCGCCGCCGGCGATTGCACCGATAACCGCTCCGGCGCCGGCGCCAACGAGCCCCCCTCCGAGCGCGCGCTCACCCGGGTTATAGGGGTCTGCATGGGTTGCCGTCGCCACCAGGCACGCGGCGACAATCACGCTCGCGATCGTTGATTGCTTTCTCATTTGCCGCCTCCGCCAGGCTCCGGCCACAGGTCCTTAGGTAGAGCGAGGAATGCTGGAAAAGATCCTGGCTCAATTCTCTGCTCTGCCGAACAAAAAGTCCGGTATTGCAGTTCCGCTTGCGATCGCCTCGTCAACTGCCACTCAGTCATCGCCGCCTTCGGGCGCGCTCTCCGCCCATCGCTTCATCAGCGTGTTGGAAGGGCGCATCTCGTCGAGCAACTTCTTCGCGGTCTCTATGCCGGCGACCGGCAGACCCTTGGGATCGAGCAGCCCGATCTGAACGAGCACGCTCGCCTGATCCCAGTAGATGTGCTCGTGACAGATCTTATCGCCGCGGAAATTGACGATCGCCACCGTCGGCACCTCGACATATTTGCCGGTCGGCGCGACGCCGGGCAGTAAAAAATCGATTTCGGTGTCGTGCGTGAAACAAAACAGCATCTCGTCGACTATGCGATCCGCGCCCACGGTCCGCGAGATTGGTACCAGCTTGGTGTCGGCCGGCAATTTCGGAATAAAATGATCGGCATAAAATCGGGCCAGGTCGCGCTGACCGACACCGCCGGTCATCACTGGAACATGGTTGACGTAGG
>Ga0126381_100000228_pt1 | contig 63730 bp, 55 predicted proteins | sample PanSoiMetPlot_28_FD_96465 | JGI IMG/M metagenome (GOLD analysis project Ga0126381, IMG submission 96465) | Tropical forest soil microbial communities from Panama - MetaG Plot_28 | ecosystem: Environmental > Terrestrial > Soil > Tropical forest > Bulk soil | place: Panama | collected 2016-02-17 | reverse complement strand
AGATCGTACGTGCTGGTAGTGCGCGGGATAACTAGCAGAAATACCCGTACCCCGCCATAAAAACAAGATGTTAACCAGCCAGTACACAGAAAGAGCTGAGGCGAAACTTTTCTCCGCCCTGCTTTGATCGCGTTCATCTTGCCCGCCGTGGGATTCGGGCGGGAAGACTTTCATCGGTATACCGCCATCGGATACTCGGTGATGCTGGTTTCTGGCGTTGCCATCGGATGGGGACGACCCAAAGTGTTCGTGCCGGCAGCGATCATCGGAGCCGCGGCTCTGGTCGTCCGCTGGCTGGTTTTTTTTCGACCGACGCCCACTCTCCTGCTGACCAACGACTGGACGACCATAGCCGCCGTGGCAGCCGTGGCAGTCATTCTGCTCACCCAGATCTTTCGCGGGGGTAGGGTCACCCACATGCGAATCCAGGGCGCCATTGCGGTCTACCTGTTATTTGGGGCGGCATGGGCCCACGCCTACCATATTGCAGCCGCAACTCATCCTGGAGCGTTCAATTTTCCGCCGGGCGAGCATGCTGAACTGGCGGATTGGAATTACTTCAGCTTTATTACCTTGACCACCGTGGGTTACGGCGATATCACTCCCGTGCATCCCATTGTGCGCACATTGGCGGTTGCCGAGGCGCTTACTGGACAGCTCTTCTTAGCCGTCATGATCGCCAGGCTTGTAGCTATGGAGATAGTATTTTGGCAGGCGAAAGTCTCTTCGGGCCATAACTCCTAAGGAATCCGCTCAGAAACGAAGATGTGAAGCACTCCTGACGAGAGCCTCCAAACTCGTTTGTCCGGGTGATCCCCTTGCTTCGTAGTTTCAACTCAGGAACTGACTCATCCTTCACCGCTGTAGTAGCTTGCAGACGAGCGAACCAAAATGGGAATCTGCGCGGTCGCTTGTCACAGAGATTCTCGAGTCGCTTCTATATATTTTGACTTGAAAAGCAATGGAAGTTTTGGATCCTACAGGTTCACCCTGACATGGAATTCATACGGGGGAGCCGCAGGAGCTGGTGCTTGCACGACGCCGACAGGGTAACTATTCGCAGTTAATCTGGTGAGAATTCATCTTCTAAAGGAGATCATAAGTGAGAAAGTTCATAGCCGTATTAGGTTTTGCATGTCTGGTCGTGACCATGTCTGTGGCCCAAACGGAGTATCCGAAGGTCGAGTTGGCCGGTGGGTACTCCTACGTCAACTTCCATCCTAATCTTGCACCACTGACCAGTCAGAACATGAACGGCGGAGGCGGCGCCTTTGTTTACAACTTCAGCCCCATCTTCGGTATCAAGGCTGACTTCATGGGCTATGCCGTTGGCACCGGTTGGACCCGTCTACTTCAGCAGCAGGGCCTCAACGTGGGCGCTTCCGCCAGCGGAAACATGTTCACGTACATGTTTGGCCCGCAGATCAAGAAGCATTCGGGGAAATTCCAGCCCTTCGGCGAAGCGCTGTTTGGTGCGGCGCATTCCAATGGCTATGCCACTCTTGTCCAGTGCATTCAGAATCAGGGATGCTCGGGCGTCAGCGGCAACAGCAGCAATAACGCCTTCGCCATGGAGTTTGGGGGCGGCCTCGACTATGCACTTTCGGAGCATGTGCAGATTCGTCCGCTTGAAGTCGACTACCTGATGACCCGCTTTGGGTATAAGAGCTATTCGGCAAGCCAGAATAACTTCAAGTACTTTGCCGGCGTCAACTTTACCTTCGGCGGCAGCAAGTAAGCTCAGCATTTTCACCAGGGCTGCGTCCAGTCAGATCTGGTCGCAGCCTTTCTTCAGCTTGCCTCGCCGGTTACGAACGTCGCATCACGGGCGATCTACCTGTAAACCACCTCCTGTGAACCGGCGAAATTCCTATCATCCTGTAAGGAACCGAGTTAGACTTTAGGTAATGGACCGCAAACCCTCGGCTCGTCTGATCATCGCTGACGATCACAGACTGTTGGCGGACGCCTGCAAAGGTCTGTTGGAACCGGAGTTCCACGTGGTGGACATCGTCACCGATGGCCGCAGCCTGCTGAAAACGGCGCTCGCGCTCAAACCGGATGTGATCGTCCTGGACATCACCATGCCCCGGCTGAACGGCCTCGATGCCGGTGAGCAACTCAAACTGAAGCTGCCAGGCGTAAAACTGGTGTTCCTTACTATGAACTCCGCTGCCGACGTTGCGGCCGAGGCCTTCCGCCGCGGCGCCGCCGGCTACGTCTTAAAGCACTCCGCCGCCGAGGAACTGCTCATTGCCATTCGCAAGGTCGTGCAAGGCGAGTCCTACCTGTCGCCCTTAATTGCACGCGAGACAGTAACGTTTCTCTTGAATCAGGGCAAGTCGCGACCAGATGAAAAACGCATCACCAAACGGCAAAGCGAGATACTCCAGCTGCTGGCCGAAGGCATGTCGATGAAGGAAGTCGCCAGCGTCCTCGAGCTTAAGCCGGGAACTGTGGCCTTTCACAAGTACCGCATGATGGAAACTCTGGGAGTTCGGACGAATGCGGAGCTGTTGGAATACGCCATCAAGCGTCAAATGACCTCGGCTTAGAATTACCAGCCTTTTTCCATTCCAGAAAATAGTAGTTTTGCCAGTAGGCATCAGCGGCGCTTGTTGGTAACGTCGCGCTCAGCGCATTCGTTCGCGTCCCCGAGTTTTGTCGCCGATGGAGATCTATACCGTGAGTCCCATCCGATTGTTGCTCGTAGACGATAATCTTGCTGTGCTGGAAGCGCTTGCCGAGCTGCTGCAGCCAGCCTACATCGTCGCCGGTACGGCATCGGACGGAAGCTCGGTTCTGGAACGGGCCACCATCCTGCAGCCCGATCTCATCATCCTCGATATTTCACTGGGAGACATAACCGGTTTCGAAGTTGCCAAGCGGCTGAAGAACGCCGGCATTCCGGCAAAGCTCATCTTCCTGACGGTTCACGAAAACGTCGATTTTGTCCGTGCCGCTTTCGATTTGGGGGCTTACGGTTACGTCTTCAAATCCCGCATTAGCCCCGACCTTATCGAGGCCATCAATACCGCAACCGCGGGTGGGCGTTTCAACTCCGCCGGGTCGCTCGCCTCCAACGGCTCCGGGCGCTAATCCTCGTCTGGCAAGTTTTGCCCAGACCCCTGACAAAGTTAGTAGTATGCGCTCGTCACCGATTGATTTACCTTGAACGGGCGAGCCCATCTTCCAAGGCACCATTGTCAGGATTGCAGAGGCGCTCTGCGGCGTGCTGCCGCCGGCGGGATGGCTTCGCGGCCCCGAAACCAAAGCTGCTAAGGACCGAATCTATGTCCAGCATTCGCCTCAAGATTGTCTTGCTGTTCATCGCATTTGTCTGCCTTCACGCGCAGGCCCAGAAGATCAACGTCACCTACGACAAGCAAGCCGACTTCTCACAGTTCAAGACCTACGCCTGGGAGCCTCATGGCGCCGTTGCCCATCCTATGCTTGCCGCCAATGTGGTTAGCGCGATCGAGCAGGAGCTGAAGGCGCGTGGGCTGCAGAAGGTCGCCATCAACGACAACCCAGCACTTGTCATTCAGATCTATGGCTCCATCGATCAGGACTCGAGCTTCTACTCGAATGACCCGTTGTACATGGCAACTGGCGGCATTCCGCCCTTCGATCCCAGCTTCTCCGGACCGCTTCTGACAGGACAGTATGGCAACACCACTGTCACCATTCACAAGGGACAATTGGTCGTTGACCTCATCGATGCGGCCAACAAGAAACTCGTCTGGCGAGGCATGGCGCAGCAGAACCTGGCGAAGAACAATCCCAACAAGTTACTCAGCCAGGTAAATAACGCGATAACGAAAATGTTCAAGCAGTACCCGGTCAAAGCGGAAGGCTAGGTGCGTCCGTGAGCTGGAAAGCAAAGTTCCATCTGCCGCCTTTGGCTTTGTGCCTGATTGTCGTCGCGCTCCTCGGCCCGGTAGCCGCTGCCGCGCAGGATGTGCGTGTGAACTACAACCGCGCCAAGGATTTCTCCCAGTACCATACCTACGCCTGGGGAGAAAAGCCGAATCCCAACAAGGTGAAGAACCCCTCGATTGCCCACGAAGTATATGAACAGATCAATCTTCAGCTGCAGAAGCGTGGACTGAAACTGGTTCCGGAGTCGCAGAGCCCTGACCTGGTACTGGTTGTGAGCGGGGGATCGAAGGAGCAGACGACCTACAGCGACTACGACCCTTCAGGAACCATTCTGACGGCGGGCACCGATCTCGGCGAGGCTGAGACGACTACCGTCGGCGCGCTGGTAGTCGACATCTATGACGTCAAAGCCAAGCAGGTCGTCTGGCGTGCGACGGCCACCGGCATCCTAAGCAAAAACAATTCAAAAAATCTGGAGCTGGTCGATAGCGCCGTGGAGAAGATGTTTAAGAAGTATCCCTATCCGCTTGCGCTCGATTAGTAACGCTCCGCCGCGAGAGTTTCGAAGTCTTGCGCTTTGCCAACGAGGTGACGTTATGCGCCTGCAGCGCCGATGCTATGTTCTCGTTGTCCTTGTCGTGCTCGTCGCCAAACTGGCGCTTTCCGCCCAGTCCACGCAGACGACGCCGCCCAAGTCCCAGCGTCCGACAGTGGGGTTGGTCCTGCAAGGCGGCGGAGCGCTGGGGCTCGCGCACATCGGCGTCATTTCCTGGCTGGAAGAACATCATATTCCGGTCAACTACGTTGCCGGCACCAGCATGGGCGGGTTAGTGGGAGGCTTGTATGCGACCGGACGCAATTCCGCTGAAGTCCGGGCCGTCGTGAATAGCGTCAACTGGGACCAGGTGCTCTCCGGGCAGACGCCCTTTGACGACCTGTCATTTCGCCGCAAGCAGGATGCGCGCGATTATCCCAACAGTCTCGAATTCGGTATACGTAAAGGATTGCAATTTCCTGAAGGCTTTAATTCCGGCCAGCAGGTTTCGTTGATCCTGGACCAGGTCGCATTGCCGTATTCCGAGATCAAGAGCTTCAACGACCTTCCGATTCCGTTTGCCTGCGTTGCCACCGATCTGGTAAGCGGCAAGCCCAAGGTATTCCGGAGTGGATCCCTGTCCCTGGCTTTGCGCTCCACCATGTCTCTGCCTGGAATTTTCACGCCGGTTCGGACAAAGGATGCCATCTACGCTGATGGCGGACTGCTGAATAACATTCCAGTCGAAGTCGCGAAGGATATGGGTGCAGATTTGACGCTCGCAGTCCATCTGCAGGAGGCACCGCTGCCCGCTGATGCCAATCTATCCTCGTTCGGCGTTCTCAATCAGTCGATCTCGGTGATGATCTCAGCTAACGAACTGCGAAGCATGGAGAGCGCTGACCTGCTGATCTCCGTGCCTCTGCAGAAGTATGGCCTGCTGGACTTCGACAAAGCCGACGAGATCATCAAGATTGGATACGACGCAGCTGCGGCCAAAGCGAAAGTGCTTTTGCCGCTCGCGGTGGACGATGCCAGCTGGAAAGCGTATCTCACGGAGCGCGCATCAAAGCGCAGGACCAATCCTATTCCAACGTTCGTGGCCGTCGAGGGTGTCAACCAGAATCTATCGAATCGCGTGAAAGAACAGATGGCTTCTGTCGTCGGCAAGCCCATCGACTTTAACGAGCTCGATCAGCAGATCATGCACCTGAAGGGAATTGGAAGATTTTCGACCCTCAGCTACTCGTTCGTCGAGGAGAACGGCAAGCAGGGTCTGCTGATCAGGACGGAAGAAAACGCTTATGGGCCGCCGATCGTCAGGCCGCTGATCCTGATCGATGGCTCCAGTCTCGATAACGTCACCTTCAATCTGGGAGCCAGAATCACCTATCTCGACTTTGGTGGCTTCCGCTCCGAATGGCGTAACGACATTATTCTCTTCTCGCAGTACGGATTGCGATCAGAGTATTACCATCCCTTCACGCCGCTCACCCACTGGTTCATCGCCCCCCGCGGACTGGCTGAGGACGACCCATTTTATCTCTACCAGAACAACAAATTGGTTTCCATCTACCGCGTTCGCGACGCCGGTGGCGGCGCCGATGTGGGCTATGTCTTCGGAACCACCGGCGAAATTCGCATGGGCTACGAGGGCGGCTGGCAGCACTTCTCGCCACAAATCGGAAATACGAACCAGCTGCCCACCTTCTCCGGCGGCTATGGACGAGCAAGGCTGCAATACACCCTGGACCGCCTGGATAATGCTGTGATCCCTCGCGCGGGACAAGCGGTTAAAGCGGACTTCTATTGGACAAATGCCAGTCCGATTGCGACCGGCGCGTATCCCGTCCTCGAGGGCTACTCGCAGAATTACTTCCGCATCAGTCAGCCCTCCACAATTTTCCTGAGCGGCTATGCCGGTACAACGCTTAACAACTACAACACCGGTCTGCCGCAATTCTCATTGGGAGGATCGCGGCGCCTGGTCGCGTACGGCACGAATGAGTTGCTGATGGACGAGTACTTCCTCTTCCAGTTGGGATACATCCGGGAAATGGCAAAGCTGCCACCGCTGCTGGGCAGCGGCGTGTATTTTCTCGGTTTGTATGAGGCGGCGCAGGTTTATGGTCCGCCGCACAGCATGATCAACCAGGCCTCGGGGTTTCCAACCGATGCCGCGGCCGGCATTGTGGTGAACACCATCTTCGGCCCGGTCGAGGCGGCGTACGCTTACGGCGACACCGGCCATCACAAGTTTTTCTTCCGCGTCGGCCGGCTGTTCTGATTACCTGGGACCAGCGCCAAGTGGGCCGTGGGGAGCGGCAGATATCTCTCAATTAAGCTGTTTGCAAACTGGCCATTTCGAGCGAAAATGCCACAGCGCTGTTCTACACGCCGGACGACCGCTCTACTGCAGTACACCGTCTCTGAGATGACCCGACCGGGAGGAGCCCGCCATGATTCGTCTCATCCGTGAGTTGCTACGGCCGTATCGCGGCAAGCTCCTGATCATTCTGGCAGCAATGCTGGTGGAGACCGTCATGAGCCTGGCCAGCCCGTGGCCGCTGAAGGTCATCATTGACAACGTCATCGACCATCGCAAGCTACCTCATGTGTTGGATGTCATTGTCCGACCTATGTTGGAGCATGGAAATAAGTTACGCGTGGCCGGACTGGCCGCGGCTGCGTTTATCGTGATTGCTCTCGTGGGTGCCCTGGCCAGCTATATCGATAACTATTACACCGAAAGCGTAGGTCAGTGGGTCGCGCATGATCTGCGCATGCGCACCTATCATCACCTCCAGCGGCTTTCGCTCGGTTTTTACAACACGCATCAGACCGGCACCCTGCTCAGCACAATCACCACCGATATCGAGACCATTCAGGATTTCGCCTCCTCCTCCACCCTCGACATCCTCATTGACATGCTGACGATTGTGTCGATGCTGGGGCTGATGTTCTGGCTCAACTGGGATTTCACGCTCATTGCCGTGGCGGTGACGCCTTTCATGCTGTTCTTCATTTCCCGCTTCAAGAAGGCGGTGAAGAAAGCGACGCACCAGGTTCGAAAGGAAGAGTCGGAAATCGTTGCAGTGGTGCAGCAAGGGCTGGAATCGATGCAGGTGATCGAGGCGTTTGGCCGCCAGGACATGGAGCAGCAGGCGCTGGCCGAAGTCAGCCGCGCTACCGTGAACGCCGCTCTCAAGGCCCGCAAGGTAAAGTCATTACTCTCGCCTATTGTCACCATCACAGTCGCATTCTGCACCGCAATCGTGCTGTGGCGTGGCGCAGCGCTGATCCTCGCTGGTGTAATGACAGTCGGCGCGCTGACCGTCTATCTTTCGTACCTGACGAAATTCTTCAAGCCGGTAAAAGACCTTGCCACCACCACGAACGCCATCGCGCAAGCCGCAGTCGGCGTCGAGCGCGTGCAGGCTATCTTGGAAACGGACACCATCCTTCCCGAGCGCTCCGACGCCTTTGAACCGCGCTTCTTGAAGGGCAATATCGATTTCGAACACGTTGCCTTCGGCTACACCGCCGACGCTCCCGTGCTCAAAGATGTGAACTTCAAAATTGAAGCGGGTCAGATGGTAGGCGTTGTCGGCCCGACCGGCAGCGGGAAGTCGACGGTCGTCAGCTTAATCCCGCGTTTCTATGATCCGACGGCGGGCTCGGTGAAGATCGACGGCCGCGATGTCCGTGGCTACAAAGTCAACCCTCTTCGCGAGCAGATCGGCTACGTCTTGCAGGACACGGTGCTCTTCCGCGGCACGATTCTGGAGAACATCGCCTTCGGCCGGCCTAATGCAACGCGGGAAGAGATCGTCGACGCCGCCCGGCTCGCCAATGCCGACGAGTTCATCCAGCGCATGCCGAAAGGTTATGACACCATGGTCGGCGAACGCGGCTCGACCCTGTCGGGCGGTCAGCGCCAGCGCATCGGCATCGCTCGCGTCATGGTCCGCAACAGCCCGATTCTATTGCTCGATGAGCCTACGGCAGCGCTGGACAGCGAATCGGAAAAGCTGGTTATTGAGGCGCTGGAACGCTTGATGAAGGGTCGAACGGTTATCACCATCGCCCATCGCCTCAGCACCATTCGCGATGCCAATAAAATTATCGTTATCAGCGGCGGTGTTGTGGCCGAGAGCGGCAATCACGATGAACTGATGACGCTGAACGGAATCTACGCTGGTCTGCATCGCACGCAGTTTGACTCGGCCACGGCGAAAGCATAATCATCTTCACCACGGGGACACGGAGAGCACCGGGAAAGGGAAGACCAAAATATCCAACTCCGTGTGCTCCGCGCCTCCGTGGTGAATTTTCGATAAGCAGTAGAGGGAGCCCTATGTCGCGCTATCTTGTCGTTCTTCCCGACGACTCCTCGCAGCCCATTCTCGACGCCATCAACCACGCCAAGAAATCTCTGCGCATAAAGATGTTTCTGTTCTCCGATCACCAGCTTCTTCATGCCGTGATCTCTGCTCATCGCCGCGGAGTGAAAGTGCGCATCATGCTGAATCCTGCGCGTCGCAGCGGCGAGAAAGAGAACAGCGAAACGCGCAAGCTTCTGACCGATGCGGCCATCGAGGTCATCGACAGCAACCCTGCCTTCGACGTCACTCATGAGAAGTCGATGGTTGTCGACGATCACACCGCTTTCATTCAGTCGCTGAACTGGGAGACGAAGAACCTGACCGAAACGCGCGACTACGCCGTCGTCACCTCGCACGCGCACGAAGTGAAAGAAGTCATTCAGTGCTTCGACGCCGACTGGGAGCGGCAGAAGTTCGAACCATGTGATCAACAGCATCTGATCTGGTGTATCGGCAATGGCCGGCAGAGGATCGGGCAATTTATTGACGAGGCGAAGCACTCGCTATGGGTGCAGAACGAGCGTTACCAGGACCCTGTCATCATCGAGCGCCTGGTGCGCGCCAGTGAGCGCGGTGTGAAAGTTCATGTCCTGGCCAGGCCGCCGCACAAGCTGAAGAAGGAGAAGCTGGTTGAAGCCGTCGGCGGCATGCGCATCATGGACGATGTTGGTATCAAGGTCCACAAGCTCAAAGGTCTCAAGTTGCATGCCAAGCTGCTGTTCGCCGACGGCGTCCGCGCCATCATTGGCTCGATCAACCTGGCCCCTGGAAGTTTCGACAGCCGTCGCGAGCTGGCCATCGAGGTCCGCGACCCGGAAGTCATGGACCGCCTGCATACGGTCGTGCATCACGATTGGAAGAATTCGCGGCCTCTGGATCTGAGCGACGAAGGCTTATTGGCGGAACTGGAAGACAAGGACAGCAACGTGATGGAGGACCTTGCCCTGGACCACGGCACGGACTGAGAGGGTTTATTTTTCCCACGCAAAAATGCGCTTCCAATCGTTCTTCATGCTGATGACGATCCAGCCCTTGGACTTTGCCTCGTCATAAAGCGCTTGCGTAAAGGTACCGATGTCAGTTGACGGCAGGCCGTGCGCCGGTCCATAAGCATATTCACGCTGCGCATCGTCATGCAGCACAATCATCTCCAGGTTTGACCCGCCGCCGGCCTGCGTATACTCCAGCATCTGCTGGTCGCCGGTGGAGTTTCCAAATGCCGCTTTCGGATGACGGCCGATAAACAGATAGATGTCCTCAGGCTTACCGGCAAAATTGTTGTTCAAAAGCCCCTTTGCCGGCCTCACCAGAATTCCCTGGCCTTCCTGGTTGTAGGTGTACTGTGTCTCGACCGCTGAGCCAATGATCTGCTGCCGGGCGATGCCGTACACCGGCTCGGCATAGGAACGCACAAAATCCTGGCCGCCTCCGGTCACGATGTAAGTCTGGTACCCGTTCGCGCGAAGATACCGCATCGTTTCCAGCATCGGCTGGTAAATGAGATCGGTATAGGGGCGATGCCAGCGTTCATCTCTTGCTTTGCTCAGCCAATCCTTCGCGATGTTTTGGAATGCTTCCGTGGACATTCCTGTATGCGTAACCACGAAAATCTCTCCGAACTCCTTTCCCGTGAACTTCGACATCGCAGCCTGGTCTCCAGCAATGATCGACTTGAACGGCTCGCTTGTCTTCCACTCGGGATGCTGAGGCGCAAGCTCCTTAATTCGCTCGAAGGCGAAGATCATCTCCGTATACATCGGATGCTCGACCCAGGTAGTGCCGTCCTGATCGAAAGTCGCAAAGCGTTCCTCAGGGGGCACATAATTCGCGCTGCCCTGGTCCGTAGTCGCGCGCACGAAGTTGAAGATGGCTTGCTTGGCAGGGCCGTCGTTCCAGGAAGGCAGCGGATCGCTTTGCGCCGCCGCGAAAGCGGCGAGGAGCAGGGCGCAGAGGATCAATCGAACGGAAGCGAAGCACAGTTTTCCTGAATGTCTCATGATGAGAAATCCTCACCGCCAACATATTAGCGAACTGCTGCGCCTTGTTAGAAGGAAGCTTCTACTCCTATCAGCGGCACCGTTTGCATCAGGTGCAGGTCTTTCCTCCCTTCAATCGGCATGTGGCGTATTTCGTCAGAGCGGGAAGGAAGATAGCAAGGTAGCAGGGCGATGTCGTCTTGATTGAGGTCAGCCGGCAGTTGCGTGGTTCGGTTGGAGCACCTTCTTCAGTAGTGCGGACTACTTCTTACCACGATAGAGTCCCGCGATACCGAACGTATACGGCGTCCACGATGCTTCAATGAAACCTGCCTCGCGCATGCGTTGCAGCATTTCCTCCGGAGAAGGAAAGCGCAGGACCGATGCCGGCAAATAGGAGTATGGCCCACGCACTCCGGAGATGACGTTCCCGATTGCCGGCAGCACGCGGCGAAAGTACACGCGATAGATCTCCCCCAGCAGACCCTTCGGCTCGCCGAAATCAAGAATGGCAACCTCTCCTCCCGGTGCAAGCATGCGATAGATCTCTTGGAGCCCCCGATCGTAATTGGCCAGGTTGCGGAAGCCGAAGGCCGTCGTTACCAAATGAAACTTGCCGGAGCTGAAGGGGAGGTTCAAGGCATCGGCTTCAATCCAGCGAACGTTTCGACGGCCCGACTTCTGACGAGCGCGCACCAGCATGGCGTGAGAAAAATCCGCTCCGAACAAGGTGCCGCTTGGCATGCGGCGCTGCAATGCGAATGTCATGTCGCCCGTGCCGCAGCATAGATCCAATACCTGAACACCGGGACGGCGCAGCAGGTCGGCAAAGGCGCGTGCCGTGCGGTTCCACCACAGTCGATCGACGTTCATCGATAGCACGTGATTCAGCAGGTCGTAACGCGGCGCGATGGAGGTGAACATCTCGCGCACTGCCGCCGAGGCTGAGGCTTCGTCGCGCGCTCCAGTAGGCACCGCGCCTACAATGCGCTCCGTACTTTTCTGTGATTTCAATTCCGTGGACACTCTATGCCTTCGACATTTGCGTGATCTGCTTCACGGCCGTGATCACGGTTTGCGGGGGCACATTGTTAACGATCCGAACCTCTCCGATTGCGCTCGGCAGGACAAAATGTGGCATGCCGCCAAGCGTCTTTTTGTCGGCGAGGAGCCGCCTCACAATGCGCTTTCCGTCGACCTTTACCGCAGGCAGTGGACCGTAATCTTCTACCAGAGAGATGATGCGTTGTGATGCTTCCGCATCGGTCACGCCCATGTCTGTGCCGATCAAACTGGCTGCGATCATCCCCCAGCCTACCGCCTCGCCGTGGAGCAGCTGTGTATAGTTGGTCTCCGACTCCAGGGCATGACCGATGGTATGCCCAAAGTTCAAAATGCGACGCTCACCGCCCTCGCGTTCGTCGGCGCTCACGACATCGGCTTTTACACGAATGCAGTCGGCAATTAACGTTTCCAGCAACCCTCCGTCACGTCGCAGCAACGCTTCACGGTGTGTCTCCATCGATTCAAAGATCGCCGGATTACGAATTACGCCGTATTTCATGGCCTCGAACAGGCCCGAGCGGTACTCGCGTTCTGGCAGCGTAGTGAGCGCGTCGGGATCGACGAGCACCGCCAATGGCTGATGAAAAGTTCCGAGCAGGTTCTTGCCTGCCTTCAGATTTACTCCGGTCTTGCCACCGATGGCCGAATCCACTTGTGCCAGCAATGTGGTAGGAAGCTGCACGACGGGAATTCCACGCATGTAAACAGAGGCGAGAAAGGCGCCGACGTCCCCCACCACTCCGCCACCCAAAGCAAGCAGAACCGAGCGCCGGTCGGCGCCAAGACCAACCAGCTTCGCCGCCAGCTTCTCAAGCTCGGCCAGAGTCTTTGAGCGCTCGCCATCGGGCATGACGATCATCTCAACCTTGCGCTTAGCTTTTTTGAAGCCTCGCTCCAGACTGGCCGCGCAATGCTTTCGTATTGGCGGAGCCGTCAGCACAAAGAGGCGCGCATCGTCCGGGATAAAATCACGCAACGTCGCACCGGCGGAACGAAGCAGCCCGCCTTCGACCAGCACTTCATACGAGCGCGATTGAGTTTGGACAGGAATGCGAATCAAGGCTCTAGTGTAATGGATGAAACCGGGATGTGAGTGAAGAGGCGTTTCTGGAGGTGCGCCGTTGCCGGCTTTTTCAGCCTTGTCATCATGAGGAGGGCTTCAGCCGGCGAGGAGTCTGCGTTTCAATACAGTAAATATTTCACCCGAAGATCCGTGAAGTCATCGAGCTTGTCGCGCCAGTCGGCGGCGATGCGGTTGGGATCTTCACCGGCCTGCAACGCGGCGAACACCGCCTTGTTTGCCAGCAACGTGTTCATCTTGCTCATGTCGTAGCCAAGCGGGTACAGCTTATGCAGCGCGGCAGCGAGCTCAATTCCCAGCTCCGGAGCGTCAAGTTGATCGCGGTTGGTCACGATGATGTTCACGCCGTAACAGTCACGGCGAGCGAAGAGGCCCGCGGTGGGAGTGAACGTTGTCGGCACGAAGCGAACTCCGGGAATCTCACGCGCATTCAGGTAGCCGGCCAGCTCCTTCGCGATGAAGTACGGCGAGCCGATCACCTGGAATGGCATATCGGTTCCGCGTCCGACGGAGACGTTCGTGCTCTCGATCAGCGCCACCGCCGGGTACAACGTAGCCTGCTCGAGGGTGCGAAGGTTGGGCGAGGGGTTTACCCAGGTCGCACCGGTTGAGTCGAACCAGTCGCCGCGCAGCCAGCCGCGCATGGGAATAACCGTCAGGTCGGCGTCGATGTGCTTCTCATCATTGAACAGCTTTGCCAACTCACCCATAGTCATCCCGTGCCGCACGGGAAGAGGGAAGTAGTTGACGAAGCTTTCCTGCCCGGCATCGGATATTGGTCCCTGAACATAGGCGCCGGTGATGGGATTGGGGCGATCGAGCACCACGATGGGTTTCTTCGCCTTGGCGGCGGCTTCGAGGAAATATCCCAGCGTCGTTTCGTAGGTGTAAAAGCGCGCTCCAGCGTCCTGGAGGTCGAAGACAATCACGTCGAGCTTGCGAATGACGTCCATCGGCGGACGGCGCTTGGCGTCACTCTCGCCGTAGACGCTGTAGATCGGCACACCTGTGATGCCGTCCTTGGAATTGCCGATCTCCGTTGTATCGGCGGTACCCTGCGGGCCGTGCTCCGGGGTGAAAATCGCCTCCAGCTTGATACCCGGCGCTTGCCAGATAACGTCGATGGTGCGCTTGCCGCGGCTATCGAGACCGGCCTGGTTCGTCACCAGCCCTACACGAGGCGTCGTTACGTTGGGAACTTTCAGCGGATCGAATTTGCGTTCCTCCAGCGCATCAATGCCGAGCAGCACCTTGCCATTGCGAACCAGGATCCGGCGCGCCGCCATCTGGGTTTCGTTGTAGCCGGTGATGCGCGCCAGCCGCGTCTTCTGCTCTTCAGTAGGATCGAGGTTGAGGGCGGCGGCGACTGCGGTCGCAATTTCCGTCCGAAGGCCGATCACGTTGCCGTCCTTCACCAAGGTTGAGTTCGTGAGCAGGATGATGTAGGTGTTCGTCGTCGGGTCGATCCACAACGACGTGCCGGTAAAGCCGGTATGTCCGAAGGAGCCCACGGGAAGCAGTTCTCCGCGATTGGACGAGAATGGCGAGTCAATGTCCCAGCCAAGCCCGCGTACGTTGGCCATGTTCGCCGGCTGCTGTGGCGTCGTCATCTTCTCTACGATCAGGGGCGAGAGGATGGGGGCGCCGCCGTTCAGGATGCATTGGGCGAACTTGGCGACATCATCGGCGGTGGAGAACACCCCGGCATCGCCGGAGACTCCGTTCATCTGGCGGGCGGTTGGATCGTGGACTGTGCCGCGCAATGTCTGGCCGGTGTGCTCGTCGCGCTGCGTGGCCGCCGTTCGCGGCCCCCAGGAGGCGGGAGGGTTGAAGCGCGTCGAGGACATTCCTAAGGGGCCGAAGACGTACGTCTGAGCGTACTGGTCGAGCGGCATGCCGCCGACCTTCTCTACCAGTTCGCCGAGAACCACGAAGCCCACATCGCTATACAGGAATGTCGAGCCGGGAGGATTGACCAGCTTCGCGGCATTGGCGCGACTGTAGCCTTCCGCTGTCCCATTCCACGGCTGCTTGAAGTCGAGGTCGGCAGGCAAGCCGGAATAGTGCGTAAGCAGCATGCGGATGGTCACGTCCTCTTTGCCGTTCTGGGCAAAGTCGGGAATGTACTTGGCGATCGGATCATTGAGCTTGATCTGGCCGAGTTGCTCCAGGCGCATGACACAGGTTGTCGTGGCGACGACCTTGGTGAGCGAGGCGAGATCAAAGATCGTGTCGACCGTCATCGGCTCTGGATTCGGGGCAGCGGTGCGATTGCCGAATGCCTTCCGATAGACGACTGAGCCGTTGTGAGCCACGAGCAACACCGCGCCTGCCGTGTTGTTGTTGGCGATGCCATTCTTGATGATTGCGTCAAGCGCGGCGAAGCCGGTCGGAGCTTCGCCGGCGGGCTTGGCAGGCGCGGGCGTTCCCACGCTCGGCGGTTGCGATGTGTCCGTTGCCGCGCCCGCAGCCTGAGGTTTTGTATTCTGGGGCGGTGCTGACTTCTGCGCCAGAACAATGACGCCGGCGAGGAGGACGAAGCAGACAGAGACCAGCACGATGGCTGGCCGGCGCAGACGCGGGCTCAAGAAAACCTTTCCAGAAGAGATTGTGACCCGCAGTTATGCGGGAAAGCTATTATAAGTTGCGCTGTGCGTCCGCTGCACGGAAGAGGATTCTTGGATCGATCATCGCAAGACATAGTCTCACCGCGTCCCGCATTCGCGAAGCAGGAGCAACAGTTCGCGCGCGCATTCGCTCTCCTGCGCGACGCCATTTTGCAGCGCACATTTCCAGGCGCCGCGTTGGCAGTCACGTATCAGGGCGATCTGATTGCTTCGCAGGGCTTTGGACAGTTTACCTACGAGGGCAATTCGCCTGAGGTCCATGCGGACACAATCTTCGATCTGGCCTCACTGACCAAGGTCGTAGCTACTACGCCGATTGCGATGCTGCTGCATGAGCGCGGCAAACTTGACCTCGACGAGCCACTCGCCAGGACGATGCCTGAGTTCGTCTCAATGGCGCCCAAGCATCAGCAGTCACAGCGAGCAGCGGTGACCATTCGCATGCTGCTCGCCCATTCCAGTGGATTGCCTGCCTACGAAAGGCTGTACGAATTTGCCAACACCCATCGCGACCTGGTCCATGGAGCAATGACGGCTCGGCTCACCGCAGCTCCCGGCACACGCGCCGAGTATAGTGACGTCGGTTTCATCCTCCTGGGCGAGGTGCTGGCCAGCAAAGCCGGCCTGCCGCTCGATCTATTCGCACGCCAGGAGATCTTCACGCCATTGGGGATGTCGCGTACGCGTTTCAAGCCGCCGGCGGAGTGGAAATCGGAAATGCCTCCCACGGAAAACGACGAGAAGTTTCGCGGACGCGTGATTCAAGGCGAGGTCAATGACGAGAACGCATACGTGATGGCGGGAGTTGCCGGACATGCGGGTGTCTTCGCGTCCGCTACCGATCTATCGCGCTTTGCCGAATGCATGTTGCGGGGAGGGTCGCCGATCCTGAGGCATGAAACCGTGAAGCTGTTCACCCAGCGCGAATCCTCGACGCTTGGCACTACCCGGGCACTGGGTTGGGATACGCGTTCACGACCGGAATCGTCTTCCGGCCGGTTCTTCTCGCCCACGGCATTCGGACATCTCGGCTTCACCGGCACATCTTTGTGGATCGATCCCGACCGCAAACTGTCCGTGACTCTGCTGACCAACCGGACGTGGCCCGATCGCGCGTCCCAGGACATTCGGCAGCTTCGTCCGGCAGTTCATGACGCCATTGTCGAGGCGCTGGAAGGGAAGTGAAATTGGCCTGCGCGTGAAAATCGCGGTACGCCATCTTGCGCCGCCGAACCTGAAGGCCGGCAGAATCAACCCTGATATGTACTCTTCGGCGTCTGCCCTCATCTAATCCTTGTAGGGAAAGTTTTTGGGAGGTTAACTTGGCATTAAGCGCCGCTTGGCAAAATTGGCGTTGGACCGAGAGGACTCCGATGCGCCGCTGGTACGTGCCACTCACACTCTTAGGACTGGGAAGCATAGGCGCGCTCTTGATGAGCGAGCGAGGACGGGCTGCACTGCGCGCCTTGTTTGAACGTTTCCAAGAGGCTCCGGAGAAGCTGCTGGAGATCAACGACACTCTTCAAGCCGAGTTGGATCATATCCAGATGACGCTCGATCAGATTGCCGAGTCGCTGGATCTTAATCCTGAACTCGGACATTGATTGTCGAACAGGTCGATATTACGCGGCAGGGTCCTCCCGCGCTGGATCTGCCAGCGCCTGGCCCAGTTATTGCTCGAACAGTTCCTGTAACCAGCTCTCGATCGTCATCCGCATCTCCGTAACATGCCCCTCGAAAAAATGATCGCCGGGCACAAACACTAACTCCTTCGGCTCGGCAGCCTGTGCGACAACTTCCTCCAACGCCGCATGCGGACCGTATTGATCGCGGTCACCGCTGACAAAAAGCTTTGGCTTGTGACATTCGCGCAGAAAGGAATACGAGTACAGGCGGCCCTCCGCCTCTACCGGCGTGCCAATCGAAATCAGCGCCTTTACATCGGGGTCGGGACAGGCGGCAAGCAGTCCGGTGGCGGAGCCAAAAGAAAATCCCGCGAAAATCATGGGCAGATGATACTCGTGCTTTAGCCATGCGAGGGCGGTTTGGACATCTTCGATCTCGCCGCGCCCTTCGTCGTGTTTTCCGCCGCTCAATCCGGTACCACGAAAATTGAAGCGCAGCACTGGAAAGCCGAATGAGTTCAGCGCTTTCATCGCATGGAAGACGACCTTGTTGTGCATTGTCCCGCCGCCCAGCGGATGCGGGTGACAGACCAGCCCTGCGTGAGTTGCAGCTGGAGTGCCGGCGTTGAGCAGCGCCTCAAGGCGGCCGGCCGGGCCCTCCAGGAAGAATGAACGGATTGCAGGCTGCGAGATCACGAATTGTCCTTCCATCGGGAATGTTGTTTTTTCACCACAGAGACACGGAGAACACAGAGAAAAAGGAATACGAAAACCTCTGTGTCTCTGTGGTGAACTACTGCTTTGAAAAGGCAGGAGCGCGGCCTCACGCCAGAAAAGCTTCAGCCCCGCGGGCTCGCTATTCACCGCGGGGCTTAAGTGGCCGTGATGTCTCCACCACTGAGCCGTAGATAATCTACCTCAGTTCGGGTCATTGTGTGTCAAAGTTGCGCAAAAAAGTCGCGTCATTTCATGTCATCGCGCAGCTGCCGAAGTCACCGCGTGATGCGGCAGTGTCTCGGGCATCTCGGAAACGTTCCAAGCCCATGCGGCAAGCAGGGCTGCGCCTTCGTTGATCTGAACGGGGATCACTTTGTCGAAGGTGTCGGTCTGGCTGTGATGCGCCTCGCGATAATGCGCGGGAAGCTGCACGCAGAAGTAAGCCGGGACGCCTTCTTCGAGGAAGGCAACGTGATCGGAGGAACTGAAATAACGATCACTCAGCGGCTCCAGCTGGAAGACGTCCTGGAGAGGCTTGTAGATTTCCTGCATCAGAGGAACGGTTTCGGACAGGTTCTCGAGGGCGATGCTGAACACTTTTCCCGTTCCCGTGTCGTGAACCAGTACCGCGTCCATCTTCGGTACCTCTGACGCATGCTGGCGCAGAAACGTCTCCACCCCAACGCCACCTTGTTCTTCGCCGGTGAAGAGGACGAAGGTGATCGTCCGCTTCGGCTTCCAGCCGAGTGCCTTCAGCGTGCGCGCCGCTTCCAGCGTGGCCATCGCGCCGGTGCCGTTATCGAGCGCGCCCTGCCCCAGGTCCCACGAGTCCAGATGGCCGCCGATGATGACGCGCTCGTCAGGGCGCTCGCTGCCCTTGATCTCCGCGACTGTGATGGACGCCGGAACCGGCTTGTCGGTGAACGAATCCTTCAGGTTGAACTTCATCGTGACCGGCCCGGCCTGGAGCAGGCGATAGAGCAGGGAATAGTTCTCGTGCGTCATGAAAGCGAGGGGGACTTGTGTCTGGTTATAGCGCGGAAAGCCGCCGCCCATGTTGTAAAGGCTGTCGGTCTTGCCGCTATCTAGTATGACCAGCGCCGGCCCCTCGGCTTCAATCAGCCGCAGCAGTTGAATGCGATCCTTGTAGGTCATGCCACCTTCGGCCTTGCCCTGCGACGGAGGAATCACGGCGTCGTATGCGTTGGCGGGATTGGGATCCAGCTTCGAAAGGTCCGCGGGGTTGCGCATGACGATCATGCCCTTCAGCTTGCCTTTGTACTGATCGAAGTCGGACATCTTCTCCACGTTCAGAGCAATGACGTTGCCACTGACCTCCGCGTCGGTGCCTTTACTCCACCCGAAGGCGTGAATGCCTAAGCGTTGCTGAATGGGACTGGTGATCTCGGCCGTCTCCAGTCCGCGGGTCCAGCCATGATCGATTTGCGTCGTCTCCAGGTGCGCGTCCACGCCGTAGTCCTGAAAGCGCTTGCGCGTCCACTCGCTGGCCGCCTGCATCTGCGGCGAGCCGGTGAGGCGCGGGCCGATCTGCGTGGTGAGATACTCCAGATTCTTCATCAGTTCGGAGTGGGCCTTCACCTCCTCGGCGATCTTCTGATCGGCCGCTTCCATTGCCTGGCGATAGGCGTCACGCTGTTGGGGAGTTCGCTGCGGCTCGGGAGGCGAAGTTTGTGAAACGGCTCGTGGGCACAGCGCAAAGCTGAACAGGATCAAGGCGAAAGACGCCGGCAACCGGCGACAAAGTGGAGTCATTCAGGCTTCCTCGGATGAAATCAGCAGGAACCTTGATAATAGCGGCTGCTTCACACTTTGTGCCACTCTTCGGCGGTCTATCGGGATGAGTGGACAAACGCTTTTGTCAGATCGCCCAATTCCTGCGATCAACAAAGGTTGGCGGCTCATAGGTCTTGCCGCGTGCCAGCTGCCGGTCCTCACGTTTCGAGCTCCACAGCAGGATGGGCCCGGTGACGGCTCGCACGGTGCGGGTGGCAGCACCGAACTCCGTCTCGATCTCCCGGCGCAAGTCGCGAATCCTGGCGGCGATCGCGCTGTTGGTCCGCTTCAGGCGCTTTTCCATGGCCCAGAGCGCCGCGTTATAGGTCGTCCGCAGCTTTACAGTTTCATTGGCGACACGCTGACGGACGCGGAGGTCAGGATGGTCGTGATACCGCTTCCAGCCCTGGAAAATGGTGTCGCAGATGCGAAACAGGCTCGGGCCATTGCGTTCAAAATCGAAGCGGAAGGCCCAGTCGAGCAGGCGCTTGGAATCGTCGCGTGAAATTGCGGCGTGCTGGAAGTTGAACTTGTATTGGCCGTGAATGTCGGCAAGATCGACATCGTCGAGCATTCTCCCCTCGCGCTGCATCTGTTCGAACAAGGGCGTTCCGGGCACCGGAGTGTAGAGCATGAACTGGTGGAAGTCGGTCCCATGGGCGACGGCATGCTCGATCTCTTCGCGCAGGTTCTCCGGAGTGTGATGCTCCAGCCCAACGATGGTCGATCCCAGCAGCTTGATACCATGTTGGCGCAACTCGGCGGCAAGTGTCCGCGTGTCGGTATCGCGCAGCTTGACATATGACGATTGCGGCGACTCCAGTCCCATCCAGATCCACGACACGCCGAGCTCCACCAGTTCCTCGATGCGGTATTTGCGGATTGCATTGGCCGACGAGAAGACGTATAGCGACCAGCTTTTATGCGCCTGCTTCATGCGCGCCAGCAGCTGCATGGCTCGCGGCCGGTTGAGCAAAAAGTTTTCGTCCATCATGAAGAATGAACAGACCTTCATGGAAGCTTCCATCCGCTCCATGACGTCGAACAGCTCGTCTCCCGACTCATAGAAGTTGCGGCTTTTTCCCTTACCGCCGAAGAATGCCGAGGTCGTGCAGAAGTTACATCCCATGGGACAGCCCACCGACGGAATGATGGTTGCCGCGGTATCGCGCGGATCATCAGGAACTCTCATTCCCAGCACTCGCATGCCGAAGCCGGAGAGGATCTCGGGATGAGCAATCGGGCCGGCCGGATCTTCGCCGAGGTAACGCCGCATCCAGGCGATGCCTTCGCCGCGCACCACGTAGTCAGCATCGATTAATTTGTCGAGGCCCGGAATTGCGGCAACGTGTCCGCCGACGAGGATGGTCGATTGGGGAGAGAGTCGGCGCACGCGGCGGCACATCTCGCGCACCTTGCCGAAATTGGGGATGATGCCGGAGATGCCGACAATGTCGTATTCGGCCGACGTAAGTTCATGCTCGAAACGCTCCAAAGTGGGGAAGTCGAGTAGCGTGCTGGGAGCGGAGAGGTTATGTTGGATCATCATCAATCCCCAGGAGCGATGGAACATGCGTAGCGAAAAACTGCCCTGTTCGCGCGTGACCTGGTTGTGATACAGCTCCATGGGATTGATGACGCGGCTGCCGAATTCGTCGTCGCGCGCGTAGGGCCCGAAGACCGAGCTCAAGAGCACGCGGGCCTGAGTGCCTTTGGGATGTTGCGGGATCACATCCTCTGCAACGGTGGAGATCATGAAGCCATCATAGGAAGGACGCGCGCCGGGGTTCCGTGATATGTGTAACGTTTTAGCGCGAAATGACAGAACTATTACATACCCTTCTTACTTCGGAGAAACAAAGCAGCAACGCTCGCGAATGCCATTCATAGGGAACCGGGAACACCGCGAAATTAATCCGTGGCTGATTGCCATCGCCGTCATGTCGAGCACTTTTATGGAGGTGTTGGACACGACGGTGGTCAATGTGTCGCTGCCGCACATTGCCGGCAGCCTCTCGTCGACCAATGACGAAGCCACCTGGACGCTGACGTCGTATCTCGTCGCCAACGCGATCATCCTTCCGATGACCGGCTGGCTCGCCGGCCGCTTCGGACGCAAGCGCCTGCTGATGATGTCCGTCACCGGCTTTACTGTGGCATCGTTTCTCTGCGGGCTGGCCCCCAGTTTGCCTTTCCTCATCATTTGCCGCGTTATCCAGGGAGCGTGCGGCGGCGGGCTGCAACCGCTTTCACAAGCGATCCTGATGGAGTCGTTCCCGGCGGAGAAGCGCGGGCAGGCGATGGCCTTCTGGGCGCTGGGCATCGTGGTGGCGCCCATGCTGGGGCCGGTTGCGGGCGGATGGCTTACCGACAATTACAGCTGGCGCTGGGTCTTCTATATCAACGTGCCGATCGGCGTGGTCGCGCTCATTCTCACCGAGATCTTCATCTTCGATCCGCCGTATCTGCGACGGGCGAAAACCGGCATCGACTACTGGGGAATCGGCCTGCTGGCGCTTGGCATCGGCAGCCTGCAGATCATGCTGGACAAGGGCCAGGAGGACGACTGGTTCGGCTCGCACTTCATCGTGACCCTGTGTGTGCTGGCGGTCGTGGGATTGGTCGGGCTGGTCATTCGCGAGCTCACGACGGAGCATCCGGTGCTCGACCTGACCGTCTTCAAGTACCGTTCCTACGCGGTCGGCACGTTTCTGATGACATTTATCGGGTTCGTTCTCTACGGCAGCACCGTTCTGTTGCCGCTGCTGATGCAGGTGATCCTGGGCTACACCGCATTCCATGCCGGGGTGACGAACCTGCCGCGCGGGCTGGCGTCGTTCTGCATCATGCCGATCGTTGGCCGGCTCACGGACAAGATCGATCATCGCAAGCTGCTCGGAATCGGCTTGGTGGCGTCGGCATATGCGATGTGGGAGCTCTCGCGTTTCAGTTTGGACGTGGCGTCGAAGAATTTCTGGTGGCCGCTGGCGATTCAGGGCGCAGCGCTGGGATTTGTCTTTGTGCCGCTGACGACCATTACCAACAACCCCATTCCCAACGAGCGAATGGGCAACGCCACCAGCATCTTCAACCTGATGCGGAACATCGGCGCCAGCATCGGTATCTCGATGGTAGAGACGGTGCAGTTCCGGGCGCAGCAGACGCAGATCAATGTTCTGGGAGAGCACGTTAATCCACAGAGTCCCGCCGCGCGGCAGATGATTGAAAGCATGAAGGCATACTTCATAAGCCAGGGATCGAGTGCGGCGCTGGCGTCGCAGCAGGCATATGAATCAGTGTGGGGAATGGTGCAGCGGCAGGCGGCGATGCTGGCCTACAACGATACGTTTCTGCTGCTGGCGGTGATTTTTGTTGCGATGATTCCGCTGCTGTTCCTGCTGCGCAAGCCCAAGGCCAAGCCGGGAGCGGTCATGATGCATTGAGAAGACCGTGAATGCAGCCGTGCACGATTTGTCGACAACGACAGTCTATTCCCATAGAATTCGCACACTATGAGGCAGAAGATTGCTGTTGTCCTCTTGTGTGCTTGGGGGTTACTGCCGGCGTTCAGCCAACAGATTCAGGTCAATCGCGAAAACAAGACGATTGCCATAACCGCTGATGACTCGGTTACGGTCGATCCCGAAATCGCGATCATCACTGTCGGCTATCAGAACTATGCCCTTACAAAGGACGCCGCGTACCAAGACAACGTTCGCGTGTCGAACGACGTGACCAAAGCATTGCTCAATGGCGGAGTTCCCAAGTCGGCGATCGAAACCGAGCGTCTGCGGCTGCAGCGTCCCGTAGGAGACGAGGGGTGGACAGCCGAGGAGAGGAAACAACGACAATTTGAAGCCCTTCAAACGTGGACAATCCGCGTGAGCGCCGACCAGGCACAGGGGGTCGTAGATGTGGCACTTGGGGCGGGTGCAAACTTCCTAGACGATTTAGATTGGGATGTTTCTGACCGCAAAGCCCTCCAGGCCAAAGCCGGCGCTGCCGCACTGGTGAAAGCCAGAAAGGTCGCCGAGCAGATGGCGACAGGTCTCAACGCAAAACTCGGTGACCTAATCTATGCGAGCAACCATTCGCCACTGCCAAGTGTGGGCACTACCACCGAGACAGTACATGCGCCCGCAGCTCCACCGCCAGCGCCTCCGCACTTGTTGCTTTACCCGAAGAAAGTCAAGTGCGACGCCACTGTATACGCGGTGTTTGCCATCGAGTAGGAAATCTCTTGAGCGGCCTGAAAGCCCTCACTACCCGGGCGTGTCGCAGCATCTAAGATTTTGCGTATGCGTAAGCTGCTCGAGCTGACTTTCTCCGTCCTTCTGCTCCTGACTGTTCCTCTTTTTGCGCAAGCTGCGAAGTCGCAGCCAAAGCCTGCGCCGGCTCGCGCGGCCGATGCCGAAGGCCATCAATGGTGGCAACATGCCGTGTTCTACGAGATCTATCCGCGCAGCTTTGCCGACAGCAACAACGACGGCGTCGGCGATCTGCCGGGCATTACCTCCAAGCTTGACTACCTGAAGCAGCTCGGAGTGGATGCCATCTGGATCACGCCGTGCTATCCCTCGCCGCAGGTGGATTTCGGATACGACGTCTCCGACTACGAGAACATCGATCCTATGTACGGGACGCTCTCCGACTTCGATCAGATGGAGAGCGCCGCGAAAGGCGACAACATCCGCATCATCATGGACCTGGTACTGAATCACACCTCCGATCAGCACAAGTGGTTCATCGATTCGCGCTCCTCGCTTACATCGAAGCACCGCGACTGGTACATCTGGCGCGACGGTAAATCCACCCCAACAAGCGCAACAGCGGCGATTGCCGGCGGCCCCGGCAAGGGCACGAACCAGCCGCCTAACAATTGGGTGGCGCTGTTCGGTGGACCGGCGTGGAAATTCGACCCCAAAACGAGTCAGTACTATTACCACTTCTTCTATCCGGAGCAGCCCGATCTGAACTGGCGCAATCCCGCAGTCAAGGACGCTATGTTCGACGTGACACGCTGGTGGTACGACCGTGGTGTTTCAGGCTTTCGCCTCGATGCCGTCGACACGATCTACGAAGATCCCAACCTGCACGACAACCCCGTGCGGCCCGGCAAGAATGTTTACGGTGATCCCAATGAGGAGAACAAGTACAACACGAATTTGCCCGAACTCCACGACGTGCTGAAAGGTCTGCGCAAGATCGCCGACAAGTATGACGCCGTCCTGATCGGCGAGACGGCGACCAGGAACATCGAGCAGCTGAAGAACTATTACGGCGAGCATGGCAACGAGTTGCAGATGCCGATGGACCTGATGTTCGCCAAGGTGAACCAGCTTTCGGCGCCGGAGTTTCGCGCGCAGATTGCGGCCGTCGATGCCGCCGGCGGCTGGCCGGTCTACCTGATCGGCAATCACGATCTGCCACGCTCGTATAACCGCTACGGCGACGGCAAACACAATGATGCGATTGCCAAAGTCATGGCGGGAATGTATCTCACGCTGCGCGGGACGCCGATCCTGTATTACGGCGAGGAGATCGGGATTGCGCAAAACGATCCAAAGTCAAAACAGGACGTGAAGGACCCGATCGGCAAATTAGGCTGGCCAAAAGAAAAAGGACGCGACGGCGAGCGCACCCCCATGCAGTGGAATGACAAGGTGAACGCAGGCTTCAGCAAGACCAGGCCGTGGCTGCCTGTTTCCGACAATTACCGCACGCACAATGTCGAAAGCGAGGAGAAGGACCCGAATTCGATTCTGATCTTCTATCAGCACCTGCTTGCGCTGCGGCATACCAATCCTGCACTGCTCGAGGGCGAGTACATCGCCCTCAATCAGGACGATCCCAACGTGCTGTCCTATCTGCGCCGCTATAAAGATGATGCCGTGCTGGTGGTGCTCAACATGTCAGGCGATCCGCAACGGATCAACTTCCATCTGGAGAAGCAGGGACTGCCCGGTGTCCAGGCGAAGACACTGCTGACGACAATGCCCGAATTTCACGCAACCGCAGCGCCATCGGGCATGACGCTGGCGCCGTTTTCGGTCTACATCGGCGAAGTTTCAAGCAGCCCGAGGAAGTAAGTAAGCCATTTTCTGCTTGTAGGGGTAGCGAAAATCATCAACAATGCTGGGCTGAATCAAGGTGCGAGCGCGCCTGCTAAGGAGACTACCGATGAGATCGCTACGGTTGATTGCTTCGTGCTGTTGGCTCATGGCGATTCTTGGGGTTGTGGCCAGGGCCCAGGCTCCGGCGAAACCGATGGCCACAAACCTGCACGAGAACGACGCCGAAATTCGTGCACTCTACGACCATTGGGCGAAGGTCTTTGAAGCGCGCGACATCGATGGAATTATGTCGCTCTATGTCAGCGGAGACCAGCTGGTGGCTTACGATGTAGTGCCACCGCTGCAGTATCAGGGTAGTGACGCCTATCGCAAAGATTACGTGGATTTTCTGAACCAGTTTGAGGGTCCAGTCCACGTGGAATATCGCGACCTGCAAGTTTTCAGCAGCGGGAGTGTGGGTTTCGTTCATGCGCTCGAGCGGTTCACCGGAAAGATGAAGAACGGCCAGTCCGTCGATATGTGGCTGCGCGCGACCAGCGGGGTGGTGAAAGTCGATGGCAAATGGCTGATCGTCCATGACCATATATCGGTGCCGGCAGATCTGGATACAGGCAAGGCCCTGGTTGACCTCAAGCCCTAAGCGGTTTCTGAGGCCGTCGGCTGGCCGTCAAACCTAACTCTTTCCGCAGCCTCCTATCTCAGGAAATGTCCCGGGTCTGATTTTTACTGCCGCCTGCCCTCCCCGATTTTTCTTCGCAGCGGCCTTTCTTCCCTGAATTCAGCGGCTTACCGTGCAACTGCGAGGTCACTCGCAGATCACCTCCAGATTACCGCCAGTGCATTGTTCGCGGGAGGCAGTTGACGCACACTCGCCCCATCACGCGGCGAATTCGCCTTACAAGCGGCGGACTCAAGCGGACAAAACAAAATACGAAAGAGGAACAGACCATGAAAAGCAAAGTCGCGATGTTGATTTCGGTTGCAACGCTGGCGCTGAGCGCTATCGCCCCCAACGCAATGGCGTCCAGCAAGGCCCGGCCTTCGGCCCGCGGTCCGGTAGCGGTCAGCCAGAGCGCCAAGGCCGCTTCTGCCATCACGATGAGCAGGAACGCCATCTCGAAGAGCGCTTCTTCGATCACTGTGAGCAAAACCGCCATCTCGAAGAGTGCTTCTGCGATCACCAAGAGCGCTTCTTCGCATGCGGTCCCGGGTCCTGACGCTGTGGGAACGAGTGCGAAGAGCAACTAGTGGCGTTTGCCAGCTTTACCCGGCTGGTGATCGCATACTCCTCCTGGCAGGGTGGAACAACCTCCATCCTGCCAGTTTCGTTAGAGTCACTGCCCTGTGAGATTTGGAGGGCAATCATGAGCGGAAGAAAATACACTCACGGCATAGCGGTCTTCGCTTTCCTCTCTCTGGGTTTGCTGTGTCCGCTCGCGGCCAAGGCCCAGAAGATCAATTCATCGTCTTACAGCAGCAGCTTTCTGAATTTCTCGAGCGAGAGTGGTGAATCATCTTCCGAGGCGACGAATCCGGTCGCGCCCAATCCTTTTGAGCGGCCATGGGGCAACAATCAACAAGGATCGGACGCGCAGTCTGGAGACGCTCTCAGCTCGGTAGTCGACAGGAAGTGGATGACGGCGGCGGGAGCCTATGCCTTTGCCGCCGCCCCGGCATTCTATTCCTCGGGCCCTGTTGGGGCGGAAGCACGCGGCTGGGACAGCGATCTGAGCGGCGCCGTGGCCGCCCACCTGAACCACAGCCGGACAACCGACCTGCGCATAAGCAGCGATCTGGAGAGCTACGGTCAGAGGCGGCAAACGGGCAGCGGCGGTGATCCGGGAGGCCAGACGCTCACATTGGATTGGCAGGTTGCACACTTGCTGCCCAGCCGATTTGGCGCGATGGAAGTAGCCGCAGGCGGCTATGAGCAGCGACTGATTTCTTTTCCTGCCTACGCCAATGGGCCCCTTACGGATGTGCTGCTGGGATATACGGCGTCGTCGGTGGGATTTAAGGCTTCTGTCACCTTGCCCGATAAGAACATCACGTTCTCGTTTCGTTCCGGAACGGAGCATGTGGGCATCGACCGAGCGCGCGTGGCGATATTTGAACTGTCGTGGAGCTGGTAGCGAGGTGTACTTATCGAGGCTGTGATGGGCAACGCCTGCCGGAAAAGCAGATCGACACTGGCATGGCGCTGGGCTTAGTATTCGTAAATCCAGGCATGAGGTTTCCGAAGTCAAGCGCCGGCTGGGTGTTCGTTGCCATTTATCTGGCGGCGAGCTTGTGGCTGGTGCATCAGGCTTTCACCTGCACCGGCTGGATGTGTGACATGGTGGAGATACCGGCTACGGTCCCCTTCGCCCTGGTCTACTTTCCCTTGCTGCGCTTACTCAATCCTATTTTTCTCTTCGGCAGCATAACCTACGCTCCCTTCAGGAACTGGTATTTTATCGTTCCAACCCTGCTGGGAAATTCCATCATTTATTACTGGCTGGGAGTTGGCGTGCGACGGCTGTACGTGAGCCTGTCGCGAAAAGCGCCTGCCTGATCGTAAGCACCAATCCATCACATTTTCGAAGGAGCGGGGACATCGCTTTTCCTGGACCCGTGCTAGACTTTGCGCAATTCCGTGGGCATTCGGGAGGTGAGTTTTGTATCCGCCGCCGGCGCTGGCATTACTGATTCAAATTCGAGAGGACGTGATCCCCGTCGAACTCATCGTTCTGGGTTCGACGGTGCTGGTTATCGTCACGCTTGTTCATGGACTGGGACTGGACGGCATCAGCACACGCTATAAGCGCAAGGCTGAAGATTTACGGCAGCGGGGCTGGCATCCGCGCTTCGCCATGGTGATCTTTGCCGGCGCGATTCTCCTGATGCTGTTTCTTCATCTGGCGGAGATCTGCATTTGGGGTTTCGTGCTGCGGAAAACGGGACTTATCCCGAACATGCGTGATTCGATCTACTTCAGCGCCAACACGTACACGACCCTGGGTATGGGCCCGATGTCGTTGCCGCACGACTGGCGTGAGCTATGCCCGATCATCGCGATCTGCGGGCTGTTTACGTTTGCGTGGACCACCAGCGAGATGTTCAACATTGTGGGTTATCACCACGAACTGGTCGCGGACCTCACGGCCAAACACCACCGCAGGAGTGCACCAAAACATCCCGACCATAAACCATCGGTGAAGGGGACAGCGGCGAGTCAGCCGGAATAGCGGTAGACAAGACCACGCTCGAAGACGGCGGTTGACCCCTATTTGTCACGCGGGCGCGTGCTGGATCAGCCAGCGAACGATACGGCTATGCCTCATATCCCTGTCGTGTTACAACTGTGGACATCGGAGCTATGAACAGCAAACGCACCACGATCATCTTCCTCGTCGTGCTCGTGCTTTTGGTTCTGGGCCTTGCAATCATCATCACCCGGCCTTTTCTGAAGCCCTTTGCCTTCGCGGTGATCCTGGCAGTGGTGTTCTACCCGGTACACGAAAAGATTCTGCATTTGGCGCGTCATCGGCGCGGTTGGGGCGCTTTCCTGTCTACGTTGACGGTGCTGATCCTGTTTGGGGTGCCTGCTTTCGTCATTACAACCCTGGCGGCGAACGAGGCCATCAATGCCGCACATTATCTAAGCCGGAGGAGCGCGGAAGAGGGCGGGTTCCCCCTCTTTCTCGCCAATCTTGCCAGCCCATTGCTGCACTTCGTCGGCCGCTGGATTGATCTTTCGAAGTTCGATGTGCATGCCATCATCAGCACCAATGCGCAGAAGGCGAGCCTGGGGATGGTCGGCGTGGGCGCGGCGATCCTCAGCAACCTGGCGCGGTTCACCATCGATGCGCTGATCACCTTCGTGATCCTGTTCTTTCTGTTTCGCGAGGGAAAAGAGTGGGCGTATCGCGCGGGGCGGCTGATGCCATTGTCGCCGGTGCAGGTGGCGCGCCTGTACCAGAATATTTCCGACACGATCATCGCGAATGTTTACGGCATCCTGTCGGTGGGCGCGGCGCAGGGCATCCTGACGGGAATTGGCATGCGGATTGTGGGCATACCGTCTTCGATTCTGCTGGGATTGGCCGCGGGCTTCGCATCCATCATTCCGGTGGTCGGATCTTCGATCGTGTGGATACCGGCGGCAGTTTATCTGCTGGTCGAAGGCGCCATGTGGAAGGGCATCTTCCTGCTGATCTGGGGAACGGTGGTGGTCAGCGCCATCGACAATGTCATCCGGCCATGGGTGGTCGCCGGGCGGGTCGAACTTCATCCCATGGTGCTGCTGTTTTTCATTCTGGGCGGGGTTGAGGCGTTCGGATTCATCGGCCTCTTTCTGGGGCCGGTGGTGGCTTCGGTGCTGGCAGGGTTGTTCACAATTCTGCGCGAAGAGACCGGCGAGGCGGTGGGCTCCCGGGAAGAGGCTGTGGCCGAGTATCGTCCGGAATAGCGCGTTGGATGACGCCTCGCACGGGACCGCACGTCCCTCGCTGCGCTCGGGATGACAAGTTAACGAGGACAAATTGTGGGCGAATCCTGATCCTGCCAATGCACGGGACCGCAGATCCCTCGTCTGCGCTCGGGATGACAATTCTTTAGAGCCCGAGCGGAATTGCGAGGCGTGAGCGGAATTGAGAGCCGGCGGCGAAGGTAGAGCGTTTATTTCTCCCTCGTCTCTTTTCCCCCGCCGGTCTTCGTCCAGGTCTTGCCCCCGTCGACGGAGAACTCGGTCCACCACTCGACCGCATCGGGGCCGTGAAACTGGTTTACCGTGCGGAACTCGACGCGCTTGCCCTTGATGTCGTTGCTGCTGGAGTAGGTCCAGCGGTCGCCGTTGTCGGCGATGTCCAGCGCGGTATGTCGCGGTTGCTCCTCGCCTAGCGAGACTCCGTAGAAGTAAAACTTGCTGGTCTTGGACGAGTAGGCGTAGATGGAAAGGTCGCGCATGGGCGTGCCGCCGAAGTTGATGTCCTGGTCGCAAACCACAAAAACGTGATCGGGCGACCACACGCATTTCGTCACCGCGCTGGAATGGTTCGCCTTGCTATATGCGGAGTCAATAAAGTCGCCGCTGCCGACCCATTTTCCTCCTACCCAGTGGTTCAGGACATCGGCTGCGGACGGGGTATCGGCGGCCATTAACGGCAAGGAGCTGAGCAACAGCAAAGAGATTCTGATTATCAGGCTCATACATGCACTCCTGATGCAAATTGAGACCGCCATGCAGTATAGAAAAGGGGCCATGGGCAGCTGATGGGTTTGGGATGGGCGCTCACGCAAGTGGACGAAATGCTGGCGAAGAGGTTTGCGCGCTTGCTCGTAACCTGATAAGTTTTGCCATTACCCTCAAAACGAGATGAAGAAAGCCACTTTTCTCGCCCTCTTCTGCTGGCTGGCCTGTGTGCGGTTGCTGGCGCAAGTTCCCACCGATAGTCCAGTCGACGTGTTGCGGCACCCCGGATGGAGTAAGACGATTTTCGCGGGAGGCGGCACGACCGTGGACAGCTCGCCAAGCGGATCGAATTTAGTGCTCGGCTTTCGCATGGGGCGCGTGCTCACGAATGAGCACGGCTCGGGAATTTTGCGCGGAACGTTCGAAGCGGGCTTCGACATCATTCCGCTGGATGAATACTGGATCAACGGCGGGCAATACGCGGGTGGAATCGATCCCGTCATGTTGAAGTGGAATTTTACGAACGGGTGCAAGATCGCGCCTTACGCGGCGATTGTCGGCGGCGTGCTCTTCAGCAATCACAACCTGCCGCCGGGCGATACGGCGCAGGTTAATTTCACCAGTGGGATGGAGATCGGGGCGCAGATGTTCCGCAAGGGAACGAACTCCTGGGACCTGTCGGTGAAGGCGTATCACCTGTCGAACGCGTCGATCGGCAATCACAATCCCGGGCTGAATGCCAATCTGCAGTTCATGATCGGCTACACCTGGCATTAGAACGAAAGCGCAAGAATTGCGTGGCGGTAGCAAGCCGAGCGGGACTATACTCCCCGTAGGTCTCCCTTATGCGGTCTGCCGGATCAGAGCATCCGCTCATCCTGTGCATCGATGACGCGGAAATCGCGCTACGTGTCCGCAAGCTCCTGCTTGCCAGCGCGGGCTATACCGTTCTCACCTCCGCCTCCGGTGAAGAAGGTCTGGAGATGTTCAAGCAGAATCCTGTGGACCTGGTGATCGCCGACCACTTCCTGTCCGGCAAGACCGGAGCGGAGATTGCAAGCGAGATGAAAGAGCTGAAGCCGCACGTGCCAATCCTGATCGTGTCGGCGGCAGCTGAGGCGCCTCCCGATCTCCGGTTCGCCGACGGATTCCTCTCCAAAGGTGACGGACCGGACAGCCTGCTCGAGGCAATTGCGGGCATGCTGGGAGCGCATCCCACGGCAGGCTAGAAGCTTACTGCGACGCGCTGTTTGCGTCGGTTCCCTCCAGCAAACGGTAAGACGATTCGCTCACCATCAGGATGATGGGCAGTCCTGACACTCGCTTGATGCTCTCCCAATAGCGCACCAGGATGGAATAGACAAGCAGTCCCGTCTCGCCTTCACCGAAGAGCAGATATTCCAAAGATTGCCGCATAAGCGGGCGGCCCGTGAGTCCGAGAACGATGCTGATGGGATCCAATAGCTCGCTGATGTAGGCGACGGAATTGGCAACCGCGACCGCGCCGGATGCCTCAATGACGAAGTCCTGCCCTTCCGAAACGAGCTTGAGGCGCAGAGGGGAGAGGAAGTCGCTTCGGTTGTCCATCAGCGTTACATGCAGGTAGGCCAGGGGACCTTTGACCTCGTAGTGCTGGCGGACCTTGCCGGAGAGGTACTTTCGATTGTCCGGGGTATTGATGCGGTGAGGAATCAGGTTGACCTTCTTTCCCTTCAGGCGCTCCCACAGGGCGGCGGAAGCGGCATCGGTGAATGTCGCCTCCGAAACGCGCATCTCGGTAGAGCGCATGGCGCGGCTGAGGGCGCTGATGCTGAGCAGCAGGAAGATGAAGATGCTGGCGATGATGGCGCCGTCCGGGCGCTCGATAACGTTCGCGATAACGGTGTACACAAACACCAGGCTGACCAGCAGGTAATAGAACGACTGCAAATATTTTCGCGGCTGGTGAAGGCCGGCCTCGCGCCAAAGCGAGATGGTTACAGCAACGGCAGCGGAGAGCATCAGGACCAGGACGCCGGTGGCGTATGCGCCGCCCTGGGCGGTGACGGAAGCGCGGAAGACGAGCGTGACCAGAACGTCGATGACCAGCAGAACCAGCACCAGGGGCCGATGATAGGCGACCCAGTGGGGCGCCATGCCGTAGCGGGGCAGATAGCGGGGGATCAGATTCAGCAGGCCGGCCATGGCCGAGGCCCCGGCAAACCAGAGAATCAGGATTGTGGAAATGTCGTAGACCGTGCCGAAAGCGGTGCCCAGGTACATGTGCGCGAGATAGGCGATCGCGCGTCCGTCGGCGGGGCCGCCCTGCCGGTAAGCGCTTTCCGGGATGAGCACCACGGCGACGAAGCTGGAGAGCAGCAGCATGACGCTCATGATGCCGGCAGCGGAGAGGAGGAGTTTGCGGGTGGAGCGGATGCGGCCTGGAATGGTCTCTTCGGTCTTGCCGGGATCGGCGCCATTGACCAATGGCATGACGGAGACACCAGTCTCGAAGCCACTGAGGCCAAGCGCGAGCTTGGGAAAGATCAGAGCTGAGGCGACGAAGAGCATGGTCCAGTCGCCATGCACAGCAAGGGCGGCGTGCCAGTTGGAGAGCAGCTCGAGGTGAAACAGAATCTTCCCGACGCACCACAGCAGGACAATGAGGTTGAGGAAGAGATAGGGAACGGCGACGTAGCTGGCCACGCGTATGGCCTCGCGAAAGCCGATGAGGAATACGATGGCAAGGAGCAGAAGCAGCAAAAGCGTGACTCTCATGCGGGAGCTGCCAGCGAAGGGATGCAGATAGGGGTTGGCGATGGCGTGACGAGCGGCGTCGGCTGCCGACAGAGTCATGGTGATGACGAAGTCAGTGGCGGCGAAGCCGAGGAGCACAAGTACGAGGATTTTGCTGGTCCAGCCGGAGAAGAGGTTCTCGATGAGCGCAATGGAGCCCTGGCCGGCATAGGAGCGCTCGGCGACCGCGGTGTAGATGGGAACGGCGCCCAACAAGGTTACGGCAACCAGCACGGCGGTTGCGGGTACTGCGAGCGCGCCGGCTGCGAGCAGAGCAATGCCGGGCTGATAACCCAGGGTGGAGAAGTAATCGACGCCGGTCAGCCACATCACCAGATACCATGGATAGGTTCGTTCGGGGCGGTGCGAGACGCGCGCCAGAGTGCTATGGGAGAAAAAGCGAGCGAACCAGCCGTGGGTTGCGACGGGTGATGGCAGGCGAAGGACGATATGGGGTGGAGCTTGCGCGCGCTCTTCCATCTTGGGCCGGGAGGGCATCATCTTACTGGAATTTCCGATTGTAAGGCGGGTGGACGAATTGGAGTAGATGGTAAGCAGTAGCCCGCCGCGTGGCTGAGCGGGATAGGGGGCATTCGACTCCGGCACGCAAAAGAGGCGTGCCTGCGCTCAGGATGACAGGTCGAAGGAGAACTCGGTCCGTCGTCGGATGGGTGCAGTTTTGGGACTGGCGCCGGCACCAGGCGATGTGATTTGACACGTTTTTGGTTGTTGGGTGGCGTCGGGGTGAGTAGAATCCTTGCGCTCTGGAAACCGCGGTGTCGGGTCGCGATTGCGGCGTGGTGCAGTCGCATTGGCGTCTGCCGATAGGAAGGACAAGCGCTGAGAGGGCTCCGGTGTGCTCAGACGATGGGGAAGCTGGGTTCTTCCCGGAGGGCCTGCATCCTTTTGAAAAGGCGGGCATCTAAACGTTGAGTGTAATTGACTAAAGGATTCATATGTCGAACGATAATAAAGAGTTAGAACGAATTGACCCGGAGCTCCGAGACGATTCCGAGCAGGCTCGGACGCTACCAGTGCTGCCTGTTCGCGACACCGTGCTGTTTCCGCATGCGGTGCTGCCGCTGACGGTGGGACGCGAGAGTTCGGTGCAGTTGATCAATTCACTGGGCGAGGACAAGACGATTGTCGTGGTGGCGCAGCGTGAAGCGCGCGTGGACTCGCCTCAGCCGACCGATCTGTTTGCGGTCGGCAGCCTGGCGGTTGTGCACAAAGTCGTGCGCATGCCGAACCAGAGCCTCTTCGTCTTTGCCGAGGGCCTGGAGCGCGTGAAGGTGACGGAGTACACGCAGCTGGCGCCCTTCATGCGCGCGACGGTTGAGTCCATCGCCGAGGTCCCAGTTCCCAAGAACTCCGAGATCGAAGCGCTGCAACGCAACGTGCTGACGCTGTTCCAGCAGATCGTGGCGGGATCTCCCACATTGTCGGATGAGCTGTCGACGGTTGCCGGCAATATTGAAGATGCCGGCCGCATGGTGGACTTTATCGCCTCATCGCTGCCCTCGCTGAACACGCGCGATAAGCAGGATGTGCTGGAGACGCCCGACGTTCGTATTCGCTTGGAGAAGATCAACCAGCACCTGGCCAAGGAGCTGGAAGTCCAGCAGCTGCGCAACAAGATTCAGAGCGAAGTGCAGGACCGCGTGCAGCAGACGCAGCGCGAGTACTACCTGCGCGAACAGATGAAGGCCATCCAGAAAGAGCTGGGTGAGCAGGACGAGACGACGCGCGATGCCGAAGAGCTGCGGCAGAAGATTGAATCGGCGGGCATGCCCGACGAGGTCAAGAAAGAAGCGCTGAAGGAACTCGGCCGGCTGGCTCGCATGTCGCCGATGGCAGCGGATTACGGTCTGACGCGCAACTACATCGAGTGGCTGGCGGTGCTGCCGTGGCAGAAGTCCTCAGGCGTCGAGGTCGACATCCCAAAGGCGAAGGAGATTCTCGACTCCGATCACTACGATCTGGAGAAGGTGAAGAACCGCATTCTGGATTACCTCTCTGTACGTCGGCTCAAGCCTTCGATGAAGGGGCCGATTCTTTGCTTCGTCGGACCTCCGGGCGTGGGAAAGACTTCGCTGGGCAAGTCGATTGCACGGGCGCTGGGACGCAAGTTTGTGCGGCTGTCGCTGGGCGGTGTGCACGACGAGGCCGAGATTCGCGGACATCGGCGCACCTACATCGGCGCCTTGCCTGGGCAGATCATGCAGGGCATCCGCCGCGCGGAGACGAACGATCCGGTTTTCATGCTCGACGAAATCGACAAGGTCGGGCGCGACTTTCGCGGCGATCCTGGTTCGGCACTGCTGGAAGCTCTTGATCCGGAGCAGAACTTCAGCTTCCGCGATAACTACCTGGACGTACCGTTCGATCTGTCGAAAGTACTGTTCATTACGACGGCGAACATGCTCGATCCCATCGCCGAGCCGCTGCGCGACCGCATGGAGATCATCGAGTTGCAGGGCTATACGGAAGAGGAGAAGGTGCACATCGCCTTCCAGTACCTCGTCCCGCGGCAGATCGAGGAGAACGGCATTAACGGCGACCAGATCGAATTTCCGGAAGAGACGATCCGCTTCCTGATTCGCCACTATACGCGTGAAGCCGGCGTGCGCAACCTGGAGCGGACGATCGGCACGATCTGCCGCAAGCAGGCGCGGCGCATCGCCGAGGGCAAGATGGACAAGCTGCGGGTCACGCCGGAGCTGGTGCAGCAGCACGACATGCTGGGTGGTATGAAGATCCGCACCGAAGGCGAGATTGCCGAGCGCACGAAGCGCGCGGGCGTGGCCGTCGGCCTGGCGTGGACGCCGACCGGAGGCGATGTGCTCTTCGTCGAGGCCAACAAGATGAAGGGCAAGGGCGGCTTCACCATGACCGGACAGCTCGGACAGGTGATGCAGGAGTCGATGCAGGCGGCGCTGACGTGGGTACGGTCGCATGCGAAGGAGCTGAGGATTGAAGAGAGCTTCTTCTCCGATCACGATATCCACATCCATGTTCCGGCGGGCGCGATTCCGAAGGATGGGCCTTCAGCCGGCGTGACCATGGTGACCGCGCTGGTGTCGCTGCTGACCGACCGCCCCGTGCGTCCGCTGACGGCGATGACTGGCGAGATCACGTTGAGCGGAAACGTGCTGCCGATCGGCGGCGTGAAAGAAAAAGCGCTGGCCGCAAAGCGCGCCGGTGTGACCGACATCATTCTGCCTGCCGAGAACAAGCAGAACGTGGAGGAAGACCTGACGCCGGAGCAGTTGCACGGGTTGAACATGCATTACGTCAAGACCATCGAAGAGCTGCTGGCGATTGCGTTGCCGAGCTCGCGCGACGAAGCGAAGCAGGATGCGGAGGTGCGCGAGCAGGTGTTGCAGACGGTGTCGGTGGGGTAAGCGGTCCAGATCGAGAATGCGAAAGGCCATCTTCGGATGGCCTTTTGATTTTCCGCCTTATACAAACGCGGCGCCCGGAAACGCGAGCGTGGGAAGTCGAAAATTGAATTCGACGAGAAATACATATTCGCGTCAAACCCTGTCGTACCCCGGGCACTCCGGTTCATTTTGATGGCGCACCCCGCCCTGCAGGGCGGGGCTATCAACTTTCGCCTCCTGCGGAGGCTTGTCTGCCAGCGTCATTGGGGCTATTCCGAGGGACGAGAGCCATCACAACGATGCGACAATCGCTCAGATTGAGGGGCGAGTCGGGTGCTTTCTCATTTTGCTTTAATCTTCCACAGTATCTGTCGCAACATACCTGTCCACAATTCCGCGTCTGCAGATGAGAGATTCATGCGGCGAATCATGCGACGGACGCGCTCTTCGGTTGACATCGCAGCTTTGGGCTTGGTGTATCCGCTGAGATGTAGCGCTTCCAGCAGGACGCTCGAGATGCGCTCGACTTCCGCGGCGGTGGCGGGCTTCTCTGCGGATTTCTGTTTTGCTGATGAGGCGCGTTTCGAATCGCGTGCCAGCTCGTAGAGGCAGACGGCGACTGCCTGGCCGAGGTTCATCGAGAGATGTTGTTTGCGCGTGGGGATGTGCATCAGCCAATGGCAGTGAGCGAGGTCGTCGTTGGAGAGGCCGGTTTTCTCCGCTCCAAAAAGCAGTGCGACGGTGCCGGTTCCTGATGCCTTACGGATAAGCTTTGCACCTTCTTCGAGAGGGCGCAAAGTGTGTTGCAACTCACGATGCTGGATAGCCGTGGTGCCGACGACGAGGGTGCAGTCGGCGATGGCATCGGCGACGGTCTTGTACTCCTCGGCATTCGTCAACAGCGGTGCGCCGCTCATCGCCGATCGCGCTTCACGAAACGCGACTTCATACGGATTGACGACGCGAAGGCGAAGAAAGCCGAAATTGCTCATGGCGCGTGCGGCGGCGCCGATATTGAGCGGATTACGCGTGCCGACGAGGACAACACGCAAGTTATCGGCGTTGAGCGGCATGAAGATGAGTTTAGTGCAGAATGGCACGCCGCGTGCGCAGGCAACAGGGCGATGCGAGGCCACGTCAAACAACCATGCCCGAGGCGCCGTTCAGCCCAGCCAGGACACAGGCAGCGATCAGCAGGAAGGTCGCACTCTGTGTGCTTTTCATGAGCTTCGCCATGACCTCGGCGCAAGACACGAAGCCCGCGCCTTCCACACCCATCGATGCGAAGAAGGCTGAGCTTGGCGGCAAGACCTGGGACCCGGCGTGGGATGAGATTGTGGAGCAGGCGATTCCGGCGGAGATGCTGTCGTCGGAGGTGCCGCGCGATGTGCGCAAGTTATGCCCGCGCTTTCATCAGATGGGCGACACCGATAAGCGGGTGTTCTGGGCGTATTACTTTCAGGCGCTGGCGGGAGCAGAAGCTGGGCTGAATCCGACGACGCGCGTGAGGCACACACAGGCGGCGGTGAACAGAATGGATGGCGTGAGCCATCGGCCGGTGCATCAGGAGGGTCTGCTGCAATTGACGTATGAAGACCAGGCGCGCTATGGATGCGACTTCGACTGGGAGCAGGACCGCGAGCTGAAGAGCAAAGACCCATCCAGAACGATCCTGCAGCCGAAAAATAATTTGCAGTGCGGCATCAAGATTCTGTACTACCAGATCATCACGCAGCACAAACATCTGGTGACGAAGTCGTCGTACTGGTCAACGCTGCATCCCGGGACGCTGGATTACCGCGTATTCGCAAAAGAGATGATCAATCCTCCCGCGGCGTGCGAGAAGCCTGAGCGGCCAGAGTACTTGAAGGAAGCCACCACGGTTTCCGTACACGAGCAGGCGGAGCAGAGCGCGTCGGCGCGCTGATGCAGCGACAATCCTTGGTTGCTGCTACACTGCGCGTATCATCCTTTGCCTGCTATGAAAGCGAAGTCTGCCGAGGCGCAACTCGAAACATTCATCGACAAGTTCTCGCCTGAGATTGCGGAGCAAGTGCGCGCAATGTTGAAGAAGATGAGGGCTCGGCTGCCGGGGGCGGTCGAGATGGTATATGACAACTACAACGCGCTGGTGATCGGCTTCTGTCCGGTGAAGAAGGCGTCGGAGGTGATCGTATCCCTCGCGGTGTATCCGCGTCATATCAATTTGTGCTTTTTTGCCGGCGATCGTTTGCCTGATCCGCAGAAGCGGTTGCAAGGCGGCGGCAAGATCGCGCGTCATCTCCGCCTGGATGGGGCGGATACGCTGGACGAACCTGCAATCAAGGCGCTGATGAAAGCCGCGGTTGAGAATGCGTCGCGGCCGCTGGATCGCAAGTCGACAGGACGGCTGGTAATCGCTTCGATCTCAGCGAATCAGCGGCCCAGAAGGGGAACGCTGACTAAGTAGGGTCCTACTTTCAGGCAGCTTGCAACCTGCCTCCGTCATCTGAGTCAAGAAGGCTTATTATTCTATTCAAAAGTCCATGTGAGAACGATCCGGCTGGCAGGAGGAGTCGTGGTCTGTAGTTCGTGCGGGTTTGAAAATGACGGGACGATGCGCTTCTGCGGCATGTGCGGAACTCCGCTGCCGTATCGCCCGCTCACCACACCAGAGGCGCAAAGCACGCTGAAGTATACGCGTCTGCCGCTGGAGGAAGCCGGCGACACGCGCGAGCACACTGGGAAGCCGGTGAGCTCCAGCGCGACGATGGTATTACCGGAGCGGCCGGGGGGCGGGAACGGGAAGCCGATCTCTACCGCTACGATTGCGACGAAGCCGCAGAGTGAGGTTGCGCGGGCACGGGCGACCTTCGAACCGCAGGCCAGGACAGTGGAGCGTCCGTCGATGGAAGCGCCCGAGGTTGAGCCACCGGCGAGAATCGAACGCGCGACTCGGGTGACTGAAGATTGGAGGCCACGGGAGACGGAAGCTCCGCCGGAACCGGAGCGCCGTGCTGCGCCAGAAGCTGTGGCGGCACACCCAGTCGAGGCGCAGGCGGAGCCGCTCCCGGCAACAACGGAATGGGTCCAAGCGCCGGCGGAGACGCACGCGCCGCAGCCGAGCGACATGGTGCCGGATGTTCCCTTCGATGAGTATCTGCGGAGCTTCCATTACCAGCCGCCGAGTGAGCCGACCGAGGTCACGATGCGCGATACCTCTGTTGCCGAAGAGCGAGTGCCAGAGCATATTTCGCAGGAGGTGGTTGACCCCACCCCGCTCGAGCCCTACTCCGCAATTTCCCCATCGTATGCCGAGGCCGAAGCTGAAACTGAAGCTCAGCAGGTTTCAAGCGGCAGAGAGGGTGAGACAGTCGCGGAGTCAGCGGCGGAAGCTGCGGCGTCGCGCGATGTGCAGGACCGGCTTGGGCTGGACGCGACAGCTGCGCCGGAGGTAGTTGAGCGTTCGCGCTTCCTGGACATTCACGAAGCCAGTGAGCGTGAGGACCACGCGAAATCGGGGACGTCGACGATTGTGGGTCCATCGTTCCTGGGGCTGAGCGATGCTCCAGAGGTGGCGGAAACGGCCGGTTACGAGGATGACGAGCTTCCCCACAGGAGCCATTGGAGAGGATGGCTGGCCGCCGCGGTGGTGCTGATCTTTGCGGGGCTGGGGTACATGGAGTGGCGAACGCAGGTGAACCAGACGGACAACGGCCCGGTCGAGATCATGAAGACGAAGATCCGCAACTGGACGAGTGGCGGAACGGCCCCGGCGAGTGAAACGGCGGGCCCCGACGCACCGGCAGCTTCGAACACGAAGCCTCAGATGGAGGTGCAGGAGAAGCCGAAGACGGAACAACCGAGCCAGCAGCCCAGCAGTAATGCGCCGGAAAGCGCGGTGAATCATTCGAGTGCGGCGGCAGCGCCGACAACGCAGACCAATTCGCCGCAGACGGACGCTGCCAGTTCGCAGCCGGCGGCGCAGAGCTCGGGGGATGGGGCTGCGGCCAAGCAATCGCAGCCGACGAATTCCGCTCAAGCTGCTCCCGAAAGAGCGAAGAGCAGCCGAGCGAGCGCGGCGGGAACGGACCAACAGGCGGGGAAGCAGGCTCCTGGTACCGACGAGTTGAAGAAGGCGGCGAATGCCAGCGACTCGGCGGCCGCCGCGGCATGGTTGTGGAAGTCGACGGCGAAGGGTAATCCTGATGCGCCAGTGCAGCTGGCTGATATGTATGTGAAGGGCGAAGGCGTGCCGCGCAGCTGTGAACAGGCAGTCGTGCTGCTGAAGACAGCGGCAGAGAAAGAGAATGCGCGGGCGCGGAATCGGCTGGCATCGATGTATGCGGCGGGGAACTGCGTGCAGCGGAATCGGGTGGAGGCGTATCGCTGGTTGAGCGCGGCGCTGGCGGCCAATCCGCATAGCGACTGGGCGCAACAAAACAAGGACTTGATCTGGAACCAGATGACGCCGGATGAACGGGTGATGGCAGCGAAGTACCGGTAGCACCGATCCTGCCACTGCCGAGGACCCGCAGATCCCTCGGCTGCGCTCGGGATGACAATGTTTGGTGTGCCGGCATGATGGCGGGCTTTCCCCCTTACCTGGGCGGGAGGGCCAGATAACAATCCTCACACCGCTCTGGTTCGCACCTCACATGTACAGCCGCCCCCACGCGCTACAATTGTGAGCGATGATTGCCGCTCCTTCCATCACAGCCTGGGAACAGAAACGCGGAGAATATTCCGTCACCAGCGACCGTGCGCGGGTGGATTTTGAAGCGGTGTACGGATATCTGTCGCGGGCCTACTGGTGTGAAGACATTCCCCGTGAGACGCTGGCGCGAGCGCTGCGGAATTCGCTTTGCTTCAGCCTGTTTGAGGGCGATAAGCAGATCGGCTTGGTGCGCGTCATCACCGACTACACTACGTTTGCGTATCTGTGCGATGTTTTTGTGCTGGAGTCGCACCAGGGCAAAGGCCTGGGCACGTGGATGATGCAGTGTGTGATGCAGCATCCCGATCTGCAAGGGCTGCGGCGCTGGCACCTGACCACGCGCGATGCGCACGCGCTCTACCGCAAAGTCGGTTTCGTACCGCTGAGCAAGCCGGAGCGGCACATGGAACTGCATGTGCCCGACATGTATAAGCTGCACAAATCTTAAGAGGACGGACTTATGGCCAACAATCCAATGGAGCGCTCGCTGGCAGAGACGGACCCGCAGATAGCGCAGGCGATCGAGAATGAAGAACGGCGTCAGCATGAAGGACTGGAGCTGATTGCCTCGGAAAATTTCGTGAGCGAAGCGGTGCTGCAGGCGGCGGGCTCGGTGTTCACGAACAAGTATGCCGAGGGCTATCCCGGCAAGCGCTATTACGGCGGGTGCGAGTTCACCGACGTGGTGGAGAACCTGGCGCGCGACCGGGCCAAGCAGCTGTTTGGCGCCGAGCATGCGAACGTGCAGCCGCATTCGGGTTCCACGGCGAACATGGCGGCGTATGCGGCGGTGATTCAGCCGGGGGATACGGTGCTGGGATTGAACCTGGCGCACGGCGGGCACTTGACGCACGGACATCCGCTGAACTTCTCCGGCAAGACCTACAAGATCGTGCCGTACGGCGTCACCCGCGAGACGGAGACGATCGATTACGACGAGCTGGAGCAGATTGCCGAGCGCGAGCGGCCAAAGCTGATCATCGGCGGCGGGAGCGCGTACCCACGGACCATCGACTTTGCGCGCATGCGGCAGATCGCCGACAAGATCGGGGCAATCTACCTGGTCGACATGGCGCACTTCGCAGGACTGGTTGCGGGCGGAGCGCATCCGTCGCCGGTGCCGCACGCGCAGATCGTCACCACCACGACACACAAGACGCTGCGCGGCCCACGCGCGGGAATGATTCTTTCGAAGCAGGAGTACGCGGCGCCGATCGACAAGGTTGTGTTTCCGGGAATGCAGGGTGGACCGCTGGTGCACATCATGGCGGCGAAGGCTGTGTGCTTCCACGAGGCGATGCAGCCCAGCTTCAAAGACTACGCGCGGCAGATTGTGGCGAATGCGAAGGTGCTGGCGCAGACGCTGGGGGATGAGGGATTCCACATCGTATCCGGGGGAACGGATACGCACTTGATGCTGGTGAATGTGTTTGCCAAAGGCATGCTGGGAAGCGAAGCCGAGAACGCCCTGCATGAGGCGGGCATTACGGTGAATAAGAATGCAATTCCGTTCGATACCAATCCGCCGCTGAAACCGAGCGGTATACGCATTGGGAGTCCGGCGCTCACGACGCGCGGCATGAAGGAAGGCGAGATGCGGCAGGTTGGGAAGTGGATCTCTGAGGCGCTGCATAATCGCACGGACAAGAATGTGCTGGCGCGAATTCGCAGGGAAGTGCTGGAGCTGGCAGAGGCGTTTCCGCTGTATGCGGCGCGGCGGGCGAGCCATGCGGAAGCGGTAAGGGTGTAGACGATACCTTGTGACCTCCGGGAAAGACCCACCCAAGCAAATGAAGCTTGGGTGGGGCACCCGCCGGGCATTCCCGTCCACCTAATACAAGTAGAAATGAGATGCCGCAGCAGGTGAATGTGGGGATTGCCCTGCGGTCCCTCCCGGGACCGCAGGGCTTTCTCGTTTCGTTACCCAGGACTTCGTCCTGGGCTAAGCTGAATCGCCGCTTCGGGACGGACTTGGTTGGAAGGACCTCCGCGCATTCGATAGTGGGGGAGTTTCTGCCTCTTTGCACACCGGGACTTCGCCCTGGGGCCAAGCTGAGAGGTCCCTTCGGGCGGACCTTGGTTGGAAGATTCTCGCGTATTTAACAGTTGGGAAGCTCTGCCTCTTTGTATACTGCCGTTTGTCCGGAGATTGCCGGGCATTTCTCTGTCACCTATGCTTTGGCCCAAGATTGCATTTGCCCTGATATGCTCCGCCACGTTGCTGCCGGCGCAGACGCTGCCTGCCGGAACGGCGCTGCCGGTCGAGTTGAATTCGACGCTGAGCGCGAAAGACGAGAAGCCTGGCCGGAAGATTGAAGGCAAACTGATGCAGGAAGTGCAGCTGCCGTCGGGCGCAGTGATCAAACGTGGCTCGCGCGTAGCGGGGCACATTGTTTCTGCGCAGCCCACCCGGCTCACGTTGCAGTTCGATCAGATCCAGGACGAGCATAAGAACATTCCACTGACGGTCAGCGTGCGTGCGATAGCCGCGTCGGAGAATGTGTTTCAGGCGGGCACGCCGATCGATGCGGCGTCGACGGATGAGTCTTCCGACGAATGGGCGACGAAACAGGTCGGCGGCGACGTGGTGTTGCGCGGGCGTGGGCTGGTGACGTCGAACGAGGGAAGGGTTGGCCGGTGGTCGGGAACTGGGGTGTGGGGAAAGCTTACGGCTGCGGGTGATTGCTCGGACAGCAGCACTGGAGAGCAGGCGCTCTGGGTGTTTTCCACCACCGCGTGCGGGGTGTACGGGATCGAAGGTCTGACGATGGTTAATGCAACAAGCGCGTCCGCCGGGCAGGTCACGTTGCAGTCGGAAAAGGACATTCTGGTCCGGGGCGGGAGCGGGTGGTTGCTGGTCACGGCTTCGGCAGCAGCGGCACATTGAGATCGTTACGAAAAGCCCAAGCAAACGAAAGTCCGGCGGATTAGCGCCCGGGATGACTCGTATTTGGGCTGGGGATGGCAAGCATTAGTTTGCGCGTTGCACAACTATTACGATTGTCGCAACAACTTCACACCTCTTTGACAGAGTGTTGACAACCACCCGTTAAACCTCCTGCACCGTTGGCGAATCTGCTCTTTTGATTGACTCACTAATCGGAGAGCAGTATCAACTCCCACTCACGCCATCGGAAGGAAACAAAACCTCCGAATGGTCACCGTCAACGACACAAGCCAGGAGTAGATCATGAACAGGTACAGACAATGTCAATCAGCGATGACGATTTGCATGCTCGGTGTGCTGGCCTTACTTCTGCTGAGTGCTAAGGCGATCGCGGCACAGCAGACGGGAGCACGGCCGCAGACAATAACGACAATCTCATCCACCATTCCGAGCAACGGAGATATCAATCCTTACGGAGTGTTTCGCGTTCCGACGACCATGGGAAGGTTGGTTCGAGGAAACATTCTGGTGAGCAACTTCAACAACAGCGCCAATCTGCAGGGGACAGGGACGACCCTGGTGCAGATTTCGCCGACGGGGAACTTCAGCCTGTTTGCCCAGATCGATCCCAACAACTTGCCCGGACCTTGCCCGGGTGGAGTTGGGTTGACGACCGCGCTGGTGGTGCTGCGCAGCGGGTGGGTGATTGTCGGCAGCCTGCCGACGACCGATGGCATGCCGGATACGGCGATGGCCGGATGCCTGCTCGTGCTGGACAGCAATGGGAACGTGCAGGAAACGATAACCGATCCGAATATCAACGGCCCCTGGGACATGACGGTGTTTGACGCGTCCGGCGGCGGAGGTACGCGCACGCAGGCCGATCTGTTTGTGACCAATGTTCTGAACGGAACGGTGGGCGGTGGCGGACAGATTGTGGATGAAGGGACGGTGCTGCGGATCGGACTGTCGGTACAAGGAGGGGCGCCGCCGTCGGTGACATCGATTACGGTAATTGGGTCGACCTTTCCGGAGCGGACGGATCCGGCGGCGCTGGTGATCGGGCCGACGGGGCTGGCGCTCAGCAAGAACAATAAGGTGCTGTATGTGGCGGACAGTCTCAATAACCGGATTGCAGCGATCAGCGATCCGCTGACGCGGCAGAGCAGCGACCTTACGGGCGAGACGCTGTCGAGTGGCGGCAGCTTGAATGATCCGCTGGGGATGACGCTGGCTGTCAATGGAGACATTCTCACGGCGAATGGTAACGACGGTAACCTGGTGGTCACGCGGCCGACGGGGACGCAGATCGACACGATCTTGCTCGATCCGGCCGGGGCGGGCGTGCTGTTTGGGCTGACCGACGTGCCGGGACAGGGCGTGTACTTCGTGGACGATGGGGACAACACACTCAAGCGGCTACGCTAGGGAGCAAAGCGGAGAATGGAGTGCGGGGTTCGGCAGGGTGGCCCCGTGTTCCTTTCTATAGAGACCTCGGAACCAAAGTGGTGGCTCAAGCTTGGTTCTTCCGGGTTTCAGGTGACCAGGTAAGCGATTACTTAACGGTTAGGAGTTCGCGCGCGGGCTATAGTTCGTCACGGATCAAGCCGGGTGCCGAAAGGCAAATTGGTCGTGCGTAAATAGGTGTAAGTTAATGTTTCTAAATTGGATTGCTAAAAATCTCCCTGGATGGCATATTCGGGCTATTACTAAGTGGCACCCTAGTCACAAGGAAAAGTTTACGATGGGCGGGAAAGTTCTACATGATCGTTCTTGCACGGCGCCCGATAACGTGTTTGTTTTCAGCAGGTCGATTTTGGCCCCTAGGCTGCTACATACAAAGGCAGACGAAGTGGCGCATAGGGTCACTCGGATGCGAATTTCGGCCAGAGTTCGCCTCCCGGAGTGACCCTTTATTATTTCCCGGTAACTAGCCCCTTTGAGCCACGTCCTCGCCCGCATTCTCCCCACTCCTTCCCGACGCCAACTACGCGAGCATCATCTTCTCTCGCACATCCAGCCCCGCCTGACGCAGCAAATTCTCCACTGTCGCCTCATTCAGCCGTGTGGCGTCATATTCCACGCGCACCGTCCGCCCGTGCTCATCAAACCGCACGCGCCGAATCCCGTACACATCACTGATCTGCCCGAGCGCGCTCATTTGTTCCTCGCCCGGCGTCATGCCATAGCGAAACATCACTTCCACAGCCGTCATCATCCGCCTCCGCACGTGCAATGATAGGGAACAGAAACCGGCAAGCCGTCTCCGCATCTACAATTGGAGAGCGACTCCGCGTTCAATATAGATCATGCACACATCCGTGAACAGCGCCATCGTCCGCGCCGAAAGAGTATCCCGATGACCGACCCGGAACGCGCCACCGATCAGCCGGCCACTCCCGAGCCGCAACCCGCGCGCCCCGCGGATGCCACCACCCCTGCCGTGCCCGATCCGCCGCCACAGCCCGAGGCCCGGGCAACGACCGCTCAGCCCGACGCGCCTCCAGCGAACCTTTCGCTCGACTTCTCCGCCAGGGACCCTGTCTGCGGCATGACCATCGATCCGCCGCAGGCGCGCGGCAAGGCGCGCTATCAGGGCGACACCTACTACTTCTGCTCCCCGGGATGCATGCACAAGTTCATGGCTTCGCCGCACAAGTACGTCGCACCCGCCGGCACGCAGACGGCCACTGCACCCGAGTCAACTCCCAAGAAGCTCGACCGCGATCCCGTCTGCGGCATGGCTGTCGATCCCGCGAAAGCTGCTTCCACGGCGGAATACGAAGGCAAGCTCTATCACTTCTGCTCGCGCGGCTGCGCGGAAAAATTCCGCCGCGATCCCGGCAAATATCGCGCGACCAATAAACTCGCGACAAAGAGCAGCACGGCACAGCTCGGAAACACAAGCGTAGTGCAGATCGGCAAACCCGGCACGGCGCCGGCCGCCACTTCCACCGTACAAATCGGCGCCCCGCGCAAAATTGAGCGTGATCCCGTATGCGGCATGAACGTCGACGGTGCCAAACCCGCAGCCACCGCCACGCACGGCGGCCAGACCTACTACTTCTGCTGCCAGGGTTGCGCGACTAAATTCACCGCCGATCCGCAAAAATATCTCGCAGCGCTCGCGCAACCCGCGCCTGCATCGCCCCAAACCCTAGCGCCGATCTCCAGATCGGCTGTAGCGGGGGTCTCCAGACCCCTGCAAACCGAAGAAACTGTGCCCCAGGTTCGCGGCCCTCAGTTGGCCGATAACCTGGGTCCGACGGCCTACGTCTGCCCCATGGACCCCGAAGTCCGACAAGACCATCCCGGCCCCTGCCCGAAATGCGGCATCGCTCTCGAGCCCGACGTCCCGCTCGCTCCGGCAAAGACGCTGTGGACCTGTCCCATGCATCCCGAGATCGTGCGCGACGCGCCCGGCGTCTGCCCGATCTGCGGCATGGCATTAGAGCCGAAAACCGTTACCGCAACGACGGAGGAAAATCCCGAACTGCGCGACATGACGCGCCGCTTCTGGACCAGCATCGTCCTCGGCATCCCGCTCGTCGCCTTTGCCATGCTGCGCATGACGCCGATCATTCCGGCGCTCCACAGTGTCACCCCGAGCCTCGGCAACTGGATCGAATTCATCCTCGCCACGCCCATCGTCCTCTGGTGCGGCTGGCCATTCTTCCAGCGCGGCTGGGCTTCGGTGAAATTCCGCAGCCCGAACATGTTCACGCTGATCGCCATGGGCGTCGGCGTGGCTTACGTCTATAGCGCGGTCGCCACCATCGCGCCCGGCCTCTTCCCGGCCACGCACGCAAGCATGCACGGCATGCCCGACGTCTACTTCGAAGCCGCCGCAGCCATCGTCGCCTTGGTACTTCTCGGCCAGGTGCTGGAGCTGCGCGCGCGCAGCCGGACCAGTAGCGCCATTCGCGGCCTGCTCGATCTCTCGCCCAAGATGGCGCGCATCATGCGCGACGACGGCACGGAATATGATGTCGCACTCGATCAGGTCCAACCCGGCGACAAGCTCCGCGTCCGTCCCGGCGAAAAAATTCCCGTCGACGGCACGGTCCTCGACGGCCTCAGCTCGGTCGACGAATCGATGGTCACCGGCGAATCGATCCCCATCGAGAAGCACGCGGGAGACAAAGTCATCGGCGCCACCGTCAACGGCACCGGGTGGCTGCTGATGCGCGCCGAGCGCGTGGGCAGCGAAACCATGCTGGCGCAGATCGTGAAGATGGTCAGCGAAGCGCAGCGCAGCCGCGCGCCCATTCAGCGTCTCGCCGACAAAGTTGCCGCCTGGTTCGTGCCCATCGTGCTGCTCGTCGCCTTCCTTACGTTTGTTGTCTGGCTTTTCTTCGGTCCCGAGCCTGCGCTCGCCAACGCCATCGTCAACGCCGTCGCCGTGCTCATCATCGCTTGTCCGTGCGCCCTCGGCCTGGCCACGCCGGTTGCCATCATGGTCGGCACCGGACGCGGCGCGCGGGGCGGCATCCTCATTAAGAACGCCGAAGCGCTTGAGACCTTGCAGAAGGTCGACACCCTCGCCCTCGACAAAACCGGCACGCTCACGCAAGGCAAGCCCGAGCTGGTGTCGGTGATCGCCGTCGGCGGCGAAAGCGAGGAGCGTGTTGTTCGCCTCGTCGCCAGCCTGGAGAAGGGAAGTGAGCACCCGCTCGCGGCAGCAGTCGTCGAAGCCGCCGAAGCCAACAAGCTCCAGCTCATGCCCGCAGAAGAATTCCGGTCGCTGACCGGCCGCGGCGTAGTGGGCCGCATCGCCGGCCACGAAGTCGCCGTAGGCAACGAAGCACTGCTCGCAGAACTCAAGATTGGCATCCCATCCGACGGTGTCATCCTGAGCGAGGAGCGCTCCCCTTCCTCAGATTGTCATCCCGAGCGGAGCGGAGCGGAGCCGAGGGATCTGCGGTCCGCCGCGAGCGAATCCGCTTCCGCCAACCCCGACCTCGCCTTCCTGAAATCCCAGGCCGACGCCCTCCGCCAAGACGGCCAGACCGTAGTCTTCGCCGCCGTCGACGGCCGCCCCGCTGGCATCCTCGGCATCGCCGACCCAGTGAAGCCGGAAGCCCTGCAAGCCATCCGCGATCTCCGCAACGAAGGCCTCCGCGTCGTCATGCTCACCGGCGACAACGAAACGACGGCCACAGCCGTCGCCCGCAAAATCGGCATCACCGACTTCGAAGCCGGCATCCTCCCCGACAGCAAAGCCAACGCGGTAAAAAAACTTCAGCAGCAGGGAAGAACGGTAGCCATGGCCGGCGACGGCATCAACGACGCGCCCGCCCTCGCGCAAGCCCAGGTCGGCATCGCGATGGGCACCGGCACCGACGTAGCGATGGAAAGCGCGGGCATTACCCTGCTGAAAGGCGACCTCGCGGCGCTGGTCCGCGCCCGCCGCCTCAGCCGCGCCGTCATGCGCAACATCAAACAGAATCTGTTCTTCGCGTTTGTCTACAACTCGGTAGGCGTCCCCATCGCAGCAGGCATTCTCTATCCCAAGTTCGGCATTCTTCTAAGCCCCATCATCGCCGCCGCCGCCATGAGCTTCAGCTCGGTCTCGGTCATCACCAACGCCCTGCGCCTGCGAAACACAAAATTGTGAAACCGTGCTTTGCAAGGGCAGGGCTTTAGCCGTGACGCATCCCGGCTCCTTCTTTCTCTTGTCATCCTGAGCGGAGGTTCGCGTTTTTTGCGAACCGGAGTCGAAGGACCCCTATATGGATCAATGGCAACGGCGCGCGATCGGCCAATGCCGTGGATATAGGTAGATTGTCATCCCGAGCGAAGCGAAGCGCAGTCGAGGGATCTGCGGTTCGTCCCCAGTGGCAGCCCGGGCGGCGCTAGCCCGCCCATCAGCTGGGTGCCCCACCCAAGCTCCGTTTGCTTGGGTGGGGACTTTCGTCACGAACTCGCTGAGTCGTTCCCACGGCGGGACAGGAGCATCATGCCGACGCATTATTGGTGATAAGGGGATACTACGCCAGCTATGCACTCGTCTTAAGAGACTTCAATGAACTGCGGACGGCAGCACCCAAGTGCTCCGCGACTCCTGACGCCTCAGCATACTGCCTAAGGTTCTCCAAGAAATCCTCGATTTGCCATCGCTCCTTCTCTTGAGGATGCCGCATGAAGTTGTAAAGCTGGTGCTGCATCTCGTTGAATGCAACCAGATGCCAGCCGGATTACTGGTGATAAGGGAATTTTGCAACAGTCAGGGCCGACCGCTTCTCGTGTAGCGTTATAATGCCGCCCCAAGGAGGTAGGCCATGGTCCGTGTAGCACTTGTCTGTGCTCTCTTGATTGCTCTTGCCGGCTTCGCTCTTCAAGATCAAATTAAGAACTCTCCCCCAGAAGTGCCGTCCCCTGCTGATACCGATTCGCAGCTCACCCAAGAGCTTCGACTTCTCGAGCAGCAACTTGGCGAGGCTGCCATGGCACATGGACACAAAAGTTTTGGAGCGCCTTGTTGGGGCCGAGTATGCCCTTCACCTGGGAGACGCTCCCGAACAAAGCGTACCGCGCGCCCCGTGGATGGAAAGTTTGCGGCCTGATAGCCCACATCCCTACAAGATCGAGTCCTTCAATGAGCATTACTATGCTGCACGCAAGCTCACCGATAACCTGGCGGTAGTCAGTTTACTTCTGACTCAGAAGGCTACCCGTGACGGTGGCGATCGCAGCGGCGATTTCTACTTAGTGGATGTCTGGAAGAAAACGGGAGACAACTGGCAACTGATCGCCCGCTATTCCACTCCGGTGAGCAGGAAACTTTGATCACTCGTCGCCCCAGGGAGTCTCTGATTTCGCGTCTACGGTTTTCTGTGCACGGGGCAGTTGTCGTTATCAGGCGTTTACATAAGTTACCCCAAAACCGGACGCCCGTCGCCGGATTACTTACGATAAGGGGATGCTACAACAGTTAACCGCTTCGACCCTGACCCAAGAGGAGGGAAAGCCGCAAACAGCAGCTTTTTGACGCTTACTCATCAAGCCCAATGCCTTTGTAGGATCGCAACATCTCCTGCGCTGCCCAACCGAACAGCGCGAGTTGGGGCAAGACGAACGCGACCACCCCTGAAAGTCGAGGTCGGTCATTGACCAAAGCAAACGCGAGGAAAGATGTCAGAATGGCGCAGATTATCAGCGCCGCTACAAACGAAACTAGGAAGAACCACCTCAAGATGCCGCCTCGCGACAGTTTCCCATCTTAATCGCCCTACCGATTACAACCGTTGTTGGCGTAATCAGGCGATATCATAACTTAGCTTTTCTGCCGCATGCCTACACATTTGCGCTTTTCGAATCTATGGCAAATTGTGCTCCACCCGAGCTCCTCCTTCTTGGGTGGGATTTTTCTTCGTCACGCCTCGGTTTACCATCGCCTTAGCTAATTGCTAATTACTAAATGCTTCTTTATGCCCATCCTCCGCCCACGCCTCACCGACTTCCACAACCTCTTCCTCCCGCAAGCGCAGCTCGACTACGCCATCCCTTTCCTCGACGAAGACATCCCGCTCTACCTCGATCCCTTCCTCCTCGACCCTCCCGAGCCGTACAGCAGTCGTAGTGGCCGGTCATTGGGAGCTGGAGCTTACTATGCCATCGAGCGGGTAGGTGCCGAAATGACCGCTCGCCGGGCTGCCGAAGGTCATGTGGATATTGGAGAATGGTATGGTACTGCCTCCCACGATTTGTATGGTTAGCGGTGACGGCGAAAATCCAGCCGGGCTACCGTTCGCCGTAATCGCGGCGGTGCCAGTGACCTGAAATCCGCCGTTGATAAGCGTTACGACGCCGTCATCAAAGCTGATGTGGTGAGCATGAGGTGTCCGGTCCTGTGGAAAGTCCTGCTCGTTGGGATTCAGAACTACCCAGTAGTCGGAGCGGACCATAGTCAGATCAGCGGAAAAAGTTGCCATGCCGGAAGTCCCTCGCAACATCAAGGACCACGGGCCGCGAATCTCCCAAGGGCCTACAGGCATAACGGTGGTTCCAGCAGTGTAGTCATTGATCATCCCGCTGAAGTTCCCAGGGGGCGGAGCCTGGGCCATAGCACCGATGCATAGGGCCAACATGAGTGCCGCGAATGTCGACCACGTAAAAACTTTGCTCTTCATGCGAACCTCCAAGTCTGAGTTGTGGCCGCGTTTATCCCTCATCGCGGTTTGTCATGCAAGACATACCGGGTGAAGGAAGGATGAAGTTTTGGTGAAGCCGCAACCTATTGAGGCGGTTGCTTATGGCTTAATCCTGAGGCATGATTGCAGCGACCCACCTCAGGGCCTGGGGGACTCGTGGCCCAGGAATTCCAGTTCGGCGATTTCACGCTCGACCAGTCTCGATATCGGCTGCAAAAGGGGGAGCGCTTGCTGCGCCTGGAAAAGCTCCCCATGGAGCTGCTCATCCTGCTGGCGCAACGGCGCGGGGAATTGGTATCGCGGGAGGAGATTGCCGAGCATCTTTGGGGCAAGGACGTCTTCCTCGACGTCGATCACGGGATTAATACCGCGGTCCGTAAACTTCGCCGGGTGCTGCGGGATGACCCCGATAAGCCCCGCTTTGTGGAAACGGTGGTGGGAAAGGGGTATCGCTTTGCCGCCCCCGTGATTTGCAAACAAAGCGATAGCGCTGTGGAGGAAGCTCAGCCGCAGTCACAGCCCGACGCGTCTGTGGAGATAGCAGTCGCTCCCGCCAAAGCGGAATCTGTGTGGCACCGCTATCGCGTGCTGTGGGGAACCGCAGGGGTGATTGCGCTGCTCGCGATCGCACTACTGCTGAGCCACCGGCGCGGCGTCGGGGCGGCAACGCAGCCGGTCATCAGGTCCCTCGCGGTGTTGCCGTTGAAGAACCTATCCGGTGATCCGGGGCAGGAATATCTGGCCGACGGCATGACGGAAGAACTGATCGCGCAGTTGGCCAACATTCATGACCTGCGAGTCATCTCGCGAACATCGGTAATGCGTTTCAAGGACACGCGCGAGTCCGTGCCGGACATTGCGCGCGCTTTGAATGTGGATGCGGTTCTGGAAGGCTCCGTCGTGCGCGAAGGCAACCTGGTTCGCGTCCATGCGCAATTGATCCGCGGGGCGACTGACGAGCACATTTGGGCTCAAGAATATGAGCGGGAATATCGCGGTCTGCTGGCTCTCGAAGAGGAAGTCGCACAGACGATCGCCCGCCAGGTTGGCGCGAGCGCCACACTCATGGCGGCAGGTTCGCACAGCATCAACCCCGACGCCTACCAGGCTTACTTACAGGCACAGTATTTTTTCCATCGAGGCGCAGAAAAAGTGGATCTTGACAAGGCTTTGGCCTATGCCGACCAGGCGGTGAAGCTGGATTCAAATTACTCGTCGGCATAGGCGCTCCGCTCGGCCGTGCTTTCCGATATGGCCGGAGAAGGGTTTATCGATACCGACGACGGATCTCGCCGGGCACGTGAAGATGCAGAGCGCGCCATAGCGCTCGACCCTAATTCGGCCGCAGGGTACCTTGCCCTATCCACGATCCATATTGGTTATGACCTGGATTGGGAGGGTGCCGAGGCTTCTCTCGATAAAGCCGCGACGCTGCAACCGGGAAGCGCCGATCTATTAGGTAATCGCTCGACGGTGCAGGAGATGTTGGGTCATTTGCACGAAGCCATCGCGCTACAGAAAGAGGCGATTGCACTAGATCCGCTCCAACCCGGCTCTTATGTACTCCTGGGAAATCTGCTTTTCGAAGCTGGATCCTATGAAGAAGCCAGCACTGCATTCCACAAGGCCCTGGAGTTGAATCCTGCGCACGCATTCGCACATTTTGGTCTGGGCAAAGTCTTATTGGCGCAAGGCCGCCCTAACGAGGCACTGGTAGAAATACGTCAGGAGCCGTTAGAGGGTCCGAAGTTGGTTGGAGAGGCGCTGGTGTATCACTTCTTCGGTCGCGGACAAGACTCCGATGCCGCTTTGGGGGCAACGATCGCCAGAGACTCGAAAGACCAGCCTTACCAAATTGCCGAGGTATATGCCTATCGCGGGGAGACCGACAAAGCAGTAGAGTGGCTGGAGCGCGCCTACGAGAACCGCGATTCTGGCTTGATCGTTGTCAAAATCGATCCGCTGCTCACCCCTCTGCGTAAGGACCCGCGTTACATTGAAATTCTGAAGAAGATGCGGCTGCCGCTGTAAGTCACAATCGTTAACCTGCAGTTCGCTCGCGCTGGCAGGCTCGTCTTGCCCGCAACCATGCCGGTTCCCTTATGAGAAGGCGCAATTCAGACCAAGCGTCCCGACGAATTCAAATTCGGGGCCAGGTAAGTCCTATGCCCCGGCCGGGTGGGGATTTCGGAATGAATTCCTACAGCAGACACGGCCTGCCGGCTGGCTCAGTTTGCGAGATCGATACGAGCCATGAGACCCATCATTCAGGACGTCGGGCGGCAACAAAGACAGTATTGCCCAGGAGTGGACTATCCAGGCCATGCAACAAATCCAAAGACTCGTAAATATCACCCGAGGCGGCGCCGTTCCAATTGTTGGGACCATTGAAGAGAAACTTGTCTATGACTTGCAGACCCGACTGCGTTACGGCTGCGAGTACCTCCGCCGGAGTGTACTCCCGATTGTGCCGATCAAGGCTGCCGTAAAAGATATCAGGCGCCCAGAAAATGTTTCCGCCCTTGGCAAGCGCTAATATGTTGGCCAAATTACAAATATTGGGAGTGGTAAGCAGCAGTACGGCTCCCGGCTTCAGAACTCGAGCAAATTCCTTCAGGATACTTACCGGGGGGGTGATGGCGATGTGTTCTAAGACTTCGGTGAACAGTGCTCCGTCGAAGCTGGCATCGGGAAAGGGAAGCGGTTCATTCTCGATATTCAGGGCCTGGACACGCAATTGCGTCAGCCACTTGCGATCGGGATAAGTCTCTTCCCACAACTGATTCATGTCAATGCCATGGATCTCGTAGCCGAGATCGTCAAGAACGATACCGATATGACCTGGCGCGCAGCCGAGATCAAGTAGCTTGCCGCCGGTGGGAAAGTAGCGGACAGCAGCGTCGGCTACGAAACGATAGCGGGGCAGAGAGCACTCGATGTAGGTCTTCTTGCTCTCCGGCACGGTCCCCAGATACTGCTGCTGAAACTTACGAATGGAATCGGCGGCGCGCCCGTTCTGCGGCTCCTCCCACTCGACGCGGAACCGGGCATCGGGCGATGCGGCCGGAGAAAACTCCAGAACTGCATCGAGCACTTGGAGAACGTGTTCCTTCATAGGATCGGACGGTACGCCAGGTAGGCTGATGCTTTGCAGCGTATCAAGCGGGGAGGTTTTGTGCAATCAACGGACGGGATGACAAGCTCCCCGGCAAAAGAGACGCCCCCAACCTCTCACGCCGTATTCCCTGCACGCTGATTTTCGGGTGAACATCATGGCGGGAGTAAGGGTTGTGAGCGGGCGCTATCGTCACCTATCCGGCCAGCCGGATTACCTACGATAAGGGGATGTTACGCCAACAAATCGCGGCGCCGACCACCTCGATTCGGAAATCACTGAGATGTCAGCTCCGCTGCATTGTCGCTCCGTGACACCTAGGACAAAATTCAGGCATTCGACCGGCAGTTGAAGGCGTAGCGTCAAGGGATGCTCGGGGCGAATAGCAATGAAGAAAGCTTTGGTGTTGTTCATTGTCGTGTTCTGCGAAATGCACTCCTGGTCACAGGAGGTTGCCAAGGTTGAAATCCCTGCGGGATTCTCGCTGATCGCCGCCCTAATCCAAGGCCCAGTAGATCGCGGCCGGTCCTTTGCCTTACGACTGGATGGGCTGAAGGAACCGGGCATTGTCGCGCTCAGCACACAGCTTGTGTCCGAGTGTGATAGCGAGGTTGTGCTGGAATCCGGCGGCTCGTATCGCAAGGACGGCATTTACTACGCGGTGTTTTACGTTCCTGAGTCGGTGAATCCATGCTTATACAAGGCGAGCCGTGTTCAGTACCTTGAGGCCGATGACTGCGCCGAATGCGACAGCAGGATTGCTGAGATCAATGCAGTAGTGGAGGTAAAGTGACGACTAACGGATTCGCGGAACGAGAAGGAGCACTGAAATGACCAAGCCTGCCTTAGATTTCATGCCGGGATTCTACGCTACTCCAACCTAGGATGGTTGGCGAAACCAGTTACGCCAGCTGACCACAGCATTGAATATCGAGGGCCTCAAAGACGGTACTCTGCAAATTCTGGCGTGTTTTCCATCTGGCGGAAATTGCTTCCCGTGCAGCCACCACACGGCATGCCTACAACTCACGGGCGGCGTACTGAACAGGGCGCAGCCCCTAGCAGGCTAAAGACTGTGCCATTGTCGAAGCGCCCGCCCCCGCGGTTGTCCCGATAATCATTCACTGCTGGTAGTGAGATTTTATGCGGGCGATCAGAGCAGCCAGAACCTTCCAGACGAGCCAAGGCAGCTTCTGTCGGCACCGGGCAATCGAATCGGATGCGGACGCTCGCCGTTCATCCGCGGTGTTATGTCGCTGTGACTTGGTTTGTTAAAAACTAGTTAAGACCCGCCTACAGTCGACATCGTGGCCACATCCTTTAAACCAAAATTCATCGCAATTTCATTTCACCAACATTAAGCGTGGCTATCATCCGCTGGTCGTTTAATCAGACCTTCGGAGCACACATGAATAAGACCTTCGCCTTACTTTGCCTCGCACTTGCGTGTTCGATGGGCACCGCAATCGCCCAGAACAATGACTCCCACCCGGGCCACATCAACAACCGTAATGGCGTGCGACGGGTCCTGCTGATCAGCATCGACGGAATGCACGCTGTTGATTTCTTGAACTGCGCCAACGGCATCAGCGGCATCAACAATGGCAGACCCTATTGCCCGGCGCTTGCGGCGCTCGGCACGACAGGCATCAACTATGTCGCGGCCAACACCTCAAGACCGTCGGATTCCTTCCCCGGCCTCACCGCGATCGTCACCGGTGGAAGCCCGGCGCTGACCGGCGTCTATTACGACGTTGCTTATTCCCGCAATTTCGACGCTCCGGCGAAAACCACCGGCAACGGCCTCTTGTCAGGTCCTTGTACTCCCAACCAGCCGCCCACGGGCACGACCAGCGAGTATGAAGAAGGCATCGACATCGATCAGACCCTGGTTAATGGCGGCGCGCCCGGCGCGGGGCTGACGGACGGCGGCATCGCCTCCATCGACACCAGTAGACTGATCCGCGATCCAAGTAACAATTGCAATCCCGTTATGCCGTGGGATTTCGTCCGCGCCAACAGCATCTTCAGCGTTATCCACCAGGCCGGCGGATACGCGGCATGGTCCGACAAGCATCCCGCATATGCGTCGGTCGCCTCGGGCCTTGGCCCCGCCGCGCTTGACGATTTCTATGCACCTGAAATCAACTCCACTGTGATCGGCCTTCCCGGCGTTATAACGCCCACTAACTTGTCCTGCACTAATATCCCCGATCCAGGCTCGGACCTGTCGGCCTGGACCAACAGCTTCCTGAACATTCAGTGCTACGACACGTTAAAGGTTGACGCGATCCTCAACGAGATCGATGGGAAAAACCACCTCGGAACCAGGAGGACCCAGGTTCCAACCATCTTCGGCATGAACTTCCAAGCGGTTAGCGTTGGCCAGAAGCTGATTGAGGCGAGCAACAACATGACGGGCGGATATCTCGATGCTGCGGGAACGCCCGGCGCGCCGCTGCTGGGCGAAATCCAGTTCGTTGACGCCTCAATTGCGGCATTCGTCAACGAGCTGAAAGCGAAGGGTCTGTTTGATTCAACCCTGATCGTGATCACGGCCAAGCACGGCCAGTCGCCCATCGATCCCAGCCGCTACGTCTCTCAGCTCAACGTTGGCACTTCGCCTGCCACTCTGCTCTCCTTGGCGGGTTATCTTCCAGCCTCCGAATCCACTCTCGGTGGCCAAATTGGACCGACGGAGGATGACGTCTCGCTGCTCTGGCTTATCAACTCCTCCACCCAAACTCTGCCCAGCGTGGAAATCCTCGAAGCGAATGCCTCCGCCACGGGAATCGCCTTAGGGCAGATCTACTACGGCCCGTCGCTTACGCTTAACTACAACGACCCAACCGTAGACCCGCGCACGCCGGACATCATCGTGACCCCGAACGTGGGCGTTACGTATACCGGCAGCAGCAAGAAACTGGCCGAGCACGGCGGCTTCGCGCATGACGACACAAATGTCATGCTGCTGTTGTCCAAACCGAACTTCCAACCCCAGACGGTCCACGCCGAAGTGGGCACCGCCCAGGTGGCGCCTACCATCCTCCAAGCCTTGGGTATCGATCCGTCAGCCCTGGATGCCGTTCGTGCTGAAGGAACGGGCGTGCTTCCGGCGACCCCACTCAAGTAGCCGTTTGCAAGAGCCGGTTCGGCCGACACAGGACACGCCCCTTCGAGGGGCGTCCTGTGTACGCGCCGGCGTCGAACTCAGCCATGAACGGTGGGGGATTATCCATTGACATCGGCGCTCCTTCGCGTCGTCCGGCACGAGTATCGTAGGACCTACCTCAGACCGAGATACTTAGTGATCTTTCTAGAGAGAACCAAACAAGGGCGGACCGATATATGTCATGCCGTACTAGCTCATGGCGAGTACTGCCAAACCATGCCATGGTTTTCTGGGCCGCAGCTCGCGACCGTGCCGTAAAGATTGCCCTTGGCATCTGAAGTGAGGTTCCCAAGGAAGCCTCCAGAGTAGCTCCAGATCAGTTGCCGGTAATCGTTAGCCTTCCCGACCGCGCCGCAATAGCAATAGTTTGGGTAGTAATACCCGAGCCCGTCCGCAGCCGCATACAGGTTCCCCGCGGGATCGACGGTCAATGCAAAGAACCAGCTCCACTGCCCACACGTAGGACAAAATTCCTCGTCACCGCTGTGGACGTTTAGAAAGGTGACGCCGCCCGGGGGCGACAGCTCGAAAATCACACCGGACGCATAGCTACCGGGTGGAGGTGAACCTCCAGCCGGTACCTCCGCATAGGTTCCGGGACAACCTCCGGACTGCGTGCTACATTCACTAAAGCCATAGAAGTTGCCATGGCTGTCTTGAATCAGCCCACCAGGCGATCCTCCATCGGTGACGCCGCCGGTGAAGCTGTAGAGGACGTTTTCCGTCCAGCCGCCAGCCGAAGGCACTAACTGGAAAACCACTCCAGCACCGTACGTACCTCCACCGGTTGCTGTGCCGTACAGATTTCCGTCTCTGCCCATCAGCAAACTACTGGGACCCGCGCCGTCAGTTCCTCCGGTGAAGTTGTAGAGAACCTTCTCTGTCCAGGTTCCCTGCGAGGGCGAAAGCTCGAAGATGGCACCATACCCATAGGCTCCACTTGCCGACAAAAACGGGGCCGATAGTCCATACATGTTGCCGGCGGAATCAAAAGCTGTGATATTGCCACCCCACGCATCCGTGTTGCCGGTAAATTGATATATGGCAGTCTCGTTCCAACTGCACAGAGCGTTGGCGCAGGTGTGGGCAGGCGGGGTCGTTTGATAGATCAGCCCGCAATACGATGTTCCGTCCCTTCCGCAGTTCTGAATGCCGCCGCTCGCTGCTCCGAAAAGATCTCCTTCCGGCCCGACGATGACCCCGTCTGGGCTGCTTCCGTTGCTGCCGCCCAGGAAGCTGTACAGCGAACTGAAGAACCAGTTGTCGGCCCTCAGCGCGAGGCTATAGATCAGGCCCTGCGCATAGCTGCCAGCGGCGGAGAGCGTCCCGTAAAGATTTCCCGCCCGGTCGACGGCCACGCCAGCGGGGTAATTCGACCCCGATAATGGGCCGAGATCACGCAGCTCATACAACTGGTGTTGCGAATCAAAGGAGCAGGAGCTGGTCCCGTTACCTAGAATGGTGAACGACTCGGAAGGAATCGAGCCAATCGAGCTCTGCGATGCCAGCGAAGGACAGCCGGTTGAAGTACATCCCGCGCCGCTGTTCTCGTCCCAGTACACTGGATCGCCGCTGGGGACACTGGCGTTTTGCAGGTTCACCCAGTAGGTGCCGGCGTTCAGCGTAGGACCGGTGAAAGAGGCTGTTTCGGTACAGACGTTGAAGCCGTACTGGTTACCAGTGCAGCTTCCTTGGGTAACGTTCATGGTCTGATCGAAGTAGCTGGTGCCGCCGTTCTCGCCAGAGGTGATGGACAGTTCGGTGGAGGTCAGCGTATCACCCGGAAACAGCCACATCGCGAACGTCATGCCAGTGATGGTATTTCCGTCATTCGCAAAGGTGAACGAATCGCTGACTATAAAGCCAAAATTTATATCCCAAGCATCGGTGTTGCCGTTGATCGGGCCGTTGTCGTAAATGTCATTGCTGTCCAGCGGACCACGATCTGCACGCCCTGTACGGGAGTTCTCGAACGAGGCTGGCGGCATGGGAGGGTGTGCGAACCGCGCAGGGTTCCTCGGCATTGCCGCTACTTGCTGCGATGACCGATGAGCCAGTCGCGAAGCAAACTGCGGCATCTTTGCTGCCTGAGTCGCTGTAGGAGGAACAACATTTTGCCCGTGCGCATCGAGCAACGCCGCCGCGATTACGCAGAGGCCGATGAACGCTAACAAAATTGTGTGCAAGAACGAATTGATAGCTTGCCCTGTGCGGTGCATCGGCTTGTCCTCCGTTTTAGTAGATCTAAATGACCGAGGAAATGCGTTGCGGGCACACGGAGAAGCAAAAAGAGGATTCAGTCTGTCTGGGCGCGAGCAAACCGGGTAGGAGCCGGGAACCTTCTCCTGAGGTGCCCGCGAGAATTTCACAACGTCAGGTGAACATCTGTCTGTGATCTGCACCACACAGACGAGTGACGAACAAGGAGATACTTACCAGGAGATACCCTAATTGGCGTTATGAGGCGTTATCGCAAGTAATCCTAAGCCCGCCTGGTTACTTGTGTAATGGCGCTTTATCGCCAACCTCACTTTGCGGCAGCTCCCTCAAACGCGATCTTATTTTCCTGGTGGCGGCGAAACTGGAACGGCATTTTGCAGAGCTGCCAACAGCCATTTGGCATCTCTTCTGACATACACGTGAGTGAATCGGAGTGTCCCACCAAAGGTCGCATCTGGTTCCGCAACCCATGTGTGGGTTGGCGGGTCCCATCTTGCACCGCTGCCCTTCGCTTCGAGAGCGCCGATGACAACGGCAGAATCGCCGTGAAGCCGAATTTGTACGTCCTTGCGCTCGTACACGTCCCATCGGAATTTGCCAGCCCTGATCAACTTAGCGATCGGATCAAAATACTCCTTCAACCAGGTCGCCTTGTCCTGCACGTGCCCTGAAATGTCGGTTTGGAGATAATCATTGGAGATAATCATCGGTCATCAATGCTGCAATTTTGGCGGAATCGCCTTCCAAGCTGGCTTTTCTAGCTTCCGCCATAACCGACCGGATTTCAGTTTCGGCCAAGTCACTAGTCTGCGACGGCGCCGCAATGGCGCATATAAAGACAATCAGCGCTGACATTGCAGGCAAAACGATTCTCATTCGGCACCTCGCGGAAACATTCCTTACGACCAGCGCGCCATCGAGCTTGATCCGAATTTTGCGGCGGCGTATGCAGCGGTGGGCCGCTCCTACTTCACTCTCAGCGAGCTGGAGCGAGCGAGCGAGTACTACACCAAGGCATTTCAGTTGCGGGAGCATGCCGGCGAACGGGAAAGGCTGGCGATCACTGCTCACTACTATTCGCGTGCCACCGGAAAACTGGATAAGGCGCCTCCCGCCTGTTATCAGTAGGTTAGAGCGTAGCCCACAATTAACTAGACAAAGCCTCCGCAGCCACCCCTGGCTTGGGTTGCCGGGATGGACTGCGTTGGCTTTCCGTCCACTATGTCGTGGATAACGATCCTCCAGGCTTCAACCTTTTATTTCGCCTGGGCCAATTCCGCAACCACTACAGCAACCTTGTCGAGCATTTCCTTCCAGCCCTCCAGCTGACCGCTCTCGATTGCGTTCTGCATGGTTTCATTGCCGATGAAGGTGAGTTTTGTCTGGCCGTTTCCAAGATCCTCAAACAGAATCACGTCGTGCGTACCGTCTACGGCCTCATGTTCGCTTCCATATTGCTCAGGCTCAACCTTGTTTCCCTTCGAGTCTGCAAAGTACATGGAGAAAACGATCTTCTCGTGCAAGACGATCTCATGGTATTCACCGGCATTCCAGCCCTCCTGCCCATCCGGCGCTCTCATGCAGCAGAGAAATTTACCTCCCACGCGAAAATCTATCTGGCAAGAAGGCGCGGTGAATCCCTTCGGTCCCCACCACTGCATCACATACTTCGGGTCTGTCCACGCCTTCCAAACCAATTCGCGTGGGGCATCAAAAACTCGTGTTACAACCATCCGCTCGATCTCATTCACCGTGCTTTTTGTCATGTCGAAGCTCCTCTTTTTTCATTTGCGTTACAACCGCATCCAGCTTTTCGAAACTCTCTTCCCAGAATTGGCGATAACTAATCGCCCAGTCGCTGACCGTCTTTATCGCCTCGGGCCTAAGCCGGCAAACACTCTCTCGTCCGCGCTTGGTCTTGATCACAATCTGTGCCCGCACCAGGTAGGCAATATGTTTTGAAATCATCTGCTGCGAGAGTGCAAACGGCTCCGTCAATCGATGCACAGAGGCAGGCCCACGTGAGAGCCGCTCGATCATCGCCCGGCGGGTTGGATCAGACAAAGCCGCAAATGTTGTGCCAAGGCGATCCACAACCATATGGTAGTGGATTTTCGGTCGATGTCAAGTGTGAATTTCGCGATTCCTGAATTCTGAACCCTGACTCATTAACCTGACGATGAACTAAAACCGGGTCGCGGCAGCAGGATTTCTTACGATATTACGATATGTCGATGTTACGACCGTTATCGTAACGAAGAGGAGTTAACCACCGCTTATTCATTGACCTGCCCTGCCTTCAGTCCTAAGATTGGCGGGGCCTCGGCAAGGTAAAGGCTGGTGCGCTGTGCATTTGGACGACCATGAAGAATCCTGAGATCACTCGCCGAGACTT
>Ga0126381_100000227_pt1 | contig 63756 bp, 53 predicted proteins | sample PanSoiMetPlot_28_FD_96465 | JGI IMG/M metagenome (GOLD analysis project Ga0126381, IMG submission 96465) | Tropical forest soil microbial communities from Panama - MetaG Plot_28 | ecosystem: Environmental > Terrestrial > Soil > Tropical forest > Bulk soil | place: Panama | collected 2016-02-17 | reverse complement strand
TATTTATAAAGATATTTCATGTACGAGTGGGTAGGCGTGCTATCGAGATAAAAGTAATATTCCTTTACGTCCTCGCCGTGATTGCCCTCGCTGTTGGTGAGGCCGAACAGCCGCTCCTTGAGGATCGGGTCCTTACCGTTCCACAGAGCAATGGCAAAGCATAGTCGCTGGTGGTCGTCGCTGAAACCGGCAATGCCGTCCTCACCCCAGTGATAGGCGCGTGAGCGAGCCTGATCGTGCGTGAAGTAGTTCCACGCATCCCCATTCTCACTATAGTCCTCTCGGACCGTGCCCCATTGGCGCTCACTGAGATAGGGACCCCATCGTTTCCATGGCACCCCCTTCTCGCGCGCCTCGTCTAGCCGCAACTTCTCCGCAATCCTCGTCGGCCCGGGGCTGGTCTCGTTAGGCAACGGTCTCCTCCTGCATGCAATTAGCCGACGTTGCCGAGATGGTTTTGGCTTCCGCTGGTTGGTGCGAAGTTCTGCCGCGGCTGGCACTTTGGCAAGCAGAAACGCCGCCTCGCGGCCTCCGGGCGGAGAGCACAACCCAATATAGAGTCATTTATGACACTTTGCTGCTTCTGCAGCAAATCAGCAGCAAAAAATCCCGCGAGCGTTGTACGAACATCCACGAGGGTCGTCGCGCCGATCCCGCCCACAACTGCGCTGGAGCACTATTTCCTCCACCCAGGCAGAACCGAGGGCGCCGATCTGCGCTAACGGCCAGCAACCGAGTACGACGACATTGCGGCAATTTTAGCGTCGTAGCGAAACCGAGCTCCGAATGCTCGGGCGCGCCTCACACCCTGGCACTTAACATGACAGCGCGCGCCCGAATTCGGTAAGGCCGCATACGCTGCACGCCATCTCCCCGTGTCTGACCGCGAATACGCTCCTCATCATTGCTTCTTGGGACGCGTGTCACGGGCTCTACGCGGTCGGTCGAGCCCGCCGCCCTTCAGCCGCTACATGGATTGTCCGCTTATGCCAGTCGCCGCGCCACTCGCGGCGGACCACCAGTAGGGCGTGCCTCCGAGTTATCGACCGTAAGATAAGAGAGAGCACCGATTTGCATTGGTCAAATGGGAGACTTCCTTCCACAATGCATGAGGTGAGTTTCTTGTGGCGCAACAGTTCACTTGACAACTCCTACAGGAACCCGCGATCCTTTACTGCATTACAATGCGGCGTCAATGGGGAGGGATTTATGCTGCAGGCCGAGGGCAGGCGTTCGCTCAACCGCGACCGATACGATGCCGTCCTGCTCGACCTCGACGGTGTGATCACGGACACCGCCAGCCTGCATGCGGCGTGTTGGAAGCAGATGTTCGACGAATACCTTCGGAAGCGAGCCACGGAGCGAAGCGAAGCATTTCGTGTCTTCGATCCCGCGGCGGATTACCGCCTCTATGTCGATGGGAAGCCCCGCTTCGACGGCGTTCGCGACTTTCTTCGATCGCGCGATATCCAGCTCCCCGAGGGAAGCCCAGACGACCCTCCACAGGCGGAAACAGTGGGTGGGCTCGGGAACCGCAAGAACGACCTGGTCAACAAGATCATTGAAGACAAAGGGGTGGAGCCTTACGAGGGGAGCGTCAGACTCATCCGTCTGCTCCGGCAGCTCGGGTTCAAAATCGCCGTGGTCACCTCGAGTCAGAACTGCACGGCCGTGTTAAGGGCCGCCAAGTTGGATGCATTCTTCGACATACAGGTCGACGGCAACATGATTTTGGCGGAACATTTGGCAGGGAAGCCCGCTCCCGATACGTTTTTGAAAGCAGCAAAGCTACTCGGCGTTGAGCCATCACGAGCGGTTGTCATCGAGGATGCCCTCGCGGGAGTGGAGGCCGGGTCTGCCGGGAGCTTTGGCCTTGTGATCGGCGTCGCACGCAAGGGAAATGCCGACGAGCTCCGGCATCATGGCGCGCATTTGGTGGTGAACGATCTGGGCGAATTGGTCAACTGACCAATGCCCACTTCCCGGGCAGGAACAGCCTCATGATGCATAAGGCGCTTCAATCGACGCAACACCCTGGCCGGGTCCTTACCCATGAAGGTTACGGCGTGTTGACCGGGAGGGTGGTTGAATCCCCTTTCGCATTCGGCAACGGCTTCTTGGGATGCGCGCCGCTCGCTCGGTTAGCCGAGGCCCGACATGATAGGTTGGCTGGGATATAGCAGATGGGCATCTTGGCGGCGCTGCTACGTCGCCAGTCTGTTTGACGTGCCCAACATCGAGCCGCAGGCGCCCTCGCCAGTGCCGGTCGCCGACTGGTCCCGCGTGCGAATCCTTACCGGGGGTCGTTTTCTGGGGAGTTGTTATGGCACTCAAGAATGCATTCTACGCCCAGTCGGGCGGGGTTAGCGCGGTGATCAACGCTTCGGCTTGTGGCGTGCTGCAAACTGCACGCCAATATTCCAGGCAGATTGGCAAGGTCTACGCCGGGCGGAATGGCATCATCGGCGCCCTGACTGAGGATCTAATCGATACCAGCGTCGAGTCCGACGCCGCGATTGCCGCGCTCAAGCACACCCCGGGTGCCGCGTTTGGGTCGTGTCGCTACAAGCTCAGTTCGCTTCACGAGCAGCGCGCGCAGTACGAGCGCTTGATCGAAGTATTTCGTGCGCACGATATCGGCTTCTTTTTCTACAACGGTGGCGGCGACTCGCAAGACACCGCCTATAAAGTCAGCCAGATGGGCGCTGGACTCGGCTACCCAATCGTGTGCGTTGGCATTCCCAAGACGATGGACAATGACCTGCCGATCACCGACTGCTCACCGGGCTTTGGCTCAGTGGCGAAATATGTTGCAACGTCGCTTCGCGAGGTAGCGCTCGACCTGGCAGCGATGAGCCGCACCTCGACCAAGGTGTTCACTCTGGAAGTGATGGGCCGGCACGCTGGCTGGACGACCGCCGCTTGCGCGCTTGCCGCCGAACACGAGGGCGATGCTCCACACGTCTTGCTGCTGCCCGAGGTTGCATTCGACGAGGAGCGGTTCCTGGTCAAGGTCGAGGAGGCCTTGGAGCGATACGACCACTGCGTTATCGCTGTGTCCGAAGGGGTCAAGGGACCGGACGGAGAGTTCCTCGCGGCGTCGGGCTCGAAGGACTCCTTCGGCCACGCACAGCTGGGCGGGGTAGCGCCACTCATCAGCAGCCTGATAAGCACGAAGCTCGGTTGCAAATGCCATTGGGCGGTTCCCGATTACCTCCTGCGCTCGGCACGCCACATCGCCTCCGAAACCGATCTCCAGCAGGCTCATGCAGTCGGTCGCGCTGCGGTGGAATTCGCACTCGACGGAAAGAATGCGGTGATGACAGCAATCCGCCGGCTTAGCGATGCGCCCTATCGCTGGGACATTATCGCCGCCCCGCTCTCTGAGGTCGCCAACCAGGAGAAGCTGTTGCCTCCCGACTTCATCAGCGCCGACGGCTTCGGAATCACCGCGGCGGCCCGCCGCTATTTGGCCCCGCTCATTGTTGGCGAAGCTTACCCGCCATTTAAGAACGGCCTACCCGACTATGTGAAGCTGCGGAACGTGCGAGCGCCGAAAAAACTGACGACAGAGTTCGCAGTTTGAAAAGGATGATCAGCCGTTATACGTTCTGTACTCCGTTCACTGCTCGGCTGGCGCGCTCTCGACTGTCCGCACTTGGAGCAACTCGAGCTCAACGCGACCGCCAAGCTGCGCTATTTTTATAGTGGACGAATGAGCGGCGACCGCCGAGACTCGCGCGAATGGCGGCGTGTCTTGTAGCTGGGCGCGGGGAACGCCGAGGGGGATGGAGAGTTGACAGGTATGCGACTTGGGTCATCACGTTGCTTATCGGGCGCGCTCTCAGTTTGCCTTCTTTTGTCCGCGGCGGCGCAAGCCCAGGTTAATCCATTCCGCGGAAGCGGGAGTCGGGGCCTCTCGCCTGAAGACAACCAGCTGCTCTTCGAGAGCGTAGCGCGGCTGAACGCGGCCGAACCGAGCGAGGTCGGGCGCTCCGATGCGTGGAGCAATCCACAGACGAAGAGCTCCGGCAGCTCCACAATACTCCGGGTGTTCCACTCAGGTGGCATGGTTTGCCATTTGCTGCGGCATCGCGTCCTCGTCTCCGGACGGGCTCCGGCTCACGATTACCGCCTCAGCTGGTGCCGCACGCCGACCGGGGAATGGAAGATCAAGAGCTGACTTACCGCAAGGGAGCTAGCCGGGCGGCTGATCAACGCCCACGCTGTTTTGGGAGGAACAGCCTCAATGATTCACCATGAACGCCTCAGGCCGCCATCACATGATTACCCGGCCGACGAGTGGAACGTCATCGAAAAAAGGTTCAATCCCGAATTCCTGGCGCAGCTGGAAACGATGCTGGCGGTCGGGAACGGATACCTCGGGATGCGCGGGTGCCCGGAGGAAGGCGGCCCCCACGCCGAAAACAGCACTCTGATCAATGGGTTTTATGAAACCAGCCCGATCGTATACCCGGAAGACGCCTATGGCTTCGCGAAAACTGGCCAGACCATCGTCAGCGTGACCGACAGCAAGATAATTAAGCTCTTCGTCGACGACGAGCCCTTATGGCTGCCCAATGCGCACTTGGTAAGTTACGACCGGCGGCTCAACATGAAGTCGGGAACACTTGATCGCGAGATCCTCTGGGAGACGCCCGCAGGCAAACAAGTGCTGATCACATCCCGGCGGTTGGTCTCTTTTGCCAATCGGCATGTGGCCGCCATCTCCTACTGTGTGACACTCCTCAACTCCTCGGCCTCCCTCGTGATCTCTTCAGAAGTGGTGGCTCATGAACCGGGTGCCTACACCAACGCGAATGATCCGCGACAGACGAGAGTTTTTGCCGCGCGAGTGCTCCATCACCGAATGAGCTACGCCAAAGACCAACGCATCGTGCTGTGCCATGCGACAGCAGAGAGCCGCTTGACCCTAGCATGTGCGACTGACCATTCATTGGAAACCTCCTGCCAGCACGCACACAAGGTTTCCCATTCCGAGAACTTCGGCCAAGTCGCGTTCGCAATCGACGCCCGACCCGACTGTCCGATCCACCTCACCAAGTTCATGGTTTATCACACGTCGCAGACGGTTTCGGCTGAAGAACTTTGCGGCGGTGCCGAGTGGACAATGGATCGAATAGTGACGCAGGGGTTCCAGCACCTGCTGGAGTCCCAAGAGCAGTACATGGATGATTTCTGGCGACGCAGCGATATCCGGGTCAAGGATGTGAGAGAGGACCGCACAAAGCGCAGCACAGTGGAGATCCAGCAAGCGATCCGCTTCAACCTATTTCAAATCCTGCAGGCCTCGGCGCGGGCGGAAGACGCGGGTGTACCGGCGAAAGGCCTCACCGGACAAGCGTATGAGGGACATTATTTTTGGGACACCGAGATTTATGTGCTGCCGTTCTTGACTTATACCTCTCCGCGGATTGCCAAGAATCTGCTGACGTTCCGGTACAAGATGCTGCCGCTGGCACGTGCGCGCGCCAAGCAATTGGGCCATCGCGGCGCCATGTTCCCGTGGCGTACCATCAGCGGGGAAGAAGCGTCGGCATACTACGCCGCCGGGACCGCGCAGTACCACATCAACGCGGACATCATGTACGCGCTGCGCAAATACGTGCAGGCAACGGGCGACGAGTCGTTCCTGTGGGAGTGCGGCGCCGAGATGCTCGTGGAAACGGCACGCCTATGGCGGGACTTAGGGTTCTACTCGGACGCAAAAGGGGGGAAATTCTGCATCAATGCCGTCACCGGGCCCGATGAATACAACACGGTCGTGAACAACAACGCGTACACCAATTTGATGGCCCGAGAAAATCTGCGTTATGCAGCCGAGACTGTCGAAATCCTGCGTGCAACAAAACCGGACGCGTATGACGCGCTCGTGCAAAAAACAGCGCTTGAGGCTTCTGAGGCGGAGGAATGGATACGTGCGGCAGAGAGCATGTATGTGCCGTACGACGAGAAGCTGAAGATCATCCCGCAGGATGACAGTTTTCTGGATAGAGAACCCTGGGACTTCCGAAATACTCCAAGCAACCACTACCCTCTTCTGCTATTTTACCATCCCCTCAATATCTACCGAAAGCAAGTGATCAAGCAGGCGGATGTGGTGCTCGCGATGTTCCTGCTCGGCAATGTGTTCTCGCCGGAGGCGAAGAAACGAAATTTCGAATTCTATGACCCGTTGACCACGGGCGACTCGTCGTTGTCGTCGTGTGTCGAGGCCATTATCGCCGCACAGATCGGCGACGTAGAGAAATCGATACAGTATGGGATGGCGGCATTGCTGATGGACCTGGCTGACGTGGGTGGAAACGTGAAGGACGGCTGCCATATCGCCTCGATGGGTGGCACCTGGATGATGCTAACCTACGGGCTTGGCGGCATGCGGGACGATGGCGGGATGTTGTCATTCTGGCCGCGTCGTGCGCCGGAGGACAATGCTATCCTTCGTTTTCCTGTGACCTACCGCAGCCAGATGCTGGAAGTAGAAATCGGTTTGGACAAGGTGGAATACGCACTGCGTGAAGGCGAGTGCCTTGTGATCCGCCATGAGATGGAGGAAATTCAGCTTACTCGAGAACAGCCGTTGGCCGTTCGGCCAGTCAGCAGGTGGTGAGGATCGCTACCACTGGGGGTTGGAGTGCTCCCTATCAAAAGAATAGATGCTGGCGGGGAGTTGTCTGCTTTTAAAACCCTGACTTCCGCACTCTCGCTGCGATCTCCACATCACCACCGCGCTTTGGTGGAATCCGGTGGTGATTTCGCCAAACGCGTTTCGGAGGGAACCGATGAACTCTGCTGCGACTGAAGCTAAATCGATCAGCGCCTACGGTCCGGCACCTCCATCGTGCTGCGGGTGTTTCACTCGGGCCACATGACTTGCCACCTGCTGTGGCATCGCATCATCGCTGCCGGACGGCCCCCAGCTCGCGGTTTCCGCCTCACCTGGTGCCGCATGCCAGCGGGGAATGGAAGATCAAGAGCTGACTACCGTAGGGGAGCTGAGGCCTTGGTCCAATGCCACGCAGCGCGATCGACGGCGCGCGAGCTTGACAGCAACAAAAGACGCTTGAGCGACCCGGTCGACATCCTCCGCAGCGGGGACCAGCTGAGCCGATCCCAAGATGCGGCTTTCCGTCAACGCAACGTCAATGCCTCCATCTCGTTGCGAGGAGGTAGGGTAGGCTTGGCGCACCCAATACGAACGCAGCCCTCGGCGGCGTGAAGCAGCAAGATGCGCGGCGCACCTCCTCGATTGTATACGGGTTCGACTGCGTCGAGTGAGTGGAGCGGACAATGTATTCGGAGTCGACGCCGTCGAGATGCGAGCTCGAGTATTCGACGACACCATCGTTGCTGCCCTCCACCGGCCCATTGCCTGCAACAGCAATGATCGAATGTGCGTGGACGCCGGGGGCAATAGGTGTCGTGGCCATTGTCTGCAGGACCGGATTGTTTGGGGTCATGCCGAACAGGCTTCCAGATCCGAGGCTGCGCGGGTTGACCTTGAAGTCTCCGGCATTCCGCGCAAGTTCGACACCTGTCTGGACAATGCGCAACGGGGAGGGTAAGAAATCGCCCCAGGAATTCCGTGATCCGATATTCGGTAAGGTAACTGCCGCCATGCGGCGTGGCGATGAAGACGACGCGGTGCACATTTGGCAGTGGTTTGATAAAGACCGCCTCTCGCAATAGTTCGCGTCGCTCCGGCGAGAGATCGATCTGGTCGAGCGGCTTGTTGGCGATGGCGTTCCACACTCGGTCCCCTGTGTCGACAACCATGGCCTTGGTGAGGAGGCCGCCCTGGCTATGGCCGATGACCACTATCTCCGACAAGGCGGGTCGACACCTGTCGGGTCTAATTTATGCACGGCATCCCGAAGCGCTTCCCGCAGCAGCGCCGCCGAATAAAGAACGGGGTTACCGGTGTCGTAGGTGAAAAACCAGAATTGGTAACGCTCGCGGATCCGCGGGTCATCCAACAGATCATTGACCATGTCGCCCCAGCGGCCGGCGCTCGAAGCAGTGCCGTGAACAAAGACCACGGGAATGCGCCCAGGCCGGTAGACGTCGATCGAGGCGAGCTGCGTTGGGGTCGATTCCGAGAACACCCCGGAGAAGAACGCTTTGAGCTCGCGCTCCCAGATCTCCGGCGAAGCGAGGACATACGCGAGCACCGCTGTATCATCCGCCTCGAGCGGCACGGTTTTGCCGCCAAGCGTCGCCGTGGCGACGTCGTAAGTGTTGTACAAATCAAGCGTGGCGCGCAGCTCCCGTTGCGCGAGCTGTCGCCGTGGCGCGTCGAGGCGCAGCACCGCCGTCATCGGCAGCTTCATCCGTGGCGCCACCTGCATACCCTGTTCGGCGGCGATTGGCTGGGTTGACGCGGCGAGCGGCGCGCCGATGCCCGGGCGCCGATACCGGTTGGCGAGCCCGCGGATCGCAATGTCCTGCACCGGCAACAGCGTAACGATCCGCCGGTTGTGCCATTCGAACGCCGAGGAATTGACCACGACTTGGACCGTCCCAAACGGCAGCTGGTAACCCCCGCTCCTGAACTCCGCCGTGGCCTGATCATCGGACGCAAATCCATAGGTAATGCCGAAGCCGTATAGGTCGGCCGCCAGCCGGAGCCGCGGGTCGTAAGGGCTCGGCGGCTTAAATCGCTGCTCGGGAAAGAGGAATGCAAAGCTGTAGATTGCGGCGGCGAGGAAATATGGCCGCTGCCGGGTCTTCTCCCCATACAGGTAGGCCATTTCCGCCAAAGTGATCACCTCGTCCTCGCCGCCGCGGCCATCGGTGGCGATCACATGCAGCGCACCGATGGCGCCCGCAGGATCGTCATCGTAGCGCTCCGAGAGAACCCAGCGGCGCAGGACGTTGCGGGCCTGCGGGCTGAGTTCGTCTGTCGTGAGAACGTTCGCGGTGAGGCGGCGCTGCGCGGTGCTCGCATCGACGCGTTCCACACCGACCGGCGTCTCGCACCCGGCTGTGAGGAGCAGCCAGATGATGCAACACAAAGCCGAGGCAATGTGTCGCGCTGCCACAGGCTTTGTCATATCACCCCACTCGACCAGCGGACTGATCAGCATTAGAGCCGGTTAGGAGAATTGGCCGAATTGCTGGCAAAGCGTCGATCAGCATCGCCGCGACCGACGCTTAGGCAAAGACTTGTCATTCCGACTTACTCCCCAAGCCGATAAATGCAATATTTATCGTTGGACGGCAAGGATGATCTCGATAACATGGTTGGACAATAAATCTTTCGAATGTCAGGCCCCTTTTAAGGATTGGATAACAATCAACGCGGCGCAGGTGCTCCCTTGCGAATTCGCGACGAGAACTCTACCTCGTTCAAGCTTCCGTCCACTTGGTCTGTCACATCTGCTCCTTCGCGCAGTTTTTCCAGCGGAATGCGGGTATCCACTGCCCCATGCTCATAAAGGTAGTCAGGCAAATACCCGGTCAGAATAATACGCCAGTCGAAAGGGATCGAAGATGTCACGGCACGCATCATGTCGAAGATCGCAGTGGTGCAGTTCGTCGTCAATGTGTTGTAAAATCTTGGGTTTACGGCAAGATCGTTTGCTTGTTTGATGTATTCCACGAGTAGTGCACGCGTTCGCCCTGGCGGAGTCCTGAGCCGATAGAGCTGGATCTGTTCGTTACGAATCTTACGTAGGGTCATCAGGTCGCGCTCATCGGCCCCGATATAGATCAATTCGTGGGTCTTGAAAAAGCCCGCAAGGGCCGAGTACTGGTCATTCTGCGTCCGTCGCAGCTCGATAGAGAAATCGAGATAACGCCCGTCCTCGAAACCGAAGCTCATAATCGTATGAGCAATAGACGGTCCCATCCAATAAACCAGGAAAAGATCGAGAGACCGCAATTTAGACAGATCATATGCCCGCTGCTCCCATCGCTCGGTATAATCTGCTTCGGTCCGCCAGCTGAAGTTGCGAACGTTCTGGGCGAACAGCCGGTCGCCATCGACTACACCGGTGATGCCACGCGCGACATCGGCAGCCCACTTCTTGTCGTTCGAAGCACTGATAGATCCGGACCAGGCAAGGAGCATCGCGTAGGCAGCAGCATAGAGCAGCACGGCTCGCCAGCGCCTGTGCAGCACGACCGATATCAATGCGGCGAGCGCAATCAAATCCAAGGCCACGCAAGCCCCGATACGCGCGCCGGCGGATCCAGGCAATTGATATGCGATCGCGAGATTTGCCCAAACCGCAGAAAGAAGGAGGCCAACGGCAAATATTCCGGCTCCAACGGTTCTCAATAAGCGTCGCATCAGTTTTATATCGCCCCAAACAGCTGGACGGTGGTCATGACCGCATCAAATGGTGATTGAGCCTTCAAGGATCGAACTCACGCATTCTCACCGGACCACCTTCATATCAAAGCAATACCTTGGTAAGATGCGCGACTGATAAACGGGCTTCGGAGGGGACCCATGAATTCGGCTATGACGGAAGCTAGATCGATCAGCGCCTACGGCCCGGCGCGTGCGACCGTTGACGGCAGCCCGCTCGAACCCGAGGAGCTCCGTCGCCTGCAGGCCTATTGGAACGCGACGCTGTTCCTGTCGGCCGGGATGATCTACCTGCGAGACAATCCGCTTCTTCGCGAGCCGCTGAAGGCCGAGCATGTCAAGCGGCGTTTGCTGGGTCATTGGGGTTCCGACCCGGGTATGAGCCTCACCTACATTCACCTCAATCGGCTCATCAAGAAATATGACCTAAATGTCATCTTTCTGGCCGGACCGGGACACGGCGCGCCGGCCCTGATCTCCAATGTCTATCTCGAGGGCGTTTATTCCGAAATCTACAGCGAAGTCTCCGAAGACACCGACGGGTTGCGGCAGCTGATGAAGCAGTTCTCATTCCCCGGCGGCATCGGCAGTCATTGCACCCCCGAGACGCCGGGGTCGATCCACGAAGGCGGCGAGCTCGGCTATTCCGTGTCGCATGCCTACGGCGCGGCGTTCGACAATCCGGATCTGATCGTGACCGTGATGGTCGGCGACGGCGAGTCGGAAACCGGACCTCTGGCGACCGCGTGGCACTCCAACAAATTCCTCAATCCGGCTCGCGACGGCGCCGTGCTGCCGGTGCTGCATCTGAACGGCTACAAAATCGCCAATCCCGCCATCCTCGCCCGCATCCCCCACGAGGAATTGGAACATTTGTTCCGCGGCTACGGCTACGAGCCCTATTTCGTCGAGGGCTCCGATCCCCCCAGCATGCATCAGGCGATGGCCGCGACCCTGGAGCTCTGCATCCGGGAAATCCGGCGCATTCAGCAGGAGGCGCGCAGATCAGGATCTGATGTCAAGCGGCCCCGTTGGCCGATGGTGATCTTGCGCAGCCCCAAGGGGTGGACGGGCCCCAAGGAAGTCGACGGACACAAGGTCGAAGGCTTCTGGCGTGCTCACCAGGTGCCGATGGCGGAAATGCACGAGAAGCCCGCGCATCTGGCGCTCCTGGAAGAGTGGCTGCGTAGCTACCAGCCAGAGAAGCTTTTTGACGAAAAAGGGCGACTGCTGCCGGAGCTCAGGGAACTCGCCCCAACCGGCGAGCGGCGCATGGGCGCCAGTCCGCACGCTAACGGGGGGCTACTCCGCAAAGCGCTGAGATTGCCGGATTTCCGCAAATATGCCGTAGCGGTCGAAAAGCCCGGCACGAGCGAGGTCGGACCGACCCAGATCCTGGGGCAGTTCCTACGCGACGTCATGCGCAACAACCCGACCAACTTCCGTGTGCTCAGTCCGGACGAGAACGCCTCCAACCGCCTGACCGCGCTCTATGAGGTGTCGAAGAAGACCTGGCTCGGCGAATACTTCCCGGAGGACGCCGATGGCGGCGAACTTGCCCCCGATGGCCGGGTCATGGAGATGCTGAGCGAGCATACCTTAGAGGGCTGGCTGGAAGGCTATCTGCTGACCGGCAGGCACGGCTTCCTGTCCTCCTATGAGGCCTTCGTCCATGTCATCGACTCGATGTTCAACCAGCACGCCAAATGGTTGGAAAAATCGAGCGAGCTTGCCTGGCGCGCGGATGTCGCCTCGCTCAACCTGCTGATTACCTCGACTGTCTGGCGGCAGGACCACAACGGCTTCACGCATCAGGATCCCGGATTCCTCGACGTCGTCGCCAACAAGAGCCCGAGCGTGACGCGGATCTATCTGCCGCCAGATGCGAACTGCCTGCTGTCGGTTGCCGATCACTGCCTGCGAAGCAGCAATTACGTCAACGTGATCGTCGCAGACAAGCAGCCGCACCTGCAATACCTCGACATGGATGCGGCGGTAAAGCATTGCACCAAGGGTGCCGGAATCTGGCAATGGGCCAGCAGCGACGAGGACAGCATGCCCGATCTTGTCATGGCCAGTTGCGGTGACATCGCGACGATGGAGGCGCTCGCCGCCACCGCATTGCTGCGGCAGCGTTTCCCCGAATTGAAGGTGCGTTTTGTCAACGTCGTGGATTTGTTCCGGCTGGTGCCGGACACCGAGCACTCGCACGGGTTTTCGGACCGCGAGTTCGACGCGCTGTTCACCACGGACAAGCCCGTCATCTTCAACTTCCATGCCTATCCGTGGCTGATCCACCGGCTGACCTATCGGCGGACCAATCACGACAACATCCATGTCCGCGGCTACAAGGAGAAGGGCAACATCAACACGCCGATGGAACTCGCCATTCAAAATCAGGTGGACCGCTTTACGCTGGCGATCGACGCGATCGACCGGGTGCCCTCGCTCAAGGTGCGCGGCTCACACGCGCGCGAAACGCTGATGAACCAGCAGATCGACTGCCGCCACTACGCCTATGAGGAGGGGATCGATCCGCCGGAGATCGTCAACTGGAAATGGCCGCTATAGATTGGTGCAGTGTCATTGCGAGAGCGCAGCGACGGAACAACCTCGGTGTACGAGTCCGCGGCCCAAGATTGCTTCGCTTCACTCGCGATGACAACCCTACAGATCTGCGCTAAGCGTCGCTGACGATCTGCTGTGCGTCGGTCAATATCGCTTGTAGGTGCCGCTCGTCCTTGAAGCTCTCGGCGTAGATCTTTGAAACGGCTTCGGTGCCCGACGGGCGCGCCGCAAACCAGCCATTGCGGGTGACGACTTTCAGACCACCGAGCGGAGCGTCATTGCCCGGCGCCCGGGTAAACGTCGCGACGATCGGCTCTCCGGCCAGGTCCGGTGTCTTGATCGCCTCCGGCGACAGCCTACCCAGTCGCGCCTTCTGCTCCGGCGTCGCGGGCGCGTCGATGCGTTCGTAGTAGGCCGTGCCGAATTCGGCGGTCAGTACGTCGTAATGCTCGCCCGGGTCCTTGCCGGTCCGGGCGGTTATCTCGGCGGCGAGCAGATCCATGATGGGCCCGTCCTTGTCCGTCGTCCATACCCTGCCGTCACGCCGCAAGAAGCTAGCGCCGGCGCTCTCCTCGCCGCCAAAGCAGCAGGAGCCGTCGAACAACCCTGGCGCAAACCATTTGAAGCCGACCGGCACCTCGGACAGGCGCCGCCCCAGCTTCTGCACGACGCGGTCGATCATGCTGCTGCTGACGAGGGTCTTGCCGACCGCAGCCCCGGCCGGCCAGTCGGGCCGATGAGTCAGCAAAAACCAGATGGCTACCGACAAATAATGGTTGGGGTTCATCAACCCCGCGGAAGGGGTGACGATGCCGTGCCGGTCGGAGTCGGGGTCATTGGCGAAGGCCACCTGATAACGGTCCTTGAGGTCGACGAGTCGGGCCATCGCGTAGGGGCTGGAGCAGTCCATGCGGATGGCCCCGTCGTGATCGACGGTCATGAACGAGAAGGTCGGATCGACCTGCGGATTGACGACGGCGATGTCCAACCCATAGATCTCGTTGATCGGCCCCCAGTAATGGACGGCGGCGCCGCCAAGCGGGTCGACCGCGAGCCTGAGCCCGGCGGCGCGAATAGCCTCCATGTCGATGACATTGCGCAGGTCATTGACATAAGGAAGCATGAGGTCTTCCTGCCGCGTCGTGGTCGCGTTGATCGCGGCCGCAAACGCCACCCGCCTCACACCGGCGTTACGCTCTCGCAACAATTCATTGGCCCGGCGCTCGATCCACTGGGTCACGTCGGTGTCGGCCGGCCCGCCATGGGTCGGGTTGTATTTGAACCCGCCATCCTCGGGCGGATTGTGCGATGGCGTAACAACAATGCCATCGGCCAGTCGATCGTTGCGGGAATGGTTGTGAACAAGGATGGCGTGGGAGACGACCGGCGTCGGCGTGAACCCTTCATCTCGCTGGATTACAGTCGCCACGTCGTTGGCCGCCAGGACCTCGAGCGCCGTACGCTGGGCCGGTCCGGACAGTGCGTGCGTGTCCTTGCCCATATAGAGCGGGCCATCGGTCGCGTGGGCGCGGCGATAGTCGCAGATGGCCTGCGTAATCGCCAGGATATGTGCTTCGGTGAACGAGCCATGGAATGGCGACCCGCGATGCCCGCTTGTGCCAAAGCTCACCCGCTGGGCCGGATCATCTGCGTTGGGACGGCATTCGAAATACTCCCGCTCGAGACGGGCGAGATCGACTAGCATCTCCTTTGGAGCCGGTTTGCCCGCGAATGGTGAAATGGCCATCTAGCAGATCCTTCTATGGCACCGGGCAGGGTTTCGCACCCCAGATCTCCGCCGCGTATTGAGCAATGGTTCGATCGCTGGAGAACTTTCCCGAGCCGGCTACATTCAAAATCGCTTTCCGCGCCCACGCGTCGTCGTCTGCATACAGCTCGCACAGCCTCTGATCTGCCTCCAGATAAGATTTGAGATCGGCCAGATGCATATAATGGTCACCATGCGCCAATAGCGCGTCGTGAATGGGCGCGAAAATCCCGGGCTCGTAGCGGCTGAAGTAGTCGGAGGAGATCATGTCCAATGCGGCTCGCGCTTCAGGATCATTGTCGTAGTGCCAGCGGGGATCGTACCAGGAGCGGCTATCGGCAACCTGCTGCGCCGTGAGGCCAAACAGGAAGAAATTCTCCTCGCCGGCTTCCTCGGCCATTTCGATCGTCGCGCCGTCGCGCGTGCCGATCGTCAGCGCTCCGTTCATCATGAACTTCATGTTGCTCGTGCCGCTGGCTTCATAGCCCGCGGTCGAGATCTGGTTCGAGACGTCGGAGGCGGGGATCAGCCGCTCTGCCAGTGAAACATTGTAGTCGGGCAGAAATACGACTTTGAGACGGCCACGTGTCAGAGGGTCGCCGTCGATGGTGCCGGCCAGGTTGTTGATGAATTTGATGATCAGCTTGGCCAGGTGATAAGCCGGCGCCGCCTTGCCGGCAAAGAAGAATGTCCGGGGCGCCATCTGTAGATCGGGATTTTTTCCCAGCCGGTTGTAGAGAACGATAATACGCAGCGCATTCAGCAGCTGCCGCTTGTATTCGTGAATCCGCTTGATTTGACAGTCGAAGATTGTGTCCGGATCGACCGTCTGGCCCAAGGTCGATTTGAGCCAATCGGCGAAGTGTGACTTGGACTGGTGCGCGGCCTTGCGAAAAGCGTCGCGAAACGCTTTGTCGTCGGCAAGAGGCTTGAGTTTGGTCAATTGGCCGAGATCCTTCACCCAGCTGTCGCCGATTGCGTCGCGGATCGTTTCGGCGAGCGCCGGATTTGCCAGCAGCAGCCAACGTCGCGGCGTGACCCCGTTCGTCTTGTTGTTGAATCTCTCCGGAAACCTCTCGGCCAAATCCTTGACCGTCATTGTGCGCAGTAGCTCCGAGTGGATCGCGGCAACCCCGTTGGTGCTGTGCGAGCCGACAATCGCCAAATTCGCCATCCGGACCCGGTCTTCCGGCCCCTCCTCTATCAGGCTGAGGCGCTCGATGCGCCCCTCGTCACCAGGATATCGGCGCCGGGCATCGTCGAGAAAGCGCCGGTTGATCTCGTAGATGATCTCCAACTGCCGCGGCAGCATCTGGCGAAAGTAGTGCAGCGGCCATTTTTCGAGGGCTTCGGGCAACAGTGTGTGGTTGGTATAGGCCAAAGTCCGTTTTGTCAGATCCCAGGTTTCGTCCCACCCGAGCCGCGCCTCATCGAGCAGGATCCGCATCAGCTCCGGCACCGCCAATGTCGGATGGGTATCGTTGAGCTGAATCGCGACCTTGTCGGGTAATTTGCTCCAATCCGCATTGTCACGGCGGAACCGCCGCACGAGATCCGCCAGCGAGCAGGCAACCAGAAAATACTCCTGCGCGAAGCGTAGCGCCTGTCCCAGCTCGGTAGAGTCGTCGGGGTACAACACCCGGGTCAGCGTGTGGGCCGCCAACGTTCCGATCAACGCGCCGACGAAGCCGCCGCTGCTGAATTCCTGGAAGTCGAAATAATTGTGTGTTGCCGCTCCCCAAAGGCGCAACGTATTGATGGTCTTCCCGCCGTAGCCGATAACCGGCCGATCGAACGGCACGCCGATCAGGGTAGAGGCTCGACCCGGGACGGCGTGCAAATTTCCGCCATGCATCTCAAAGGAGCAGCTGAGCTTGATTTCGACGGTCTCGTTCGGTCGAACGACCTCCCACGGATCTTGGCGACGCAGCCAGTTGTCCGGCTGCTCATGCTGCCAGCCGTCGTCGATCGATTGCTTGAACATGCCATACTCATAACGCAGCCCGTAGCCCATCGCTGGCAGCTGCATCGTCGCCATCGAGTCGAGAAAACAGGCTGCGAGTCGACCGAGACCGCCGTTTCCAAGGCCGGCATCGGGCTCTTGTTCGAGAAGATCGAGCCAGTCGAGGTGCCTTTGCTGGGCGGCTCGCTGCACCAACGGGTCGAGCAGCAGGTTGGTTACGTTATTGCTGAGTGAGCGCCCGATCAGAAATTCCATCGACAAATAATAGACGCGCTTCGGGTTCTCCCGAGCGTAGACGCGCTCGGTCTGTACCCAGCGTTGGGACAGCACGTCCCTGACCGATCGGGCAGCCGCCTCGAATCGCTCGCGCTTTCCGGCATCGACAGGATCGATGACGTCGTCGAAAAGCAGATGTCGCTCGTAGAGCGCGTCCTGGTGCCCAGAAAACCGGATTGGACCGCAGCCGTATTGGTCGAGAATATCGGTCGTCATCGGCTGTGGCATCACCCTTTCCCCAAGTTCGGTCATTCCCCCTACCCTATTTCATCGCCCGCTGAGCCCTTTCATTTAATTTGCAAGCGTATGTCCACGGACCGGTCCCGTGCCCTTGGGAGGGTAAATCCGTAGTTGCGGTGCAGGACAGCAGCGATCTACCTGATCGCGAACCGGTTCAAGCTCGCCCGTCACTTATTAGGCCGGGCTGGCCCACAGGTCATCCGCGACGGCCGAGCGCTTGGCGAAAAGCCTGCGGAACCGAGATGTTCGGTGCGGCAGCGCAACGGTCCATCACTTTTCTGACGTTGCCATCGATTTGGCTTACATCGATGACATGGAGTCCGGCTTTTGCCGCGAGGTAGCCGTAATAGAACATTGCGGCCGCGGCCCGATCGTCGTCGGAGGCGCCGAGCAGGTCGGAGCAGCGCACGCGGTCGACATCCCATCGTCCCGGGGCAATCTGCGCCTCGGATGTCACGCGCGGCTCGGGCGGCGACGAAGCCTCAGGCGGCGGCGACGGAGGTGGTGGTGCCGCTTGTTGCTGCGGGGCGGGCGGTTGCGCGCATGCCGCGAGGCAGCACGCTAACAGAGCGGCCGGCAGTCGTAATCTCATCATCGTCCCCCTGTCCAAGATCTCGCGCGATGGCCGGGCCACCTACGGTTCTCGGCAATGAGGCGCTGCCTCAGTAACAGACGCCGGCGCTGCGGGCCGAACCTCGCCGTACTGCACCGCGGAGAGCACCGAAGCCGGCCCCGATCGCGGCGCCGCGCCCGGCATTGCCCGAAATCGCGCCGATAAGCGCGCCCCCAGCCGCGCCCCTTCCCGCTCCCTGTAGAGGGCCCGGCGTAACGGCCTGGCACGGCGGACGGGAATAGCCATAACTCGGCGGAGGACCGTAGTACTGAGCATAGGCAACTACCGACATGTTAATCAATGTCAGAGTTGCGGCGGACAACAACAGGATGCGGAGTCGTGGCACTTCGAAGTACCTCGGGTGACGAAACGAGCACGATTGGAGGTTAGCGACGTCGGTCTTCGAGTTCCAGCGTCACGAGCCGGGCGACCGTGATGGCGAGATAGAATTGGCCGAGCACCGACTCGAGATTGGCAAGGCTGCGGGCAAATGGGTCGACCGGGACGATGTCGCCATAACCGGTCGTGGTCAAGGTTGTGAGGCTGAAATATAGCATCGTCGCCATTTCGCCCAATTCGTTCGTCGGGGGGGCGAAATTGGCGAAGGCGGTGGGGCTCAACTCCCAAATCAACGTAAATGCCGCAGCAAAAATCGTCGCGAGGTTCAGGTACACCACGGCCGCGCCTTGAAGACGGTGGGACGTGATGCGGCCAGGCGCATAAACCGCAAGCGCGACCACCCAGCTCAGTGCCGAGAAAGACACGATATCGCCGCCGCGGCGGAGCACGCTTATAGTAATCGGTGACAGCTCCGATCCGAGCGCGAAACTGGCCAATGTTGCTGCCATCCCCAGCAGGATCAACGCAATAGCGCCTCGCTTGCGCGAGAGCATCACGACGATCACGACCACCGCGAGCACCAGAGTTTCACCGGCCTGCCGTGCTATCGGCAGTCCTTTCGCCGCCAGAGGCGCAGCAAAGAAAATCAGGCAGAGCTGGAGGGCCAACAGAACGGTCAGACCGGGGTCTCGGAACCGATCCTGCCACGCTTGCATTGACCTCGGCCGGTCATCGAGGGGGGCTGCGTAGCGCGGAGACCCCGGCGTGGTCATGCGCCCCATTCCGGAGCTTCAGAATGGCTCCGGGATAACTCTGAACGGATAGTCTGGATCTTTGTAGTCGCCGCGGGGCTGCCGTTTCGGCAGCTCCACCTTTGCCCGCTTCGGCTCTTCGTAGGGGATCTTGCTCAAAATGTGTGTAAGTGTGTTGAGCCGCGCTCTCCGCTTATTGTCAGAGTGTACCACATACCATGGGGCCCATGACGTGTCGCTAGCCTGAAACATCTCGTCGCGGGCTCGCGAGTAGTCGTACCAGCGAGAATACGATTTGAGATCCATATCGGATAGCTTCCAGATCTTGCGCCCGTCATCGATACGCCCCTCGAGCCGTCTCGTCTGCTCCTCAGGACTGACCTCCAGCCAATATTTCAAAAGAATGATCCCGTCCTCGACGACGACCCTTTCGAACGCCGGGACCATCTCCAAGAAGCGTTTGACTTGATCCTCGGTGCAGAACCCCATCACCCGCTCGACCCCGGCCCGGTTGTACCAGCTGCGGTCGAAAATTACGACCTCGCCGGCCGCCGGCAGATGAGGAATGTAGCGTTGCGCGTACATCCGCGACTTCTCGCGTTCGGTCGGCGCTGGAAGCGCGACCACCCGGAAAACGCGTGGGCTCACCCGCTCGGTCATGGCTTTGATAGTACCGCCCTTGCCAGCCCCGTCGCGTCCCTCGAAGAGAATGCAGATCCTCAGCCCCGTGTGTACGACCCACTGCTGGAGCTTGACGAACTCGACATGCAGGCGCGCGAGTTCCCGCTCATAGTCTTTCCGCTTTAGCTTGCCATCGACCGCACGCTCACTGTTCTTCTCGTCGGGCATCCGCTCACTCCATGAAACGTAGCTTTACGACAAACAAGCGGTTCTGGCGGGATCGATGATCCCGATCAAGGTTATCACTCCTCTATGCCGCCGGCTTCACGACCTCTGCGGCGGCCTGATCCGAAACGGCGGCCCGCCACGCCTGGAGCATGGTGAACATGATCGCGATCAAAGTCGGACCGATGAATAAGCCGAGGAAGCCGAAGGCAAGAAAACCGCCAAAGACACCAAGGATAGTCAGCGACATCGGCATCTCGATGCCAAAGCCGATAAGCCAGGGTTTGACAAAATTATCCACCGTGCCGACGAACAAACCCCACACGATCATGAATACGCCCCAGAGCTGCTGGTCGTGGGCAAACAGCCACCAGGCTGCTCCGCCCCAGATCAGCACGAGCAGCGGGCCGCCGATCTGGCTAATTGCGAGCAGCAAGGCGACGAAGCCAAGCGTACCCGCGCCGGGGCCTCCGGCGAGAGCCAAGCCGATGGCGAGCAGCGCAGCCTGGATGGCTGCGGTGCCGACCACGCCGTAAGCGACGCCCCGTATCGCCCCGGCCGCGACGTCGAGCGCCCGCTCGGCGATCGGGCCGCCGAGGCGCCGCAGCGCATCGTGCAGCACCGAAATGAGGCCATCGCCGTTGGTCCAGAACAGGGTCGCCACGACCAGCGCGAGGATCACCTGTAGCAGGCTGTCGGCCAGAGCTCGTGCCGCACCGATCATCACCTGCTCCAGATTCGCGGTATAAGGCTCCAGCAGCGCGCGCAGATTTCCCTTGACCTCGACTATGCGGTCCCAGGCCGCTCCCAGACGCCCGCCGAGCAACGGCACGGCTTTTATCCTTTTCGCGGCCAATCTGGCCGATCAAATGGTTCGGGGCACGCAACGCTCGCTGATCCAACCGCGCCTCCCGGCAAATTGCAGCATCAAGGTGGCCGAGCAAGTCGCGCTGGCGGCGGCGTGCTTTACAGCGGCGCAAGCGGCGGGCGGCAGCGGGTTCATCGCGTGCTTTGTCGGCGGGCTCTTGCTGAGTGGGTTCGGCGAGCGTCACAAAAAGGAGCTGCTGCGTGGCGCCGAGCACACCGGAGAAGCGCTGGCGCTGCTGACGTGGGTGGTGTTCGGGGGGATCGTCGTCGCCCGCCTGATCGACCGTGTCACTTGGCCCGCGCTGCTCTATGCAGTGCTCAGCCTGACCCTGGTCCGGATGCTTCCGGTCCTGCTGTGCCTGATCGGCACGCGAACGAGCACTGCGGATAAGCTTTTCATCGGCTGGTTCGGCCCGCGCGGATTAGCCACGATCGTCTTCGCCGTCCTCGTCTTAGACGAACAGCTGCCCGGTAATGACACAATAATGCTTGCGGCCGGCTGGACCGTCCTGCTCAGTGTCATCGCCCATGGCGTCACGGCGAATCTGCTCGTCAAGAGGATGGCTGGGCATTCGTCGGCGGAAGCTGAGGACGGCGCTCGGGCTACCAGGTAAGAAAGAAGCCGATATCGCCGGGCATTCCTCCTGGATACTCGAGCACCTCAGCCTTGAGATGGAAGCCGAGCGGTCTCAGGTGCTCGTGCCAGAATTCGTAACCAGCCTTGGGTCGGCCCTCCAAAGTCTTTTCCCACTCGGGCTCCGAGTTGTTGATCCTCCGGCCGCGATCGCTGCACAGGCTGTTGGGGAAGCGATAAACTTGGACTTCGCTCTGTCCGCGTTCGGCCGCCTTGCTGACCAATTGCATGATGAGCTGCAGCAGCTGCTCGGCCGTCCTCTCTGGCGGTTTGTAAAATTCAGCCATGACGGTTTTTTGCTTTTCCTCCTGCTCCTGCATATGGCGCAGTTCTTCGGCAGCCTTCGCCGCCTCGCGCTCGGCCATCCGGTGCCTCAGATCAGCAGCAGAAAAAGCACTGATCGTCGTGCTACGGTTATCGGACATGGCTCCCTCCCCGTTTCAGGTTTCCACCAGCGCCCGGGCATGGCGGGCAATCATCAAATTCTCGTCGGTCTTTATCACGTAAGCGGCGACGCGGCTGTCAGGCGTGCTGATGCGCTCCTTTTGGTCCCGGTTGGCCGCTTCGTCCAATTTCAATCCGAGCCAAGCGCAGGCACGACAGATGGCGCTGCGCACCGGCGCCGCATTCTCGCCGACCCCGGCGGTGAATACGACCCCGTCGAGGCCGCCGAGCGCCGCCGCAAGCGAGGCAATGTGACCGGCGACGCGGTAGCAGAACACCTCGACTGCAAAGCGCGCACGCGGATCCTCGCTCGCCAGGAGCTCGCGGAAGTCCGAGGAAATGCCGGAGAGCCCGAGCATCCCGGAGCGGCGATAGAGGAGATCGACCAACCGTTCCGCGGACATCCCCTTCTGTTGAATGAGATGCAGCACCACGCCGGCATCGAGCTCGCCGCAGCGGGTTCCCATCGGCAGCCCATCGAGAGCGGTGAACCCCATTGTCGTTGCAATCGAAACCCGGTCACGCATGGCGCAAGCCGAGCAGCCGTTGCCGAGGTGCGCCACGACAACGCGGCCAGTAGCGATCTCCGGGGTCCGCTCCGGCAACACCGATGCGATGTACTCGTAGGAGAGGCCGTGAAAACCATAGCGCCGTATGCCCTCCTCGTAGAACGAGTAGGGCAGCGCAAAAGCCTGTTCGACCTCCGGCGCGGTCCGGTGAAAGGCCGTGTCGAAGCAAGCCACCTGCGGCAAATCGGGGTTGAGGGTCATCGCCATTTTTATCGGCGCGAGATTGTGCGGCTCGTGCAACGGCGCCAGCGGGACTAGCGCCTCAAGCTCGGCCAGCAATTCCGGCGTCGCGCGGGCGGGGCGGGAGTGGCGCAGGCCGCCATGCACGACGCGATGGCCGAGCGCCGTTAGGCGCCTGTCGCCGAGCCTCTCTCTGGCCCATGGCAATATCGCCGGGAGCACCTCGCTTGGCACAGTTGGCGGTTTCGCGCCCAGATCCGGCGGTACGATTGCTTCGCCACTGGCGCCGGCCGCGCTTGCCGAAGCATGTGCGCCGATCCCATCCACCTGCCCAGTCAGAATTCGCCGCTCGCCCTCGTAGAAACTGAACTTGACCGAAGACGAACCAGCGTTGATCACCCCAACCAGCGGCTCCGCCACTCCCGCATTCATGTTCCAACCGTGCTCCTCACCCGAGGATATGATAGCCGCCGTCGATATAAATCGTATCACCGGTCATGGCGCGGGCGTAGTGACTCGCCAGAAACACGCAAGCAGCCCCGACCTCCTCTATCGTTACCAACCGCCGCGCCGGCGCGCGTTCCGCGACCCGCTCCATCAGCGCATCGAAATCGGGAATGCCGGAGGCGGCGCGGGTGGCGAGCGGGCCGGGGCTATGCACCCGGATCGCCTTGGGTCCCAGCTCAGCGTCCAGGTAGCGCACCGCGGCTTCGAGGGCAGCCTTGACCGGACCCATGATCCCGTAGTTTTCGATAACCTCGTTCGCACCGTGATAAGTCATCGCGAAGATCGTGCCCCCACCGGTCATCAGCGGCTCGGCGCGGCGCGTCAAGTCGAGGAATGACCAGCACGAGACGTCCATCGCGGTCAGAAAGCCGTCGCGCGGACAGTCGGTGACCCGCCCCGCCAGCGCCTGCCGCGGCGCAAACGCGATCGAGTGAACGAGAATGTCGAGGCGACCCCACTTCGACGCAATCGCCTCGAATAGTGCATCGACTTGCCCCGCGTCGCGTACCTCCAGTGGCAGCAGCAGCGATGCCTCGACGGCGGAAGCCAACGGCTCGACATACGGCCGGGCTTTGTCGTTGAGATAGGTCAAGGCGATCTCGGCGCCGGAGCGATGCATCGCCTCGGCGCATCCCCAGGCGATCGAGCGGTCATTGGCGACGCCGACGATCAGCGCCTTCTGCCCCCTCAGGATCGAGGAATGGGTCAGCGCGGGCGGCATGCCGTTCGTCTGCGTCATCTTAAGGCTGCCGCCGCGCTGCGGCGGCGCGCTTCCGCGACAAGGCTCGCGACCGCGCAGGACGCAAGGCGCGTGATCACGGAATCGGCGCGGCTGGTCAAGATGATCGGCACGCGGGCGCCGAGGACGATGCCGGCGGCGGCGGCGCCGGCGAGAAACGAAAGGCTCTTGGCCAGCATGTTGCCCGCTTCGAGGTCCGGCACTATCAGCACGTTCGCACGCCCGGCCACCGGCGAGACGATGTGCTTGATCGCCGCGGCCTCCGCGTTGATCGCGTTGTCGAGCGCCAGCGGGCCGTCGAGGACGCCGCCGGTGATCTGCCCGCGCTCCGCCATCTTGCACAGCGCGGCGGCCTCGATCGTCGACGGCACAGCGGGGCTGACCGTCTCCATCGCCGACATGATCGCCACCCGCACCTCCTGAAATCCCAGCGCCTGGCCGAGATCGATCGCGTTCTGCACGATATCGACCTTGTCGGCGAGGCTGGGCGCGATGTTGACCGCGGCATCGGTGATAATCAGCGGGTCTTTGTGCCCTGGAACATCCATCACAAAGCAATGGCTGATCCGCCGCGCCGTGCGGATCCCGGTCTCGCGCGCGACCACGGCGCTCATCAGCTCATCCGTGTGCAGGCTGCCCTTCATCAGAGCCTCGGCCTTTCCCTGCCGGACGATCTCGACTGCCTTCGCGGCCGAGTCGTGGCTGTGGGCCGACTCTTCGAGGGGGAAGCCCGATATGTCGGCTTTCGTCTGCCGAGCCGCCTCGCTGATGCGGGCAGGCGGGCCAACCAGGATCGGCGCAATCAGTCCGAGTTGGGCGGCCTCGACCACCCCCTCCATCGAGATCTTGTCGCAGGGATGTGCCACTGCCGTCGTGACCGGCGGCAACTGCTTTGCCGCCCGGAGCAGCCGCTCGTATCGCTCGCGCGGCGCGCCGCCGCTCGTTTCCATCGGATCCCCTTATAACTCTGGCCGGTTACGCTGCCTTGTCGCGGCCCACTTCGGGTGGCGGACCGGCGAAGATCGCCTCGATGCGTTGGAGCCGCCTGCGGCCCTCTTCGGGCAGGGCGCCGCGAGCCGCGAGAACCCGCCGCACCAGCGCCAACGCCTCGTCGCACTGCCGACGATTGTCGGGTAGCAGCTTTGGCAGCGCGGCAATAGCGCGCTCTGGGTCCATCAGCAGGATCAGATATTGCTCCCTCACGATCTCCTTGAATTGGGCTGGCCCAACGCGCTTGGCAGCCGGCAGCTCAGCGCTGATCTGCTTCAGGGCGGCAAATCCACGCTCGTCGACCTTGCCCTCCGGCAGGCGCACATAAATCAAGGCCCGCACGGCCGCTTCGAGCAGACCTCCCTGATCGATACGCCGCTCAAGATCTACGGCGGTTTGTTTAGCTGCTGCTTCCCGCGCCACATCACGGCCAATGCGGCGACTGGCTGAGTTTTGATCGGCGCGCAGGCCCACCATCGCCTGCAGGAGCGGCGACCCATAGGTGGCGAAGAAGAATGCCTCGGTCGCGGCGTCTCGTGCTTTGCCCCAGGCTTCGAGCCCGCCGGTGATCGTCTCCGACATCATGCGTTCGAAAGCGACGAACGGATTGTCCTGGCTGACCGGACGGCGGTTGCCGCGCACAGCCTCGGCCCAATCCGCTACCGGCCGCATGAACGGGTTCTCGTCGGCAAACATACCGAAACGCAAGCGGTTGGGATGACTGCGCCGTACCAGTTGTGCGCTGGTTTCCGTCACTGCGGCGCGCACCGCCGGCCGCATCACCGTGCTGTAGAGGCCCTGGGTGATTTCGGAAACCCGCGCGACCGTCGCGAAGGCAAAGTCGTCCTCCGGGCTGTTGCCGCCGAGCTTGCGGATGTCTTCGAGCGTACGGGTCTCAAGGCTGAACAGGTAGCTGCCCAGCACCAGCTCGCGGTGTTCGACAGTCTCGCCCATCCCCGTAATCACCGCCTCGTACAGTCCGGGCGGCATCAGATCGATCATGTCCATCGACTGGGCAAACTCGCCATGTTCCTTTGTCGCCACCTTGCCGGAGACGAAAATACCGAGATGCCCAATGCTCTGATGCAGGCAATAGACGATCGTCTGGCCAGCTTTGACGATCTCGTCCTCGTGGTCGTAGAGATCGAGGATCCAGTCCAACGCCTGCTGCGGCGGAGTGATGTCGTCACCCCACGAGCAGAAGACGATGATCGGCGATTTGATATTGCGCAGGTCGACACGCGTTCCATTGTAGCTGCGCAACTCGCCGCAGATGAGCTTGTTGCCGACGAATAGCTGGTCGGCGATCGTCTGCATTTCCTCGGCATTGAGTAATACCGGACTGCCCCACCACTTCTCGAATTCGAGAAACCGCGGCGGCTCGGTATCGACCTTGGAATAGACGTTGTAGATTTTCTTCCAGTAAGTGTTGTCCGGGTGCAATGACTCGAAATTGGCGACCAGATTGGCGCCGTCAAAGATCCCGTTGCCGAGGTCGCCCGCCAGCGAGGTCAGCCAGGTCCCAGCCAGCAATCCGCCGAGGTAGCGCATCGGGTTCTTGCCGTGGACACCGGCCCAATAGGAGAGCGGGGACCCGGCGAGCATGACCGGACCGACCTTCTCCGGGTGGATCGCGGCCATCATCATGATCTGCCAGCCGGCCTGGCTGTTGCCGATCAGGCAAGGCTTGCCCTCGGCGTTCGGATGGCGCTTGGCCACCTCCTCGACAAAACGGGCTTCCGCCTCGCACACATCCTCCATCGTCTGACCGGGCACCGGATCGGGCAGAAACCCGACAAAATAGCAGGGATGGCCGGCGGCGAGCGCGACGCCGATCTCGCTGTCGTGCTTCATGCCGCCGATCCCCGGCCCGCGGCCGGCGCGCGGGTCGAACACGATGAACGGCCGCTTGCTCGGATCAATGGCGGTGCCCGCCGGCGGGATGATCCGCACCAGCCCGTAATTGACCGGCCGCGGCAGCGAGCGGCCATCGAGCACCAGCTCGGCATCGAAGCTCAGCACGTGCGGCACTTTGCGGGCATTGTGCTCGGCACAATCGTTGCCGCGCTGGCGCAACACATCCAGCAGTAGAATAGAGCGCTGCCAAGCGTCGACCCAATAATCGAGCAGATCGTTCGCTCCGGGCAACGGCCAGGGCCATGACGGGGTAGCGGATCGTTCCGATCCCCCTTTCGGAGATTGCTCTGGCATAGTTGTCTCCTAGTTCATGGGTAATTTAAGACGCCGCTTCGCACCTGGGACACTGATCTGCATCAACGGCCGGAACGACACCTTCGAGCAGGGCGGTGGGACCCATCGCGTCGAGGGGCCCCGTTCCTTGCGCCGAAGATCTCATAAAAGCACTGTTCCCACGCCGGCCTGTCTATGCGTTTTTTGAGGAGTTGCGTTTGCGGTTAAAGCGCATCCAATCCGAAGCGGCTTCTATTGAGCGAGGAAGTGTTGATAATGGCATTCTTGAAAGAATGCCGAGCGTCGCACTAATATGCCGAACTGCGGCGCGGCAGACATGAATTTTTTATGGCGGTTGATGCTGGTCAATCTTTCCGTCGTCCGACGGACGTTCTTTCCGCATGAGGTGAAAATGCCCTCGAGCGCCGTCCGTACATTCACAGACCCTGACGCGTATTTTGCAGGCATACGAAACCTGCAGGTGAACGGCCTTATTACCCGGCGTGGCAAATTCCGGGCCGAATCCACGCGTATCGACCTGCACCGTCTATGGATGCACCGCTTCGACGAGAACCTGCCCCGGATCATGAGGGTTACGCCAAGCGGGTCGCGGGCACTGATACTTTTCGCGACAGTGCCCGGCCAGCCACCGACGCTGGCCAATGGCGTCGAGACATTACAAATTCAAATTGCGAGGTTTGGGCTGAATTGGCCGTACTATCTCCGATCGTTGACAGCCAGCGGATGGGGCACAATGTCTCTGACTCCTGAGGATCTGGCCGTCGCGGGGAGAACGATCATCGGGCACGAACTAAAGCCGCCGGCCTTCATGGATACCGTCCAGCCTCCCGCGGGCTCTTTCCAGCGATTGCTGAAGCTGCACGAGGCGACGGGCTTTCTCGCGAAAGCTGCCCCGAAAATCCTCGCCAAACCGCAGGTAGCGAGGGCGATCGAGCAGGCTTTGGTCGAAGCAATGGTTTTTTGTGTGGCAGGGGGTCGTTCTCACCATGTGCGCGATGTCCACCGGCGTCGCGCACGCCTCATGCAGCGTCTGGAACAGGCGTTAGAAGCTAGTGCCGGGGAACCTCTATATATGGCGGAACTATGCGCAGGTGTCGGAGCCTCCTACTGGACGCTTCGTGACTGTTGCCTTGAATACCTAGGCTTGAGCCCGAAGCGGTACTTGTTGTTGCGTCGCATGCACCTCGCGCGGCAGGCGTTGCGGAATGCGGACGCGGAAACGACGACCGTAACCGAGGTCGCCACCAATTACGGGTTCTGGGAGTTGGGTAGGTTCTCGGTCGCATATCGCTCTTTATTCGGTGAGTCGCCTTCGACCGCGCTGCGCCGTTCGCCCGACTACCGAGGAACTACCGGAGGCGGGGGACGGATTTTGGAATATACAAAATCTGCATAGTCCTCCTCGATCGGCCGATCTACGGTCCCTCCCGCCGAATTCCCGGACTGCATTGCATAGTCCGCCTCACCTGGGACGAGTTGGACTGTTCCGAGACTTGGAGTGGGTGGTATCCATGCTTAGAGCCCCAGCTATACCGAGGGCTATGCCGATGATGAGCAAAAAAAAGTTGGTAGCGGTACACTCGACCCGATGGCTGCGCCTTGCTATAGGGCAGCTTATCGCTGTGGCTCTGATTTCAGTTTTGGCGGCCTGCCACAAGGAGGAAAAGGCCGCGGCGGCAGTCGTTCGACCTGTACGCACAGTCACGGTAGAAATGCTGGAGGGGGCGGAGACGATATCGCTGACCGGAGAGATACAGCCGCGCTATCAGGCCGATATCGGCTTTCGGGTTCACGGCAAAATTCTCCAAAGGCCTGTCGACGTCGGAACCGAGGTCAAGAACGGCGATCTGCTCGCTCGGCTCGACCCGCAGCAATACAAACAGGACCTCGAAGTCGCGAAATCCGAGGTTGCGGCGGCGGAGGCCGAGGTGACACGGAGCCAGGCGCAAGAATACCGCCAGCGCGAGCTTCTAAAGAACGGCTTCACGACCCAGGTAGCATATGATCAGGCGCTCAAGACCCTCAAGACCGCGCAAGCCCAACTCGATGCGGCGCGCGCCAAGCAGATCCAAGCCAGCGAAAATCTCGGCTATACCGATCTTAAAGCAGATAATAACGGCGTCATTACGGCTGTCGGCGCCGATGCGGGGCAGGTTGTCAGCGCGGGGCAAATGGTCGTGCGGCTGGCTCGCCCTGAGGAACGCGAGGCGGTGTTCAATGTCGCCGAGGGAGCGTTCAAGAACCGACCGAAGGACCCGATCGTAACAGTGCAGCTTGTCAGCAATCGCGAAATAGAAGCGGCGGGCAAGGTTCGCTACGTTTCGCCGCAGGCCGACCCCGCAACCCGCACATATACCGTTCGCGTCTCGCTGCCGGACGCGCCGGCGCAGATGCGGCTTGGCGCCAATGTCGTCGGCACCGTGACGCTGGATCAGAGCCCGGGCGCGACTATCCCGGGAAGCGCGCTCTTTCAAAAGGACGGAAAGCCGGCGGTTTGGCTCGTCGACAAAAACGACACTGTGCTGCTGAAGCCAATCACCGTGCAGCGCTATGAGGGCGACTCTATTATTGTCAGCGACGGGCTCGCCCAAGGCGACGTCGTGGTCACGGCCGGAGTACAGAAGTTGCTCCCGGGCCAGAAGGTTCGCGCCATGCAGGCGAGCGCCGAGCGATGAAGGGCTTCAATCTCTCCGAGTGGGCGATCAACCATCGCTCTTTCGTGTGGTTTCTGATGATCCTGTTTGTCGTCGCCGGCGTCCTTTCGTACCGCGAGCTCGGGCGCGAGGAAGACCCGACCTTTTCGATCAAAACGATGATCGTGAGGACCTATTGGCCGGGCGCGACGATCGACGACACGATGCTTCAGATCACCGACCGCATCGAAAAGAAGCTGCAGGAAACGCCGTCGCTCTATTATCTAAAGAGCGAAACCAAGCCTGGCGTCTCGACAATATATGTCAATGTCCTCGACAATACGCCGAAAGAGGCGATACCAGACATCTGGTATCAGGTGCGCAAGAAAGTCGCCGACATAAAGTCGACATTGCCGCAAGGCATCCTGGGTCCGAGCTTCAATGATGAGTTTGGTGATGTCTTCGGCATTATTTACGCTTTTACGGCCGATGGTTTCAGCCAACGCGACCTGCGCGACTATGTCGAAAGAATCCGGACCGAGGTGTTGACGATAAAAAATGCAGCGAAGGCACAGCTGCTCGGCGCTCAGGATCAGAAATTTTATCTCGAATTCGACACTCGTCAACTTGCCGGGCTCGGCGTTAGCCGCGACCAGGTAATCTCGAGTTTGCAAGAGCAAAACGCGGTCACCCCCTCCGGTGTCGTGCAAACCGGTCTCGAAAAGTATGCGATCCGGGTTTCCGGAGCATTCAGCTCTGTCGACGATCTGAAACGCGTGAATTTTTTCGCCAACGGCAAATTCTTTCGTCTCGCCGACGTGGCGACGATCAGGAAAGGGTATGCCGATCCACCGCAGCCGATGTTCCGCGTCAATGGCGAACCGGCGATTGGGCTTGCCATCTCGATGGCACAGGGCGGCAACAACCTCGTCTTTGGCGAGGCCGTGGCGCACAAGATGGAGCAGATCACCGCGAATTTGCCGATTGGGATCGAGCCGCATCTCGTTGCCGACCAGTCGGTAGTGGTCGAGGAGGCTGTCGGCGGCTTCACCAAGGCGCTGTGGGAAGCGATCGCGATCGTCCTTGCCGTCAGCTTCCTGAGCCTTGGTCTCCGCGCCGGAGTCGTCGTCGCCTGTTCGATCCCGCTCGTGCTCGGCATGGTTTTCGTCTACATGGAGTATTCCGGCATCAGCTTGCAGCGCATCTCGCTCGGTGCGCTAATTATTGCGCTCGGCCTCCTCGTCGACGACGCGATGATCACGATCGAGATGATGGTCAGTCAGCTCGAGGCTGGTGTCGATCGCGAGCATTCGGCGACGCATGCCTGGGTCACGACAGCGTTTCCGATGTTGACCGGAACCCTGGTCACGGTCGCCGGCTTTGTGCCGATAGGTTTCGCCAAGAGCGGCGCCGGCGAGTATTGCTATTCTCTATTTGCCGTGATTGCGGTCGCACTGCTCTCGTCGTGGATCGTCGCAGTCCTTTTCGCTCCAGTCATCGGTGTGACCATTCTGCCAAAGACAATGAAGCGCCACGACGGGAGCCATGCTGGCCCCGGCCGTTTCATGCGGCTGTTTCGCGCCGCGCTTCTCTTCTGCATGCGGGCACGCTGGCTCGTAATCGTCGTGACCGTCGGACTTTTTGCCGCCTCACTGTACGGATATGGGTTTATCCAGCAGCAGTTCTTTCCAGCTTCGGACCGGCCGGAGTTGGTGGTCGATCTCAACCTTCCTCAGGATGCGTCGATTTACGCTACCGAGCGTGAGGTCGAGCGGTTCGAAGCGCTGTTGAAGGACGACCCGAACATCGATCGCTACAGTCTTTATGTCGGGCAGGGCGCTGTCCGTTTCTATCTACCGTTGAACGTGCAGCTGTCGAATGACTATTTCGCGCAGGCTGTCATCGTGACCAAGGGCATCAAGGAGCGTGAAATCGTCATGGCGCGCGTCGAGAAGGCCCTCGACACGGAGTTCGCCAGCCTCAACACCAGGATTTACCCGCTGGAGTTGGGGCCGCCAGTTGGCTGGCCATTACAGTACCGCGTCAGCGGCCAGACCACGGAAGGTACGCGCGACGCGGCGTTCCTTGTTGCGCAGACTATCGGGGAGAACCCCAATACGCGGCTCATCAATTTTGATTGGAACGAGCCGATGAAAAGCCTTCGCGTGCAGGTCGACCAGGATAGAGTCCGTCAACTCGGCGTCAGCTCCAAATCCCTCGCCGAGGCCCTCAACGCTGTCACGACCGGCATGGTGGTCAGCGAGGTCCGGGACTCGATTTATTTGACCGACCTTACCGCCAGGGCGACCGAGGAACAACGAGCCTCGCTGCAGACATTGAGGAATCTGCAGGTCGCACTGGACAATGGGCAGACAGTACCGCTGAGCCAAGTCGCAACCGTCCAATATGAACTGGAACCGCCGGTAATCTGGCGACGCGATCTTCTGCCTACAGTCACCGTTCAGGCGGATGTTGTCCGTGGTATCGAAGCGAAAACGGTCAATAAGGAACTGGCGCCAGCGATCGCCCATTTGGCGAAGAAATTGCCGGAGGGTTACACGATCGAAGCCGGGGGCACGATCGAGGAGAGCGCAAAGGGGCTCAACTCGATCGTTGCCGTCTTTCCGCTCATGATTATGCTGATGCTGATTATCTTGATGGTGCAGCTGCAAAGCTTCCAGAAGATGTTCCTTGTGATCAGCGTCGCGCCGCTGGGCCTCATCGGCGTTGTCCTCGCACTTTTGCCAACCGGCACGCCGATGGGCTTTGTCGCCATTCTCGGGATCATCGCTCTGAGCGGGATGATCATCAGGAATTCCGTGATCCTGATCGACCAGATCGATATGGATCTCGCCAGAGGGCTGCATCCCTGGGATGCCGTGATCGACGCAACAACCCACCGCATGCGGCCGATCCTGCTGACAGCAGCCGCAGCCTCGCTCGGCATGATCCCGATCGCGTCAGAAGTATTCTGGGGCCCGATGGCCTACGCGATCATCGGCGGGCTGTTCGTTGCGACCTTGCTGACCCTGTTGTTTCTGCCGGCTCTCTATGTGGCTTGGTTCCGCATCAAGGAGCCGGCTAAAGAGCGGGAAATGCAAGTGGAGGAGCCAACACCCGCGGTTGCCCTTTAATTTTATGGCCGTAGAGACCGGGTCTTTCGTATGACGCCGAGAAATACAAGCTCGTTAACAATTACGCTCGGCCGATCTCGACTTGCGTGTCGTTGAAGCACGCTCCTTCCGCCAGATCTGCCTTGAGATCTGACGATACGAGGGCCGAGATCGTCTGCCGGGTGCGGCTCGTCGCCAGCCACGCCCCCTTCTCGCTGGCAACCACACCCGGCGGCACCGCTTCGGTGACGATGACCCGCAGCAAAACCTCGCCGCGATCGTTCCATATGCGCGCCTCGGCGCCATGACGAAGGTCCCGCTGCCTCGCGTCTTGAGGGTTGATGAGGAGGGGCGGCGGCCGATGAGAAGCTCGCAGGCCACCGAGCGTAGAGGAGATGCGCCGATCCGAAGCCGGCGAAATCAGCATCAGCGGATAGGAAGACTTCGGTTCCTGCCAATTCGGTAACAAGGCCGCCGTACCCCAGCGGTGAGCCAATGTCTCGGACTTCAGTTCGATTTTTCCGGACGGTGTTGCCGGAAAGATATTCTCCAAGAGGACTAGCGGCTGACCGTCCGGTCCCGTCATCTGCACGGCCCGGTCTGTCGGTATCTGGCTCGGTCGCATTCCGTTGAGCCGGAGCTCTTCGATGTCAACGGCATCGTCCATAAGCTCCTCATCGGTTGCCTTGAACCACGGCTCCTCGAAACCGAAGCGCGCGGCGAGGCGGCGGAAAATCTCCGTGTTCGGTAGTGTCTCGCCTGGCGGCGGGATTACCGGCTCGGCACGCTGCAGCCAGTGATGGCCATAGGAGGGATAGAGATCGGCGTATTCGAAATGAGTGGCCGCCGGCAGCACCACATCGCAGTACTGCATGCTCTCGGTCATCGCCAGCTCGACGCCGACGGCAAAGACATCCACACGGGCAAGCCCGCGGCGCATCCGGTTCTGATCGGGGTGCACCACGATCGGATTGTGATTGTATATGAACAGCGCGCGCAGCGGCGGGTCGATATCGTCCTCCGAAAGGTGGCGGCCAACATCGTTGATGTTCAGCGTGCGAGTGCCTGCCGGGATTAGATCCGATCGCTGCAGCCTCGCCGGCGTCTTAGGGAACGCATTGCTCGCACCGAGTACGACGCCACTTCCCTTGCCCAGCCTTCCGAGCAGCGCCGGCAAGGCGATTATTGCGCGGATTGCGCTGCCGCCGTTGCGACCGCGTTCGAGCCCGTTGCCCGGCGCCAGCACCAGAGGCTGGGACTCGGCCAGCCAGCGGGCGAGAGTTAGGATATCATCCTCCTTCAGTCCACACACCGCAGCCGCTCGTGCCGCTGGCCATTGGCGGGCGCGGGCCATGAACTCTTCGTCTCCCAGTACGTGAGCAGCAATGAATGCGGCATCGAGAGAACCGGACAGCTCGAGCTCTGCGGCCAAAGACCAGGCGAGCAATACATCAGTGCCCGGCAGCGGTTGCAGATGCAGATCGGCTTGCTCTGCGATCTTGGTACGCAGCGGGTCGACCACCACCAGCCTTCCACCAGCTCGTTTTGCCTTACGGATGCAGCGCACGAGATGCAGGTTGGTCACCGTCGCGTTGTTGCCCCATACGATGTTGAGCTTGGCGGCCTCGGCGAGCCCGGGCGGGCACCCCGGTACGGCGCCAAAGGTTCCCGACCAGGCTTCGCTGCGAACCCCGCCGCACAAAGCACGCCGGTAGAGCTGAGTGGCGCCCAGGCGATTGAAAAAACGGGACGACATGCTGTCTCCGGCCAGCAAGCCGTGCGGCCCGGCATAGTTCAACGGCATCACTGCCTGAGGACCCCAGCGACCGATTACCGCGCTCACCTGTTCGTGAATGGTGGCGAGGGCCATATCCCACGAGATCCGCTCGAAATCGTCAGAACCCTTGGCCCCGACGCGACGAAGCGGGTACAGCAGCCGCCCCGGTCCGTGCACGAACTCGGTCATGTCCCGAGCCACCTTGTTGCAGATAACTCCGGCTGTGTAGGGGGCGGCGTTGGAGCCGTGCACCTTGGCAATACGATTGTCTACAACACTGACCCGAAGACTGCAGGTGTCAGGGCAGTCGAAGGTGCACACGCTCGCGCGCTCTTCAATGGCCATGGGAATTCCTCTGCTGCAGTGGCGGTTGTTCCGGTTGGGCTGTTCGTCCCTTATCACAATTTAGATACGAATTCTCCTGCAATACGCATTTGCTAGCGCGATAACTTCAAAGCACAACCAATTAAAATTGGAACCGAAAAGCATCGACGAAACCCGCACAGCGTGTTCTGTTGCGCACCCAGTTCATCCATTGGTCGTACGCAGCCATGCGGCGACAACTTCGAGGGAACCGGTATATGGCATCAGTTCCGGGCGGACAGTATACGCTATTTGCGAACGGCAGTAACGCGAATGTAGTCGCGACGCCCGACGGCAGCGGCCTGCCGCCACCGGTCGCTGGACAATTCAACCTGGAGCTGCTGACGGGAAATGGCCCATCCTCCATCCCACCAGGATATCAGGGCGTGGCGATGCTATCGCCCGACGGCAAGACCCTGACGATGGTAGCGGGCGATTACGGCGTTCAGGTGACCGGCACCGGGCTCCATACAGTCATCGCCGGAACCGGGAATGACACGATCTATGGCGGCGACGGCCCGACCATGATCATTGGTGGTTCGGGTGATGACCAGATTTTCGGTGGCGGCGGCCCCGACACAATTCAGGGCGGCAGCGGTCGCGAGACGATCTACGGTGGTAACGGACGTGACCTGATCGTCGGAGGGAGCGGTGCCGAGGTGATCGCCGGCGGGAACGGCAAGGATACGATCATCGGCGGCAGCGGCCCTGATACGATCTATGCCGGTCACGGCGGTGATTTGATCATGGGCGGCAGCGGGGCAACTTCCATCTTCGCGGGAGACGGCCCGGACACGATCATCGGCGGCAGCGGCCCGACAGCCATATACGGCGGTAAGGGCCATGCCACTATTACCGGCGGCGGCGGCCCGACGACGATTTACGGCGGCGACGGCAGGGACCTCATCACGGCCGGCAGCGGTCCGACTATGATCGTCGGCGGGAACGGCAAGGATACGATCATTGGCGGGCAGCGGCCAGGACACTATCTTTGCCGGTCACGGCGGTGATTTGATCATGGGCGGGAGCGGCCCCGATCTTATTCTTGGTGGCGACGGTCGCGACACGATCTTTGGCGGAAGCGGCCCCGATACAATCTATGCCGGGTTGGGTCCCGCATTGGTATATGGCGGCTCCGGGCGGGACCTCATCGTCGGCGGTGGGGCGAACGATACGATTGTGGGCGGAAGCGGGCCCGATACGATCGACGGGGGGTCCGGACACAATCTGATCACCGCGGGAAGCGGCGGCACACTGATCCAAGACAGCGGGGTGAGAGGTCAGGACACTGTCGTCGGGTTCTCCCAGGCCCACGGCGACGCGATCACTTTCACGGGCCAGGATGCCGCCACTGTCGACCATGTCGTGGCGACAGCCACCGTCAGCGGCGGCAGCACGACGATCACTCTGCCCGACGGATCGACAATGACGCTGGTTGGGATTACCCATATCGACAACACGTTCTTCCATTGATCACAACCGATCATCCCCTCTTGGAAGGATGTCAAAAATCGAACGCCGCACATGCGGCGCTCGATTTTTGACGTACGGAAGCAACACAGGCCGGCGCAGTTCGAAACCGATCTGGTCAGTGGTCAGCAAATATCTGCTGGTTGATCCACTTTATCTGTCCATGAAGATCGAAATTGTGCTGGAAGATCTTTTGCGATAGGCCCCAACTCCCGATCGGGTAACCGAGGGTCTGGCAGATCTGGTACGCGCAATGTCCGGCCAGCGGCCGGTAGGCGTCATCGCGAGACAGCGCCTCGGCGCGTTCGATCACTTCGTCGGGGCCGAGCTCTTGCACGGGTTGCTTCAAGCAACTCAACAATTCCCGGCAGGCTCGCACAACCGGCCCCAATGATGCATCAATCCACCTTTGCAATTCTGTAAACCCGCGCTCCTGCGCCGAGGCAGCGGCGATCCTCGCTTTTCGCGTCGCCCAGGCCAGCTCGTGAACGGATATCTCGCCGTAGGCCGCGGAGACTATTATCTCACAAAGCGCGTGCAACGTCGGGGCCTGCTGCGTCGGGTGATAGGCTCGAAAGCCGTCGAAAGCATTGCAAGTTGCCAGCACCGGCACGTTCCGCGCCAGCGCTTCCGCCACTTTGATCTTTATGCCTGTCGAAAATTCGAGCGGTATTACTACCGCATCGACCATTCTGTAGAATTCCGCGCTATCGTCGAGAAAGCCGAGCTTTCTGGCGAATGAGTGATCCTCGGCGATTCCTTCGCACACATTGCCGGCGATAACCACTTCGACCGGCGGATTGTAGAGCAAGACGTAATCGCCAAAGATCGACAGAAAGCGTCGAAAATTCACCACGTTAACCGAATTGTGCGCCCCCAAAAAACCCAAGCGAAGGGGTCTGTCGTGATCGTAAACCACCGGCTCGCCGGGATCCCTACGGCTACCGAGAGAGCGGTCATCCCAATAGGGCAGCGAAAAGACGGTGCGCTGGGTGAGCTTTTTGAGGGCCGCCGCCTCGGACTGCTTGATGGCGATAACCGCGTCCGCCCGGTCCAGCGCAATTTTCTCATGCTCTGGAGAAGTGTAAAAAAATTCCGGCGCTACCCCAAATTTCCCGAACAGTTCTCGCCGGCCCGAAAACAGGTCATGCGTGTCCAGGATCTTGATGACCCCCAGCGGCGCGTACTCGAAGGCTTTTGCCAGAAAAGTATAATTGACGACAAGGACATCAAATTTTTTACGCTTGAACAACCAGGTCAGCTGCTGCGCAATGTTGTCGTCCCACCAGTCATCGATAGCGTGGTGGTAACCGCGGGCATTTTCATGCAGTCTCCGGCTGTTGGGGATGACCGCAAAAAAATCGAAAGTCTCGGCCAATTGGCGATAGTATCCGGGCACATCCTCGGCCCAGTCCTGATCGATCGGATAGAGCAGGAAGGAAACCGCAAACCCCATTCGCCGAAACAGCGACACCGTCTGATGCACCCGATTGCGGTTGCCGTAGTCGCGCGGGAGAGGGGGCGTCGTCGACAGTAGGAGGGCGGAGCGTCCTGCCGTCGTCACCACTATTGTCCTTCCTCGAGGAGCCCGCGCCAGTCCCCGCAATCAGTCGCCAGCAGTCGAGCCAGCGCGCCGATCGCCTCGGTTTGCAAATCGAGCAACTGGGGGTCGTCAGTGTCGAGAAACAATCCCATCGGGCCGCGATGTCGTGGCGCCAAATTCATCAGAAAATTCAGAACCTGCCGGATGTCGTCCTGAGCGCGACACAGCTGCAGCTGATCATCGATATACAGATCCGACAGCACTTGCCAAAAGACGCGTCGCCGCAGCCAGGACTGGCTGACCCGATCGGGGTGGACGCGATGATGCATTTCAAGCTTCGGATCGTAGAAAACCGTGTAGCCGAGATCCCTTATTCGCTTGGTGACGATCAGCTCCTCATTGGACAAAAGCAGGCCTCTGATCCGTCCGAGGTTTTCCGGGAATAGTCCGGCCTCTCTGACCGCCCGCGTGCGGAACGCGATGTTGGTGCCAGATAGCCATTCTTCTCCGGCCAAGAAGCGCGCCTGGTCCCCCCGATCGATGATCGTCAGAAAGCTCTGCAAGCGCGCCGTCAACCAGGCCGGCGGGCGGGCAGCCCAGATTGGACGCACCGGGCCACCGACCACCCCTGCACTCTCATGCCTGGAAAAAGCCTCGATGATATGTTGCAGCCAGTCCGCAGAGGCTTTGGCGTCGTCGTCCAGAAACGCCACGAGATCGGCGCGCGCGGCCTCAATGCCGATATTACGGGCACGGGATAAACCCGGCTGCGCCTCGACGAGGTAGCGATGGGCACAGGTAATTTGTAAGCCGTCGCGAAACCGATCCCGCGCCTGCACGTCGTCGGAATTGTCTACGACGATCAATTCGAATTCCTGCTCGGGCAAATTTTGCAGCTCGATCGACATGATGGCCTCCAAGAGCAAATCGTGGCGATTGAACGTGCAGATCACGACAGAGATTTTAGGCAGCACCTTCAGCTCCAGCGGGTCGCGCGGCATGTCCAGACCGCGTCTTACCGGGTGAAGAGAAATCGAGCGATTTCTGAGAATGCGTCAGGGTCGCTGGCGGCAATATCGCAAAGACCGCCGAGTAGCATTCCATCCAACAAGAATCGGTAACGCGGGCTCCTTTTCAGCGCCGGCCCGGCGAGATGGAGCAGCAGAACCGGCAGTCCGCCGGCGCTGGCCGACCCGTCCGGCTGTAGGCTCAGGTCGGCTGTCACGCTTGTTACCCGCGAAACTCGTTTATCGGCCAACAGGTCGACGGCGGGGAAGAATCCGTGGTCCACAAGGAGGTTCCACAATGGCTGATCGACATAGCCATCGCGCCTTCGCACTTTGTGGAACTCCTCGATCATAGCATGGTCGAAGAACCGCTCGATCTCTGCGATGTCGACTGCGCCGGGAGATTTGGCAACCATCCCAGATGTCAGAAAGGTCGAGCGTTCACGGAGCGTCACTGCCGCCGGCACGTCTGCATAAACTCCGTCCGGGCTGGTATTGATGTAACCAATGCCAGCGGTCGGCATCGTGAAGATCTGATTGAACAGCTCCGCCGTCGCCGTGACGATGCAATCGGCATCGATATAGACCGCCGGTGCCGGAAAAGAGAGAAACGACAGTTTTCGCAGCTTGCCGAGACAATACGGATAAGGCATGGCCGGTGGATCACTATCGTAAATCCGGCGGCCGAGAGCGTCGATCCGCCCGAGATCCGACTCCCAGAGTTGTACTCCAAAAGTCCAGCATACTTTTTTCAAAAAATAAGCTTCGTCATTGAATTGAATACAAAAGACCTTGTTTGAACAGTCATGCGCTCGCAAGCTATGGAGAAGCTGGACGACATTCGCTAGAACGCGATCGTTCGCAAGCAGGAAGATGGCGGGTGCCTCGGTCATCTCTCGTCAAAGTCGTCGGTGTCGCACTTCCGAATAGTTGCGCCCGACAGCCGACAGCGACTCGGATAGGTAGAAGAAGATGCTTAACAACTAGTGTCCGAAACTTGGCGCTCGGTCCTCGAGATGATACCCCGATCTCGGAGCCTGAGATCCCTTCCCCCCCCGCCGTACTCTCGGCTGATTGCCGGGACATGGGCTCGTATCGACACCACCCGAGCCATCTATAAGCTGCCTTCGGTCTGTCAGTTTTCGCGGCGAAGCGCTCTGAGTTGCCCACTAATTAATCGATTTCACGTTTTTGGCGAGTAAACCAAAATACTGGAAGTTGAGGGAATGCTGCACAACCAACCGGTTTTTTGCCCGCATCCCGGCTGATAGTCTGGAGGTGGTACGGCGCTTGCTACTCAAGACGGGGGGAATTGATGCATCAGCTCAATAGGAGAAACCCCGCAGGCCGCGCTGCTGGCCGCGGCGAGCAGTGACCGGAAAGGCCTCAGCATGGAGAAGATCAACAACGGGATCATTAACAGCACAATTGTGAGTATCGGTGTAGCTTCGGTTTTGGTCGTCGCAAGCCTCGCTCCGGCGCGGGCCGAGGAGAGCACCGAGCAACCTGCTGCAGAGGAAAAACCGACCGCCATGACGACACCGGTGATGCCCGGGCCACTCACCGCTAACCCTAACCCGATGAGCTTTGACGCTGGGCCGCTTGGCCCGGTCTACGTAACGGGCGCGGTCACGCCTCTGGTGCTGTGGCAGAACAATCCCTTTCCCGGAGACCAACGCTCACTGGGAAGTTTGAGCAACGGCCAGTTCTTCTTCCAGAAGCCGGAGGGCCTATTCCAATATTACGTTCAGGCGGGAGCGTATACGATACCGGCCCTCGGCACGCCTTACTTCAACACAAACAAGGCGACCGGCGATTTCTTCGGGCCGCTGCCGGTGGCATGGGCAAAGGTGGCGCCGACCGATGCTTTTTCGGTTCAGGGCGGCAAGCTCCCAACTCTAATCGGTGCCGAAAACACCTTCACGTATCAGAACATGAACATCGAACGCGGTCTCCTTTGGAACCAGGAGCCGGCGATCAGCCGGGGCGCTCAGCTGAATTATACAATGGATCCCCTGACCTTCGCCTTCTCGTGGAACGACGGGTTTTACTCGAACCGTTACACGTGGCTTTCCGGTTCGGCGACCTATACTCTTGATAGCTCCAACAGTTTCGTCCTGGCTGCCGGCGGTAATTACGCGCATACGACGAAGGCGACCTTGGCCACGCCGTTATTCCAGAACAATTCGACGCTTTTCACCTTAGTTTATACTTACAATTCCGCGCCGTGGACCATCACCCCCTATTTCCAATATACGCACGTACCGGCGGCCTCGTCGATCGGCGCGTTCACCGCCGCTTCGACATATGGCGGTGCGATTTTGGCGAATTACTCCTTCGGCGAAGATTCGCCCTTGACTGGCTTCAGCATCCCAATTCGCTTCGAGTACATATCATCAACGGGCAGTGCGGCAAACGGTGCGCCAAATCTCCTTTATGGCCCCGGCAGCAACGCATGGTCGATTACGTTGACTCCAACCTACCAATACAAGATCTTCTTCGCGCGAGCCGAGATTTCCCACGTTGGCACAAACAGCGCGACGCCTGGACTGGTGTTCGGCCCGAGCGGCACCAATACGACGCAGACGCGGTTCGTGTTTGAAACCGGCATTCTGTTCTGAGCCGGCAAAGCGCCTCGTCGGTCCATCTGATTATCCGCATTCTGCTAACGCAGCCATTGTGTCCGGCAAACATGGGAGGCGCTCGATGTGGTGACGGTGCCAAAGGGCGTAGAATAGCAAGTTCCAGGCAGCGCGGGCTGTCCGCCTGTCAACAGGCGCGGCAAAGAGACGCTCGACGGCATCGGGTCGGCAGATTTCACGCACAGCCACCGAGCGAGCGACCAGCGGACCGAGCTGGGTGCCGCGCTGCGCGATCCAGCGCGCCACCGGCACGGTGAAACCGCGCTTGCGGGTAAAGGGCTGGGTGTCCGGCAGACGTTCGGCGAGCCAACGCCGTAATAACCACTTGCCGAAGCCCCGCTTTACCTTCAATTCGTCGGGCAGACGGAAAACGAGCGACGCCAGCTCGGTATCGAGATAGGGAGTGCGGCCCTCGGTACTGTGCGCCATCAGGCAGCGATCGAGCTTGACGAGCAGATCGTTCGGCAGCCAATCGGCGCAATCGACTGCTTGGGCGACCTGCAACGGCGTGCGCTGGTGACCGCTGTTGCGGATCTCGGCAGCAGCGATGCCGTCGCGCCAGCCGGCGATTTCGCCTCTTAAGATCCCGAGCCGGTCGAGGATACCGCGCGCCCTCGGCGTGCGTCCCCCTGCCCACCATGGGCGCATCGCGCTGCGATAGCGTCCGTATCCGGCAAAGAGCTCGTCACCGCCCTCGCCTGTGAGTATAACTTTGAGGCCGGCCTCATGCGCTGCACGGGCGAGCGCCCAGGTCGGCAGGATCGCATAATCGGCGGCTGGATCGTCTACCGTGGAGACGATCTCGGGCAGCAATTTCCAGAAATCAGCCTCGTGGAAGGTAAGTTCGACATGCTCGGCTCCGACCGACGCGGCGGCGGCACGCGCCGCCGGGCGCTCATCTGCAATTTCGGCTACGGGAAAGCCGATCGTGAACGCCTTGACCGGACGTTCGGCGAGCCGCGACATCATCACCAGCACCGCGGTCGAATCGATGCCGCCGGAAAGAAATACGCCGAACGGCACGTCGGAGCGCTGATGGAGGCGGACACTCTCCAAAAAAGCGGTGTCCAATTTTGCGAGCGCCTCGTTCTCATCGAGCTGCAAGGGCCCGCCCTCCGGCAGCGCGGTGCGCCGGCGGCGCTCGACGATGCGCCCACGGCGCGCCACCACGGTCTCTCCCGGGAGGACTCGATTGATTCCAGCGAAGACCGTCTCGCGGCCGGTGGTGAACTGCATCTGCAGCAGTTCGTTGCGTACCGAGCGAACGAGCCGAGGCGGGACGACACCGGCCTCGATCAGGGCGCGCGGCTCCGAGGCAAAGGCAAAGCCGCGCGGTGTCTCGGCGTAGTAGAGTGGCTTGATGCCGAATGGATCGCGAGTGAGGATCAGATGGCCGTCTGCCGGGTCGTGCAGCGCAATCGCATACATCCCCCTCAGATGCGTGGTGAATTCGAGCCCATGCTGGCGATACAGGTGGAGCGGCACCTCGCAATCCGACTGGGTCGAAAAGACCGCCGAGCGGGTGCTGCCGAGATCGGCGCGCAGTTCGAGGTAGTTGTAGATCTCGCCATTGGCGATCAGCGCCGCGCCGCCTGGTTCATAGAGCGGCTGATCGCCTGTCGTAAGGTCGATAATTGCGAGCCGGGTCTGCACCATCCCGACGTCGGCGGAACGGTATCTGCCGTCACCATCCGGGCCGCGGTGGCGCAGTGCAGCGCCCATTGCACGCAGCGGGGCCAGCGGCGGGGCCGCGCCGTCATTTGTCATCAGCCCGGCGATGCCGCACATCGGTGTGTCACTTTATCAAAGAAACGGCGATAGCCTGCGACGACAATCGACTCGGTGAACTGGGCCTCGTAGACCAGCCGGCCCGCTCGCTCCAACCTGGCACGCAAGGCATCATCCGAGCAAACGCGCTCGATTGCATCGGCCAGCGCCTGCGGCCCGCCGCCGGGAGCGCCGGGCAGCGGCACCAGAATCCCGCTTTCGCCATGCTCGATCAGAGCGGCTGGCCCATCGCTCGCCGTGGCGACCACAGGCAATCCGGCAGACCAGGCCTCTATGACGACATTGCCGAGCGGCTCGCGTAGCGACGGACAGACGAGCAGGTCCGCAGCCGCCAACAAGCGCGGCACGTCCTCGCGCCAGCCCAGAAAGCACACCCGGCGGCCGAGTCCGAGGTGAGTGGCGCGACGTTCGAGACGCGAGCGCAGTGGGCCATCCCCCGCGATCCACAGGCCGACGCCTCGGGTCGCAGCGAGAGCCTCGAGCAGCAGATCGAAACCCTTGTTCGGGTGAAGCCGTCCGAGTGCCAAAGCCAGCGGCCGCTGCGGATCCCGTGCAGGGCCACCTGTAGCAGTTGGTTGAGCTGCAGCGCGTGCATCCGGAACGAAATTCGGCAGGTAGGTCATCCGGTCGCGCGGCCAGCCACTAGCCACCGCGTAGTCGATGATCGCCCGTGTGTTCCCTATCAGATGATCGCAGCGCTGGTAGTATTTGAGATCGTAATAACCCCCGAGCCGAGCGACATGTACAAAGTCGCCGCGCGGGCATAGCCGAGTCGCGCGGCTCATCCAGGTCAACACGATATCGGGATGCCAAGCAGCGACCTCGCGCGCGAATGCCGACCGGGTCGTTAGATCGAAGAGGCCACCGAAGGGAAGTTCGCCGACTGTAACGCCAGCTGCACGCAGTGACTCGGCCCGGTCGGAATTGCGCCGGATCAACACCCGTTGCGGTTCTCCGGCGCGCTGCAACGCAGTCACAAGCCGAGTAAAAAAGCCTTCCGCGCCGCCTTGCGGCGCCCCGGCGATCGCCTGCAGCACCCGCCGCGTCATCTCATCAGCGCTTCGAATTGCGCCGCGACGCTATCCCAACTCGACCCGCCCTGCTTTGCGAGAGAGGCCAGATGCCAGCGACGCCATAGGTCGTCGTCGCGCAGCACTGCTATTGCTGCCGCGGCGAAGGCGTCGTCATCAGCGGCCACACGACCCGTCACGGCGTCGATAACTCGCTCGGGTGCCGAACCCAAAGGCTGAACGATCGCCGGCACGCCCATTGCCTGTGCCTCGGCGAGTGCGAGACAAAAAGTCTCTCCGGGGTCGCCGCGGTACAGCATAACTCTGGCGCCGGACAGCGCCGCCGCCAGTTGCGCGCGGCCCACCGGCGCAAAACGCCGTATCCCATACTTGGAGAAGGCGGCGGCCCGCTTCAGAAGCTCCTCAATCTGCCGCGATCCAGCTGACCCATAGACCTCCGCGCCGGCGTAAATGTGCAATTCCGCCTGCGGCAACGCCGGTGCGATGCGCTTGACCCAAATTCCGACAAGCCAGTCAAGCCCGCGCAGCGGGTTCGAGGTAAAGATCGCCCGCGGCGGCGGCGCCGCCCGCGGCGTTGCTGCGCGAAACTCATCGAGCACCCCATAAGGGATGATCTCTCGGCCGCCGCAGGGCAGCCAGTCCGGCACCGTGCTTGCGTGATAGCTTCCTGTCGTAATCAGAATTGGGCGATACCGGGCGAGTCGCCAAAGATTGCGCGGCTTCTTCAGGTAACCTGCCGGATTATGGAGCCAAAAGAGCCGGCGTCGCGCGTGTCGAACAAGGCTAATGACCCGATGGCCGCGACTGCCGATGTAGAGATCGCATGCCGGTGGAACTCCATCCGACAGCGGTGCCCAATCGACCCCGTTGTGGCAGAGCGCGGCGGGGCAGCGATTGCGTACGGCAACCTGGTGGCCGCGCCGCGCCAATCCTTCGGCCAGCGCCGCAAACGCTGTTTCGGCCCCGCCGAGAGGCCCGCGCTCCGCGGTGGCCCCGTCAAAGGAAATACCATCATCGGCCATTACCACCCTAGCCATCTTCCGCCCTAATCGGGGCATTGAGGCGGGCTTTGAGATAGGAAAGGATCGGATAGAGCGCGGCGCAGAGCGCGATCAGAAAGCCGTAGGGGCCTTCGCGGTAACCTTTACGGACGACATAGCACTTCCAAAAGCGCGAGACTATCCGGCACAGGTTTCGGCCGTAGCTGCCGATATCGCCTTTTTCTCGAAGATCCTGGGCGTGGGCAGTGGTGTAGCGGTCGAGACGCTGCAACATATCGGAGATGTCGCGGTCCACATAGTGCAGCAAGGGTGATGCGAGTATCTCGCCTCGTTTGCCAGACAGCGAAACTGTTGGGTGCACACGCTGATCGCCCCACCGCTTGAAGCCCCTGCGATACAGTGCAGCGTGGGCCGACCTGCCGAAGGATGCACCCCATCCCCAGCGCACCCGGCGTTCTCCGATATAATTATCCACTGGGATAAGGTGCGAGGCCGCTACCGAGGTTTGGATCACCCGCCGGATTTCGGTGGCGAGTTCGGATGTCACCCTCTCGTCCGCGTCGATTTCCAGGATCCATTCGCCACGGCAGGCGTCGATCCCGGCGTGCCGTCGAGAGCCCTCGCGGTGCCAGGCGCCTTCGACGAGGTGCGCGGTGAAGCCGAGGGCAATTTCTCGCGAGCGATCGCTACAGCGATCGAGCACGACAACGATCTCGTCGGCAAAACCGAGGCAGGCGAGACAATCGGCGAGCTGGCGTTCCTCGTTGTGGGCCACGACCAGGGCGGAAAGCCGCGGCTCACTCACGCGGCTGGCCTCTCAACCGAACGCCACAGCCGGCGGGCCGCGGCCTCCGCAGCGTCCACCGACAGACCGTCCATCAAAGTGCCGGTGGTGCGGTGGTCGAACCCCGGGCCAAACATCGCCTCGCGCGGATCTGCGGAGCAGACCCAGGCAGTCAGCGGACCCCACGGCGCATATTGAGCGACAGGGCTCGGACCGAACAGCCCGAGGGTCGGCGTACTCGAAGCCGCCGCGATGTGCATCAGCCCGGTGTCGTTGCCGATGAACATCGCGCAACGCCGCAGCACCGCGGCCGCCGTCAGTAGATCGGTGCGACCCACCAGGTCGAGGCACCGCCCATCAGGGAATGCCTCCAAGACGGGCTCGGCCAGATGGCGTTCGTGAGGGGCGGCCAGCACCGCGATGCGACCTCCCGGGAGGGCGCCGCCCGATGCGGTCAGGCGCCGAGCGAGCTCTGCAAAGCGCTCTGCTCGCCATTGTTTGCCGGGCCAATTCGCAGCGGGCCCGATCGCCAACAGCGGGGCGCCGGAGGAAATCAAAGTGCTCGCCGCCTGTTCGTGTTGCGGCGCGGTCCAAAGGCGCGGGCTCGGCGGAGGATCGAGATAAAAGAGGCGCGCGAGCTGGCGCACGCGATGCTCGTGCCGATCGCCCTTCGCCATGACCTTGCGATCTCCGGCGCGCAACAGCCAAGCGAGCGCCGAGCCGCGAAGGTCGACGACAAGGTCCCAGCGTCGGGTCGCAACCGCGCCGTAAAAAGACAACCAATGCGACGACCAACGCCGCTTTTCCATGACGACGACTCGTTCGAGTCCAGGCACTGCGCCAAACAGGGGGGCCGCGACCGGTCCCGCCGCAATCGTGAGCCGGGCGTCCGGGTGGCGCTCGATCAGGTGGGCGAGCAGACCGGTCGACAGCACGGCATCCCCGATGCGCGTCGCAGTGACAAACAGGATGTGCATCTCGCCGATCCGGCCGCCTTATATCCTGGCCCCGGTCGCTTGCCAAGAAAGGGATCGGGGCCTAACTCTAGACCACCATGGCCGATGCCAGCTTTGTGGTGCTCGATGATCGCGGCATTCTCGCCGTCTCGGGGCCTGATCGCCGCCCGTTTCTGCAGGGGCTGGTTTCCAACGATATCGACAAAATAACCCCGACGGTCGCGCGATATGCGGCGTTTCTCAACGCCCAAGGCAGATATCTGCACGATTTCATGATGATCGAGGCGGGCGAATCGATCTTGCTCGATACGGAGTCTGCCCGCCTCGGGGATTTGAGACGGCGGCTGTCCGTTTACCGGCTGCGCGCGAAGGTGTCGCTCGACGAGAGGTCTAACCTCTCGGTCGCGGCAATTTTTGGGGCGGACGCATTAGCTGCGCTGCGTCTGCCCGGCGAGCCGGGGGCCGTCCGGCCGTTTGGTTCGGGCATTGTACTCGTCGATCCCAGGCTCCCTGCACTGGGCGCCCGAGGTATTCTCCCGCGCGAAGAGGCAAGGAAATTGCTCGTGAAAGCCGGCATCGCCGAAGCCGGCTTCGACAGCTACGACCGGCTCCGGCTGTCGTTCGGCATTCCCGATGGCAGCCGCGATCTGCTGCCCGAAAAATCGCTCTTGCTCGAATCGGGGTTCGACGAACTGAACGGCGTAGACTGGCAGAAGGGCTGCTATATCGGCCAAGAGCTGACCGCGCGGACGAAGTATCGCGGGCTGGTGAAAAAGCGGCTGATGCCGGTGCAGATCGAGGGGCCGACACCCGTGGCAGGAGCGATCGTGACTGCAGACGGGCGCGAGGTTGGCGAAATGCGGTCGAGCCGCGAAGGGCTTGGCTTGGCTCTATTGCGGATCGAGCCGGTGCGCGACGGCAACCCGCTGACTGCCGGCGAGGCGACTGTTACCCCGCTCAGGCCCGCCTGGATGTATCTGGACCGATTTTCGCGCGAGTGAGGTTGTCGCGCCGCCGCCCGAAACGGCGTAGGCTAGTTCTTCCCATTCGTAGAGAAAAGCGGAGGAACCGATGCGCGGCGTAGTCTTCACGGGCGAGCGCGAGATCGAGTTGATGGAATTCCCGGACCCGATGCCGGGTCCCGGCGAGGTCGTCGTCGAGATGAAGGCCTCGGGCATGTGCGGCAGCGATCTCCATCAGTATCGCCGTCCCAAATCAGGAGGCGAGTCGATCGGCGGCTTGCCGGTCAACCCGAACCCGGTCATCGGCGGGCACGAGCCCTGCGGCGTCGTCGCGGCGATCGGGTCCGGGGTCAGCGAGAAGATGGCGCGTGTCGGTCGGCGCGTCATGGTGCACCATTACAAAGGGTGCACGGTTTGCGAGCACTGCCGCTCGGGCTGGTCGCAGCTCTGCCAGGAGGAGCCGGTCCTCGTCTACGGCAATAACGCCCATGGCGGGCACGCGCGCTATCTCAAAGTGCCGGCCTTCACTCTGGTGCCGCTGCACGATGAGCTGTCGTTCTCTGCCGGGGCGGCAATCTCCTGCGGCACCGGGACTGCGTATGGGGCACTGCGGCGGCTGAATATTTCAGGCAACGACACGATCGCGCTGTTCGGCCAAGGACCTGTCGGTCTATCCGCAACCCAGCTCGCGGCGGCAATGGGCGCTCGTGTCATCGCTCTCGATGTCAGCCCGGAGCGGCTGTCGCGAGCGAAAGAGTTCGGCGCTTGGGAAACAGTCAATCCGCGCTCGAACGACCCGGTCGGCGCGATCAAGGATTTGACGCATGGCGGCGCGGATTTCACGCTCGACACGTCGAGCCAGCCCGAGGGCCGCATTGCCGCCGTGCGTTCGGCCAAAGTATGGGGCACCGTCGCATTTGTCGGCGAACGCAACAATGTGACGATCGACGTCAGCCCGGACATGCTCCGCAAGCAGCTGACGATCATCGGCTCCTGGACCTTCTCGTGGCAGGGCCAGGCCGATTGCGCCCGCTTCGTCGTCGACCACAAGGTCGATGTCGACCGATTGTTCACCCATCAATGGAAGCTGGACCAGGCTGAGGAGGCATACTGCTTGTTTGACACACAAACAACCGGCAAGGGTGTATTCCTAATGTAGCGGCTGCCCTTCACCCCGGCCGCTCTGGGGATGGGTTTGCCTACCGCGCGCGGGTGTAGCGGCGGCACTCGATGCGCAACATGTCGCGGAAATGTGGGCGCATCTTTTGCGTCCACGGGGTGTCTGCCGTCTTCTTCCACTCGGCCGAGCGCGCCACTTCCGACGAATTCAGGTGGTAAAGGGCCACGTAGCGCTGTGTGCCCCCACGGGACAAGCCCGTGGGCTGAAGGCCCACGGTGCCGCGATAGCGGCGGGCCGCCAACACGCCGGGGACCGCGGCCAAGGCCGGGATGTGCTCGGTATTGTACCATTCGTTGAATTCGTGCTCGTGCACGGGGGCGACATTCATCCCGATCATGAACAGCGCCGCGGCACCTGGCGGTGCCGTTCGGTCGCCCGGAAACACTTGCTCGCCCTCGTAACGCAAGATGCTTTTGCGGAACTTCGCAGTGCGTTTGGTCCAGGGCGACCCGTTCTCGCCGCCGACCGCTAGATATGGCGGGCTGTGCAAGACGCCGACATTGTCGAGATCATAGGTCGCAACCGAAATCTTCGGGTTCTCCGTGCCGATCCATCGGTCCGCGTTCAAAAAACCGGGCACCCGCAGCCGCTCGGGGATGTGCTCCAAATCGTACCAGTCGTGAAACTCGTCTTCCGGCGCCGCCGAGAAATCCATCGCCGCAATCAGAACGCCCTTTGCCATCGCCTCCTCCCACCAGTCACGGCATCATCGCCGAGACCCTTCAGCGAATCAACGCCGGGTCCGAGGCTGAGCCGCAGCTGTCGCCTGCTGGCGGAAGAGAGTGTCGGCGGCCTGCTTCTGAGTGTCCGTCAGGCTCGCATAGAGACTGTCGAAGGCGGTCGCGAGCCGCTCGGTGTTGTCGGCGTAGGCACGGGCGATCCGTGCATACGAACGCATGTTCTCGGGTGCATTCATCGTCGCCACGGCGCCGGCGCGCTGGGCGAAGAGGGCATCCGTGGCCGCAGCATTGTCGCGCATCGCCTGCGCGAAGGCCGACCAGAGGGGCATCTGCGCCTCGGTAATGCCGAGTTGCGACTGCAATGTGCGAATCCGCTGGTCCACGGCGGCTTGGGTTGCAGCGGAAGGCGCCGCCGCCGTTGGAGCTCCTGAGGGAGGTATCGGGGCCGCTGGCACCGGCGATTGCGTCAGGCCGGTCGAAGGAACAAGCAAGACCGCCAGGGCGGCGCTCCGTATGAGGGTAGCGTTCAGGTTTGCGGAAAACATATCTCCTCTCCTCGGACTGGCTCAGCGCCCGTGACCGTGGCCACCCCCGAAGCCGCCGCCCCGAGCCTCGTGCCAGCCGCCCCCCGGCCAGCCCCCGTGCCCGCCACCGCCATGCCAGCCACCGCCGGGCCAGCCGCCGAAACTGCCGTGGCGCCAGCCTCCTCCCTGCCATCCTCCGCGCCAGGCCCAGCGCGGTGGGCCTGGCGGCCGGCCATGAAAGCCGACGGATCCTATGGCGAACCCCCGACGGCCGAAATGCGATATTGCCGCCGTCGCTCCGACGGTTGCGAAGCCGCCCGTGATGAAGCCATCATGCCACCAGGCGGGCCCGATGGTCGCGAAGGTCAGCACAGGAGGACCGATAAAGAGCGCGAAGGCGGGCGGCGCGAAGATCACGAGCGGCGGCGCCGCTGCGACGACGATGGCAGGCGGCGGCAGAACGACAATCGGCGGCGGCAGCGCTGCACCGAGCAACGCGCCGGTAGGTGGCGGCGGGGCCGCCGCTACGGGAGGAGCAGCCGCAGGTGGAGGCGGGGCTGCCGCGATGGACGGCGGCGCGATCGCCGGAAGTCCGGCAACGACCGGCGGCGGCGCTATGTAGATCGGTGGAGGCACTACGATCAACGGGGGAGCGACGATCACGCCGAACGGAGCACCGACCAGCAGGCCGCCCCACCCCCAGGCGCCCGCGCCCCATCCCCAGCCAAAATTACTCCAACCCCAAGCACGGGGCCAATCCGACCAGCCGCCGCCCCGCCCGACAAACCCCGGTCCGCCCCAGCCGCGCCTGAATTCGCCCGCGGCGAAGGTTCCGCGCCATCCCGCACCGCCCCACCCATGCTTGTACCAGCCGAGATGCCGACCGTCGCCGTGCCAACCTCCGGTTTCGTGCCAGCCGCCGCCGCGCCAGCCGGTGCCATGCCCGCCACCGCCGTGCCAGCCGCCACCGGCCCAATCACCGGCGTGATGGGAACCGCCACCGTGCCTGTCTCCACCGCCGTGCCCGCCACCGCCGCCGTGTCCAGCCTCGACCGGGCCAGCGACAGCAATTGCCAGCGCGGCGGCGGCTGCGATGAACAATTTGGGTGCACTAGTCATCGGCGATTATCTGGGCAGGTCATTCGTACGGCAAACGACGGACCATCAACTCGTATTCCTCAATAGTGGGCGTACTCGCCCGATGCGGGTGAATCCAAAAAGCGGCAAAATAGCGTTTAGAAAATCCCTAACTCGGCTGTAGACGTGGATTTTCCGCTATGATCGGCAGACACCAACGGAGGAACCGTCAATGACCGCCGTCACCCCCTTTCTCAATAATGCGGAAAAGCTCGGGCCGCTGGCTTCGCGTTACGTCGAGGTCGAGGGGCTGCCGTGGAAGCCGACCCCCTGCCCTGGGATCGACATGAAGATCCTGCTGGAGGATCCGGAGAGCGGGCTGCTGACCGCCCTCTTCCGCTGGCAGCCGGGCGCCGAGCTGGCCTTGCACGAGCATGTCGAGATCGAGCAGACCTTCGTGCTCGAAGGCAGCCTCGTCGACGACGAAGGCGAGGTGCGCGCCGGCAATTACGTCTGGCGCCCCAAAGGCAATCGGCACATCGCACGGTCGCCGAACGGCGCGCTCGTCTTGTCGATGTTCCTGAAGCCGAACGTCTTTCTCGCCGGCGACGCGGCCGGCCAAGATCTCAGATAGGCCGTCTTCCAAGGGGAGATGACGAAAACGCCTGCGAGGCCCGAAAGTGCAGAACGCGCCTTCTGGTCGTGGCTCGGCTTTTGGCTGCAGATACTCGTTCTGGGTGTCCTTGCGATCGTCGGCGCGTTCACCGCCAGCGGTGCCGATCGACCGGGAGATTACACTTGCGGCATGGCGCTGAGCCTCGCAGCGATCGCGCTCGCCTTTTTGCGGCTGAAGCATCGGCTCGACGACAACAGCTCCGGTTGGAGCGATTTTTTGCTCGTCGGGGACATGTGGAACCTGGCGCTCGTGATCCCGCTCTTCGCGGTGATCGGTCTCGCCGGTTTGTTCATCGCCCATGCCTGGGAGAGCGGGGCCATGCATGCGGCGGGGATCGCGCTCTTCGTAGTCAGCGGGGCCATCATCTTTCTCGACATGAAGCATGTCTTCGACCGCATGCAGCCGGACCCCTGACATGCCGAGGGGGCGCTGACGTGCCGACGGTGCTCTCGATCCAGTCCTGGGTGGCTTGCGGCCATGTCGGCAACACCGCGGCCCTATTTCCGCTGCAGCGCCTGGGATGCGAGACATGGTCGCTCAACACGGTCGCCTTCTCGAACCACACCGGATACGCCAAATGGCGCGGCGCCGCCGTCCCGGCGCAGGAGATCGCGAGCTTGTTCGAGGGCATTGCCGAACTCGGGATCCTGTCCCGCTGCGACGCGGTGCTGTCCGGCTATCTGGGCGAGGCCGAAGCCGGCCTCGTCTTGCTCGACATCGTCGCCCGGGTCAAAGAGGCCAACCCGCGGGCGCTCTTCGTCTGCGACCCGGTCATGGGCGATGTCGGCCCCGGCTGGTATGTCCGCGCCGGCGTGCCGGAATTCTACCGCGACCGGGCGATCGCGGTCGCCGACATCGTAACGCCGAACCGTTTCGAGCTCGAATGGCTGACCGGCCACCCGGTCACCACCCTCGCGGAAGCGGGGGCGGCGGCGGCCGGGCTGCGCGAGTGCGGCCCCGGGATCGTCCTCGTCACTAGCCTAGACCTCGCCGACGACCGCATCGCAGTGGTCGCGGCCGGGCCCGACGGGGTCTGGGCGGTCGACACCCCGCGCCTGCCGATCGAGGCGACGGGCTGCGGCGACGCCGTCGCAGCTCTGTTTCTCGGCTGGCTGCTCAGAGGCAAACCGGTGCCGGAGGCGCTCGCTACCACCGTCGCCGCGATCTATGCGGTGATCGAAGCGACGATGCGCAGCGGCAGCGACGAATTGGCGCTGGTCGCGGCGCAGGACGAGCTCGTGTCACCAAAGCGATCGGTTTCACTGCAGCAACTCTGAGAGGTCTCGAACATGGCAACGTCGGACAAGATCGCCGTCATCACCGGCGCCGGCAGCGGCATCGGCCGCGCCTCTGCGCTCGCTTTGCTCGAGGCGGGCTTCGCTGTCGTGCTGGCCGGGCGGCGGCGCGCAATGCTCGAGGAGACGGCCGCCCTGGGTAATGCGCCGCCGCCGCGCAGCCTGGTCGTGCCGACCGACGTCTCCGACCCCGCCGCGATCGCCGCCCTCTTCGACAGGGTCAAACAGACCCATGGCCGCATCGATTTGTTGTTCAACAATGCCGGGATCAGCACCCGCGGCATCCCGTTCGAGGAACTGACCTATGAGCAATGGTCGAATGTCGTCGCGGTCAACCTGACGGGCTCCTTCCTCTGCGCCCAGCACGCCTTTCGCATGATGAAGGAGCAGGAGCCGCAAGGCGGGCGCATCATCAACAACGGCTCGGTCTCGGCGCATGTGCCGCGCCGCCACTCCACCCCCTATGTCGCGACCAAGCACGCCTTGACCGGGTTGACCCGATCCTTGTCGCTCGACGGGCGCAACTACAACATCGCCTGCGGCCAGATCGACATCGGCAACGCGGCGACGACCCGCAACGAGGACACCGCGCGCGGCCGGCTCCAAGCCACCGGCCGGGTCGAGGCCGAGCCGCGCATGGATGTCGAACATGTCGCGCAGGCGATCGTCTACATGGCCACCCTGCCGCTCGGCGCCAATGTGCAGTTCATGACCGTCATGGCGACCAAAATGCCCTATATCGGCCGCGGCTGACTTCGCCGATCAGCTCAAATTCGACGACTTTCGGTGCGCAGGAATCAGATCGGCGACGCAGGCCATCGGCGTCAATTGCCGGCGGCGTCGGCAATTCCGAGAAAGACCAGCAGGGCTCGGCTGATCTCAAGCATTTTCACATCGTCGAGACGGCCGATGCGGCCGTCAATCCGGCGCCGACTGATCGTCAATATTTTGTCGATTTGCGCCCAGGACGGCACCACAAGCCCGCTCGCTTCACCGGCCGGCAATGCAATACGCAGCAAGGGTGCGTCGACGGCAACGCTGGTGATCGGGCATACCGTCAAAGTCATCGTGACAAAGTGCGGGCTCTGCAACACTAACGCCGGTCGCGGTTTACCGGCGAATTCGACATCGCGATCGACGATGATCACGATGTCGCCGCGGGCAAAGAGCGTCGCCGGTGGTCCCTCAGTTCTCTCCGAGGACACCATCAGCGAGACGGTCTAGGAAATCGAGCTCTTCCTCGGTGGTTGTCTGGGCGATCAACCGGGCCTGGCGCGCGGCTTCGGCGGCAAAGCCCGGAGCGCGCGTGTCCGGCACCCAGATCTGCAAGGGGCGCATCCCCTGCGAACGCAACTTGTCGCGACGCCGCTGGACGCGCCGGGCATTCGATGATGAGGTTTGAGCCATGTCAGCGCCTCACGATAGAGGGACATTACATGTAATGGTTCATCGAGCCACCGCAAGACCGCCCACCTTGCTGCCACTTCTGTTAGCCGACCAAACCTGTTTTGTTGTCGCCAAAGCTGGCAGTTGAACATCCCAACGAGGACACCGCCCGCGGCCGCCTGCAAGCCACCGGCCGGGTCGAGGCCGAGCCGCGCATGGATGTCGAACATGTCGCACGCGCGGTCGTCTACATGGCCGCCCTGCCGCTCGCCGCCAATGTGCAGTTCATGACGCTCATGGCGACCAAAATGCCCTATATCGGCCGCGGCTCACGGGTTCGCCGGCAACCAATAGTTATATCCGAAAAAACGCTCCGCTGCACCTGCAGCGAGTCTGCAGCGGGATTCCCGGTGTGGTTGTATCGCCGGTCTAATCCCACCGCGCTCGTCTGCGGCATGCTGGGCCAGCTCTATACCCAGCTCTATACAATGCCAACAAGGCGATTTTTGGGTCGTGCTGAGGGCGGGCTCGGCCTGCCTCGTGAGACGAATTGTAAACCCTTCCAGTCGTACAACGTCCATCATCCTGTAGCTTGGAGCAGAAGATGGACACGTCGCGTCTAGCCAATTACGTACTTCAAGAAAAGCAGCATCGGGCCGTGCCCGGCTGGCTCAATGAAGGCGCCATGTCCGCTGTGATTGCTTTTGCCGGGTGGCAACATAGAAATAACGTTCACGGTGACGTGGCAGAAATCGGCGTTCATCATGGAAAATTCTTTATACTTCTTGCAAATCTCCGGCGCCGCCACGAGCATGCCTTCGCAATCGACATCTTCGACGATCAGCACCTAAACGTCGACAAGTCCGGACAGGGAGATCTTCCCAAATTCATGGAAAATCTGCGCCGGTATAGTAGCGAGAGTGGCGTGACAGTCTTGAAAAAAGACAGCAAGGCGCTGACCCGTGGCAATTTCTATAGCGGCAGGAGGGGCAATATTCGGCTGTTTAGCATCGACGGTTCACACACCGCCACACATACGTGCTCCGATTTGAGACTCGCCGCTCAGCTGATAGGTAGTGACGGTTTGATAATCCTGGATGACTTCTTCAACCCGGATTGGCCGGGTGTCCAAGAAGGCCTTTACCGCTACTTGAGGGATCCCCACTGTGATACGGCGCCCTTTGCCTACGGGAACAATAAGGTTTTCCTGTGCAAGGGCGGCAGCCACGCCAAGTATTTGAGCTTTGTCGAAGACGACCTGCGTCCTTTCTTCCTTCACTACAAACGGGTGGAAATAGGGGGTTTTCCGGTTGTCCACATGTCGCTGCCTGGCTCCGAATCGGTCTTTGACTCGGATTTCCATCTGATCCCAAACGTCTTCCCTCTGCACGGGCCTCATGTCTCGCCCCGAATCGAATTCGGAGCAGGCTGGGCCGAGCTACAATCTAACGGTGTTTGGACTCAGGGGCCTTGCTCGGAGTTGAGCCTCAAACTATCAACGCAATCACCAGAGCCGGTTACACTCTCGTTGGCTGTCCAGCCGTTTTTGCATCTGAGGCGCACATCGAGGCGGCTGTCAGTTACACTCAACGACTGCTCCATTGGAGAATTCACCCTCGATCAGAGAACTCCAAAGTGCCTCCGTATTCCGCTTCCGGCGGGGGTCATGCACTCCGAATGCAACTTAAGATTCGAAATCGAGGAACCCGACCGTCCGTCCGAGACGATCGGCACAAAGGACTCCCGCCCGCTCGGCTTCTTCTTTCGACAAATCCAAATTTGCTAGCTGATCCGCGTTCCGAGACCCGCCAGAAGGTTGGCCATCATGATTTTCGCAGGTCTGCAAGATCCCAATGACAAAAGTGCTCGCTGCGGCGCGCACCTTTGACCCAAGGGAAAGAATTGCGGGTTGGCAAGGATCGGGCATCAAAAAGCTGGCACAACTTGTTTCTACGACTGTTCAAGCCGCCAAAAACCGGGCAATCGCGTTTGGGAGCTGTTGGCGCGTCAATTCACGCAGGCGCGCCGATGTGACCACAAGTTTCTGCCGTGTCGCAGGTGCCTCGGCAATTTTCACCACCTCAAAGAAACGCTCCTTCTCCAACGAGTAGCGCGGTATGGACAGTTGAGCTAAATCATTCTCAACGCAGAATCGTTGCGTCTTACGTGTCTCCGCGATATTGATGAAGGGCACTCCCTGGTTTACGGCAAACATGATCCCGTGGAATTTCATTGAGATGACGAGATCGAGTTTTCGGATCAGCCATAACGCCTGCGCCATCGACAGCTCTCGTGTAATGAATGACACCCGGTTGCGGGCCCTCATTCGCCGGTAGACATCAAGACTAACCTTGTGGTCATCGATCGAATCGAGCGTCGAAAAGGCCACGAAACAAATATTATAATATTCGCTTAGGAAATCAAGGATGTTGGCCATTTCCCATTTAAAGTATTCATAGTATTGAAGCTCATTTATTCTTTCTTTACGTTCAAAGGTGGCGCTGACTTCATCACTCAAGAAAACTCCCAGGGTCTTCCCTTCTCTCATCTCTACAGGGAAGGGATCCGGCTCATTTAGAAAGAACGTCAAATCGGGCGAATATTCTGCCATTATCGACTTTGTATGGGCTATCTTAACATCCTCAATATTACGAAACAGCGCAGCCGGAACCCTCACGTTCTGCAATAGATCGATCTCGCTTTCGTAGCCGAGGCCTACGCCAATAGGAAACACCGCGACATCAGAAGGGATCTTCTGTAAATAATAGGGGCGTATCACATCCCCACCACCTAGAATAATTTTGTCGGGCGTGGGTGAAGGCAGTCGCTGTGTGTGAAACGACACTGTCGCCGCAGGGTCAACGTCACGTACGACGGCACCAAAGATATCCTTGAAAGCCTCGTCTCCGACGTTTTTTTGATTATACCAACCCAATATCGGAATGTTTGTCATGGCTAACTACCTCATCAAAACTGCGCTATACTAGCAATGGATTCGTGGATCTTATGACCCTCAGGCAGTTCAGATCGACTTGTTGGTCTTTCTCGAGCGGCTCATGAGCGCGCGCGGTCTCAAGACTCGTTAACGTCAGACACTCTTGACGAGTGCTCATATTTTCCATCGCCACGTATTCGTTGCGGCGCGAGAGCGTTCTCGAGCGCAACTATACGGCGCTCCAGGTCGGTGTAGGCGCTGCCGCACCACTCGGGGACCGAGAGCAGGGTAATGCGGGCGAGACTCTCGATATTGTCGAGGCGCTCCATCGTCTCGATCATCCGGCGACGCATCAGGCCCAGCACGGCCAAAACGCCGAGCGGCTCTTCGGGCAGATGGACCGCCTCGATATCGACGCCCGCAATGTCCTCGCCGAGGCTGAAGAGGCCGTAGCGCCGCGCCTCCTCGCTGGTTGCCAGTTCGCGCAACGCACCGAGCCGTTGCGCGGGCGGCCCATCGAGCCGCGCCCCGTAAAAAGCCTCGCCGTCAGGATCGGGGTCGCGCCCAAGCAGAATGTTGTAGATCAGGATCACCGCAGCGCCGGGAAGGCAGCGGTCGCACATTTCCGCCAATGCTTGGAGCAGCAAGAGCTTTGCCGCACGATCCTCGCTCATATTAGCGCCTCGCACCCGATGATCCTTAGCGGCACCTCGATTTCCTCACTGAGCAATTCCGTCGCCGTGATGTTGAAATAAGTCAGCGCTTGCAGCGCAATACGCAACGATGCCGACGCGGTGCCACGTTCGCGCAGGTAATTCGGCAACCGCCCGTCGAAGGCTCGCTCGCCAAGGACCATCGGCCGGCTCATCAACGACGCTGGGAGCAGGATAAACACCAGCACGTCGAACCGCTCGATCCCGATCTCTTCGACGACGTAGTCGATATTGCAACTTTGCAGATCAACTGAACTGACCACCAATGCGGCTTTGCGCACCCGGCCAGTTTCGGCCTCCTGTTCCTGGTATCTGTGCAGGTCTTTCGACGGTCTGTCGCGATGCGGGTCGAGGACAAGCGAGACGAAATCCGCCCGGCACGCCTCGAGGATCGCGATTGCCGCGGCGTTCGTTAGCAAGGCATCGCCGAGCCGTTCGGCGAAGTCTTCCGGCGTGGCGGCCGGCTGGTCCAGGCGAATATCTTTGACCTGCGAGGCGATGCAGGACAGCAGTTCGCCTGCAAGATCTCTGAACATATTGCTGGCGCGAGGCCGCCCTTGACCGACCGCCCGGACCGCCTCGGCGAGAACTGCGACCGACCGGTCGAGCGATGCGTGCTCGATCACCCAGTTTCGTGCTGCAGCGGCGCGTTCTGCGTATCTCGGCCGGTTGGCGCAGAAATCGAGCAGGATGTCGCCAAGGCCGCGCGCAGTGTCTGCCGTCAATGGCACCTTGACCACGTGGTCAGGGGAGAACTCAGCAAACGCCTCGTGGTCGAGGACCACGGAGGGCACCCCCAACCCCAAAGCGCGCGTCAAGGTGCCCGAAGTTTCGCCGACCGAGGGAAAGCGCAAGGCAATGTGAAGATCGCTCGCGCACATCAGACCGCGCATATCCGCTTCCGACAGATATCCGGTCACGATCACCCTCTCTTGGGGAAGGTCGCGGATCACCTCGGGAATCTTTGTGTCTGGATGCTCCCTGCCGCCCAGGATCAGAGCGATGTCCGCACCGGCGGCGAGCGCCCGCCGGGTCGCATCGGCCAGCCAATCGATGCGTTTGGGCGGCGTCAAAAAACCGAAAGTTGCAACCTTTACACGGCCCGCATTCTCGCGCAGAAAGTCGACGATCAGCGGATTGGCGATTATGGCGCCCTCGCGCGTCCGAAACTCCTCGGCGAGATGATGATGCAGTCGGAATAGGTGACGCGGCCGGTGCCGCCGCCTGATCAGTTCTTCGACATACCTCGAATGGACGATGACACCGAGCGAGCTGTCGGTCACCAGTCCCAGATTGCGCAGCAGAAAATCTTGCCAGCCAAAGATCTCGAAACATTCGCGCGCTTTAATGAACCGGTCGGCATGAACGCCGAGATCGTATTCCGCGAAACGTCGGAAGGCCGGCCACAGGGCCGGGCTCGACAACAGCAGTCCACTCAACGATGCGTCGTGAATGGCGCAAAGGCCGGGGTGATTCAGCGCGCGTTGCAATATGCTCGTATGAAACCGATTGTTGCCGAGATGGTAGATGTCGATCCCTCGCGACGATCGCGTCCTCAGATCGCGCCAGACCGCGACTGGCATCGTCGGCAAGAGCAGCGAATCCGCGGAAACTCGACAGTCGCCATCGTCGACAATCACGATATCGAAATGGTTCTTCAGCCGCGTCAATGTCTCGTAGGCGTAGTCGGCAATACCGCTTTCGGCCGGCGGCAGCGGAGAATGGAAATACACCAAGCTCATCGATGCGCGGGCGAGAGGACTCGTCAAATGCTGTAGATGCCGAGCGCTCACCCTGCATCAAACCCGTAAAGAAACCGTGCGTGCCGCCAGCTTTCACGGCGCTTTTGGCGATCGCAGCAGAAGCGGTCGAGATAATGACTGCCCGGGAAATGGGGCGGGCGGGGAACTCACGGTGCAGGCCGGCCCGGGATCTTCGAGCCCACTCGACAAGCACCCAGTGGCCGGCGATTCTGCGCATCGCGGCGGCGGTCTTACCGGTTTGGAACAGCTCAATTTAATCTTACTGTTCGCACAATCGGATGCGTCTACTATCGGCACGTTCTTTGTCCAACAACGTCGATGATCCTCTACCAGACACCCCCATGTCCCGCCATCTGAAGCGCCTCGAAGCGGAAGCGATCGGCATCATGCGCGAAGTTGCGGCCGAGTTCCGCAATCCGGTCTTGCTCTATTCGATCGGCAAGGATTCGAGCGTGATGCTGCATTTGGCGCGCAAGGCGTTCTATCCCGGCAAGCCGCCTTTTCCGCTCCTCCATATCGATACCTTGTGGAAATTCCACGAGATGATCGCCTTTCGGGACGAGACCGCGCGCCGCCTCGGACTGGAGCTGCTTGTCCACACCAATGAGGAGGGCAGGGCTCGGGGGATCAATCCGCTGACCTCGGGGTCGGCGCTCCACACCGCCGTCATGAAAACCGAAGCCCTGAAGCAGGCACTCGACCGCCATGGCTTCGATGCGGCGATTGGCGGCGCGCGGCGCGACGAGGAGAAGAGCCGCGCGAAGGAGCGCATTTTCTCGTTGCGCAGCGCCGACCATGGCTGGAACCCGAAGAGCCAACGGCCCGAACTCTGGCACCTCTACAACACCCGTCTGCGCGAAGGCGACTCGATGCGGGTGTTCCCGCTGTCCAATTGGACCGAGCTCGACATATGGGAATACATCGCGGCCGAACGGATCCCGGTCGTGCCGCTCTATTTCGCCAAACGCCGCCCGGTCGTCAGGCGTAATGGGATGTGGATCATGGTCGACGACGACCGGTTGCCGCTGCAGCCCGGCGAAGCTCCCGAACTGCGCAGCGTCAGGTTCCGCACCTTGGGGTGCTATCCGCTGACCGGTGCAATCGAGTCGACCGCAGCGACCCTCGCCGAAATCGTCGTCGAACTACGCGCGTCGCGGCGCTCGGAGCGCCAAGGGCGGTTGATCGACACCGACGAGGAGGCGGCGATGGAGCGTAAAAAGCGTGAAGGTTATTTTTAAATTCCAGGACGGTTTCTGATGTCCGATCCGAGCAGCGGCGCTCGCGCGCCACGGGACAGGGATCTCCTTCGCTTTCTTACCTGCGGCTCGGTCGACGACGGCAAGTCGACCCTGATCGGCCGGCTGCTCTATGAATGCGCGCTCATCCCGGATGATCGGCTGGGGGCCCTGGAGCGTGAATCTCGGCGGTTCGGCACGACCGGGGACGGCCTCGATTTTTCACTGCTGCTGGACGGGCTCGAGGACGAGCGCCAGCAGCGGATCACGATCGATGTAGCCTACCGCTTCTTTGCGACGCCGCGGCGCGCCTTTGTGGTGGCTGACACGCCGGGTCACGAACAATACACCCGAAACATGGTGACGGGTGCATCGACCTCCGATATTGCCGTGATCCTGGTCGATGCGCGTAAGGGCCTCGTGCCGCAGACCAGGCGCCACGCCTATATTTGCTCACTGCTCGGCATCCGCCATATGGTCCTTGCGGTCAACAAGATGGATCTCGTCGCTTTCGACGAGCGCCGCTTTACGGAAATCGCAACCGGCTTTTCGGCCTTTGCTGAGGATCTCGGCAATACCTCGCTGCAGGTGATCCCGGTCGCGGCGCGGTTGGGCGACAACGTCACCGAGCTGTCCACCCGGCTGCCGTGGTATAGCGGCCCGACGCTGCTCGAGCACCTCCACTCCGTCGAGATTTCCCGGGATCTCGCGGCACGGCCGTTCCGTTTTCCCGTGCAATGGGTCAACCGGCCGAATGGCGAGTTTCGCGGCTTTTCGGGCACTGTTGTCTCCGGCTCCGTTTCCTCGGGGGATCGCGTGTTCGTCGCGGGCTCCGGCCGCTCGACCAGAGTGAAAGAGATCGCCACCTTCGACGGCCCGCTTGCCCGCGCGCAGGAAGGCGACGCCGTCACACTGACCTTCGAGGACGAGATCGATGTGGCGCGCGGCGACCTTATCGCCTCTTGCCGCGAACCACCCGAATTCGTCGACCAGTTCGCCGCGCATGTGGTCTGGATGAGCGATCGGCCGCTCGTCCCGGGCCGTTCCTATCTGCTGAAGATCGGGACCCGCAGTGTGCCGGCCACGATCACCGCCCTCAAACATCGGGTCGATGTGAATACGCTGGCGCATCTGGCGGACAAGACCCGCGGCTTGAACGAGATCGGGTTTTTGCAACTTGTCCACCGCCGCTCCCGTCGCGTTCGACCCGTATACAGTCAACCGCGACACCGGCGGCTTTATCCTCATCGACCGCTTTACCAACGAAACGGCGGGAGCGGGGATGATTGCCTTCGGCTTGCGCCGGGCCAGCAACATCCGCTGGCAGACGCTGACGGTGGGGCGCGAGCAGCGCGCGGCACTGAAGGAGCAGACCCCTGCGGTGCTGTGGCTCACCGGGCTCTCGGGCGCCGGCAAGTCGACGATCGCCGACGTTATCGAGAGGAAATTGCTCGCGTCAGGCCGCCACACGATGCTGCTCGACGGCGACAATGTGCGGCATGCGCTGAACCGCGACCTCGGCTTTACCGACGCCGACCGCGTCGAAAACATCAGACGGGTCGGCGAAGTCGCCAAGCTGATGACCGAGGCCGGCCTCATCGTGATCTGCTCGTTCATCTCGCCGTTCCGCGCCGAACGCCGCATGGTGCGCGAACTGACGGCTCCGACCTCCTTTCTCGAGATATTCGTCGACACGCCGCTCGAAGAATGCGTCCGTAGAGATCCCAAGGGTCTCTACGCCAAGGCAAAGGCCGGAAGGATCGAGCACTTCACCGGTCTCGACTCCCCGTACGAACCCCCCGAAGCCCCCGAATTTCGCGTCGAGACGGTCGGTTCGAGCCCGGAGAGCATCGCCGAGGCGATACTCGACGAATTGAGGCGCCGCTCCATCATATGATCGGAAACAGCGGCATCGATCTGCTTTAGGATTCGCTTGGCATTGCCGCCGACAAGCGTTGCATCCTTGGTGCTTCGCTGACCACAAAGCCGGGAACGAAGGCTTGGCCTTCATGCCGCCTCGGCAATTGCTGCGAGGCGATCGAGATAGCGTGCGCCGACGACCTCGGGGGCGTAGAATTCGCGGATGCGGGCCTTTCCGGCACGGCCGAGCTGCTCGGCAAGAACGCTGTCGCCCGCGATTCTGCGCATTGCAGCGGCAGCATGCTCGATATCGGCTTCGGCCCACACCTGGCCTGTCGCCCCGGGATATTCCTGCGCTTCTACCGGCACCAGTTGGTAGTCGACGAGGAGCGCGCTTTCAGAGGTGACGAAGTCGCGGGTGCCGGAATAGTCGGTCGCGATGACGGGCTTGCCGAGCAGCATCGCCTCGGCGGGGCCGCGGCCGAAGCCCTCGGAGCGGTGCAGTGAGAGGAAGCAATCC
>Ga0126381_100000226_pt1 | contig 63797 bp, 59 predicted proteins | sample PanSoiMetPlot_28_FD_96465 | JGI IMG/M metagenome (GOLD analysis project Ga0126381, IMG submission 96465) | Tropical forest soil microbial communities from Panama - MetaG Plot_28 | ecosystem: Environmental > Terrestrial > Soil > Tropical forest > Bulk soil | place: Panama | collected 2016-02-17 | reverse complement strand
GCCCGCGACCAGCAGTGTGCGGTAAGTGAAGGTCCCGTCCTTGCCGTCGCGGCCCAGCTTCTTGTTGGTCATGCCCTGAAGGGTTTGCAGGAACTTCGTGAAGGTCAGCCCCGGGGGCGCAAATTGCGGTTTGAAGTGTTTCTGTAGCGTATTCCATGCTTTCATCTTGCTGTAGAGCTTGAAGCGCGCCTTGCTCGCCGAGCGGGAGAGCTCTTCCATGTCCTGCAGCATGTTCGGCACATCGACGAAACGCGTGATCGGCACCGCCTGTTTCGACCTGTCGTCGACAAAGAAGTATGTGCCGAGCGAGCAATGAGGATGGGAGGAGATGGTCGGCACGCCTGTCCCGCGAAGTGCCGCGGTCAGCTTCGAGAATGGCGTAACGCAAGCCAGGGGAAACCAATCCGAGCGCGGATCGGTGATGCCGGTCTGCTCGCTGACGCAGCGCGCCAGATCAGCCAGGGTAAAGCGCTTGGCCAGCAGCTCGTGCTTTGCAATGCGGCCGGTGAATGCGACCGGCTGGAAGCTGATGCCCGACACGGTATCGACGTTGTCGATGGCCACGCGCACGATGTCCCCGATCTGGTCATCGTTCAGACCTTTTACGATCGTCGGCACGAATACGATTTTCATTCCGGTTGCGCGGCAGTTCTCGATCACCTTCAGCTTGGTGGCAAGCAGGGCTTGTCCCCGGACGCGGCGGTAGATGTCGTCCGTGACGCCATCGAATTGCAGATAAAGCGTTGCCAACCCTGCCTCTTTTGCCCTGCGAGCGAATTCCATGTCCGCCAGCTCGATGCCGTTCGTTGCCGCCTGAATATGGGTGAAGCCCATTTCGCGCGCCATCGACAAGATCTCGAAGAACTGTGGATGAATCGTCGGCTCACCACCCGAGAATTGCACCACACGGCCGTCCACTGGGCGCTCATTGCGTAGCGTGGCCAGCATGCCGCGAACCTGCTCCAGGCTGGGTTCGTAGAGGTAACCGGCGATGTTGGCATTGGCGAAGCAGACTGGGCAGGTCAAGTTGCAGCGATTTGTCAGATCGACGTTCGCCAGCGCCGTATGCGAGGTGTGCATGCCGCAGAGACCGCAGTCCGCAGGACACGATGTTCCCCCTTCGACCTGCGGATTGGACAGCCCGAGGTTGTCGCCGAAGTTCCACTCTTCCATCTTGAGGTACAGTTCGACGTCGCTGAAGACGATGTCGCGGAAGGCGCCGTGCTCGCCGCAACTTTTCTCCATGATGACCTTGCCCTCCTCGGCAAGAATCATGGCTGAGATCACCTGGTTGCATTCTGGGCAAAGCGATTCGGTCTTCTTGGGAAGTCCCTTTTGCAGCGGCTTGATGGGTGCGCCCGTGTAGGTCACCTCCGGTTGCAGGATGCGCAGCCCCGGCCGCTTTCGCGTCGGCACTTCGTGCTGGGGGGCGTTGCTGGATGCGGGCGGCAAACTCACTTCAGGGGAAAACGTCTGGGTGCTCAAATTGGACCTCGCCTGGAATTAACGGCACAGCGATGAAGAATGTGGAGATGAAGAGACACCGCTGCGCTGCTCAATCTCATGATTGTCGCGCGCGGCGGCTTTTCCCCGCAGTGCTGCTCCTCACCCGTGCGAGTGAAGCGGGTGTGCAGCGAACGGAGACCTTGAGCGCCGGACGGCAATCTTTCGCGGGTAAATGGAGCTGCTATTTTCTGGTAAGCGCCTACTGACAGGTGTCGAAGATCAGCTGTATTTGTTCTTTCTTGGGATCATGCCGGGAGTCCGTTGAAGGTGACACCCCCGGAGCGGCGCTGCCGAATCCACGCACCACAGTGCTCGGCGGGATGTAGCCGCGATTGGAGAGCCAGCCGCGCACGGTCAATGCGCGCTTCTCCGCCAGGATCTGGTTGTTCTTCTCGGAATCACTGGAGCGGGCGTAGGACTCAATTCGCAGCGGATGGTTCCCGGCTTCTTCGACCATGGGAACAAGCGGATCCAGCGTCTTCGCAGCATCGGGGTTCAGCGTCCAGCGGCCTGGGTCAAACAGAGCATCCGCGTTGACAAAGAAGCGCCGGGAGCACTTTGTGTCCTGCTCAATAATGGCCGACGCGCCCTTCGCGACCGCTGGATTGGTGTCTTCTCGCTGGGCGCCGCGGGGTTCAGTTATTGGTGCGGTCTGCACTTCTCCCGACTGCTGGATCGCGGACAGGGCGGTACTTTGCCCCGCCGCCGCGCCGGCAATGCAAGCAGCCAAGGCGAGTCGTGAGATCGTAGAACGCAGCAGCGGGCCTCCTGTTTGATTACCGAGAATCACGGTAGTGCCGCCCGCAGCTCATTCCGGGCGTACTACTTTATTGCTACACGATTCTTTTCCCGGGTGCTATACGATAATGGCAGGTTCTTTGTGGGAAGCAGTATCAGCCTTTCGTAAACAGTCGCCACTCGCTTTATGAAAGCACCCTCACGCAAAAGCATACGTGTGGCCGTCGTGGAGAGCGATCCGGTTCGCTACCTCGGACTTCGCGCCATCTTCTCCAGCGATGCCGATGTTCAGATCCGCGCCGTAACCGTCAGCACGGCCGTGCACGCTCCCTTTGACGATGTGGTGGTCATGGCGATCGACAGCGGGGCGGCCTTTTATGACGGCATGGCAGCCCTTAAAGCGGCGCGCGCCGGTGTTCGCATTATTGTGACCGGTCCGGGCACGCGCGATGAGGACATGCTTCGCGCGGTCGCGGCGGGAGCCAAGGGATACGTGTCGGAGGACGCCTCACCGGCGGAATTCAAGAAGGCTTTGCGCGAGGTCCACGCGGGCTCGGTTTGGCTGCCCAGACATATTCTTGCGATGTTCATTGAGCGCGCAACCGCTTCCCCGCGCGCCGTCGAATCCGGCAAGGAGACGAAGTTCACGGGCCGCGAACGACAGGTCCTGCGGCTGCTGGTTGCGGGACGCTCGAATCGCGAAATTGCCGATGAGCTGGGGATTATCGAGCGAACGGTAAAGTCTCACGTCGCGCAGCTGCTGCGTAAGGTCGGAGTGACCAATCGCATTGCTTTGTCCGTACACGCGGTGACCCATTCGTTGCTGGAATCGCAGCAGCAATAGGCACGCGCTCTTCGCTGAACGGCATAGCCATCGCCGCGCTGACAATCCTGCGATCCCCCAAGTATCATTCTTCTGTCACCTTCATGAAAAATCTTGGCATCCTTCTCTCTGGGCGCGGGTCGAACTTCCTGGCCATCGCCGACAACATCGCCTCGGGTGCGCTCGATGCGAAGATTGCGATCGTGATTTCCAATCGTGCGGAGGCTGGCGGCATTGAGACAGCCCGCCGACGAGGCCTGAACGCGATCGTGATTCCTTCCAAAGGGAAGGTCCGTGAGGAGCACGACCGCGAAGTCGTCGCGGCGCTTCGCGAGCATAAAGTCGACCTGGTGTGCCTCGCCGGCTACATGCGACTGCTATCGCCCTGGTTCGTGCAGCAGTTCCCGAACCGCATCCTGAACATCCATCCCGCGCTGTTGCCGGCATTTCCTGGCCTCGACGCCCAGAAGCAGGCCTTCGATTATGGGGTGAAAGTCTCCGGCTGCACGGTGCACTTTGTCGATGAGAACCTGGATCACGGTGCGATCATTGTGCAGAAGGTCGTGCCGGCGCTGGACAGCGATGATGAGCACAGTCTCGCGGCGCGCATCCTGGAGCAGGAACACGTCGCGTATACCGAAGCGATCAGGATCGTGCTGGAGGGGAAGTACAGGATTGAGGGCCGACGGGTTGTAAAAGTTTAATGCCAGAGCCCGAGATTACAGCAGCCGGCCGTTAGATGAAGTTATCAAGACGCGACGTTCGATTGTTATCACCAGAGACGGCGTGCCGATAGCGACCGGAAAAATCCGAAAAGTCCGGGTCGTCGCGATAATCTGTGACCGCTTTGGGTTGCTCGACTATATCTCGTAATGCAGCAGCGAGAACACGTCGTATCGCTTCAGCTTCTCACGGCCTTTCAGGCCATCCAACTCAACCACGAATCCCATGCCGCAGATGTTGCCGCCTAGCTGACTGGCCATATCAGCCGTTGCTTTGGCGGTGCCGCCGGTCGCGAGCAGATCGTCGCAGATGAGGACTCGCTGTCCTGGCTTGATTGCGTCTTTGTGGATCTCAAGCGTGTCCTGACCGTACTCCAGATCATACTTCCATTGGAGGACTTCCCCTGGGAGCTTCTTCGGCTTGCGCACGGGGATGAAGCCCGCGTTCAGACGATAAGCCAGCGCCGGACCAAAGATAAATCCGCGCGCCTCAATACCGAGCACGAGATCAATATCGTGATTGATGTAATGCTCGGTGAGCGCGTCGATAAGACGGGCAAATCCAAGTTTGTCCTTCAGTAGCGTTGTGATGTCGTAAAAGAGAATGCCCGGTTTGGGGAAATCGGGAATTTCGCGGATAAGCTTCTTAAGATCGTCGCAGTTCTGCGCCGCTTTCGGCTGCATGAATTTACCAGACTCCTTCGATGCGGAATGTGGACGCCTCCAGCAGAGGCGCCCTGGACTCACTGACATCATCGACCCGCGACGCGCGCGGGCCCTGCTGCAACTTCTGGCGGAAAGAGCTGTGCTGCTCACGCGTGCCCGTTGCCATGACCTCAACATCGCCATTGGAGCAGTTGCGCACCCATCCCGTAACGCCGATCTGCGCGGCTTCACGCTCCACAAACCAGCGAAAGCCGACGCCCTGGACGCGTCCGGAGATTACATAGCGGTGAGTTTCGAGATCGGGCATAAGGCAGTAATTAGTAATTAGCAATGAGTAATTAGCCAGCTCCTACAGATGCTTGGGCGAGGCCTTATCGAGCAGGGAAATCAGCGGTCTGCCTGCCGGCGGTGTCTTCGCTTCGCCCTGCAAGATAATCTGCTTCGCATTCAGATCCTTGCCATAGAGATTCTTGTTCGCATCATTATCGGAACGAAGGGTTGAGCCGGCTAGCGAGATACCCGCAAAGACGCCTCGGTTGCGGGACCAGGAGAGGATCTCCGCCTTCATCACGATGTCCGTCTCCGCCGAGGCAGCTCGGCCAACAGGGCCAGCCGCAACGGACGCATCGCCGCCAAGTTTCACTTTGCTGGTCATCACCGATTTCGCCCCCTGCTCATTCATGACCAGCAGGACAAAGTCGGTGGCCTCGCCGCCGATCTGCAATCCGAAGCTTCCGCCTTCCAGAGCAAAGAAAGCCGGCGCGCTCCAGGGGCCACGGAAATTTGCGCCTGAGCGGCAGGTCATGACGCCACGGCCGTAGCTCCCGCCCACAACGAATGCGGCCTTCTTTACGGACGGGAAAATTACAGCGCATTCCGCCTTGTTGAGCAGATCGCGAGGGATGCCCTTGTCAGGCGTGTCCAGGATGGCCTTCATGACATCGTATGAATTCTGGAGCCTTTCCCCTTCTTTAGTTTCAGCGACAGCCAGCAAGGCAAAGCACAGACACAGCACGATAGCCAGGCTCTTCTTCATTTCCTCACCCCAAAAAACGCAGATTGTTTAGGCCCGCGAGAGGTACGCACCTTCGGACGTGTCCACGCGGATCTTCTCCCCTTCATTGATGAACGGAGGCACCTGCACCACAAGCCCAGTCTCCGTCTTCGCCGGTTTGGTAACACTGCTTGCCGTGGCCGATTTCAAACCCGGCTCTGTCTCAACCACAGTCAGCTCTACGGTCTGCGGCAACTCTACACCGACCGGCTTGCCGTCGAAGAACTCCACTTTAATAGCCAGGTTGGCAATGAGGTAATCGACCGCATCGCCAAGGATGTCCTTGCCCAGGTGGAGCTGCTCGTAGTTCTCGGTGTTCATGAAGTAGTAGTCGTCACCATCGGCGTACAGGAACTCCATCTGCACTTCGTCGACCGTAATCTTCTCGATGGGATCGCCTGAGCGAAAACGATGCTCGAACATCGCGCCGGTGCGCAGATTGCGCAGCTTTGCCTGGATGAACGCCCGCAGGTTGCCCGGTGTGCGGTGCTCGACGCTGAAGACCGAATGCAGATCATTGTTGTGCTTGATGACCATGCCCGGACGCAATTGGGTGGCTGGAATCGCCATGCTATCTATGACTCCTTCGTAAGCTGAATTTCGAGGAAGAGCCGCAGCTCCCGTTTATATCGGAGTACGTTCGGCGAAACCTCACACTCGCAACGGTGGTCGGGGACTTTCGCGTGGAACGCGGCGGCTCGAGGAACGAACATTCAATTTTACATGGCAGCCCACGAAATTGGGAAATGTGGAGGCGCGAGGCAATGCCGCAAGTTACAGCATTGATTGGAGTTGACGTGGCGACACAGGCATTAAGTCATTGTCCGATTCCGGACACGAGATTCACGTTTGTGGGCGAGACAAATCGACAGACGCCACGCAGTCCACTTGTTTCGAGCAGGATAGGGCGCCTGCGGGATTGGCCCTCGGTCTGCAACATCATCGGCGAGCCGCTATGTCAGCATCCGCAGAGAATTCGATCATCTTGATTGCCGAAGACCAGGAACACGTGCGTGAGGCACTGGCCATGCTGCTGCGTGGTCACGACTACTCAGTGGTGCTGTGTGCGTCGCCCAATGAGGCGCTCGTGGCGGCACGGCAGCAGATGCCTGATCTCGCCATGCTGGACATGAACTATCAACGCGACAGCACGTCGGGCCTCGAGGGTTTGGAGTTGATCCAGAACCTTCGTGAGATGGATAACACAGTGCCGATTATCGCGCTCACGGCGTGGGGTAATGTGGATCTGGCGGTCACGGCCATGAAGCACGGCGCTTCTGATTTCATCGAAAAGCCGTGGCAGAACGATGCGCTGCTGGAAAAAGTAAGATCGCTGATCCGGCGAGGCCAGGAAGTTCGCCGATCGCAACGGGTTTCCGACTATGAGCAGCATGACGCTCACCAGTTGCAGACACGGATCGTGCCGCAGCGCCATCTGGTCACCCATGGTATAGAGTTGTTCGGCGACAGTGTTCCCGCAGGAATCGTGGGCGGCGATTATTTTGGCGTGTGGCAGCCGACGCCGGATATGTTGCACTTCTGCGTGGCGGATGTTTCCGGCAAAGGCACGCCAGGCGCGCTGATCGCGGCAATGCTGTACGCGTCGGTCAGCACGCTGTCATCCTCGAGCAACAGCCCCGAGATGGTCATGGCTCAAGTAGAGACCACTCTGAGAAATCAACTCGGTGAGGGGCATTACGTCACCATCTTTTATGGCGTGCTGGATCTGCGAACGCGAGTTCTGCATTATGTGAACGCCGGCCATTGTCCGCCGATTCTGCGCAGACGAAGCGGCAGTCTCGAATCACTGGATCCGACGCGTCCCGTGTTGGGCTTCATGCTGGACGTTGAGTTCCGCTCGGAGCGGTTGCTCCTGGTCGAAGGGGACCGGCTGTTGCTGTATACGGATGGCGTGACAGAAGCTTCCAACGATTCGGGCGAGGAGTTTGGTAACGAGCGGCTGGCGGCGCTGGTCAACGACCCTGAAGAGCAAGCCCTGCCGCAGCGCTATTCGCGAATCATGAGAGACGTTCAAGCGCACAACGCCGGGAAGTTTGCCGATGACGCGACGCTGGTGTTGATCTCGGTTGGCGAGAGCTCTCGTGCGGCAGCATCCCAGTCGGCCAGTCAAATGCAGACCAGAGCATAGAGGGAGCACGCTTGAAGGCGTGCTCCGCCCGCAATTGAAATTCCTGCAACCGCATCGGAACTACGCCTGCGCTTTGGCTTTCGCGCGTAGTACTTCGTCCACAGTGTTGATGTCAACCAGTCCGAAGCAGCCATAGATGGCCGGCAGCACGCGCTCGGCCGGGAACGTTCGCCGCATAGCTGCGACCTTCTCCGTCCCTGCGCGATACGCCGGCAGATACATTCTGCCTAGCAGCGGATGCCGTCCCCAGGCGCCGGAAAGTTTGTCGGCGCGCTCTTCGCTGACCAGAAAATTCTGGCGCAAAGTCTTCGCGATCTCCACCTGGGGCTTGCCCTCACCCCAGGTGAGATACGACGACTGGTTTTTCGCATCGTCCTGCAAGAGCGCCAGAAGTACGCCAATCTGCATATCTTCGTCGGGCAGTTGATTAATTTCCGTGACGCCATGCGCGATGAGGATGGCATTGTTGGCCAAGCCCTCAAACAGGGTGGCTGCGCGCGTGTTCATGGTGAGCACGGTCGCTTCAAAGCCTGCGATCCCGCGCACGTACAGGTCCTGCAGGTACGCGAACGTCGTCACGTGTCCGGGAACGACCTCGTGGCTGACGAGCTGCTGGAATTCGGGGAAGCTGATTTGCAACGAAGCGTTGATCTCATAGCTGGCCTCGTACTGCGGCGAGCCGTCCGAATTACGCTTGCGGCCCAGGTAGTTCATGGAGCCGGAAAACCACGCATCTTTGATAGGAAGGAAATCGATATTCGCACGCGGAACTCGCGCCAGTTCGGCCGGTAGATGGGGCAGCAGATTGGCGGCACTGAGATTGTCGAAATACGCGATCACAGCTGCGCCGAGCGCCTTCACCGAGCCCATCGGACTGACGCGTTCGCGGCGCCACGCATCGACGGCTCCGAGCAATCCACCATTGCTACTGGAATAGCCAGCCCGGCCCAGCAGCTCGGCTACGCGCTCGCGCTTGGCTTCCGGCTTCGACGGCTCAGGAGCGCGGCCGGTCGACGATTCCACGCAGCGCGTGTACGGAACAGCCGGACCTTTGCCGAGGATCTCCATCGCGAGGTCCCACATGACTTCCAGGCAGCCGGCCAGCCCGATCAAATACTGACCGCGCAGGCCTGGGATTTTGTCGGCTTCGTGGCGAACTCCGGCGATCGCCGCGGGTAAATTGACATCCCGCAGGTATTTCTCAACAGCTTCGCGATCGACCGTCTTTCCACCAACCCCACCAGTCTCGCGCACGCAAGCGGCCGAGGCCGTGGTGTAAGCGGCAGGCAAAGGTTCGTTCGAAAACCATGAATCAGCGATGAAGCGGCCGGTTCCCGACGGACACATCACGTCGCCGCCCCACAGCGTGTCGATCCCTAATACGGCATCAGCAACAAAACGTCCTAGTTGATCCATTACGAGGCCTTCCTTCTTTGTACAGAACTAATCCAGACATAACAGCACAGACCAATAAAGAATAACGCGGAGAGCATTTGTGAGACGGGCTCATTGCCGTAGAACGGCGTATGCACCATGTTTTCGCTGAATTTGGGGAACAGACGGAGCGCAGCTCCGAAGACTCCGCCGAGCGCGCCGCCTGCCATCAACCCGCCGGCGACGACCACACCACGCTCGCGAATGCTCCGACCGGCATCATCGCCAGTCTTGTCTGCGCGTTTGTTCACCAGGTGGGAGAGAAATCCACCGGCGAGAATGGGCGTGGTCAGTTGTAGAGGAAGATAGATTCCCAGCGCGAAGACCATGGACGACACGCCGAGCATCTCCAGCACAACGGTGATGAGCGCGCCGATGCCCAATAGGACATAGGCCACCGGCTGCCCGCTCATAAATCCTTCGACAATCGCCTTCAACGCCGAGGCTTGGGGCGCAACCAGCACCTGGCGCGGATCTCCGGGCATCGCCTCTCCAAACTGAAATGCCTTCGCCAGCAGGACGATCGTCAACCCGGCGGTGATCGCCGAGGCGACGACGCCGATGAATTTCACTTTCTCCTGGGCTGCGGGCGTGGAGCCGATCCAGTATCCGGCTTTCAGATCGGTGATGAACTGCCCCGACACGCAGAGCGCGACGCAGACCATACCCGCCAATGCCATGACGAAGAACATTCCGGTCGCTCCGGAGAGGCCGAACTTGAGCAGCACGACTGCCGAGACGATGACGGTGAGCAATGTCATGCCCGACGCAGGATTGTTCGCCGTGGCGGCGATGGCATTGGCGGCGACGGTGGTGAAGAAGAATGAGAAGAGCAGCGTCAGCACAAGACCCAGCGCCAAGACGCTCCAGGTGACGTGCAACTGCCCGAAGAAAGCGGCGACAGCGAGCGAGCCCACGATGACTCCGAGCAGGATGGCCATGATCGGAATATCGCGGTCGGTGCGCTCCGTATGCGGAGCCTCACCGTGGCGGAAGGCATGGAGCGCGATACCGAAGGACCCCGCCACCACGCGCAGCGATTTCAGGATCCCGACCAGTCCGGCCGCTGCGATCGCACCCACGCCGATGTATCGGACGTAATAACGGTAGATTTCGGCGGCGCTCATATGCGAGATGGGAATGGTCGCCGGGTAAACCGTCACATCCCCCATGTGGTTGCCAATGAACCAGATCATGGGGACGAGCACGAAATTCACCATCACGCCGCCTGCGCAGAAGATCAGGGCAATGCGCAGGCCCATGATGTAGCCCAGCCCGAGGATGAAACCGATCGCGTCGAAGTTGAAGACCATGCGATGGCGATCGACCAGCGACTTCATCACCGGCACAAACTGGAAATTCAGGTACTCCTTCCAGACGTGGAAGGTGGTGACAAAGAAGTCGTAAACCGCGGCGATGCAAGTGGCCTGGATCAGCAACTTGGCTTGTGAGCCGCCCTTTTCGCCGGTGACCAGCACCTCGGTTATCGCTGTAGCTTCGGGAAAAGGCAGCTTGCCGTGCATCTCGCTTACGAAATAGCGGCGCAACGGGATAAGGAAAAGAACGCCCAGACAGCCGCCGGCCAGGCAGATGAAAATGGTCTGCACCGGATGCGGGCTGAGGTGAAGGATGTAGAGCGCGGGGATCGTGAAGACGGCGCCGGCCACAACGCTGCCCGAGGCGCCGCCCATGCCGGTGATGATCATGTTCTCCAGCACGGTGGAGCGCCGGCGGTAAATCCGTGCAAGTCCGATGGCGAGGATGGAGATGGGAATCGCCGCCTCCATCCCCTGTCCGACCTTCAACGCGGAGTAGGCAGACGCCACGCTGAAGATGATGCACAGCAGCGTGCCCCAGAGCACCGCTCGCCACGTTACCTCCGGCAAGCTCATGGTGGTGGGCACAAGCGGGTTATAAACTTCGCCTTCTTTCAGCGGCTGGTAGGCATTCGCGGGAAGAGATTTCGCTTCTTGCTCAGCGGCAGGTGCGGGTACGGCCATGGATGCAGTCTCCGGGCGGTCTGGCAGCCGAAGGAATTGTAAATGGCGGGGTCAAGCGGGGATGTGATGTGGGTTAGGTGTGACGGTGACCCGGGTTAGCGTCCCAATCTCAGGACGCGAACCTGGGGCACAGGGGTCGCCAACTATTTCTTATCTGCAGCCGTGCCCAACTCGCGTGAGCGGGTGGAAATCGTGCTTCTGCCCGACTTCGTCGCCGCGGCGGCGTGGGCGGAGGCTTCGGGCCCATAACGCTCCAGCAGGACCGGCACCAGTGCGCCTTCGGCTTCCTTCACGAACTTGAGCTTGTCGTTGGCATCAACGTCGATGCGGATGAAGTCTCCCAGCTTCACCTGCCCCGTGGCTACAAGGTTTGCCAGCGGAAAGACGATGTTCCGCTCGATGGCTCGCTTGAGGTGACGCGCGCCGTATCGCAGATCGGTCCCTTCACGGAGCAGGAACTGCTTCACCGGGATCGTGCAGCTGAAGACGAACTGGTTGTTGCCCGTCGCCTGGAGGATGCGCTGCTGCACCAGGCCAAGCTCGATCTCGAGTATCTGCTCCAGGTGCTCGCGGCGCAGCATGCGGAAGACGACCACTTTGTCGATGCGGTTCATGAACTCGGGCGAGAACTTCCGCCGCGCCGCTTCTATGGCCGTACGATTAATCTTCTGGTCGAGCTTGGCATCCATCTGCGCCGGCGTCTGCGCGAACCCCATGGTGCCGTTGATCATCTCGTTCATCTCGGAGGCGCCGAGGTTCGAGGTCATCACGATAACGCATTGCGAGAGATCGACACGGCGATTGTCACCCAGGGTGAGCGTTGCCTTATCGAGAATTCCGAGCAATAGCTGCCAAAGGGCGTCGGAGGCCTTCTCGATTTCGTCGAACAGAAGAATCGAGAGCTTCAGTTTTTCCGTGTGCCACTGATTCAGCGCTTCCTGGGTCAGCAGCGGATGGGTCTCGCGGTGTCCGAGATATCCCGGAGGCGAGCCGATGAGCTTGGCAATCTCGTGGGAGTGCTGAAACTCGGCGCAATCGATCTTGATGCAGGCGTGAGTATCGCCAAAGAGCGATTCCGCAATCGCCTCGACCACACGCGTCTTGCCGGAACCCGTCGGTCCCAGGAACAGAAGGTTCCCTATCGGGCGCCCTGGCGGATTGAGGCCTGCCAGAAACATCTGGTAGATCTCCGCAACCTTCTCGACGGCGGGGTCCTGCCCGACGATCTTCCGCCGCAGAGCGGTTTCGAACTCTAAAGCTTCATTGCTGTGTCGCGAGGGATCAAGAACGGCGTTCAATCCAGTTTTCATAATGGCTGCCAACTTACGGCGGGCCTTTTTGTGCCAAGCCGTGTATTGAGATGGAAGCGGCGTCGTTTGAGTTGTTTCGGCAGCAGCGCTGCCCCTACGCCAACTCGCGCAATCGCGTTTGCACTTCCAAATCTGGGTATTGGATGTTTCAGATTGGCTTTTGGGAGACTTACCGAGTAGTTAACTTGCAAAGATTCTGTGTCGCATTTGAGACAAATGCGGGAGTCATTGAAAGGACAAAGATAAGGGCGTCCACTGGAGGACGCCCTTCGGTCACAGACTGTCAACTTGTTTACGGAACTTCAATCAGCTCGATTTTGCCGTCTTTCCGGCGGTGCAGCACTTTGACGTTGCCCTTGCCGTCACGGAAGACGAATACATCGCGGTCACGAAACTCACATTCCTTGACGGCTTCCTCTATGGTCATCGGCCGCATGGCAACGGAATCGTTCGACTTCACCAGATGAGCTTCGGTGGTGCGGGCAACCGAGGGGAACTTATGTACAACAACGGGCACGGCGGTAGCCGCGGTCGCGCCCACGGCAATCTGACCCTCGGCCTCGGCGGGAGCCTGCCACGTCTTGTCCTTCGGCTGGCGATGCGTGTTACGCCGACGGCCGTTGTGCCGGAGCGCCTGGGTCTCGATGTGCTCGATAGCCTGGTTCACGGCGGTCAGCATGTCGTTGGCCTCGGCCAGGCCGACCAGGTGCCCGCGCCGCCGTTTCACGGTGATTTCCGCGATGTTGCGGTATTTTTCCGCGGTCAGAATGACTTTGCTTTTGAAGTTGTCACCCAGGATTTTGGTGAGCTTGCCGAGGCTTGATTCCACCTCGTCACGAATGGCGGGAGTGATTTCATATTGCCTGCCAAAATATTCTACGTTCATTGAGCTCCCTTCTCGCCGGGTCAGCAATTCGTAACCAGTAATTCGTTTTGCCAAACCAGGCGACCTTTACGACGATTGGGCGGCTTGGAATCCAGTGGATGTTTTTGGAAATTTAGATTGCCTCCACAGCCTTCCTCGATCAAACGCCCGGCACAGCAGCTAGCTTTTGACTCTGCGCTGGTGGGTGCTCGGGATGCGCATGTCCTCCCGGTACTTCGCGACCGTGCGGCGAGTGACCTGGATGCCCTGCGACTGGAGGATGCGGGTGATCTGCTCGTCGGTCAACGGCCTGGTGGGATCTTCCTCCTCGATGAGCTTTTTGACCCGGCGCTTCAGGATGAGCAGCGAGGTGGTGCTGCCCTCCGGGCCGTTCACGCTCTCGCTGAAGAAGTAACGGAGCTCGAAGACGCCTTGCGGAGTGTGAGCATACTTGTTGGCCACAGCGCGGCTGACAGTCGACGGATGAACCCCGATCTCCTCCGCCACTTCCTTGATCATCATCGGCTTCAGCTGATCGATGCCATGGTCGAGGAAGTCGCGCTGCCGCTCCAGGATGGAATAGCAGACGCGCAAAATCGTTTGCTTGCGCTGCTCGATGTTCTTGATGAGCTGGATGGCCGACTTGTAGCGCTCCTTGACGTAGTTACGCACGTCCTTCTCGGCGGCATCGCGGCTCAGCAGGCGGCGATACGAAGGATTGAGGCGCAATTGCGGAACTTCTTCGTCATTCATGAGGACGATGAACTCCTCGCCCTGCTTCACGAAGGCCACGTCGGGCTCGATGAGCCGCGTCTCGACTTTGTTGTAGCGCAGGCCGGGCCGCGGATCGAGGGTGCGAATGAAATCCATCGCCTGCATCACGGCCTCTACCGGCCGGCCCATCGCCTTGGCGACTTCCTTGTAATGCTTGTTCTGCAGCGCGTGCAGGTGCTGATCCACCAGGATGATCGCGTCGTCCAACGCTTCCAGTTCGGCCTGGTGAGTGCCATTGCCGTTCTTTCGCGGAACGCGCTTCAGGTCATGCAACTGAGCCAGCAGGCATTCACGCAGATCGCGCGCGCCGACGCCGACCGGATCCATCTGCTTGACCAGATCGATGGCTTCGCGCAAGGCGTCGCGACTGAAGGGCACGCGCGGCGGCGATGTGCGCGGCGGAACCAGCTTGGGGCGTGGAAGCTCGGGTTCGGCGCTCTGCTCTTGCACCTCGGCACGCTGAAGCTCCGGCAGCGCGGATTCTTCTTCGGCAACCGCTTCAGCCACGGCGACAGCAAGTTCCGAGGCCTCGGGAGAAACAATGCCCGCCAGCTCCGGCGCAGCCGCCCCGGTCAAGCCCATCTCAACCGGCGTGCCAGCGTCGTGCTCAATAGGCTGCTGCCCAATCACGGCCTCGACCACCGGCCGCAAATCAGCAGCGGCCATTTCCTCCTCGGCCAGGCCGAGCAGCTCATCGTCCGTGGCGATCAGGTAGCCTTCCTCGTTCAGATTGCCGATCACCAGCTCCGCCGCGCGATACACGTCTTCATTGACGTGCAGGGACCCCAGCTGCCACATCAGGTGGTCGGTCAAGGTGCTGGGCTTGGAGAGGAAATTCTCGAAGGAGGGCTTTTCGCTGTCTTCCATCTCGATGGGAGTGCGAAGGCCGGGGTCGAGATACTCGGAGAAAAACGAGCCGAAGTCAATCTCTTCGAAGGGATCTTTTTCCTGCTTGGTCTCGGCGGGCTGCTCCTGGGTGGCGAGGGAGCTGTCGCGCTCCTTCTGCTCCTCGCGGGCGGAGATCTCATCGAGCAACGGGACCGAATTGTCCAGCTCCTCCAGAACCGGATTCTCCGTCAGCTCGGCGTTGATCATATCGGCCAGCTCAAGCTTGTTGAGCGCCAGGACGCTGACCATCTGCACGAGCCCGGGGGTCAGAATCTGCTTCTGGGAAACTTTGAGATTTAACTTGGGCTGCAATAAGGCCATGGAACGGAAACCCTGAGGAGCAATGCCCCTCGTCAAATTCTAAACCAACGAGAAGCTCTCGCCTAAGTAAACTCGTTTTACTTCCGCATCATTTCCAAGCTGATCCGGGGTGCCGGTGCGGAAAATCTTTCCTTCGTTAATAATGTACGCACGATCGGTCACCGTCAGCGTCTCACGAACATTATGATCGGTGACGAGCACGCCGATCCCGCTGGCTTTCAAATCAAAAATAATTCTCTGCAGATCGAGCACCGCAATGGGATCGATTCCGGAAAACGGTTCGTCGAGCAAAATGAACGATGGCGAGATACATAGACAGCGCGCGATCTCAACCCGTCGCCGCTCGCCGCCGGACAGGGCGTAGCCCCGGTTCTTGCGAATCACCTGAAGGCCAAGCTGATCGATCAGCCGCTCCATGCGCTCGCGGCGTTCATGCCAGGACATCGACTGCGCTTCCAGCACGGCGAGGATGTTGTCCTCAACCGTCAGCTTGCGGAAGATCGACGGCTCCTGCGGCAGGTAGCTGATACCGTGGTTGCGCGCCCGAAGATACATCGGGACATCCGTGATGTCTTGGCCGTCGATCAGCACCCGGCCTGAATCGGACGGAATCAGCCCCACGACGATATAAAAGCTTGTCGTTTTTCCGGCGCCGTTGGGCCCCAGAAGGCCGACCACCTCACCCTGTTTTACATGGAAGCTTACGCCGCTGACGACCCTTCGACCGCGGTAACTTTTGCCGATCTCCTCAGCCGATAAAGTCTGCATTTACTTCGTGGTACGAGCACGTGTGATGGTGGGGGAGGAACGCTTACTCTCAACTAGAACCCTATCATCGTGACTGTAGAAAGTCAACGAATCGCCCCATACCGTGCCGTGTTCGGCATCAAAAATGCTAGGAGATTTGCCGGTCAGCAGGTATTTGCCATCCTCGGCGGTGTAGACAAGCTTGTCGCCCACGGCGCGGCGGTTGGGTTCAGTGACCACTACCCTGCCCAAGGCGACCATGTGATCGATCTGGCTGGGTGCGTCGGAGCCTGGAAGTGAGGGGCCGCGCTGCTGCTGAGGCTTCTGCGTCTGCGCCTGGTCCTTAGGGCCGTCCGCATCGGCCTTCTTCAAGTAGACATCAAGCTGCTCCGCCGTGACTGTGCCTGTAGTGGTTTTGGCCAGGACGTTGCCGGTGTAACGCACGCGGCGTTCTTCGTCGACGTAGGTGAGCTTGTCTGCCGTGACGTCGACGCGCGTGATCTTTCCATCCTGGGATTGCTGCACAAACAGGCTCGAAACTGTTTGCGTCTTGTCCGACTCGGCGTAGATCGCCCGCTTCTCGTTGTCGAAGTCGATTTTGGGGGCGCGTACCACGTTGGCCGTCTGCCACAGCCGAACGTTGCCGGTGTAGTGCGCCAAGCCGGGGTTCTTGTATCCGACCATGTGCTGCGCGGTGACGTGAATGGGCTCCGAGGTCGCGAGCAAGGCGCCATTAGGTTGCGGCTTCAGCTCGCTGTAGGTAGTCTTCACGTCATCGTCAGCAAAACCCTCGCCGGTCTGGCGATTCATGCGAACGTGAACCGCAGTTGTCGTCATTCCGCCGTCGATGATGCGCGGCGATCCCGTGAGGACAAGGATCTGGTCGTCGGGAGTATAGGTAGCCATGTCCGCGAATGCGGCCCGTCCGCCCGCATTTGGATTACCCGAGGGTTCGTGATAGGCGAAGTTGCCGGTCTGGATCAGATTCTGCACGCCGCCGTCGGGAGCGAAAGTGACGTCCAGTTTGTCGGATGTGCTGACCTTGTCAGGATCGCCGGGAGTACTCGAGACGATACGCGCGTTGGGCCAGCCATGCAGCGTCTGTAGATGGTTGCTGTCGTCAAAGGTGGCGTGAAACTTGCTTGCGCTGGCCACAGTGGTGGAGTTGCTTCCACCCAGGCCCTGATTCTTCTTAGCGGCGTTCGCCGCAGGCTGCGAAGCCGGCGGCTTCGGCAGAATCGTAATCCAGGCCTTACCCAGGGTATCCGCCGTCTTTAGCTGATTTCCGTTCACCAGCTGGAAATCGAGTTGGTCGGCGGCAATTTCCATCGGCTGTCCACTGCTACCCGATTTTGCGGGCTGCGGATCCTGCCGCATGCGAGCATTTTTCACCATGTGGAATCGCGATGGCTCATTCTGTTCCGCGAAGTCGAGAACGAAAGTATCAGCCGACCCGTGAGCGACGCTCGCTCCGTGACTGTCGAACTTAGCTCCTCCGGAAATGATCGCCTGGGCGATGGAATTCTTCGGCCCCATATTGAGGTCGCCGCGCGGCCCCATGACGTCGACAACCGACGGGCCGCGGTCCACGATGTGCACATCGCCTTCCGCGATCGCGTGCTTGACGGTGTTGTCGGACTCGAAGAGCAGTGTGGCCTTGTTGGCGGTGAGGGCCCGATCGGGCTGTTCGATCTTAGCGTTCAACAGCACGACCTGGCGTGGGACTTTCTGGATCATCCCACTGGTACCGGTGATGGTGGCCGGATGAGCGCCGGTGGTGACCACGTGAATGTCCGACTTCAGCTGTAGCTCGTTCTGCTTCGAGTCGTAATAGGCGCCTTTGGCTGAGCCGCTGGCCTGCTCGGTGCGGAACTCGACCAACTCATCGGTCCGGGCAATACCGCTCTTCTGATTGAAGGTGAGAGAACGCGTGACCAGATGCAGCGGATTCTTCAGTTCCTCAGGCGCCGCTTGATCGGGACGCTTGGGGCCCTCTTCGTTGCCCTCGAGATCGATGTGCACTTCACCGACGGCTTTGATATCGCCGCTCCGTGGATCATAGGTGAACTGGTCGCCGTAGATCTGGTCATAGCGATCGTGGTTCTTGCCGTAGACCACGATGTGCACATTACGCAGGTCAGCATGACCGCCCGCTTTGAACTGCACGGCCTTGGAGGCGCGGATGGTGTAAATGGTGCGGCCGGCTTCGGACTTGGAGAGCGAGAAGCCATCGCTAGTCTGCTGAATATCGATGCCCAGCGACTTCGGGACATTGTGCAGGATCGGCTGGACGTGGGAGCGCGCAATCCAGTACGCAGCGGTGACGACAGTCACAAGCACACAGACACTTACGACCAGCCACTTGCGAACCTGCGCTAACGATTGGAACATCTGGATCGATATTACTTGATTGTGGCGGCGCCGCGCAGGCGGGTAGCAGCCGCTAGGATCCGAGCAAGGAAAAGCCCTTCACCGGCACGCGAACGACGACGCAATCGCAGGGCATGTCGTGCAGGGCCTGACGGCGCCTGGTCCAGCCCGCCATCATGAAGCCGATCGTCAGGCAGAAGAAAGAGAGGAACTTCATGAAGTGCCGAACTGTGGCCTGGCCAAAGGAAGTGCGGCCGCCCTCAGTGGTAATCACCTGCAACCCGAGCGCGCGTTTGCCGATGGTGGCATGCCAGGAAGAGCTCTCTGTGAAAGCGCAGTAGAGCCAGGAGCCTACGGCGAGCAGGGGAACGAAGGCGTAGCCCGCGGCAAATTTGAAGTCGTAGCTGGAGAGTCCGAGCAGGTGCCGATAGCGGTCCAGGATGAAGTAAATGGCACCCGTCAGCAGCACGGCTGCGCCGAACTCAAGGCAAAGATCGATTGCTCCCGCCCAAAAACGCAGCCAGAATCCTGCGTATTCGATGCTGTCGGGCGTGCTCGGCACAGAATTGGGATGCGATTTGGGGACTACGGCAGGCGAAGGCGGTCTGGTGAGCACGTCTCCGCAGAACAGACAAAAGCTACCATCGGGCAAGCGGGTATTGCCACAGCTTGCGCATACCTCGTCGAGCACCGTCTCCATCGGATGGGAATACTACGCTGCGGTCGCGCGGTCTGTAAAGTGAGCAACAAACCACGCTCCACTTGATAGTGGCGGAACTGCTACGGGAGAAGAATTTTCTGAGACACAGTGCAAGAGTTTGCATCTGGGGAAGAGCCCGAGAACGGTACAGGCAGTGTTTCGAACACTTTGCAGATGAGTTCTCGTGGCGACGGACGTGCACCATATGCTGTTCGCAATCGAACAAGGTTGCAGTGGTTCGGATCTTTCGGCAGTTCTTCGTCGCATGCACGTAAGGGTAGTCCCTCCTTTCGGAGCGCAAAGCCGGAGTCGCGTGACTCCGGCTTTGTTTTGCCTGCAAGCAGAACGCCCCCTACCGATTCTCTGTCGCACTCGCGGCTAGCTGATCGACGCGAGCGTAGTCCAGCAGATTCAGCTGCACGCCGCCGAAATCGGGGTGTTCGTTGTAATCCACGCTGAATGCGAGATCGAGCACGTCGCCGGCCAGCAGAGGATCCTGCGCAGCACGATCGGCCATGCGCCAGCCCAGGACGTCGCGTGCGGGCTGGAAGCGGCCCTCGCGCGGCTGCGGATCGGAGGAGATGGCGCGCAGCTTCAGGTGCTTTTCCTTGAGCACGCGCGCCGGCTGGACGAGCTTCGCATTTCGAGCGACGAAGACTGGCGCCGGATTGCCGGAGCCAAACGGCTCGAGCCCTTGCAGCGCGAGCCAGAAGTCGCGCCTGACGTCCTCGAGCGAAATCTCCGCGTCGTAGTCGAGCACCGGGATGAAATCCTCGGGGGTGAGCCGCCGGCGCGCGTAGTCATCCAGGCGCGAGCGCAGCTCCGCAATGCGCTCGCTCGGAAGCGCACATCCCACAGCGTGGGAGTGGCCCCCGAAGCGGGTGAACAGCTCCGGGCACGACTCCAACGCCGCGAGCAAATGAAACGGGCTGATGGAGCGGCCCGAGCCATGGGCCTCACCATTCTCACAAGAGAAGATCAGGGTCGGGCGATGATAGCGCTCGACAATGCGCGTGGCGCAGATGCCGATCACGCCGCGATGCCAGCCCTCGCCGTCGACGACCAGACAGCAGGCGTCTTTCAGCTCCGGTGAAGATTCGATCTTCTCCTGGATTTCGTTCAGGATTCGCTGCTCTTCCTGCTGGCGATCGCCGTTGAGCTGATCGAGTTGCATGGCCATCTCGGCGGCTTTTCCGGCGTCCTTCTCGGTGAAGAGCTGAATGACGCGCTCGGCGATGTCCATGCGTCCGGCGGCGTTCAGGCGCGGCGCAACACGGAAGGCAATATCGCCGGCGCTGAGAGGACGCGACCCGTCGAGCTGGCAATTGGAGAGCAGGGCGCGAAGTCCGGCATTCACCGGCTTGCGCAGGCCGTCCAATCCGAGTTTCGCGAAAACACGGTTCTCGCCGACGAGGGGGACAGCGTCGGCAATGGTCGCGATCGCCACTATCTTCAGGAAGGACGGCAGCAGGCGTTCGCGGCCGCTTTCGACCAGCAGAGCTTGCGCGATCTTAAACGCGACGCCCGCGCCGCACAGTGATTTGCAGGGATAGTCGCAGCCCGCCTGATTGGGATTCACGACCGCCAGCGCCTTGGGCACGCCTTCCGACTGAGGCAGATGATGGTCGGTAACGATGAGATCTACACCGCAGCGCGCGGCCGTTTCCGCCGCCGCGAAGGCGCGAATACCGGTGTCGACGCTGATGATCAGGCGAATGGCGTTGGCAGCCGCGCGTTCGATCACCTCGTCGCGCATGACGTAGCCCTCACGAATGCGGTGCGGGACGTGATATTCGACCTTGCCGCCGCAGAGCTCCAGAGCGGTCTTGAGGATGACAATTGCGGTGGTGCCATCGACGTCGTAGTCGCCATAGATGAGCACGTTTTCACTGTGCTCAATTGCTGCGCGAAGGCGCTCAACCGCAGTGCGAAGGCCGGTCATCAGGTAAGGCGAGTGCAGATCCTGAAGCGAAGGAAAAAGAAATTTCTGCGCTTGCTCCGCCGTTGAGATGCCGCGCACAACAAGAAGGCGAGCCAGCGCAAGCGGCAGCTTCATCTCCAGTGCGAGCCGTTGCACGTCTTGCGGATCGGCATGGCGGAGTTCCCAACGCACTATTGTCGCTGGCCTTTGCCAACCGCAGAGACACAGAGGCACAGAGATCCGAAAGTAGCTCTGTGTCTCTGTATCCCTGTGGTGAGATTATCTTTCATCTTCCTGGTCGGTGTCGTCGATGGCGAGGGTGCCGAAATCCTCTACCAGGTCCAGCAGGTGCTGATAGTGCTCATACCACTCGGTGGAGATCTCGAAGAGGAACATGATGCCCTGATGCGGCCATCCGAGCTGGACGAAGCCGGTCTTGCCGATGTAATTGCGCAACCAGCGCGCTTCTTCCAGGTCATCGTCGCTGGGAAAGCTGCCGTGTTGCAGGCGCTGGATGAGGTAATCAAGTTCGTCGCGCTGGAGGACCTCGTCGTCCATGGAGAGGAACTGCGCGCCGGCTTTCTTGGCCAGCTCGACAAAATCTTTCCAGCTGTCGGGATTGTCCTTCGGGTCCCACATGACGCTGTGCACTTCTTCGGTCACATAGCCCTGATAGCGGCTGAGGCCGTGGCCGAGGATGAAGGCGGTCATGTCGTCTTTGAGGCTGGAGAGATCGTCAGGCATGAGTTATCGAGAGCTCCGCCGAGCGGCAGCGAGATCATCATACTCCGATGTGACGCCGCTGACACGGTCACGTGCCGCCGCGGAACTCGGGCGGAATCTCTGTGTTAGACTACAATGTTTTCCTTTCTGATTTGAATCAGCATGCTCTTCTCGAAAGAATATGTGGGCTATCTCGCCCGCGAAATTACTGACAAATTGATCTCGGGCGAGTTCATCGAAACTGCCGATAAGAACGCCGTCCGCGAGCGCGTCGGCGCGGCCTTGCTCGAGGAACTGACGCTGGAGGACCGCATCAACGACGAGGTGCGCATGATCCTGGACACCTACTCGGACGAGATGCAGAAGAGCGGCGCCAATTACCAGGAGATGTTCAAGAAGGTGAAGAACGAACTGGTGCGCAAGTATAAAGCGGTGTTGTGAGGAAGTAATTCGTAATCGGCAAATACAAGCTCAATGAGAATCAGCCGCGAAAAGATCAACAAGCTGGCGCACGGCGTCTCCGACACGTTGGCCGCCATGGACACGGTGGATTTCGTCGAGGACCGCAACAGCATTCGGCTGGAAGTGCGCCGCTTGCTGGAGAACCTGATGGCCCAGGAGGCCAAGATCGACGCTGCTGCCAGGCAGAAGATCGAAAGCCAGCGCCGTACCATTCTTGAAGGCTCGCAGGAGTGGGACATCCTCTATCGCAAGTACTACAACGAGGAAGTTAAGAAGCTCGGGATATAGGAAGCAATCAGCAATTAGCAATCCGAGCTAGTAATCCGGATATGTTGGCGGCGCGGAAGCTCTAACCCGTCGCGCTACTATTGGATAATTCGTTCCCGCTCGCGGTAATTCTTTCGGCACCGAGCTTTAAGTTTCTTTCCACCACGGCGCACAGCACACGATAAGTCCAAGAATTTGGGACACTGCTTCCATTGGCATCAATGTTGCATTGTCCAGCAGTGATGTTGGATATCGTCGCGCTGCGATGTCCAAAAAATCCAGCTGTCTGGACGAGGGTCCATATCCTGAAGTTAAGCGGAGGAACACTATTATGAAGAAGCTACTCATTTGCGGGATGTTGCTGGGCTTGCTGACCAGTGTCAGCTATGCACAGCGCGGTCGAAGCGTTGGAGGGATCGGGACATCCGGCGCGCGAGTCCCCAACGTGGGTCCCATATCGCCTCATGCGGGCGTGAATCCCGACTCCATAGGCATGCCGCACGGGGGAGTTCTTCCTAATGCGAGAACCACCAGCGGCAAGACCTCGAAGACCACCACTCCGAATGCGACCTCCGATCCCAAAGCGCAGACCGTAGGCCCGCATGCGAACACAACGTCTCCAACGAGAGGGACCCTGCCGAATGCGCGCATCGGCCCGGGTGCTGATCAATAGCTTTCATCTACCGGTGGGCCGGCCACAGGTCAGCCCACCGATTGCCAGCCAGCGGGTACCACGGAGTAGGAGGTGAGATCCGGCAGCAACAGAAAAGCGCGGCCGCAGCCGCGCTCCCTGGCGAACTTTTCCGTTACAGATTCTTCTCGAGCGCCTTTTCGATCACGTCACGCGAGACGTAGCCCACGATCTGGTCCTTCACCTGGCCGTCCTTGAAAACCAGCAGGGTAGGAATACCGCGAACACCATAGCGCTGCGGAGTGGCCGCGTTCTTGTCAACGTCCATTTTGCCGACTTTCACTCGGCCGGTGTAGCTCTGCGCTACTTCATCAACAATCGGCGCCAATGCGCGGCATGGACCGCACCACGTCGCCCAGAAATCCACAATCACGGGCTGGTCCGATTTGAGGACCAGCTGATCGAAGTTTGCATCCGTTACTTCTACAATTGCGTTACTTGCCATTCTTCCTCCTGCGGGACACTTCTTGCTAGCCCCGCCGGCGAGAGCGGGCCCATTTCTTCATCGTAACATCCCGAATATGAGATTAGATGCACCAGGGTGCTGTAGGACGCGGGCAGCTGCCGATATCGGGAAAGGGCAGTGCGGCTGCGGGCGAACGCGAGCCGCCGTTCCAGAAATAACTGGCCAAGCAATAAGAAGAGCGCCCCGCGGAGACCGTTGAGCGCTCATTAAGGCAGCCCTCCCCCAGAACTGCCTAAACTGCAGAAAGCATTTTGCCTTTGGTCGCGGTGTTTTGTAAATACGTAACGGAGTAATTCTTCAGTTAATTAACCTTAGATGGAGACTATGACGGAAGCGAAACATTTGGCGGGAGATTCGCACCTAAGTTTTCTGGCAGCAACGCGATGTTGCTTCAACCTGAGGTGTACGAGTTAGTTATCGCGTTGCACGATTCCGCTTCTCCTCCGCACATTCCAGGCGATTGGTTCCGCAGGGCATCGGAGTATTCCGGCGAAACGCGCGTTCAATTACGGACACCGATTCTTGGCTGGCGGACAACCACCTTCCTGATCGCGTCCCTCACGACTCTGGAACTTCCATCGATTCAAGCACGTACCAGCTTTCAGAGTGGCCGGTCAGATGCACTTAAGGAACTTACCAGAGGTGAGGAAATGCCAACCGTGCTCCAGGACATACGTTACGCGCTGCGTCAGCTTCGAAAGGCGCCGGGATTCACCATCACGGCTGTTCTTACGCTTGCCCTGGGCATAGGCGCGAACACTGCCATCTTCACACTGGTGCATGCGGTCATGTTGAAGTCGCTGCCCGTGGCCAATCCTTCCCAGCTCTACCGCATCGGCGACAACGACATCTGCTGCGTCTACGGCGGCTTAATGGACGAGCCGGGCGGCTGGGGCGTGTTCTCCTACGGGCTCTACCAGTATTTCCGCACAAATACCCCGGAGTTCGAGGAAATTGCGGCCTTTCAAGCCAACGAGCCGCAGATCAGCGTGCGGCGCAGCGGCTCGCAGGGAACCGCGGAGACCTTTCCGGCGGAGTTTGTTTCCGGCAACTACTTCCTGACCTTCGGCATTCAGCCGTTCGCCGGACGAATGCTGATGCCGCAGGACGATCAAGCCGGTGCGCCACCCACGTTAGTAATGAGCTATCGCGCCTGGCAGCAGCATTTCGGACTTGATCCTTCCGTCGTCGGCTCCACATTCACGGTGAACGGCAAGCCGTTCACGGTTGTCGGCGTTTCACCGCCCGGTTTCTTCGGCGACCGCCTGCGCGACGATCCGCCTGAATTTTTTATTCCGATTGCATTCGAGCCGGAGATCAACCAGAAGGGCTCGATCTTACACGTCGATAACCAGCACTGGCTGTATCTCATCGGACGGATGAGACCTGGTGTGCAGCCAAGCGCGGTGCAGGCCAAGCTCACCACCGAGCTGCGCCAGTGGCTGCCTGGTATTGCGAGCAGCTTCGATCCTGAAACGCGAGCGAAAATACCGCAGCAATATCTGAAACTCGGAGCGGGAGGCGCCGGCATCACCGGGTTGCGCGATCAGTACCAGAGCGGGCTTTACATGCTGATCGCAGCCTCGGTGCTGGTGTTGCTGATTGCCTGTGCCAACCTCGCCAACCTGCTGCTGGCGCGGGCCACAGCGCGAAGCCAGCAAACAGCCGTGCAACTGGCGTTAGGCTCCAGCCGGCGGCGACTCATCCGGGCACTGCTAACGGAAAGCGTTCTGCTGGCCTGCATCGGCGGCGCAGCCGGACTGGCGGTGGCGTACTGGGGAACGCGCGCGATTCTGCTGGTTGCCTTTCGCGGTGCGAGCTTCGTCCCGATCAACACCACTCCATCACTGGCAATTCTTGGGTTTACGTTTGGGCTGTCACTCATGACCGGCATCGTCTTCGGCGTGGCGCCGGCGTGGATCACGTCGCACTCCGATCCGGCCGAAGCGCTGCGCGGGGCCAATCGCTCCACGCGTGACCGCTCGTCGATGCCGCAGAAGTCGCTGGTCATCGCGCAGGCGGCGTTCTCGCTCGTGCTGCTGGTGATGGCCGGCCTGGTCACCCAGAGCCTTCGTAACCTGGAGCACTACAACTTTGGCTTCGAGACGGATGGACGGCTCATGGTGCAGATCAGCCCACTTACCGCGGGCTACACCCTGGAGCGTCTGCCGGCGCTGTATCAGCAGATTCGCGACCGCATGTCGGAGATACCGGGCGTGCGCAGCCTCGCGTTTTCCATGTACAGCCCGCAGGACGGCGACAGCTGGAACAGCGATGTCGCGATCCAGGGAGTCAAGACTCCGCCGGCCGAGGACATGACGGCAGGATGGGTGCGCGTGAGTTCGAATTACTTTGACACCATCGGGACGCCGCTGCTGCGCGGCCGCGTTATCGGCGAGCAGGACACGGCGACGTCGCAGCGCGTGGCCGTGGTTGATGAACTCTTTGCGCAGAAGTTCTTCCCCAAGGACGATCCCGTCGGTCGGCACTTCGGCTTCAATCTGCCCGGGCACAGCGGCGACTACGAGATCGTGGGCGTCGTCAAGGCCACCCGGTATCGCAGCCCTGACGATCGGCAGTATCCCCAGAACCCGATGTTCTTTGTTCCCTACTTCCAGAACGTGCAGTACGACCGGCCAAACTTTGAAATGATGCAGGCACAGTCGGAATACGTCCGCATGATCGAGGTCCGCTATTCGGGTTCCGAGGCAGACATCGCTCCTCAGGTGCGTCGCGTGCTCGCCAGTATCGATCCCAACCTGAGCATCATCGAGATGCACAGCTTCGGCGAGCAGGTAGTCCGCGTGTTTAACCAGGAGCGGCTGATCGCGCGGCTCACGGAGTTGTTCAGTCTGCTGGCGCTGCTGCTGGCGTCGATTGGACTGTATGGCGTGACAGCCTACAACATCGCGCGACGGACGGGCGAGATTGGCATCCGCATGGCACTGGGCGCCAACCGCGGTGACGTGGTTGCGATGGTGCTGCGCAACGCCTTCACACAGATTGCGATCGGACTGGCCATCGGCATTCCGCTGGTGATCATCGCCGGGCGGACGATGTCCAGCAAACTTTTCGGGGTAAGCGCTTTCAATCCTCTGATCGTGGGCTGCGCGGTTCTGGTCCTGGCACTCTGTGGCCTGATCGCGGGGCTGGTGCCGGCGCGACGCGCGGCGTCGATCGAGCCGGTGCAGGCACTCAGGATCGAATAAAAGCGCCTAAACCAGGTCAAAAAAAGACCGCCCAAGCAGGGCGGTCCTAACGTGTACGGGCAGCAATCCGTCTGTTATTTGATGGCCCGGGAATGTCGTCTCAGCCCGTGAAATTACGAAAGCTATCAAAGGAGCATCTCACTCCTGCTGCCTTCGTCGGGAAGAATCACAAATCTGTGTCCGTTACTGCAGCAATACACCACTTTGTCCGCAAGCAAGAGCTTCCACTTCCCTAACTGATCTGGCATGTCCAGAGGGGTTGCGGTAATCTCTTCCGACTCGCAGACAGCACAGCGTTTGGGTTGGATCATGTCGGAAAAGTAAGCGTTCACCTCCTTTGCCGCCGTTTGGATGCAGGTAGTCTACACGGCAGTAGTAGTGTTGATTCTTTTTTAATTGCTACAGTTGTCCAGCCGCGTGGAATCGTTCGAACGGGCAGCCTTTGGCGGGCTTTTTTTGCAGCATCATTCGCCCATCTATTGCGCGGACGCAGGCCGGTGCATCTTCGTCGGACTCAGCTCCAGGCTGCTCTCCAGGATCATCTCGATCGAGTCGCCTGTGCCCAGCTGAATCTCCGGGCCGCGGGTGAGCAAAACTGTTGCCAACCCGATCACCCCGCCGGTTGCCGCTCCGATCGCCGCGCCTTTACCACCGTCGGCAATGGCGCCAATCCCAGCCCCGGGGATGGTTGCGGTTGCAATGGTAGCGGCATCTTTGCCCTTGTTACTCCCACCCTCAATCGTTCCTTCCTTTCCCTTAACCGTGTTGTCCTTCGAGCCGGGAGTGTTCTGCACCGCGCCGGGCAGCAGCACCGTGTAGCCATTGGGAAAGATCATGGAGGTGAAGCTCATCTGCAACTCGGCGCGCCCTTTGACGTGTCCGGGCCGTACTACGCGCCGCACCTCGCCCTGGACGAAGGTCCCGGCCGGGATGACGATCTGGTCGTTTTGTGTAATGGGGAAGGCGGTCTGTGCGTACACCGGATCGCCCGGCCGCGCACTTTTGCTGTTGATGCCCTGCTTCAGGGTGAGCGGAATCTTGGTCCCCGCAGGAACGGTAACCGCCGGCGCGGGTGCTGGCGGCTCCGGCTGAGCTGCAGGCTGGTTCGGCGGTACCGCGGTCGCGCGTGGCGTCAACTGCGGAGTGTCCTGACTGGTTTGGGCCTCAGCCGGGAAAGACCCCGCGCTCATCATCACAAACGGCGCGAGCAGGACAACAATTGCTCTCATCGGACCCTTCATCATGGCTGGACCTCGACGAAATTAACGCGCACAGAAGCAAAAAGTCGCGCGGAAAGGGGCGTTTGCCACAGATTCCATTTCCGGGTGGTATCTCTCCCGGCCAAAAGCTAAGAGCTAAAAGCTCACAGCTATTTCAAGTTATACAGCGCGTTCACATGCGCAGTCACCGTGATCTTTTCCGCACTGAACTCTTCTGTCGGCGCGGGCGCGGCGGCCTGCGCGGCCATCGGCGCGGCCTTGGCCATCATCGGCCGCACCGGCTGCGGCTCATAGGTATCGACCGACGCGTACGACAACTCGCCCAGCGTGCGTCCGCTGGATTGCGCCACCGCGCTGGCCTCATCGTGGGCGCGGCGCAGCGCATCCTCCACCGCCTTGATCTTCGCCGCGTTGATGTCTTCCAGCAAATAGCTGATGTTGGTGTCGGTCACGTCCATGTTGGCCAGCCCCTCCGTGATCGGCCCGATCTTGGAGAAGTCCTTCAGCTTGATGCTGATGTTCGCCTCCACGCGATAGCCCACCAGCTTGCGCTTGGGATTCTTGTAGTCGTAGACCGGCTGGGTGGTGAAGCGGCTGATTTGCGCATCCTTCGGGTCGAGCCCGTTTGTCCGCAGCAACTGACGAATCTGCTCCGCCTGCTGCGACGCTTTCTGGGTCGCGTCCTGCAGTTTGTCTTCCTGCGCCGAGATGCCGAACTGCACCAGTGCGGTATCGGGATCGGAATCGAACTTCCCGTCGGCGCCGACCCATACTGTGTTGGGAACAGGATTGGCTGCTCGCTCCTGTGCCCTCGCCGGGTTGGAAACGACGAGCATGGCAATGAACATCAGCATCAGAAGAGCAACGTGCTTTTTTTGCATGGTATAAGTCTAGACGCCTCCCGGACACAAAAGTAAGTGAATATCGGCGTGGCCAAGCACAAGCCCTCGTTTGATCGCGGCTGCGCCAAGCATCACTCATCCATCTGGTATGCCTTGCGCATCCAGCGCCTGGCCTCTTCGTCGAAATCTCTGCTGGTCCGGATTTCGATGCGATGGGTGATGCGGTCCTTCTTGGCGAATCCTCCAGTGTCAATCAACCGCTTGGGTGTCTTCGTGTTTCCCAGGGCCAATCCCAGGTCAATGCGCTTCTGCGTCGTCGGCTTAATCTGCGCGATCACGTGATTGCGGTAGATGGGAACGATGGTCTGGCATGGCGAGACGCCAATGTCCTTGCCCAGCGTCCTGGCGAAGGCAACGATCTGGTCGTAGATCGGGCGCAGATGCTGCTTGGGCCCGGCATACATCTTGTCGACGTAATCTTCCGCGTGCTTCCGATATTCATCGGCGTCTTCCGTGGCTTCTCTCTTGCCGGCGGAGCGCTGCGCAATCCAGCCTGCATAATTCGTGCCCAGCTTATGCTCGGTTTTCAACCATGCGGCACGTTCCTTCTCGCCGGCGGGACCATTCTTCTTTACGTGTCGCACCCATTCGTCGAGAGAGCGTCCGGTCTTCACCTTCATGCCGGCAATCACCGATTGCAGCATGCGCACGCTGGGATGCAGATCGTACTTCCATCGTTTGTGAGGGCCTGATATCGCCATGCATCACTCCTGATCGCAATGTGGCCGTTAAGGCATCGTAAGAGGCTACTAGACAACGAAGGCAGTTGCGGCTCAGTTTAGTCCAGGACGAGGACGAAGGCGAGTTACGGGTAAATCGCAATCAGACTAGGAAAAGATGTCCAGCGTTCAGCGGAATTAAGGTTGATAAAGAGCAGCCGGAGGGACCAGTCGGAGACGGTGCTGTCCGCCGCCCTCCAGCTTGCCTCTTGTTCAATCGACCGGGGGTGCAACAACTGGCTTAATGGAAGACGGCCAAGAAGCCGTGGCTCACACCGTTGTTGTCAATCCATTTTCCCGTGATTCGGCCGCCAGAGTTGTTTGTTATTGGAAAGGTGCCACACCCGCTACACGTTCCCGCGCCCGGAGCGTCGAAAGTCACAAGGCCACCACCTGGATAGCGTACAAACCCATGGTTCACATTGCTGGAATCGATGTAGTTTCCGATGACGACGCCTCCAGCATTGATGTTCGAGGGCAGGGTGCCTTGGCCGTTGCCAGTGCCCGCACCTGTAACGTCGAACAACGTGAACGTTCCCTCTACGGCGCGCACGAACCCGTGATTCGCGCCGGCTGCGTCGACACCTACACCTATGATCACCCCTCCCGCGTTAATACTTCCGGTGCCGCTCGCAGAATAGCCTGTGGGGTCGAACTCGGTGATTGTGCCATCGGCGGCGCGCACGTACGAGTGACTTACACCGGTGGAATCGATGTATCCTCCAGCAACCACACCAGACTGATTCAGGCATGCAACCAGACAGGTAGCCGTGCCCTGGTCGGAACCTGTGCCGGCATCCGGGGCGTCGAAGCTAGTAATGGTTCCAGCGGCCGTACGCACGAACCCGTGACTCACGCCGTCTGCATCGATAAATCTGCCTGCAGTCTCAGCCGTTTGGTTGATGTTAAACGACTGTGTGATTGTAGAACCGGCGTTGTCGAATGACACGAAGTATCCGCGGGTGGATGCCACGAAGCCGTGACGGACATTGCTTGAATCTCGGTAGAAGCCAGTAAACAATCCACCTGGAACCTGACTGTAGATATGCGTCCCCTGCCCCGGATCCGTGCCCGCTCCCGGCACATCGTAGCTAACGATGTTGCCGTGGAGGTCGCGCATGAATCCGTGGAATACATTGTTGTCGTCGATGTAAAAACCGCTAATCAAACCCTGCGCAGTTATCTCAAACGGAAAAGTTCAACAGCCGGAACAGGTGCCCGCGCCTGGCGCATCGAAGCTGGTAAATGCGGGTTTAGCGGAGATGTCTTGTGCGAAGACGCACAGGACAAAACAAAAGGCAGCCATCGCGCTGATTCGGAGTGTCGCCCGAACGAAAACTAGAGTCCTAGTCATGACGTAATCCTCCCTGAGAATTTGCAAACGAAAATGATTGGGAGCGAAGGGCCTTGACGACCACAGGAAGTGGCAATTTGGTTGGGTTTCTTAAGGGCAGAATACGCTCACCGGGGCGGCAGTCAAGCAGTTTCTAGACATCAGGCGCTATTTTGGGTAAACAGCGGCGCTTCTTTCCTGCGACGATCGCGGCGGCTGTAGTGTCGTGTGGGAGATCACGCCGTAGCTGAGGGTTGGCCGAAGTAGAGTAGGCGGTTAAATCATCCCGCTGCTCCTCGTGACCTCCCGTTGCTTTCCGTCATTGCGTAAAGTACATACTTCCGACGCCGCTTATCGCCAACTGACAGAGCACTTTTTCTAACTTGCCAATTCGTACGAAAGAAAAATCTGCAAGAGGCGATCACCGCAGCGTTCCTAGATTTTGGGGAATAATTGCCTCACGAAAGGCAGCGATGGACCGAAGGCCGATAATCCTTTGGCGTCTTTTCATTGCGATCGCCCTTCTGCTGTTGTCAGGGGCCAAACGTCTGCACGGGCAAGCACTTGCTGTGCTGGGGTCCAATGGGCAGCAGCCTCCATCCGCGATCCCATTAAAACCCGCAGCGAACTCATGGATGCTCAAGCCCACTCCTTACCTAGCGTGGAACCAAGACATTGCGCCTTCAGTACGGGCACAGCGAGATGCGAATTGGGACAACGCAGCCTTCAACAAGAAGCCTCTCACAGCTCCTGATGTAGACCTTGGGAACTTTTCTTCGTGTACGGGAGACTATGACATGGCTTGGGAACCATCTGACATTAGCATCCACGTTCCCAATCGAGCCGTTTTGACGGCAACTTTTGCCAAGTTCCGCAGCGTACTGAGTGCGTCAGAAATTTCCATCTATACTGAAATAACGCTACAGGTTGATGAGGTCTTTCAGGATCAGACCGGAACAGGCCATCCCTTCAAACACCAGAATATCGATCTCTTGCTCTACGGCGGAACCGTAATTCTGCGATCCGGTCAAGCTTTCTCTCTTCACACGGAGCCGTGCGATTACTCCATGGAGCCTGAACACAAGTATCTTTTGGTTCTGTCCTATGAACCCGTCGGGGATTTCTACCACCCGTACGATATTTGGGATATTTCTAACGGCACAGTGCAAGCTTTAGACCAACGAAACCAATACTTGGCGCATGAAGGCAAGTCAGCCCTAAACGGACTGCGTGTGGAACAACTGGACGCTGTCCTGCACAAGCTGTTGGACGGCCAGAACTGACAATTCAGCAATCCTTGGCAAAAGTTTCCAGCGGAAGCTGCCGTCGATAGCTATCGTAATATCGCCTTATCGCAAGAAATGGGGGCAAGAAATGGCGTTCGGTTTCTGTTGCGATCGAACGGCCTTTTCCCTGCTGCTCTCATCCCAGCCTGTAAAAGCTCAGCGCCGCATCGCCCTGATCCAGGCGCCGATAGCGCACCAGCGCGCCGAAGCGTTCGCCGGGATCGAACTTCTTCTCATGCTCGGCGACGACGATGCTCGACGGTCGCAGCAATCTCGATTGCGACAGAGAACCCAGCGTGCAGTCGTACTCGCCGCGCATGCGATACGGCGGATCGAGGTAGCAGTAATCGCATACCACACCCGTGCTTTCCAGCAGGCCGAGCGCTTTCGAGACTTCACGCTCCTGCACTTCAAATCCAGAGGTGATACCGAGCGCGGCGAGATTGTCGCGCAAAAGACGTGCGTGCTTCTTCGCCGATTCGACGAAGTATACCTGGCGCGCGCCGCGGCTGAGCGCTTCGATCCCGACGGCACCCGTGCCCGCGTAGAGATCGAGCCAGACGCAGTCCGACAGGTCGCGCGCCGCGCCCAGCACATCGAAGAGCGTCTCGCGCAGTCGATCGCTGGTGGGGCGCAGGTCCAGACCCGGCAGCGAGCGCAGCGGGCGGCTGCGATATTCTCCGGCAATCACGCGCATGACACAGTGTGACATAGCGCGCCGCGCAAACAAGAGAGCTCAAGATCGATAGATAAGTAATCAGTTCGAGCTGGTGGGAGCCCGCTTCAGGGTAGGATGCCCATCATCCTTCTGGGAGTTGGAGTCGCCGGAATCGGTGGTTGGGTCGCTGGCGCTCGCGCGTTTCAACAGCACCGGACGTCCAGGCTCTTCTTTGCCGTGATGCAGCCGGCGGCCATTCTCATAGGCTTCGAGCCGCGTCTTGATGTTTTCGAACTCGCTGGTATCGACAACGTACTCCGGACGGTCGGGCAGATACTTGCGAATCTCATCCTGGGCAGCCTGAATGCGCTCCACGTTCATCGGGTGGGTCGCGAAGGCCTTCGCGATCATGTTCGGCTTTTTCTTCTCTATATTCAGCTTCTCGAAGAATTGGACGAACGCCTGCGGATCGTAGCCGCTGGCATAGTCGTATTCCAGGCCGAGCAGATCGGCTTCGCGTTCGGCATCGCGCGAGAACTTCAGGAACCCCAGCGGCACCGCGAGCCCAGCGACCTCGCTGATGGCATACGCCACTGGTCCGCCGATGAAGATCAGCGGCACCGACGCCATGTTCCAGATCTGCGCCCGCGTCATGTTCTTCGTCGCGTGACGCGCGGCAACGTGCGCGATCTCGTGCGCCATCACGCCCGCCAGCTCGGCTTCATTGCCGGCGGCGAGAATCAGCCCGCTGTTCACATAGAAGAAGCCGCCCGGCAGCGCGAAGGCATTGACCTCTTCTGTGTCGAGCACCTTGATGGTGAAGGGCACGCGCGCGTCGGAGTGGCTCACCAGATTTTGGCCGATGCGGTTGACGTATTCCGTGATGACGGGATCGTTGACCAGCTTCGCGCTCGATTCGACTTCAGCAGCGAGCTGCCGTCCCAGCGCAATTTCTTTCTCGAGCGAGTAGAAGTCCAGACCACTGCCGACGTTTCGCTGCCCAATGAGGTCGACGTTGTCTTTGGGCGCAAGCTTGGAGGGCTGGGCGGGTGTGCTCGTCGCAGCAGTCGTGGGTGCGGCTGCAGGCTTCGGAGCGGGAGATCCGGCGCTGGGATCCGGCGATTCCTCAGCCGGAGTGTTTGCGCCTGCCGCGGCTACCTGCGCGGCCGTGGGAATACCAATGCTGGTGGCGTCAGGATGCGCCGCAGGCGAGAGTGTATCGAGACTCGAAGGCGTTTGCGATGGCGGCGTCGCATCGCCCGACGGAGGCTGCGATTGCGAGGACGATGTCGTGGTGCTCGAGGCAGGCGCGCTCTGCGCGACACTCGCTCCAGTCAGACACAGCACTGCCACCAGAACCAGCAGCGTTTTTCTGCGTGCGTGAGCAAGCGACCAAGAAGCGAGGACTGGCACGGATCCCACCTGGTGTTCCAATGATTATGCTGCCAAACTCAGGGTTATGGGAACAAAAAGTTCACCGGTGGCGGTTTGTAATCTGGCCGAGACAAACTTATCGGCATAGATGCGCGGCCCTTCTTCGCGGATACCTTTTCAGCGGGCTTTCGACACATTTCTCGGCTCCGAGTTCCAGGTTGGGAATTCTGTATCTCTGGCTGGGTGTCAACCTGGCGCGACCGGGCGATCGCACGCACTTACGATGGCAAAGTTCCCAAAATGGGAAACAAGGCGGGCACTCACCTTCTCTGGACTGCGAGGCGGAACTGTCCTACTATGTGCCCGTTTCATGCTCAACAGGATCACGAAGATAAGCTGGCTGGCGCTTGCGTTGGCCGTGGTATGCCTGGTTGCCCTGACCGGCACCGCGGGGCGGCCCGCCGGCAGCATGGCTAAGGTGCGTGCCCCTTACCTATTGTTATGGGCATGGGAGCGCCCCGAGTCGATATCCTTCGTCAACTCCAAGGAGATCGGCGTGGCCTTCCTGGCCGAGTCGATCTTCCTCGACCGGCAGCCGGTGCTGCGCCCACGGCTTCAGCCGCTGCGGGTTGGCCCAAAGACGCCGCTGACGGCAGTCGTCCGCCTGGAAATCACTCCTCGCACGCCGAAGGCATTCGATCCTTCCTACACCAGCACCGTCGCGCAATGGATTGTCACCGTCGCACACGAGCCGCAGGTTGAAGCCGTGCAGATCGACTTTGACGCAACGCAGTCGCAGCGCGACTTCTATCGCGCACTGCTCGCCGCCGTGCGCCCACTGCTGCCGACTGGCATGCAACTCTCCATCACCGCTCTCGGCTCGTGGTGCCTGGGCGATGACTGGTTGAGCGGGCTGCCCATCGACGAAGCCGTGCCCATGCTCTTTCGCATGGGCGTCGACCGCGAAAACATCCTGCACGCGCTGGCCGCCGGCGACGACTTCCGCGAGCCGCTCTGCCGCACCAGCCTCGGTGTCTCCACCGACGAGCCCTGGCCCGAGATCCCTGACCAGCCCTTTAGCGCGAAGAACTGGTGGGCCGGCCGGCGCGTCTACGTCTTCAATCCTCATCCCTGGACAAAGGCAAGTTTCGAAGCTATCCAACGAAAGCTCACACCATGACCACTTCTGCCCGCCGTTACTCCGTCGCTGCCGCCGCTGTTCTCCTCGCGATCCTGCTGACGCCCGCCAACATCTTCTCCTGCGGCCCATTCTTCCAGGAGCCGGTCTTCACCGACCCGACCGCGCCCGACCAGCCGCTGGAGCTCTTCGCGAAGGGCAGGCTTGGCATCGTCCTTCCACAATACGAGACGCAGTACCTGGTCGTTGCCTACCGATATCTTGCCGGGCCGAAGCTGTCGTCGGCGGATGAACAAGCGTTGATCGAAGCGTGGAAGCCGAAAGTCATACCGGCCGGCGAGCCATGGCCCGAGCAGGTGCCAGTTGACGAATGGCTCAAAGCACGCAGTTCCGCGCTCGGTGACAACCAAGTTGCGAAGGTCAACATTGATCGCTACAGGTTCGGCGCTGGACCTTTCGAACTGTATCCCAGCTGCGGTGATGACGCATTCCTCACCGCTGCTGCGACCGCCGGCAATTTAGTTAAGCAATTCGGCGCAAAGAGCGAGGCCGTGCGCGATTGGGTCGACGCTCAAGACACGGTTTTCAAGAATTGCGGAGACACGAGTGGATTTGCCGTCAATGCAAACAGCGCTCGCGAATTGCATGCCTCCATTCCTAAGCCACCCAAGATGCAGAATGCGGTACTCCGCATGGACCGCGACTATCAGATCGCCGCCGCCAATTTCTATGCCGGCGACTGGCAAACGGCGGCGCAACACTTTCAGCAGATCGCGGACAATCGCGAATCGCCCTGGCGTATCTGGGCGCCCTACCTTGTCGCCCGCTGTTACATTCGCGAAGCGACCTTATCGAATTCGGGGGAGAGCTCTGCGAACACGCCCGGTGCCGATTCCTCATTCAACGTGCAGGACATGACGGCCGCGGAAAAGCAGCTGCAGTCGATCCTGAAGAATCCTGCGCTCAACACCGTTCACCCTGCGGCGCAGCGCTTGCTCAACTACGTCGATGCCCGGCTACACCCCGATGAGCGCCTGCATGAGGTCGCGCAACAACTCGAAGGTAAGGCGCCCACCAGCGACTTCCAGCAGGACCTCATCGACTTCCGCTGGCTCTTGCGGCATCAGAAACCTCCCGGAATCGATGCGGCTGAGTCAGCCGATGAACTGGCGCAGCGTGGCCTCCTCGACGACCTCACCGATTGGGTGATGACGTTTTCCAATCCGACAGCCGACTCGCTCACCCACTCGGTTGAGCGCTGGCGTGCGACCAAGTCAGAAGCTTGGCTGATGGCCGCGCTGACCCAGGCGAGGGCGAAAGACGCCAGTGCCTCTGCGCTCATCGATGCGGCAGCGGCGGTTGCACCCTCATCACCGGCATACGAGATGGCCGTCTTCCATCGCACGCGCCTGCTGATGGAGCAGGGACTGCGGGACGCCGCGCGTCAGTTGCTCGACGCAAACCTGAAGCGCTTCGAGAGCGGACCGCTCTCCAGCCTGAACCTGCTGCTGGCGCAACGCTTCGCGCTGGCCACCGACTATCATCAGTTCCTCGAATTCGCGCCGCGCACGCCCGGAGGGCTGGCATGGGACACGGGTGGCGACCTTGAGCCCGATGACCGCGGCAAGCCCGAAGCCGGACCCCTGCCCAAGCGCTTCGACGTAGATTCGGTGGGGACGATCAACCAGCGGCTGCCGCTGACCATGCTCACGCAGGCCGCGACGGGCGACGTCCTGCCCGGCGATCTTCGCAGCCTCCTGGCAACGGCGACCTGGACACGGGCCGCAATCCTGAATGATGCGCCCACAGCGAAGGCGCTGGAATCGCTTGCCGTGGCGGCTCATCCTGAGTTGCGCGATTATGTGAGCGCCTATGAGAACGCGAATTCGGAGGACGCGCGTACCATCGCCGCCACCTGGACCATGCTGCACTTCCCCGGCATGCGACCCTTCGTCGAGGCCGGGGCGCTGCGCCAGGCAAAGTTCACCGCCATTGATGACTTTCGCGACAATTGGTGGTGCGACAACGTCGGCGCAAGCGCAAGTAACGCCGAGGCTATGTTCTCTTCCTCGTGGACCGAGAGCGCGCAACCCAAGCCTGCCGCGCCCCCATCACCATCGTTTCTGACCGAAGCCGAGCGTACCCGCGCGGAGCAGCAGTGGCGCGACTTGTCGACCATCGGCGCTGCCCCGATTTACTTCGGGCGGATTGTTTTCCAGTGGGCAAAGGAAAGTCCGAAGGACGGCCGCGTGCCTGAGGCGCTTTACCTGCTTGTGCGCTCCACTCGCTACGGTTGCACCACCGACCAGACAGGCAGCGTCAGCAAGCAGGCGTTTGATCTCTTGCACACCCGCTATCCTGACTCGCCGTGGACGAAGAAGACGCCGTACTGGTTCAAGTGATGCTGGAAATCGTCCAAAGAACATCGCAAGCATAATTCGTAAACTGCTGGAAATAAATATGATAGTGTCTATATGGACCATTAGAATCTGAGTGCTTCTTACTCACCCCGCTGTTGACACTTCTGATTCGGGTACGGTATATTAGCACTCGTGAGAAGTGAGTGCTAACAGCCTCTGCTTCCAGGAACCTGCGTTATTCCAACTTCATTATGAGCCGGCAATGCGCTCAACTCGGCGCTTCGCCGGAGCAGTGAGTACGAAACCCAAATTGAACCTTACGAAAAGGAGTTGAACGAATGGCAACCAAGCTGACTCCCCTGCACGACCGCATCGTGGTTCGTCGTGTTGAAGAGGCGGAAACCACGCGCGGCGGGATCATCATCCCCGACAGCGCCAAAGACAAGCCGCAGGAAGGCGAAGTAATTTCCGTCGGCCGCGGCAAGACCAACGAGAAGGGCGAGACCTTTCCTCTGGCTGTAAAGGAAGGCAACCGCATCCTCTTCGGCAAGTACGCGGGCACGGAAATCAAGATCGACGGCGAAGAGTTCCTGATCATGCGCGAGGAAGAAGTCCTCGGCATCCTGGAAGGCGCCGCGAAGGCCAAGGAACACGCCGCAAAGAAGTAGGGCGCCGGAGGCGCCGTTGTCAGTTGCCGGTTGTCAGTTGTCGGTCAGAACACGACTGAAGCTGCCAACCAGAGGAGAGTAGCTGGCTGGTCATTGCAGGATTGCCGGGACCGGCCGCATCGCCCACCGACAACTGACAACCGACAACAGACAACACGAGTTTCATCAAGAGATCGAAGGAGAAGATACAAAATGGCAAAGCAAATTCTGCACGGCGAAGATTCCCGCCAGTCGATTCTGCGCGGCGTGAATGTTCTGGCTGATGCTGTCAAAGTCACGCTCGGTCCCAAGGGCCGCAATGTCGTGATCGAGAAGAAATTCGGTTCGCCGCTCATCACCAAGGACGGCGTGACCGTGGCAAAGGAAATTGAGCTGAAGGACCCGCTCGAGAACATGGGCGCGCAGATGGTGCGCGAGGTCGCTTCCAAGACCTCCGACGTGGCCGGCGACGGCACCACCACCGCGACTGTTCTGGCGCAGTCCATCTATCGCGAAGGCGTCAAGACGGTTGCTGCCGGCGCGAACCCCATGGCCCTGAAGCGCGGTATCGAGAAGGCTGTCACTGCCGTTTGCGGCACGCTGGATGAAGATGGCAACCGCAAGGGCGCGGCCCTCGACAAGTTCTCGCAGAAAGTTTCCGGCGAGATGATCGCGCAGGTCGGCACCATCTCGGCCAACAACGACGAGACCATCGGCAAGATCATCGCCGAGGCCATGAAGAAGGTCGGCAAGGACGGCGTCATCACCGTGGAAGAGTCCAAGACGATGGAAACCCAGCTGGAAGTCGTCGAAGGCATGCAGTTCGACCGCGGCTACCTGTCTCCCTACTTCGTCACCGATCCGGAACGCATGGAAGCGGTGCTGGAGAACGCCTACATCCTGATTCACGAGAAGAAGATCTCCTCGATGAAGGACCTGCTTCCGCTGCTCGAGCAGATTGCCAAGGGCGGACGTCCGCTGGTGATCGTTGCCGAGGACGTGGAAGGCGAAGCGCTGGCGACCCTGGTGGTCAACAAGCTGCGTGGCACGCTGAATGTCGCGGCCGTCAAGGCCCCGGGCTTCGGCGATCGCCGCAAGGCCATGCTGCAAGACATCGCGATCCTGACCGGTGGCAAGGCCATCACCGAAGATCTCGGCATCAAGCTGGAGAACGTGCAGATCGCCGATCTCGGCCAGGCCAAGAAGATCACCATCGACAAGGACAACACGACCATCGTTGAAGGCAAGGGCAAGGCAGCCGACATCGAAGGCCGGGTGAAGGAAATCCGCAGCCAGGTGGAGAAGACCACCAGCGACTACGACCGCGAGAAGCTGCAGGAGCGGCTGGCGAAGCTGGTTGGCGGTGTTGCCGTGATCAAGGTCGGCGCGGCCACCGAAACCGAAATGAAGGAGAAGAAGGCCCGCGTTGAGGACGCGATGCATGCCACCCGCGCTGCGGTTGAGGAAGGCATCGTGCCCGGAGGCGGCGTCGCTCTGCTCCGCTGCGCTGATGCGATTGAAGCGCTGAAGCTCGAAGGCGACGAGAAGATCGGCGCCAACATCGTGCGTCGCGCGCTGGAAGAGCCGCTGCGCCAGATCGTCGGCAACGCCGGCGAAGAAGGCGCGATCGTTGTGGGCCGCATCCGCGACCACAAAGAGTCGAACTTCGGCTACAACGCGCAGAGCGGTCAGTTCGAAGACCTGGTAAAGGCCGGCGTCATCGACCCGACCAAGGTCACGCGCACCGCGCTACAGAATGCCGGCTCGATCGCGGCGTTGATGCTCACCACCGAAGCCCTGGTATCGGAGATTCCGGAAGAGAAGAAGGAACCGGCGATGCCTCACGGCGGCGGCATGGGCGGGATGTACTAAAGGCAGCCGTTAGCTACGAGCCACGAGCCACGAGCTAAGAGCTGAAATAAAGAACCGGTGCCCCGTTCTAGCCTTCGTTCGGCTAGGGCGGGGCATTTGATTTTCCGACAACTGACAACTGGCAACCGACAACTGCCGCCAGATGTACAATGCCGCCATCCGTAAACAGACGTTCAAACTGATCAACCAACCCTGCATTCCCAGGGAAGTGGAAAGGACATCCCCATGAAAAAGATGCTGGTGTTGTTTGGAGTACTCCTGCTGGCGTTGCCCCTGGCGGCGCAAATGGGCGACAACATGAAGGCGGGAGGCGGCGTCGCTCAGGCGATCACGCAAATGGAGCAGCAGTGGGCCTCGAACGCTCAGACGGGTAACATGGACGCGGTCGCCGCCAACCTGGCCGACAACTTTGTCGAGCTCGATAGCGACGGCAGCCTGCACACCAGAGCCGAAGCGGTCGAAAGAATGAAGAGCGCGAAGTGGCAGACGAACCAGGTCAGCAACATCAAGGTGACCGTTCACGGAAATACGGCGATTGCCACCGGTGCATGGCAAGGAAAAGGCACCGTCGCCGGCAAGTCGGTCGACGAGCATGAAAACTGGATCGATACCTGGATGAAGATGCCGAGCGGCAAATGGCAGTGCATCGCCAGCGCTAGCGCCCCGGTGAAGATGTAATCGCAGCATGATGATCGGTTACCCACTCATTCGATCGGTTTGAATGAGTGGGTGTACAGACCGATTCACCGCCCCCGCCTCAAAGCAAAACCTGCTTGAAACTGCTTCCCCGCAGGCGCATTCTGCCCATGACGGAGGTGCGTTATGGCGGCAGGCGACGACCAGGTACTTCGCACTCTAGGAATGGCTCACTTGGGCAATCCCAAGGCGCTGCTGGGCAAAAAAGGCGGGCGCTTTCTGGACGAGTTCCGCGATTTTGCGCTACGCGGCAACATGATCGATATGGCGGTGGGCATCATCATCGGAGCTGCCTTCGGGCGGGTCGTCAGCTCGTTCGTATCCGGCGTCCTTATGCCGCCGATCGGCCTCATCTCCGGCCGCCACTCGGATTTCTCCAACAAGTTCCTCAATCTTTCCGGGCATTATTACGCCACGTTGGCCGAGGCCAAAGCCGCAGGCGCGGCCACCATCAACTATGGCCTGTTCTTTAATGCTGCCTTTGATTTCCTGATCGTCGCCTTCGCGGTTTTCCTGCTCATCCGCCAGATCAATCGCCTGACCAAAGAACGTGGAGCGACAGCCCCGGCGACGAAAGAATGCGGGTTCTGCTTCGCCACCGTTCCCATCCAGGCGACAAGGTGCGGCCACTGCACGTCCATGCTGAGCGCCCCGCCGGGATAGCGTTATTGGACTCATTTGATCGGTTTCGAATGAGTGAGTGCGCGATCCGGTCAGTGAGCGTGGATCTGAATTTTTGCGGACAACTGACAACTGACAACCGACAACTGCTGTTTACGGCTGCACGATTTCCCGCGTCAGCTCGTCCATGCGCTGCTGCACCTGCTGGAATTTCTCTCCCGTCGAGGGTCCCGTAAACCCGGCCAGGATCGCACGCACGTGTCCGGATCTGTCAACGTAGATCGAGGTGGGAAAGGCGCCGAAGTGCTCCAGTTGCGGCAGAGTCTTGGCGATCTGCCCGGCATCGGTAGTTCCCGACAGCAGCAGCGGAAAAGTGATCCCAAACTTCTCGCGGTAGATGCCGATCTGCTGCAGGCTGCGCGCCGTGTCGTCGGTGTATTCATACGCGAGGCCGACGATCTCCAGCCCCTGCTCGTGGTACTTGCGATACAGCTTCTCCAGTACCGGCGCTTCGTCGTGGCAGTTGGGACACCAGCTGCCGAAGATGTCGATGATCAGCGGCTTGCCTTTAAACTCCGGGCTGTCCTGGTTGAGCGTCTTGCCCGAAGCGTCCACGCCGCTGAAGCGGAACGGTTCGGCAGGATCCTTCACGTGCGTCAGGCTCTCGCTGAGCACGTTGGGATCAACGCTCGCCACGTCCTTGCCGCGCTCGGCGGTAAACGGTTCGAGCGCCTTAATGCCGCCCTGCTGGCCTTTCAGGCTGCCGTCGGGCTGGAAGTCGCCATCGATAGCCATGGTGTGAATGCCGTCAAAGCGGCTGAGGTGAAAATGCGTGACGCCGTTCGCGACCGAGACCGTTCCATGCAGCAACCCGGTATCGCCACTGACCGGCTCGATGGTTCCCGTGACCGCGACGTCGCCGTCGGCATTTGCCGTCTTCTCCTGCTGGAAGTTTGCCAGCGTGTTCTTCTCCGCGCCTGTTTCCTCGGGCCACTGAAACGCCCAGTCCCCCGCCAGGCTTGGCCCGGTCCAGGGTTTGCCCGTTGCTACGTCCTGGTGCAGCGTCAGCACCAGTGGAATGTGCACTACGCCCTTGCTGGTCTGGCGGGAGTACTCCCCTTCCATCCGCTGTGGGGAAACCATGTGCGCGGTGAGCGTGCCGTCGTAGTAATCCATGCGCAGCGTGAGTGTGCCGTCCTTCCACGCGGCGCTGCTGAAGGGCTGACGGTCAGTCGCGTTCACCAGCGTTGCCTGAAGCGTGCCGTCGGGCTTCGACTTCAGGTCGATCGCGAAGTTCACCACGCCGGCTCGGCTCTGGATCATGCCATCCCACAGGCCAGTCGGGTTTGCGGTCTTCTGGGCAGCGAAAGAAGCGGAAGCCAGGGTAAGCAACAGGACAATGACGTGCCGGTACGCGTTGACGACAGATCGCAAAGTAAACTCCCTGCTGGAGCTGAACAACTCTATGAAAATCAGGATATCGCAATCTCGCGAAGGCAGGAAAAGGGATGTTCCGAAATACACTTAGCAGGAGGCGGGCAAGACTCGCGTCTTTTCCGCCGTGTTACAGCGGTCAAAGGTTACTAAACGACCTGGTGAACGGCCCGATACTTCTGTTCCAGGCTCTCCATCTGGTCCTTCAGGTGAAGCTTCAGCTTCTTCAGTCGCACCTCTTCCAGCTTCTCATCTTCCGAAAGATACTTTTTCTGGATCAGAGAGTCGAGGCGCTGAGCATATTGGAAATGTTCATCGGCAAGACGCCGGAATTCCTCATTGCTCGCCAGAAGCTGATCGCGGACCTGAGTTGCCATTCAGTAAAACCTCCGAGACGTACACTAAAACGCTAGCACACGCCCTATGCCGCTTCAAGCGGTTTTGTCATGGAATCGAAACAGAAATTTTAAGCAGCAAGGCATCCTCGGAGGGCCCTCGATAATAGCCCCGACGCCTTCCAACTTCTTGAAATCCAAGCTTTTGATAGAGTCGGCGCGCGGCAGCGTTCGACTCCCGCACTTCCAACTGCACCAAAGGAGTGCAGCATCGCCGGGCCTCCTCCAGTACGCTTTTGACCAGCGCCGCCCCGATGCCGCGACGCCGATGCTCGGCGGCAACAACGACGTTTTCGATCTCCCATTCGTCCACACCGCAACGGGCGATTACAAACCCGTGAATCTGCTGAGGGTCGCCGCTCGCCACGAGCGCAATGCGCGGCGGAGCATCCGGCGAAAACAGCGCGGCGTACTCGCGCTCGGCCCAATGCGCGGCCGTTTCAGATTCCCGTTCCAACGCACGCATGAGGGAAAGATCGTCGGAAATGGCTTTCCGGATGAGCACAGGCTCACCGTTTCGGCGCGGAGAAGATCTCCGCATCCGAGCGGCGAATGTAGTTCACATCCACGCTGGCAATATCGGCCACTTCCCCTGCTAGCAGCTTGCGTAAACCGATCCGGCCAACCCCGTCGGCCTCAACCCGCGCGACCGATTTTACCTGCACATTTGCTGATGCCAGGTATTGGGCCACCGCTCCGTCAGGCGTAATGAGCTCGCCGGCGAGTTCTCGCCCCTGTTCAGCAAAGTCGCCGAGCTTCACGATGTACTCCCGAATCAGATTCGCTCCGCGTTGCGCAACACGATATTCGCCGATATAAACCTCACCCCGTCCGGCGTCCAGAACCACTGTCACGTCCCCGGCGCCGTGCGTCACCGCCACGGCTTCTAGCATGGAAACCGTCGCCAGCGGCTTTTGCAGGATCTCGCAGAGTCCCTTCACCGTCGCCAACCCCACGCGCAATCCGGTGAACGAACCCGGTCCCGAGACCACGACAAATCCATCTATGTCCTTCTTGTCGAAGTGATTCAGCTCAAGGAGAGAAGCGATCGTCGGCACCAGACGCGCCGAGTACGTTCCCCCTTCCAGCGATGTCATCTGGAGAGTCTCGAACTTCTCCGCATCGCCGCGGCACAGGGCGACGCTTCCATGCCGGCCGGAGGTATCGATGGAGAGAAGGAGCATGGGACTTTCAACGAAATCAATTGTCATCACAAACAGGCTTCAGCCTGCGAGGATCTGCTTTCTTCGCGAGCAAAGCCGATCCCTCGCGCTAGCGGCAGACGCTCGTGATGACAATCTCTAATCTTCGCAGCGAATCCAACCACGCGGGGTTCGAAGCCGATCTCACACCCCCTGGGGCGCGTCTTCCACCAGCTCCAGCAGCACCCCTCCGGTACTCGCCGGATGCACGAACACATACAGATGCCCGCCCGCTCCAACCTTGATCTCGTCCGTGACCAGCCGCGTTCCGCTTGCCTTCAGCCGCTCCACCGTGCCGGACAGATCGTCGACGTGCAGCGCGACATGATGCAACCCTTCGCCGCGCTTGGCCAGGAACTTCGCGATCGTCGAATCCTCCGACGTCGGCTCCAGCAGCTCGATCCGGCTTTCGCCCACCGGTACCATCGACAGCCGCACCTTCTCGGCCTCTACCGTCTCTTCCGGCATCGGCTTCAGCCCGAGCTTCTCGTAAAAGTTCTTTGCATCCGATAATGACTTCACCGCAATACCAAGATGATCGATCTGGTTCATGATGGACTCCCTAACCTGTCAATAATCTTCTCAACTAAAGAGTATGGGTCACGCTTGTGCTCGGCCACTTCGGCCGCGTACCGTGTGACCTCGGCCTCGCTCAAGTAATAAGAAAGAACTCGCTGAAAAAGCGCATCGCGCAGCATCTCCGCAATGCGGTCCCGCCAATTCTCGATGCGCCGCGCGCGTACCCGCCCGCTCTGCTCCAGGTAGGCTCGGTACTGGTCAATCGCGCGCACCAGATCTTCGATCCCCGTTCCGTCGCTGGCTACGGTTTTGATGATCGGCGGCGTCCAGTTGTCTTTGCGTACAGCCAGCGTCTGCATGGCGCGGATTTCGCGCTCCACCCGCTCGGCGCCGTCACGATCAGCCTTGTTGATGACGAAGATGTCGGCAATCTCCATGATGCCGGCCTTGATCGTCTGCACATCGTCGCCCATACCCGGCACCAGCACGACAATCGTGACATCAGCCAGGCGCACGATATCGACCTCATCCTGGCCTACGCCAACTGTTTCAATCATTACGATGTCTCGCCCGCTGGCGTCGAGAACGGTTGCAACGTCAGCCGTGGTGCTGGCCAGCCCGCCGAGCGATCCTCGCGTCGCCATGCTTCGAATGTAGATGCCGGCATCCGCGTGATGCGACTGCATGCGGATCCGGTCGCCCAATATCGCGCCACCGCTGTACGGACTCGTGGGATCGACCGCAACAATCCCGACCGTCTTCCCCTGCTTCCGAAACACCCGCGCCACCTGGTCAACCAGCGTGCTCTTCCCCGCTCCCGGGGCGCCGGTAAGCCCCAGCAACAGCGCATTTCCGCTGTAAGGAAAGAGCGCCTTCAGCACCGCAGTCGATTCGGGCCGGTGGTCCTCCACCGAAGAGATGGCCCGCGACAAAGCGCGAATCTCACCCCCGCGAATGCGGCGGACAAGGTCTTCGATGTGGTTCGTGGAATTCACATGCATTTTTGGATGAGCGGGTGGAACATGCCTTCGGGCGTGTGATTTAACTACCGCGCTTTAGCGCCTGAGGTAACGGTTTTCACCTCGGCGGCTAAAGCCGTTTCCACAGACGGCACCATTCAAAAACGGTGCTCCACCCTCTGGGCATCGACCCTTCAATCACTTCTTCCGTTCTAATTCCGCTTTCCCGCTCCGCAAGCTCAGAACTGCAGCAGCTGCCGAGCCATCCTCCCGATCACGGGATATCCGGCCCATTCTCCTCGACCAGCCTTAATGCCATAAACGACGGCCACCACGAGAACCGATATCCAACTGCCCATGATCGCCACCCAGAACAGTCCGAACCCGGCTATCATAACCAGCGGCGGCACATGCTGGGCCGAGCTGCCCGACGCCGGCAGCGTCGCAAGAATCGTGATCATGAATGCCACAGCGCCTACGATGCTCACAGCTAGAAAGCAGATTTGCAGAAAGAGTGCCTGCAATGCATGAAACTTGACAAAGAGCGAGTCGCGCTTCAGCAGCAAAATGACAAGCGGCGCAATCCAGGAGCACGCGATCTGCAAAAAATGCGCCAGACTGCCCATCGTGCGATCGTCTTGCGTGATTGTATAAGCCGCACTCGGAGTGACATCAGACACGAGAGTTCAATCCTTCAGCAGCTGTCTGGCAATCACCAGCCGCTGGATCTCGCTGGTCCCTTCGCCGATGGTGCACAGCTTCACGTCGCGGTAGAACTTTTCCGCGGGATAATCTTTGATGAATCCATACCCGCCGTGAATCTGCACCGACTCATTCGCCGCGCGAACCGCCACTTCGCTGGCGAACAGCTTGGCCATCGACGACTCCATCGTGGTCTTCATCCCGGCATCTTTCATCGACGCGGCGCGCAGCGTGAGCAGTCGCGCGGCATCGATCTCGGTGGCCAGGTCGGCCAGCTTGAATCCAACCGCCTGGAACTCGCCGATTGGCTTACCGAACTGCTTGCGCTCCTTCGAATATTTCAAAGAACACTCGTAGGCGCCCTGTGCCATACCCAGCCCGAGCGCCGCTATCGAGATGCGTCCGCCATCAAGCACCTTCATCGCGTCGATGAAGCCCTGCCCTTCGCTCCCCAGCAGGTTCTCTGCGGGAATCGCGCAGTCCTCGAAGATCAGCTCCGAGGTGTCGCTGGCACGCAACCCTAGTTTGTTCTCTTTCTTACCGGCTCGGAAACCCGGAGTGCCCTTCTCTACCACAAAAGCTGATAATCCATGGGTATGGGCGGTCTTGTCAGTGACCGCTATCACGACCGCTACCTCCGCATAATGACCGTTCGTAATGAACGTCTTATTGCCGTTCAGCACCCACTTGTCGCCCTTGCGGCTGGCCGTGCAGCGCGCCCCACCCGCGTCCGATCCCGAGCCTGGCTCAGTCAATCCCCATGCACCGAGGAATTCTCCCGTCGCGAGCTTTGGAATGTATTTTTTCTTCTGCTGTTCGTTGCCGGCGATGAAGATGTGGTTCGAGCACAATGAGGTGTGTGCGGCCACGGTGATCCCGACCGATCCGTCCACCCGCGAAAGTTCCTCGATCGCAACGACGTAGTCGACGTATCCCATGCCGGCGCCGCCAAGTTCTGCCGGAAAGACCGTGCCCATGAGCCCGAGCTTGCCGAGTTCCTTGAAGATTTCGAGCGGAAACGTGCCCGGCTCGTCCCATTTCATGACATTGGGCGCAATCTCGCGCTCGGCGAAGTCGTGCACCATCTTCTTCAGTTGTAGCTGTTCATCCGAGAGCTGAAAATCCAAACATTCCTCCAGGTAGTGGACGCAGGATGGGAAACTAGCGGTTATAACACAATGGCGAGGAGGAGATGAAATTGCGCTGTGCTCTCTGGAACTCAATGAGCAGATTTTGGAGCGGCGGAGACTGACCTTGTATCCCACTCCCCGTCATTCTCGAATGACCTTGCAGACTGCGAGGCGCGGCGCGCTCGAAGGTTTTGTATCAGGGCGCGGACTGAAGTTGTTCTCTGTTGATTACTGTGTCTCGTCCAGATTCCGCTCCCAGAGCTTGATTCCGCCGAGAATCCCATCCTGGTTGGAGATCGTCTTTGCGTTCCTGGGGAGCTTGATACTGATCTTTGCGGCATTTCCGCCGCCGATGTAGAGCCGGTCGTAATAAAACACGCGATACAGCTGATCGATGGCCTCGCGCAGCCGCTTGTTCCATCGCTTGCGGCCTTCCTTGGCCAGCGCCCGCTTCCCCAGATAATCCTCATAGGTTTTGCACTTGCGGAAAGGATGGTGGCTCATCTCCAGCGACGGTATCGGCACGCCATCCAGATACAGCGCCGCGCCCATTCCCGTGCCCAGCGTGATCACCAGCTCGACACCAACCCCACTCACGCCTCCCAGGCCCTGCACAACGGCGTCGTTCGCCATGCGCACCGGTTTGCCCAATGCCTTGGACAGCTCCTCCGCAAAAGGAAACTCAATCCACTTTTTGTCCAGATTGGCCGCCGTATAGACAACACCCTTCTTAATCACGCCTGGGAAGCCCACCGACGCGCGATCAAAACCGCCCAACTGCTTAGCGAAATCGGAGATGACGGCAATCACCGCCTGCGGCGTGGCTGGGCTCGGTGTCTTCGCCCGCAGGCGGTCCGTCAGCGGTTTGCCACTCTCGTCCAGCAGCATTGCCTTAATGCCGGTGCCACCGATGTCGATCGCGAGCGTCCGCGGCCCTTGCGCGCCTGGCGTGGGAACCTCTGAGGGGGCGGCAGTTTGCTTCTTCTTCTTCTTCTTCGACGAGGCGGCGTCGCCCATACGTTCTCCTTACTCCAGCGGTAATGAATTTAGCATTAATTCTGGATAGCAGAGCATACCGGATAAATGCCCGCTAGAAAATAGGCAAGCGCGACCACCCCGGGGGAGAGGCCGTTGAGTGTCGCTAACGCCTGCTCCAGGTCTGACCGCCGTCTGTGGTGCTCCAGCTCGCCCCGGAATCAACCGTGATATTGCCTTGAAGCGCGCTATCGAAGCGAATGGAAACTATGGCGCCGCGCTCTGGTTGATTGCCGGCGGTGAGTTGAACTTTGTCCCAGCTCAGCCCACGGTCACTTGAACGGAACAGCGCACCATCATTACCACCCGCCCAGACATCTTTTCCGATGACCGAAACCACGCGGAACGACACTGGCTGCTCGGCCAGGACCCGTGTCCAGTCGCCTCCGGAAAACGCCCGTTCCAGGTGTCCATCAGCGCTGATACGCCATTGCGCGCTTGGCGGCATAGACCTATGCGCTGCGGCGATTTTATTGAGCGAAGAGGCAGACTCCGCGGAGCTTGCGAGGCCGGACTTTAGCGCAGCCGCAGGTTTCTGGTTGAAGGTGAGATCGTTGCCGCCGTCGGGCGTGTTTGCGGCGAAGTTGGTTGAGAGGTCAGCCTTATCCGCTTGCACGAGTGGCGCAGCCCCCGTCACCTCCACTGTCTGCGACGTAGGCGGTACGTTTGCCGGTTGCGGTTGTCCTTGCGGCTGAGAGGCACCTGCCGTACCTGTGCTGGCAGACACCTGAGGCTGAGATTGCATCCGACCGCCGGCGGCGGATGCGCTGGGCGCTGCTTGGGGGCGCGCCATCTGCGACTGCTGCATCGCCCAATAGCGTGTCTGCGCCTGACCCGGTTCCTGTCGCCGCGCCGCTTCGTCGGGCTTATCTCTGTCCAGCCTATCCTTTGCGTACGTCTCGTTCTCCAGCGTCGATTCGCGCTTTTCTTTGGGTGGAGCGGCCGCCTTCTTTTCATCCGACGACGATGAAATTACAAGATCCTTTGTGCTGTCTTCCGTTTGAGGCGATGGAGACTGCGTTGGCTGTTTCACGGCAGCAACTTCCGGGACAGCGCGATCGAATCGCGGCTGTCTCCGGTCGCGTTCGATGAGCACGGCCGCGGCAATCGCGAACACGGCAAGCGCCGGAACGGCCCACTTCCAGCGCCATATCCAATTGGATCTGTGCGGCGCCTTGGCAGCGGCGGCCTCTTCGCGCTCATTCGGAATCGCTGAAATGCTCTCTTCGGGCGCTACCCCGCTCGCCAGGAACACCACTTCCCTGCACTCCCCACAGGCAGCCAGATGGCTCATCACCAGCATCTTCTCGCCCGCAGTCAGCGACTGCTCGACATACCCGTTCAGCAAATCGGCAGACGGATGCTCTTCCGGTGAAGCCTGTTTCGCCAGCACCTCTCGCGCCGATTTTGGAATCCCCTGCTTCATCCTTCCTTCTCTTTATAGAACGACAATCTGCCGCGATCTTGCCCAATACTTTCTTGCACCTTGATCTGAAGATCGCGAACATCCACCTCTTGCATGGCTTCTTCGGCCTGCCTCCTGCTCATCCCCTGTTGCTCAAGTCGCTTGCGGATGCCTTTACGCAACCCAACCGCCACCCGCTCCAGTCTGCGGCTGATGGTCGATTCGTGCACCCGCGTCAGCTCTGCGATCTCCGCGAGTGTGCGCTGGTCGAGGTAGTATGCGGCGAGCAAGAACCGCTCCTCGGCGTCCAACGCAGAAAGCTCCGCAGCAGTAGCCGCTTCCAATCGGGAATCGACTTGCGCCGTCTCCGGCTCCGCCGCCGCGAACTGGCGTCCTTCTTCCACCGCACCTTCCAGACTGGTTTCGCGTTTCACACGGCGGTACTGGTTGACATATTCCTGCGCGAGCACCGTGCGCAGCCATCCTGTCAGAGAACCGCGTCCCAGGTAATATCGCAGCTTGGATGTCCGCGCCTCACCCAGCTCGTGCACTCCGTAGAGTTCGGCGTACAGCGAGTCCGCCAACACTCGCCCCGCAGCCTCGTCATGCGCGATCTTGTACGCCGCTTCGTACATGGGCCCGCGATAGCGCGTCATAAACACTTCCCAAGCCCCCTCGTGGGCTGCCATACAGGCCCGCGCCAGCACCAGCTCTTCCAGTCGCAGAGACTCCAAAACCTTCTCTTCCGGATCGCCGACTGCTCTCTGGCTGATGGCCTCGGCCAGCATCGCCGCCAGTCCAGCCACGTCGATCCCGAAGCGCTCTGCGCCGCACTCCTCATAGTGCTCTGCCGCGAATGCCCGCACCCCATCCGAGGGCTGACATGCGGGTTGCGAAGTGGGGGCGGAAGCCATACAGGCGAATCGTATCAATTTGCGTGCAAGAAAGACATGACTCAGCGTTCTTCTTCTAGAGACGGCAAAGAGTCTCCGGAGGTCAACCATGAAACTGGCGGCCCTGGTAACGTTGTGTTTCGCTGTGCTTGGTGCAGTTTCCGGATTCACGGGCGCGCCCACGCACGAGTCATTGCACGTACTTGCGCCCATCACCCACGGCAACCTCACCATCTTTCCCGTCGTAGGCGGCACGGACTACGACACTTCACGCTTCATCACGCTCGACGAAGGTGTGCGCGCGGGAACCGTGGTCGTCACGGAGCAGGGCTCGTTGCAGGGCCTGGTTCGCCGAGGACAGCCCGTGAATCGCCACTCCGGCGCACAGGTGAATGAGCTGGTGCTGGTGAACAATTCCGATCGTCCTCTGCTCCTGCTGGCCGGCGAGATCGTTACCGGCGGCAAGCAGGACCGCGTCATCGGCGCCGACCGCCTGGTTCCCCCAAAGTCCGATCCTGTTGATCTCTCCGTCTTTTGCGTGGAGCCCGGACGCTGGGTAGGACAGAGCGAACACTTCACCAGCATGAAGTCGCAGATGGCCCAGCCGAGTGTGCGCACGCCCGCGATGGCGGCCAAAGATCAGCATCAGGTGTGGAATGAGGTGGCGATCGCGAGACAAGCCGTACAAGCAAAATCGAACTCAGTAGAGGTGACCGCCGGCGCCCCCCTCGTGCAGGCCGACAGTGCGGATTTGTCTTCCAACCCTATGCCTACCACTTCATACGCCAGGACCATGGCGAGTCCCCGCGTGCAGGCCACCATCGAGACCGTTGCCGGAAGCTACGAAAACATCCTCCGCGAGCTGCGTAAGGAAAACGCGAAAGGCGTCGTTGTCGCAATCAATGGAAATCTCATGTGGGTCGATCTGTTCGCCAGCAACGATCTGCTGGCGCGGTATTGGCAGAAGTTGGTGCGCTCCTATGCGGCGGAGTCTCTGACCTCGGCTAATGTAAAGGGGCAGGCCGATCAGAAGTCAGCGCAGGCGTTCCTGGACCTTATGTCAGGCAATCGAGAAGTAATCGAGACCGAAGCGGGATTGTTTCGCCGCGCGGAGATCAGCGGCGACGGCTATAAGGTGTTCTCGATAACGGCGCTGTTGCCGAAGACTGATTTCGACGTCCACGTCGCGAAGATGACATACAACGCCGACGCGCATCAACCGTTTCGGCAAGACTTCATCATTCGCTAAGAATCCTGGCGGAACGGCACGGCTTCAGCCGTGCCGCAATTTTCTTCGGCGACAGGACACGCTTCAGGCGTGCAATAATTTCGCCGCTAAGTGAGGGCTACGGCTGCCGCACTTAAAGCCCCCGGAGCTTTCGCCTACACCGGATCGTGCCACCCGCCAATATCCGCGGCCAGTTCACGCGAATCCGGCGGACCCCATGTCCCCGGCTGATACAGCTCCGTCGGGCAGCAGTCGCCAAGAATCGGATCGACGATTGCCCAGGCAGCTTCCACCGCATCCTGACGCACAAAGAGCAACGGATCGCCCTTCATCGCGTCGGTCAGCAGTCGCTGATAGGCATCCATCTCGTCGTTGCTGGTGTACTTCACCGCCGACAGTTCCACCGGCATCGGCACCATAAGCGGACCGGGCCGCTTTACGCGCCCACCAAGACTGAGTTCAATGTCGGGGCCAAGCCGGAAGCGGAAGTAGTTTCGGCCATCGCCACCCATCTTGGCGAGCGGCGGCTTGCGCAACTTAACGAACACTTCGGTTGCCGTGACCGGAAGCCGTTTGCCGGCGCGGATCAGGAACGGGATACCCGCCCAGCGCCAGGAATCGACTTCCAGCCGCAGTGCAGCAAATGTTTCTACATCCGAATGCGGCGACACGCCGGGTTCGTCACGGTAGCCTTCGAACTGCCCGCGCACGATGTTTGTCGGGTTCAACGGCGGAATTGTGCGGAAGATCTTCACCTGTTCGTCGCGCACCGAATCGACGTACATCCTCGTAGGCGGCTCCATCGCCAGGAACGCGACCACCTGCAGCATGTGATTCTGTATGACGTCGCGGATGGCTCCAGCTTCTTCATAAAACTTGCCGCGCCCCTCCACGCCGAACGATTCCGCCATCGTGATCTGCACGCTGTGGACGTAATTGCGGTTCCAGATAGGCTCGAGGAAGCTGTTGGCGAAGCGGAAGATCAGCAGGTTCTCGACTGCTTCCTTACCGAGATAATGATCGATGCGGAAGATGCTCTCTTCGGGAAAGGCCTCATGCAGCGTCGCGTTGAGTTTTCGCGCCGAGACAAGGTCGCGTCCAAACGGCTTCTCCAGGATCACACGCGCGTTCTTGGCGGCTCCGGACTTTTCCAGCCCGCGCACCACCACCGGAAACATGCTGGGCGGTATGGCCAGGTAATGCGCAGGATACTGCGCGTCTCCGAGCCTGGCGCGGAGTTCGGTGTAGGTGTTGTCGCCCTTGTAATCGCCGTCAACGTAGCTGAGCAGGCTGCAGAGCCTCTGGAAGGCTTCCTCATCCACGCCACCGCCATACTTGGCGATGCTGTCGCGCGCACGCTCGCGCAACTGCTCGACCGTCCAACCGGACTTTGCCACGCCAATGACCGGGACGTCCAGTGTGCCCTGCTGCACCATGCTTTGCAGCGCAGGAAAGATCTTCTTATGCGCCAGATCGCCGGTGGCACCGAAGAAAACGAAAGCATCGGAACGCGGTAGCATGAACTCCTCTTCAGGCTCTTCGTGACGGCTTATGAACAGCTTGCCGGCGAACTATAAGGATAATGCAGTTTGGCCCAGTATCTTTTGCCTCGCTCACGCAGCGAAATTGATCGGGGTCTCGTGCGGGCGACAAAATTGCCGCGCACGTGTCAGTCCGCTGCGCCCCCGAAGAAACTCCGCAATCGCGCTGAGGCTGCCGTGGGCCACAATTCTGACCTGGTTCTATCTCTTGTACCATAGAGTCAGCCGGCGATGAACTCTTCGAGCCCTATGAAATATTCGAGCGATCGCGTCCTCGAATTCCACCAGCTCCAGCACTTGCTTGCTGCGTATACCGCCTCGCCGCTTGGGCACGACCGCGTGATGAAGCTTGCGCCCTCGCGGGAGCGCGATTGGATCGAGCGCCAACATCGCCTGACGCAGGAGCTGCGCGGATACCTTCGCGCAGGGGGAAGTTTCGATTTTCATGGGATGCTCGATCCTTCGAAACTGATCGACAAGTCGCGAATTGCCGGCGCCGCGCTTGAGATCGCCGAAATTCGCGACTTGCTGCTGGTTGCCGACCGTGCGGCCGAGTGGCGTCAGATCGCCATGCATCCCTCAGCGGTAGTTGAACAAAACTGGGGAACCATACGGGAGCTCTCCCTGGGAATCGCAGATTTCACCGCCCTGCTGCGCTACTTCCGCAACAAAATCCTGCCCGACGGCACGCTGGACGACCGTGCGTCGCCGGAGCTGGCGCGCATCCGGCGCGACATCGAAAAACAGAAGCGCGCCATTCAGGAATCGCTGCGCGCTTACCTGCGCCGCCTTTCGGAAGGCGGGACGGTACAGGATGAGCTGGTCACCATCCGTGGCGAGCGCTTTGTCATTCCCGTGAAGGTGGAGCAGCGGCGTCGCGTGCAGGGGGTGGCGCATGGCGCTTCCTCCAGCGGGCAGACGGTGTTCATCGAGCCGCTGGAGACCATCGAGCAGAACAACGATCTGGTGCGCCTTCTGGAGGACGAGCAGGCCGAGGTCCATCGCATCCTGCTCGACATGACTTCGCGATTGGGAGAACACGCCGACGCCCTCGCCCACGCCGTCGAAGTGCTGGCCGAATTAGAGCTTCAGTTCGCCAAAGCGCGATTCGCTGAAGAATACGATTGCGTGGCCGTCAAGCTGCTTACCGGGGATGACGGTGAAGCTCGCGCGTCATCGGGCGCGGAATCGCGCGCGGATCGCCCGGCGGATATTTCAGCATGTGGCGCCCTCACCCTGCGCAGGGCTCGTCATCCGCTGCTGGAGCGCACCCTGAAGCTCCGTGCGGCAAAGGTTGTTCCTCTCGACATCGAGCTGGACAGTGGACATCGGCAGCTGATCATCAGCGGACCGAATACGGGAGGAAAGACGGTCGCGCTCAAGACGGTTGGCCTGCTGGCGCTGATGGCGCAGTCCGGCATTCCCGTGCCCGCCGATCGGGCTGAGCTGCCGATCTTCGACGCTGTGTTTGCCGATATCGGCGACTACCAGTCGATTGAGCAGAATCTTTCGACCTTCTCCGCGCATGTCACGCAGATCGATTTCACCTCCCATCACGCAACGCAGCATTCGCTGGTACTGCTGGACGAGTTGGGTTCGGCCACCGATCCCGAGGAAGGTGCGGCGCTTGCGGTCGCGATTGCTGATTACTTTCGTCGTTCGAGGTGCGTAAGCATTGTCTCGACGCACCACACCGCGCTCAAGGTCTACGCCGCCAATACATCTGGCGTGCTGAACGCGGCCGTTGGATTCGACGAACAGACGCTCGCGCCCACGTTCGAGCTTCGCATCGGCGTTCCAGGAGCTTCGGCCGGCATTAACATCGCGCAGAAGCTCGGCCTGAATCCCGAGATCATTGGCGAAGCACGTCAGCGCATAACATCGCAGGCGCAGGATGTAGCGCGTTTTCTCGAGCGCCTGCACCTCGAACTGCGCCAGCTGGATATGGAGCGCGCCGCCCTGCGCGCAAGCGAGCAAGAAGTGGCGCGTCAGCGCGAGCAGCTCGAACAAGAAGGTCGCAAAGAGCACAAAGAGAAGCTACGGGAGCTAGAGAAGAAGCTGGAAAGCGTTCTGCGCGACTTTGAGTATCGCGTGCGCGAGACGGTCAACGCCGTGCAAGACCGGGCGCAGGCGCTGAAGCTTTCGAAAGATGCCGAGCGCCGCATTGCCAAGATGCGCCGCGAGTTTCGCGAGCAGTTCGATTCCACTGTCGTAGCGCACAGCACCGGCGCCGACACAGGCGATCCGCATGCGCAGCAGCACGTCGTGAAGCATGTCTCGGTTGGTGATGCTGTTCGCTTGAAGTCGCTCGGCCGCGACGGGCGAGTGCTGCGCTACTTCGATGACGACACCTTCGAGGTCGCAGTCGGACCGATGAAGATGAAAGTCGCGCGCGACGACATCGCCAGCGTGGTGGCTCGTGCCGAAGCGAATCCGGTAGCGGCGGCGCGTTCGCACGGCATCAGCGTTTCGCTGGCGCGCGAGGACGACAGCGTGCCCACGGAAATCAATGTCATCGGGCAAACCGTGGATGAAGCCAAAGATGCAGTAGAGAAATTTGTCGATCGCGCATTCCTGGCCGGGGCGGAGCGGGTCCGCGTTGTGCATGGCAGCGGCATGGGCATCCTGCGCAAAGCTCTCCGTCAATTCCTGCAAACCCATCCGCATGTGGCGAATGTGAGCGAGCCTCCGCAGAATGAGGGTGGAGGCGGCGCGACTGTCGTGGAGCTGAGGACCTAGAAAGGGCGCGGGTTCGCCATCGCTATTCGCTCTTCATCTAATCGCCCAATGGCGGCGAAGACACAGCCTTCCTTGCGCTCCGCTCGCCATCTCCCTACACTTAATACAGCCATGAGCAAGTTTGGACAGACCCTCAAGGGCCATTTCTGGTGGACGTATCCGCGCGGCAGCGTCCACTACGATGTAATGGTCACAATCATCCTGGCTTTCATTTTCCTCACGCCTCTCTGGTTCAATTTCCGGGACAAACCCCAAGAACGGCCTCCGCATCAGACTGAGGTCATCGTACAGCAGGAGGGCGACAAATTCCTCTACAAGGTGGATGCGTCCGCAGTGAAGACGGGCAGCGACGCCGAAACTCGTGAGTCGCTGTTGCGGATCATCGAACCGATCGGGGGATACGTCACCATTGACCATTACGAACCGCAACGCGACAGCAATCACAACGTGGTCGCCTACAAAGTTTGGGTACGTCGCTGATTGCATGGATCACGGAAAGGAAAACATCGCTGGAGCGTCCATGCCGCTCATCTAAGAAAACTATGAAGCAAGCACGATTGGCTACCGCGGCATTCATTTTTTGTTTCGGCTTTCTGGCCGCGCACGCCCAGAATCTTGAGGCGGTGCTGAACTCGATGGACCGCGCCGCGGCGGAGTTCCACACCGCGCAGTGCGACTTTGCCTGGGACCAGTACCAGAAAGTCGTGGACGATCACGATCTCCAGAACGGCACAATGTACTTCCGTCGTCAGAGCGACGACGTCGAGATGGCTGCCAATATTACCGCTCCCGACAAGAAGTATGTCGTCTTCGCGGACGGCATCGTTCGCTATTACCAGCCAACCATCGACCAGGTTACGGAATACAACGCCGGCAAGAATAAGGCCGATTTCGAGAGCTTTCTCGTGCTCGGCTTCGGCGGGCGCGGACACGATTTGTCCAAGTCCTATGACGTGAATTACGGCGGGATGGAGCAGGTGCAGGGCGTTAATACGGCCAAGCTGGTGCTGACGCCAAAGTCACAGCGCGTCCGCAACATGTTCCAGACGATCACGCTATGGATCGATCCGGCGCGCGGCGTCAGTGTGCAGCAGCGCTTCGATGAGCCCTCCGGCGATTACCGCCTCAGCAAGTACAGCAACATTCGAATCAACCAGAAGATTTCCGGGGATGTTTTCAAGCTGAAGACCACGAGCCATACACAGATAGTCAAGCCTAACGGGTGAATAGGGACTGGAGATCAGAGAGTCGGGGACGAGTTTCGGCCAAATTGGATGTGTAATGTGTTAACACGAGGGGTTAATTAGTTGGGCGGCACGCCTAAGCAACTGGGATACTGCCTGGCCTCCCGCTAGCCCCAAGTCCCAAGCCCCTTCTCTTATTTCTGCTGCTGCGAGTTGTCCTTCATCTGCGATGAGTTCTTGATGAAGGTCACGGTCTTCCAGATATCGTCGTCGCTCAGCACTCCATCCCATCCAGGCATAGCGGTATATCGAATGCCGTACTTGATCACATAGAAGAGATTGCCGTCAGGATCGTCTGGCGTGCGCGTCATAAGCTGCGGCACAGACGGATAGAAATTGTTGCGCAGCGCTGAGGTTGGGTTCTTCAAGCTGCCGTGACACATGGCGCAATTCTTGTCGTATGTCATGGAGCCATCCATGATGTTTTCCATGCTGGCAGGAAACGGATTCGCCTGCTTGGGAGCATGATCGTCTACCCATGCGTCCACGGACTTATTAGCCGTTCGCCGTTCAAATGTGGTGGGTTTGTTTCCCACGGCTCGCGTGTCAAACTGGCCTTTGGTGGCGTAGAAGTAAGCCCCGCAGCCAAGCACCAACAGCGTGATAATGACCCCCAAGATGAATCCGCGCATGTCTCTCCTCGGATATTCAGCACCTGAGAATCCATCATCCTACTACGAGCTACAGGGCCGCTTGGACGAGCTTTACAAATCGTAACGGTGGCGTAATGAAACTGCGGGTTGGTGTGACAGCTCAGTACCTTCGCAGCCGTCGAGCTTCGCGAACAACGTCTTCGACCTTGGGCAGAAAGGCATCTTCGAGCGGTGGCGAAAAAGGCACAGGCGTGTCGGCTGAGGCTATGCGAACGATCGGCGCATCCAGGGAGTCGAAGCACTCTTCGTTAACGATAGCCGCGATCTCCCCGGCGATACCGCCGGTCTTTGTATCTTCGTGCAGCACGATTACGCGATTCGTCTTCTCCACCGTCTGGCGGATTGCCTGGCGATCAAGAGGCAGTACAGTACGTAGATCTACAATTTCCAGCTCGATGCCTTCTTTGGCAAGGATTTCCGCGGCTTCGAGCGCCACATAGACCATCGCCGCGTAGGTAATGACGCTGACATCGCGGCCCTCCCGCACCACACGAGCCTGGCCGATCGGCACTGTGTAGTCACTGGGCGGGAGCTCTTCTTTGATCCGGCGATAGAGGAATTTGTGCTCAAAGAACAGCACTGGGTTGTTATCACGGATCGCAGACTTGATAAGACCCTTCGCATCGTAGGCGCTGGCCGGACAGACAACTTTCAGTCCCGGCGCGTGGGCGAAGTAGGTCTCGGGATTCTGCGAATGAAACGGTCCGCCATGCACTCCACCGCCCGACGGCCCGCGCACGACAACCGGCACGGGCGCGCCCCAGCGAAAATGCGCCTTCGCCAGCATGTTATTGATCTGGTTGAAGGCGCAGCTGATGAAATCCATGAACTGGAATTCGGCGATGGGTCGCAGGCCGGTAAGCGCCGCGCCAAAGCTGGCATTGATGATCGCCATCTCGGAGATCGGCGTGTCGATGATTCGCTCGGGGCCGAAGCGATCGATAAAACCATCTGTAACTTTGAACGCCCCGCCGTAAATGCCGATATCTTCGCCGATGCAGAACACTGCCGGATCGCGCTCCATCTCTTCCCAAATGCCTTGGCGAATCGCCTCAAGATATGTGACTGGCGCCATGAATGATTGCCACCCTCGCAAGAGATTCTAAATGAGCGAGCGCCATGGAGGATCTCCCGCGCGGCTCAAGCAAGAAAAAGCCCGGCCGAAACCGGGCTCGATTCGCGGTCCGGTTTGATCATGCTGCATTAGGTCTGGGCGACTGGCCCCTGCATCACCGGCGCACTCACAGCCTTGCCGCAATAAGGACACACCATGAAATCGTTTTGAATGCCGCGGCCACAATGCACGCAAGCGGGGACGAAGGAGTAACCGCACTTCGGACAGAAGCGGAAATCAGGCCCAATTCCGGTTCCGCACTTCGGGCAGTTGGGAGTGCCGGCGACCAGCAGCGGCTTGCGCAGCAGGAAGTACGCCAGGAAGCCGATGGCCTTGGGTATAAAGATCACCAGCAGCGTCCACAGCAGCGAGCTCATGCCGCGACGCTTCGTGTCGGCGTTTACATAGCCGACCAACAGGATGAACAGGGCGAAGAACAGGCCGCCGACGATGGCAATCAGGGTCATGACTGGCCGGGGCGGCAGGTCCTTCACCTGGTGGGAGTAGTGGGGCAGCAGCACCAGCAGGCAGATCTGCACCAGGGCGAAGCCGATAACGGCGAGCACGCGCGCGACATACGGAATGATGGCGAACTCGCGACTCAATTGAGATTGTCCCTTCATTGGGTACCTCCTTTATGCTCTCCCATCCAGGCCATCACCCATCGCTCCTGAGCGATGGAGTGAGGAAATGCGAGCATCAGGCCGGCAATAACCAGCGCCGGCAGCAGCAGGAAAACCATGATTCCGGGCTGGACGATGGCTTGCGACAGTCCAAGGCGCTCGGCCACCCAGCCTCCAAAGCGCCACCACAGCCACGCGGAAGCCGCAGACGAGAGGGCGCCCAGGCAGAAGGAAAGTGCAATCAGCACCACGCGCGCACGCTGTTCCTCAAGCTCATGCGCCCGCGCCCGCAAGCGCATCTGCGTGCTGGACACCAGCGCAGAGCTGGCCATCACGGTTGTTGTTCGCATCAGCCTGGCAGCGCTAGCAAACGCCTCGGCATAGTCGTTGCATTCGAGGCAGCCGCCAAGGTGAGCTTCGAGCCACTCGGCATCGGGGGCGGCGATCTCTTCCGTACCGCGGCGCATGATCAATTCCAGAGCGCGTTCATGATCGCGATTGGTCATTGCGCGCCTCCTTCCTGGGCGTCGGGTCTGGCAGTCATGGGGCGTAGCAGCGGACGCAGGGCGTTCACGCCGCGGTAAATGCGCGTCTTCACTGTCGCCACGGGAATTCGTATCAACCTGGCAATCTCTTCCAATTTCATTTGCTCCTGGAATCGCAACACCAGCACCTCGCGAAAGAGCGGCGGCACACGCTCGAGCGCTTCATCGAACATCTCCTGCTGTTGGCGGGCCGCAGCCTGCTCGAAGGGCGATGGCCCGCTATCAGGCGGCTCGAATGGCACACCTTCTTCTGCATCCTGCATCTCGTCCAGACTTGCCGGATTTCGTTTGCGCAGGTAGTCAATCGCCACGTTGTGACCGATCGACATCAGCCAGGTGACGAAGCGATTGCGCCCGTCATACTGATGCCCCTTCTCCAGCACGCGCAGCCAGACCTCCTGAAAGAGGTCTTCGGCGACCGCGCGATTGCCCGTCAGATGCAGCAGGTAGCGCAGCAGGCGATGCTGATACTGCTCGATCAATGCATCAAGCAGATCGGGATCGCGAAGCCGGAGCCCACGTGCGATTTGGGCCTCTTCGGTCTCCATCGGTACCAGCAAACTGAAGGCGGTGGCGATCATACTAACGGATACGGATGAGGAGGGGAAAAAGACTCAAGAGAGCCGTAGCCTTTAGCTGTTAGCTGTTAGCAAGCTCAGCCGGTTTGTAGATGACATGACCTGACACCGAACCGAAATTCGAGTTTGGGCACCGGCCTAGAACCGGCGACGCAGGTTTTGCAACCGAGCTGCCCGCAGGATGATCAGTGTAAGCTAAGAGCTAAAAGCTGACCGATAAGAGCTGATGATCATCCACGTCCTCCATCTCGGCCTCACATCCTACGGCACGGCGCTTGAGTTGCAGCGCACGCTGTTACAGCTTCGCAAGGCGAACCGGATCGAGAACACCTTGTTGCTGCTGGAGCACCCGCCAGTCATCACGCTTGGACGTAACGCGAAGTTGGAGAACGTACTTGCCTCGCCGGAGTTTCTGGCCCAACGCGGAGTCGAGCTGTTCGAGATCGATCGTGGTGGAGACGTCACGTTCCACGGGCCAGGGCAGCTGGTCGCCTATCCCATCTTCGATTTGCGCAGCTTCGAGCCAAAGGTCGGCGCGGTGGATTTTGTGCGGCGTTTGGAGGAAGTGCTGATCCGTACCTGTGGCGACTTCGGGGTCGGCACGCAGCGAATCAAAGGCATGACTGGCGTTTGGACCTACGCCCTGCGCAACAAGCCCGAGGCCAAGATTGCCGCCATTGGCGTGCACATCTCACGCGGAGTGACTACGCACGGCTTCGCATTGAACGTCAAACCCGATCTGGATTACTTCAGCCTGATTGTTCCCTGCGGGCTGACGGGCAAGCAGGTGACTTCCCTGGAACGAGAGTTGCAGAAGGCGGTGGACATGGACGAAGCGGCTACCTCAGCCTCGCGCAATTTCGGGCGTGTCTTCCAATCGCAGATGCTGTGGTTGGAATCGTTGGACGATCTGCTAGCAGGCGCGGAGCGTCCATCCACGGAAGGTGGGCTACAGCCTGCTCCGGCGAACCAGGATACTCCCGCCCGCGCTCCCAGGCAGCTGCGGGAACTTCGTGGGGAAGACACCGAGCTGGCTTGAAATCCGGATTTCAACAACTGGCCAGAATCTCATTATTGATCAGCCTGGTTTTCCAACACTATTTCGCAATCAAGGAGCACACGATGGCGGTGAAACCTATTCCCGACGGATATCACACAGTTACTCCTTACCTCACGGTCGACAATCCGGCGGAGGTGATTGACTTCCTGAAGAAAGCCTTCGACGCGCAGGAGGTCTTTGCCATGCGCGACGAGCAGGGCAACGTTCGTCATGCGGAGGTAAAGGTTGGCAGCTCAGTGTTGATGCTGGGCGGCTCGCACGATCAGTGGAAAGCGCGCCCCGGCAACTTCTATCTTTACGTTGAGAATGCCGACGCGATGTATAAGAAGGCGCTTGCGGCCGGCGGCAAATCCATCAGCGAACCGGCCGACCAGTTCTATGGCGACCGTCACGGTGGGGTCACAGACTCGCAAGGTAACAACTGGTGGATCGCAACCCACATCGAGGATGTTTCCCCGGAAGAGCTGGAGCGGCGAGCCAAGGCCTTCGAGCAGAAGCAAGCGGCGCTGGCAGGCAGCGAGAAGAGCAAGTAGCGCTTGTGGTGACGCACTTATAGGACAGTGCGCCGCCCGGTGCGTGTGCTGCAGCATCAGCGGAGGTGTTACAGCATTAGCGAGGTGCGGCAACCTGTCGGAACCACTGCCGCTTGTGCCGCAGCGTAAGTGCTGCAGCATTAGCGGAACTCCGCCTCCGATTGATATAATTCGTTTGCCGCAGCACCCATCACCCAGCGATTTCCCGCTTCGTGGCCAGGTAGCTCAGCTGGTAGAGCGCAGCCCTGAAAAGGCTGGCGTCGGCGGTTCGATTCCTTCCCTGACCACCATGTTTCCAACAACTTAGCATCTGTTCTTTCCCGCCGTTGCTTGCGTTTGCTTGCACAATTTTCAGTTAATCATCTAACCTGCCGCGATCGCGGAGCGGTTCCCTTTCCGCGCGCTTAGCCGCGACCATTGCTGTGACCTTAGCGATAGCTCGGCGTTGCGAATCTGCCACCATCTGAGCGTAAGTGTCCATGGTGGTCGATATCCGCGAGTGTCGCATGAGCCCCTGCACGTCCTTGGGATTGGCGCCGGCCTGGACCAGCCATGTTGCCCGGGAGGTCCTTAGGCACTTCCAATTCACAAAGGGCAGGCCGAGTTTGCGTGCGGCTGGCTTAATGAATCGCG